>ERZ795053.3342-NODE-3342-length-18345-cov-5.473209_pt1 | contig 18345 bp, 9 predicted proteins | sample MGYA00375137_ERZ795053 | MGnify/ENA primary metagenome ERZ795053 (study PRJEB30182, sample SAMN05720284) | activated sludge metagenome | isolation source: Anaerobic digester | place: Hong Kong | collected 2014-12-17 ...
ACTTTTTCCCTTTGTACCGGTAATTCCGATGATTTGCCCGTGATACTTTTCAAGAAATAATAAACTTTGGGAAACGATCAGCTTATCGGTGCTTTCATCCAATTTAACCCCGGGTGATTTGAAAACAACATCCGCCATCCTTAAGGCATCGAGGTAATTTTCTCCCAGAAAGAACTGATCCAGGTTTGTTTTTTCAAAGTCGGTAAAATCGGGGTAAGGATTTCGGTCGGCGATGAATAGCCTGATTTTGGGGAAATAGTTACGAAGTATCCTGCAGGTAGATTTTCCTTCTCGTCCAAATCCAAGAATCAGAACCTTTTTACCATCGGTGATTTTTTTCAGCAGAGATCTCATTATAGTGCCTCCTCAAGAACTTTCATAAAACGCGCCGGTACAAAATGATTTGGATTGAGTGTATCGAGAAGTTTGGATACTTCCATTAATTTGTATTTTTTGTATGCATCCGAATTTTGGTAGTATTCGAGAAGCTTGGGCAAAGATTCGGCGGAAGATTTTTTTAGAGTTAAAATGAGCGCAGCATTTACTTCATCAATAGTTCCGACACACTCAAACGGTTTTTCTTCCTGTAAACCGGTCAGTTGTTCAAAAACGGGGAGCAAAGAGAGGTCATTTAGCAGATTTTTCCCAAAGATATTTTCAAGAACGGTCTGCTCCACAAATGGCGCCAGAATGATCCAGGTAAACAGACATTTTGGACACTTTCCACACCAGGTATCTGTTTTGCTGCCGGCATTGCAGCTTTTGAAGTGCGGGAACTGATGACTGAGGGTTGAAAAAATCTTACCGATCTGAAGTTCGTTGTAAGGCCTCAAAAGGCTGAAATATTCCGTAGAAGTAGTGAGGTATTTTGATGCGTATTGCCTGAAATCTCTTTCAAAATCCAGCGATTTGGAATATTGATGATTAATACCGGTGTGAGGGATGGTGGGTTCGCTGGCACTCGATTCGTTGGAGAGCCCGATAAATCGGCATCCTGTAATTGCTGCTGCCAGTAGTGATGTGAAAGCCACCACGGCAGAAAAGGGTGTATGACCATTCAGAAACCCTTCGTCGTTGAGTTTGAGAAGAGTTTTGTCTATAGTTCGGTTTGTGATAAATAGCTCATTTTCATCGAATCCGGCAGCTTTTGCTGTAGCTATACTTGCCTGGCGCGGATTGATGATGAAGGGTATGACCTCAAATTCGGTTTTCTTCATCAATTCGAGGGTAACAGCGGAATCTTTACCGCCGCCAACAGGTACAAGCATTTTCGGACTGGCAGGGTAATTTGCGGTTTGATACTTGTTTTGATTAACGCAGGAAATTTCCATAAAATCAGCAAAATCTGGCTGAAGACCGTTCAAATAAAAGAATTCACCTAATCCGTTGAAATATAATTTTTTCCACCAGTTTTTCTGATCTTCCTCCAGGTATCCACATTTAATGATAACTTTTGGCGGGCAAGCAGCTTTCCAATAGCTTACCAATTCCACCAAACCAATCTGGAATGCAAGATTTTCAATTAAATTTTCGTTAAAATCAGAAACGAAATTAGGTTTAAGCGAAAACAATAAGACAGGTTCGAAATGATAAACGCTGGCAAGAGAATATAAATATTTGATTTTTAATTGATTTGCTGACCATGAAATATCAAATTTCTCAAAAGTGAAAGTTGTAAATTTTTTTCTTAAAGTTTGATAAAGCTTTTCGTTTTGTTGCCGTGGCATCTCGAATTTTTCTATATTTGTTTCGTTTTAAAACCAAAATTAGGAAAATAAATTTTGCATCATGGAAAACTTTGATGACCTGATAAAAATAAAAACCAACAATGTGAAACCGGCACCCGGCAAGATTCTTATTTCTGAGCCATTTCTTTACGACTATTATTTTAAAAGATCGGTTGTATTGCTGGCTGAGCACAATAATGATGGTTCATTTGGGGTGATTATCAATAAACCTTTATCAATGAGTTTTGAGGATGTAGTCAAAGATTTTCCGGATTTCAGATCAAAGATTTTTTTGGGAGGTCCGGTGAGTACCAACAGTTTGTTTTTTATTCATACTCTTGGGGAATTGATTCACAATAGTTTGAAAGTAACCGGTGGAATTTATTGGGGTGGAGATCTTGAACAGGTAAAAACGATGATTACTCTTGGCCAGCTCAACGAAAACAACATTCGGTTTTTTATAGGGTATTCCGGTTGGTCGCCAAAGCAGCTCGACATGGAGCTTAAACGTGATTCATGGCTTGTTTCGGAGCTTAGCGATGAACAAATTCTAAGTATTAATCCTGATGATATGTGGAAATCAGCCCTCCAGCAACTTGGCGATAAATACTCGCAATGGATCAACTTTCCTTCCGATCCCGGTATGAATTAATCCGGCGACATGAGGTACGCAATTGTTGACATCGAAACTACCGGAATCAGTTACATGCACGGTAAGATCACCGAAGTGGCAATTTTGATCCATGATGGTCATCGCATCGTGGATGAATATGCTACACTTATTAATCCCGAGCAAAAAATTCCTTATCGTATCACCCAACTCACCGGTATAAATAACAAAATGGTAGAGGATGCTCCTAAATTTTATGAGGTAGCTGCAAAAATTGTCAGGATTACCGAGGATTGTGTTTTTGTGGCGCATAACGTGAGTTTTGATTACAATTTTATACGTCAGGAGTTCAGATCACTGGGATATGATTATCAGCGTGAAAAGCTCTGCACGGTGAAGCTCAGTCGTAAACTGATTCCGTATAAGCGATCGTACAGTTTAGCGAATCTCTGTCGCGATTTACACATTGAAAACCTTCACCCGCACAGGGCACTTGGTGACGTCAAAGCCACGGCAAAACTTTTTGAGATGCTGCTGGCTATCGAGCCGAATCCGGGAGGGTTGCCATTGCAGGGATTGAACAGTAGCCTCTCACCGGACTACATCAGGTCATTACCCGAAAAACCAGGAGTTTACTACTTTTTGGATGAAAATCAAAACATTATTTACATCGGAAAAAGTAAAAATATCCGGTCACGCGTTGTGGCACACCTCACCAACTGCACTACCAAACGTGCCCTGGAAATGAAAAATAAATTGTTTTCGGTAGATTTTGAATTTACCGGAAATGAGTTGGTTGCACTACTGCTGGAATCACATGAAATTCACAAACATAAACCATTATTTAACCGGGCTCAACGCAGGACTTTATTCAATTATGGTCTTTACCACAAAATGGACGATAAAGGATATCTGCGACTTTCGATCAGAAAAATTGATGATGAACACCTTTCAACTCCTCTAACCACCTTTGATTCCTTTGTTTCTGCCAAAAATTATCTTTTCGCAATTTGTGATGAATTTCAGCTTTGTCAAAAATTATGTGGACTTGACGAAACCAAAAATTCCTGTTTTCTTTACAAATTGCACGAATGCCGCGGAGCCTGTATTGGCGAAGAAAACCCTGCCGATTACAACGACAGGGTTCAAAAAGTGATCGACCGGTTTGCCTATGCACGGCCTGATTTTCTGATTATCGAAAAAGGGCGTACCGAAGATGAATGTGCAGTGATCAGGGTGGAAAACAACAGGTATCTCGGTTTTGGATTTACCTCAAAAGAAGTAAACGGATTTGATCCATTCAGCTATTATTCAGATTGTGTAAAAGCTTATCCCGAAAACAAATATGTGCATTCAATCATCAGGAGCTATCTGGATAAAAATCCTAAAGCTGTTGTGCTGAAAGCTGAATGAAAATCCGGGAGGAGAATAAATAATTCACTTGAACTATTCATATCTGATAGCGTCAACAGGGTTTTGGCGTGCAGCTTTTACCGATTGCCACACAACAGTGAGCAGGGCAATCATGATGGTTAACAAAAGAGTGAAAAGGTAAGGATATACATTTTGCGTTATTCTGAAGGCAAAATTTTCAAGCCATTTTTCAAGGAAAATCCATGCTAAAACCATTGCAAGGACATTCCCGATAATCACCAGTCGGAGAAAATCTTTTGCCAGTAACCAAACAATAAGCCATGCACTTGCTCCGAAAGTTTTTCGAATGCCAATTTCCTTTCTTCGCTGATTGGTCAGATACGATGCAAGTGCAAATAATCCCAGACAAGCCAGAAAAACTGCCAATGATGAAAACCAGACAAACCCTCTGCCAAAACGTTTTTCCTGGTCATAATTCTTCAACAGCAGCTGATCTAAAAAATGATAAATGAATGGTTCACCGGGAACAACTTCCATCCATGTTTTTTCGATGACAGCAAGTGCTTTTTGGTAATCGTATGTGTTAAGTCTTAGCGACAAATAACTAAAGTTGTCGAATGGTTTGCTGGTAAGTATAAGTGGTTGAATGGGATTGTGCAATGGTGTGAAATGAAAATCGCTTACGACACCAATGACTGTGTGTTTCCCGTCCCTATAGAAAATTTTACCAATGGGGTCATCCCATCCCATTTTTTTTGCGAGTGCCTGGTTGATGATGAAATTTTCCTGATCTTCAGCCCTTGTCCGGTCGAAATTTCTACCGGCAACAAGACGGATATTCATTGTTTGAAGCCATTCATCATCAACATCTAGGGTATTGATGATGATTGAATTTTTCATACCTTCCGGGATATAACCATTACTGGTCAGTCCCCAAACGGGTATGTTGGTCGAAGCTCCTGCACTGATGACAAAGGGCAGTTGTTTCAGGTGTAGTTTAAGGGTACCGGCTGCCTGTTGTGACTTCTCCCCATCAAGTTGAAGAACAAGGATATTTTCTTTATCAAAACCAAGTGATTTGGTTTTCAGGTAGTTAATTTGTTTATATACACCAATTGTCGAAATAATTAATGCCGATGAAATTAAAAACTGTCCGGCTACGAGTACGTTCCTGAACAATTTTCCTTTATTTACCGAAAAATAATTTCCTTTGATAGTCTGAACCGGATTAAGAGCGGTAATAAAAAAAGCCGGATAGCTGCCTGAAAATAATCCGACTACAAGCCAAAGTAACAGTAAACCGGAAACAAATAGCAGAAAGTTTACATTACTGATTTTGATTTGAGTATTGAACAAACTGCTAAATTCAGGCAAAAGCAGTTCAACCAAAAGAAGCGTAAAAACCATTGCCACTCCACTGATAAACAGTGCCTCTCCCAAAAAATGAACAATGAGCTGTTTACGGCTGGCACCAAGAACTTTTCTTATTCCGGCTTCTTTGATTCTGTTGGAATACCTTGCAGTAGCAAGATTCATAAAATTGATGGAAGCTATGATAAGAATAAAAATTGCAACTGCCCCAAAAATATAAAGGTTGACGATATTTCCGGTGATATACATGTGTTCCGGAGCTGAGGAATGAAGATAAATTTTGGTTAAAGGATCAAACCTGAATCTGATTTCTGCACCAAAGTTACGGTACTTGTAATTGATATGTTTTTCGAGAAATGCAGGGAGTTTGGTCATGATATTTTTCATGTCCGCATCCTTTATGGTTTTAATGTAAGTATAATAACCCCATCCGCCATCCCAGTCCATGTAGTAGCCATCAAGCTGATAAAGTGTGGAAAAAGATCCGAGGGCCATAAACTGAAGGTGAGAATTGGTAGGTGGGTCTTCCATAATACCTGTTACCATATAATCATGCTGACCATTCATTCGAATCACCCTGCCCATCGGATTTTTCTTACCAAAAAGCTGAACAGCTCCGGATTGGGTCAGAACCAACGAAAACGGCTTTTGGAGAGCAGTTTGAGGATTTCCTTGTAATATCCTAAAACTGAACATCGAAAAAATACTTGAATCAGCATATTGAAAATCTTTCAGGATTTTGATGTTGTCATCAACCTGAAAATAAACTTCTTCATGCATTGAAAATCTGGTCATATCAATGATTTCAGGGAATTCCTCAAGCAATGAAATTCCCATTTCAGCAGTTCCGACAGCAATTTTCTCATATATTCCCTCCCTGTTCATCTCAATAATCAACTGGTAAATATTCTCCTTGTCTTCGTGAAAATTGTCGAAATGGGTTTGCTGATAAAGATACAAAAGCATCAATATACTGGCAGCCATTCCGATAGCCAGCCCGCTTATTTTAACGGACATAAAAAAACTGTCTTTTTTGATCTGTCTGATCATTAGTGTGAAGAAATGTTTAAACATATGAAATTTAATATGTTAGAGATAAAAGACATTTTTTCGACATTGTGGGCTTTATGCAAGCATTGTGCCCTAATGATCTGACAAACGGGAATGGATTGCTGTCAAATTAGCCGGAGCATTAGTAGGATTCTTTTAATAATTTGATAAACAATGAGATGAAAATAAATAAGCACTTCCTGAGGTACGAATTACTGGCTGAAAACAATTTTTATACGCAAAAAAAACTGATCTGCAAAAGATTCTTTCGTTCAGAACAATGGTGACTGCCGCGTACCTGATGAAATCAGCGGGAAATTGTCCGAAATTGTACACCTTATTGGTTGATTTCGATACAATCCTCAAATATTCTGAAAATTAAGTCCTTCCAAAATTGTTGATTTTAATAAAAAAACTACTTTTGCACCCCAAATTGCAAATGAATATTATAACGCCTGATAATCATTCGTTTCGCAGACAATAATTATTTACTAACCAGGATGAAAAGGCGGCATCCATAATTACATTTTAATGACTAACGAACAAGAAAAAGTAAACCAGGAACCTGAAGATCAGATGAAACCAGTCAGTGAAACCGACCCTGTTGAAAATGTCGAACTAACGGCAAGTGAAAAAGTTGAAGAGATAAAAGAGGAGATTAAACCGGAAGCTGAAGCTATTAAATCAGGTGTTGAGGTAACTGAAGAGAAAGCTCCCGAAACAGTTCAGGAAGAAGTACATGAACCTGTTGCTAAAAAAGAAATTCACAAAGCTCCAATAACACCACCGGAGGATTTTGACTGGAATGCAACAGGGAAAATGGAACAAGCCTACTCTGAAGCAGAGCGAAGAAAACTCGAAGACCTTTACAACAAAACCTTTAGCAGCATTGCCGAGCATGAAGTTGTGGAAGGAACAATTTCAGGGATTACCGACCGGGAAATTGTGGTGAACATAGGTTTCAAATCTGACGGAGTGATTCCTAAAGGAGAACTCAGATACAATCCTGACGCCAAAGTGGGTGACAAAATTGAAGTTTATGTTGAAAGCCAGGAGGATCAAACAGGGCAACTATTGCTGTCTCACAAGAAAGCAAGGATACTCAAATCCTGGGAGCGGGTTAACCAGGCTTTCGAATCCGAAGAAATTATTAAAGGATACGTCAAAAGCAGAACCAAAGGCGGTTTGATCGTGGATGTTTTTGGAATTGAAGCATTCCTGCCCGGTTCACAAATAGACGTGAAACCGATCCGTGATTATGATGTGTATGTGGACAAAGTTATGGAATTCAAGGTTGTTAAAATCAATCACGAATATAAAAACGTCGTTGTATCGCACAAAGCTCTTATTGAACGCGAACTTGAACAACAAAAAGCAGAGATTATCTCGAAACTCGAAAAAGGCCAGGTTCTCGAAGGTACAGTGAAAAATATCACTACTTACGGTGTATTTATTGACCTGGGAGGAGTTGATGGCCTGATTCATATTACTGATCTTTCCTGGGGACGAATTAATCATCCTGAAGAAATTGTGGAGCTTGATCAGAAAATCAAAGTGGTCATTCTTGATTTCGACGACAGCAAAAAACGTATTGCTCTTGGTCTTAAGCAACTCACCCCGCATCCGTGGGATGCACTGGATGAAACTATCAAGGTGGGTGATAAAGTTAAAGGAAAAGTGGTGGTTATTGCCGACTATGGCGCATTTGTAGAAATTCAGCCCGGTGTTGAAGGACTTTTACACGTTTCCGAAATGTCGTGGTCGCAACACCTGCGCACTGCACAGGATTTTCTGAAAGTCGGCGACGAAGTGGAAGCTGTAATCCTTACCCTCGACCGTGAAGAACGCAAGATGTCTCTTGGAATGAAACAGCTTATTCCCGATCCATGGGAAAATATCAAAGTCCGTTATCCTGTTGGGTCTAAACACACTGCATCTGTGCGTAACTTCACCAATTTTGGTATTTTTGTAGAGCTTGAAGAAGGTGTTGATGGTTTGATTCATATTTCTGATCTTTCATGGTCCAAGAAAATCAAGCATCCGGCTGAGTTCACAAAAGTAGGGGAGAAGATCGAAGTAGTTGTGCTTGATGTTGATGAAGAAAACCGCCGTCTGAGCCTTGGCCACAAGCAACTCGAAGAAAATCCATGGGATGTATTCGAAAGTGTATTTACCGTTGGCTCTATTCACAAAGGAACTATCGGTCAGCCTACCGACAAAGGGATGATCGTTACTATGCCTTATGGCGTTGAAGGTTTTGCTCCTACACGTCATCTGCAGAAAGAAAACGGTTCTTATGCTACGACAGATGAAACACTGGATTTTAAAGTAATTGAATTTTCGAAAGAAAACAAAAAAATCATTCTTTCTCATTCAAGAGTATTCCAGGATCAACAGCAGGCCGAAAAAGCCAAAGAAGAAAAAGAACAGCAAAAAGTTCAGCGTACGACCAAACAAGCTGTTAAAAAGATCAAAGAAAACCTTGAAGTGACCACTTTTGGCGATATTGGTGGTTTGGCCGAGTTAAAATCAGAGATGGAGCAGGAAGCCCGTGAAAAACTCGAAGAATATGCTAAAAAACAGGAAGAAAAAGGGCACAAGAAAACTAAATCCACTGAAAATGATGTTGATGAGGAAGCAGCTGAAGAACCAGCTGAAGAATCAGAAAACATTGAGGTAGCTGAGGTTGAAACTAAAGAGGAAGAACAAGTGAAATCCAAGACTAAAAAAGCAAAAGAAGAAGTTGAAAAAAATGAGCTTCCTTTTGATGATGACGACAAAGAAAAAGCATAACGTGTTTATCTTTTAACAAAAAAAGCCGGAATATTTGCCGGCTTTTTTTATGCTTGAAAATTATTTAAAACCCGTTCAGTTCGATCAGCACTGTGGGAATAAGGAGAAGAAAACCAAGAATTATCAATATTATCATGAAAGGAGTTACCCATCTCAGCCATTTTTCAAATGGGACTTTTGCAACTCCAAGGGCCCCGATCAATACTCCCGAAGTGGGAGTGATCATATTGGTAAACCCGTCTCCAAACTGAAAAGCCATTACTGTGGCCTGTCTTGATACACCAATAAGATCAGAAAACTGAGACATGATCGGAATAGTTAAAGCTGCTTTTGCCGATCCTGAAGGAATAAAAATATTGATGAAGGATTGAAAAATATACATCATTCCCAACGATGCAACATCACCTAAATCTCCCATGGATTTCGAAATCCAATAGAGTAAAGTGTCAATCACCTGACCGTTTTGAAGCACAATAATAATTCCACCTGCAAGTCCTACCACCATTGCAGCCGGCAATATATCCTTCACTCCTTCGATGAAAAGGTGTGTTATTTTGTTTGGATGGTAATTCATGGCCATGCCTGCTGCAATGCCCATTGCAAAAAACAATGTGGCAATTTCCATCACGTACCAGGAATAACCCATGACTCCGACAATGAGAAACAGAATGGTAAACAGCAGTAAGTTAAGAACAAAAAACTGAGCACTTTTCCTCAGTGCCAGGATTCCTGAAACAAGAAATAAAAAGGTAATCACAGGCAATGCCGGAAAAACAGCACTGGCGTTACCGATTTTTAAGGTGGTGACGGGGTAAAAAATGGAAAACAGAATTAAGGATAAAAAAATGAGTAGAAAGGTGACCCATGCTGCTTTTGTTGATTTTTCGCCGGCATTATTCATGACATCTTCATTGTTTCTGGCCCGCCAGTATTCGTCTTCTTCGTAAACCGGCGAAGCTTTTGGATTTTTTCTTATTTTGGCAGCGTAACGGAGTACCCAGGCAATGCCGACAATGTTGATAACAATCCAGCAAAAAAAGCGGTATTCGATCCCGGAAAACAGTGGCAAATCTGACAATCCCTGCGCAATGCCAATGGTGAAAGGATTAAGTATGGCTCCGGCAAAGCCAAGCGCAGCAGCAACATAGCAAAGATTTAGCCCGACAATGGAATCGTAACCCATTCGAATGGATAGCGGAACGAAAATGATGACAAAAGCAATGGTTTCTTCGCTCATGCCGAAAATTGCTCCAAACAGGCTGAACATTATCATAATCAGGGTGATGATGATATTGTTGATCCCGATCTTTCTCAGAAATTTGTTGTGCTCGATTTTTTTGGTGAAGCTGAGAAATGAATAAATACCCGTATCAATGGCTTTGCTGCTGTTCATGATCCAGAAAGCTCCGCCAATGAGAAGAATAAAAACTATAATATCAGCTTTATCTTCAAAACCATCAAAAAGGGCTGAAAAAACCTGCCAGGTTTGCGGGGTACTTTCAACATAGTGGAAAGATTCATTTTTGATAATTTCCCTGGTTTCCTCGCCAACCTGAACTGTCTGACGTTCAAATTTCCCTCCCGGAATCAGCCAGGTGAGTATTGCCGCAAAGACAATGACAGCAAATACAATGACAAAAGTGTGCGGAATTTTGTTTTTTTTCATACAGGTAATGTTCAATGAATGACTGTAGCGCAAAAATAGAAATTTAAAAACAGCAGGTTTTGACTATTTAAAACCACCGAAGATCGGGTTACATTCCTGTTGTCGGATGATTTGCAGGAACTGCCTGCATCATTAATTTCTTCATTTCAGCAGGATATTGCCACACACGCGAGCAGCCATTTAAACTAACCACTTGTAATTTTTCGCCAGCCTCTTGTTACTGTTCTTAAAAATGAGTTTGTAACCGTTTGTTGATTTTAAAGTATGGATCAAATTTTTGAAAAGAAATTTCCTCCGGATTGATTACTTTTGTGGCTTGTCAGGTCAGCGCAAAAAGCATTTGGCTAACAATCATCCATAAGTATAAATGCCACTAAATATGATGTTGTTTGTGTTCTGTCTGCGGGACATAATTTTATTTCATTAATAAATTAAAGCTCGACCCATGAATCTTGATTCTTTACATGCCATTTCGCCGGTTGACGGACGATACATCAGTAAAACCATTCCATTACAGGATTATTTCTCCGAAGCCGCACTCATTAAATATCGTTTACAGGTTGAAGTGGAATATTTTATTGCATTGTGTCAGTTACCACTGCCACAACTGCGTGATGTTGAACATGCTGTTTTTGACCGCCTCCGATCACTATGTCAGAATTTTTCGGATAATGATGCACTTCGGGTAAAGGAAATTGAAAAAATAACCAATCACGATGTCAAAGCAGTGGAATATTTTCTGAAAGAAAGGTTTGACGAAATGGGGATGGGAACTTACAGGGAATTTGTGCACTTTGGTCTTACTTCGCAGGACATCAACAATACAGCTGTTCCTTTGTCAATTAAGAATGCCTGGTATGATGTGCTGCTTCCTGAGTTTGAAAATTTACTGACACAGCTTCGATTGATGGCTGGTAACTGGAAAGATATTCCAATGCTGGCAAGGACACACGGTCAGCCTGCCTCACCCACAACGCTGGGAAAGGAAGTACTGGTATTTGTGGTCAGAATGGAACGGCAACTTGAATTGTTGGCCAAAATTTCTTTTTCAGGAAAATTTGGCGGAGCAACAGGTAATTTTAATGCACATCATGTGGCTTATCCGGAAATCAACTGGGTGGCGTTTGCCAATCAGTTTCTCGACGAAAAACTTGGGATTCGGCGGCAGCAGGTGACCACCCAAATAGAAAATTACGACGATATGGCAGCCTTTTTTGATGGCCTGAAGCGATTAAATACTATACTGATTGATTTGAACCGGGACTTCTGGACCTACATTTCGATGGATTATTTCAAACAAGAAATCAAACCGGGTGAAGTAGGATCATCAGCTATGCCACACAAGGTGAATCCGATTGATTTCGAAAATTCCGAAGGTAACCTGGGCCTGGCTAATGCACTATTACAACACCTGTCAGCCAAACTGCCTGTTTCGAGGCTGCAGCGCGACCTGACCGACTCTACTGTAAGCCGCAACATCGGCGTACCTTTTGCTCATACACTGATTGCTTTGCAATCGCTGCTTAAAGGACTGGGTAAACTCGTGCTTAATGAAGAAAAAATTTATATTGATCTTGACGACAACTGGGCGGTGGTTGCCGAAGCCATTCAAACCATTCTTCGTCGCGAAAATTATCCAAACCCTTATGAAGCCTTGAAAAATCTGACACGTAAAAATCAGCGTATCCTTCGTGATGATATCTGTCGCTTTATTGATTCACTCGAAATTGAAGATGCCCTTAAAGAAGAATTGAAAAAAATTACACCAACAAATTATACCGGAATTAAACCCAATGAACAATTTTGAAACATTTAAGCTGAATCATAATTTAAACCAACAAAGCAGAACAGCATTATGAGGCCAGAAGAAGCAAAACAAAGAATTGATCAACTTTCTGCAGAGCTCAACGAGCATAATTTCCGCTACTATGTCTTGTCTGACCCGACAATTTCGGACTTTGAGTTTGATATGAAAATGAAAGAACTCGAAAAACTTGAGGAGCAGTTTCCGCAGTATGCATGGCCTGATTCACCTGCCAGGAGGGTAGGAGGAGAAATTACAAAGGAATTCAGACAGGTAATCCATGAGTATCCGATGATGTCTTTGGGAAATACGTATTCCGAGCAGGAAGTGGTGGATTTTATCAATCGCGTGAAAAAGGCCACAGGTGAAAAAGTGGAATTTGTTTGCGAGCTCAAGTATGATGGTGTTGCCATTGGTCTGCGTTATGAAAAAGGTTTACTGACGCTGGGAGTAACACGGGGAGACGGGGAGCAGGGTGACGATGTTACGGCTAACGTCAGAACAATCCGTAGCATTCCTTTGCGACTGAGGGGTGAAGGATTTCCCGAAAAATTTGAAATCCGGGGAGAAGTTATCATGACAAGGGATGCTTTCAATCAGTTAAATAAAATACGTCTGGAGAACGACGATCAGCCCTTTGCCAACCCACGCAATGCAGCTTCAGGCAGCCTTAAAATGCAGGATTCTGCCGAAGTGGCCAGGCGTAACCTGGATTGTTTCCTGTATTTTCTCATCGGTAAGGATCTTCCTTTTTCCAATCATTATGACAGCCTTCTGGAATGCCGCAAATGGGGATTCAGGATTTCGAAATATATGGCCAAATGTACCACTGTTGAAGAGATTTTTGAATTCATCAATACATGGGAACAAGATCGCCGGAAGCTCAATTTTGATATCGATGGTGTTGTGATTAAAGTAAACAGCTATAAACAACAGCAGGAGCTGGGATATACATCTAAATCACCGCGATGGGCAATTGCATACAAATATCCCGCAGAAAGTGTTTCTACACGCCTTCTCTCGATTGACTTCCAGGTGGGTCGTACAGGTGTTGTTACTCCTGTTGCAAACCTTGAACCGATATTACTGGCCGGTACTACAGTAAAGCGGGCATCGCTTCACAATGCTGATGTCATCCAAAAACTGGATGTGAGAATTGGGGATATGGTATTGGTCGAAAAAGGAGGTGAAATTATCCCGAAAATTACTGGTGTTGACCTCAGTCAGCGCTCCGATGAAGCTGTACCCATCGTTTTTATCAAAAATTGTCCGGAGTGTGGAACACCTCTGGTGAGAGCTGAAGGCGAAGCAGCTTACTATTGCCCTAATGATGTTGGATGTCCGCCACAGATCAAAGGGAAGCTTGAACACTTTATCAGCCGCAAAGCCATGAATATTGACAGTCTTGGAGAAGGTAAAGTGGAAGTGCTTTATGAAAAAGGACTTCTCAAATCTGTAGCTGATTTTTATAAACTGACGTATCATGATTTAATTGGGCTTGAAAAAACTATACCTGCATCTGACGGCAAACAGGAAAGAAAAATAAGCTTCAGAAAAAAAACGGTTGACAATATTTTGAAAGGGATTGATGCTTCGCGGTTAACTCCTTTCCCAAGAGTGCTTTATGCTTTGGGCATCAGATATGTTGGCGAAACCGTGGCTAAAAAACTTGCCTTACATTTTAAATCAATCGACCGGTTGATCGCTGCAGATTTTGATGCTTTGACTGAGGTAAATGAAATTGGAGAAAAAATCGCCGGAAGCATTATAGCATATTTTAGCAATCAAGACCACCTACAGATGATCAATGAACTGAAAAAAGCAGGGATTCAATTTTCAATACAAAATGAAAACCAGGCAAATGACGGGAAATTACAAGGAAAAACATTTGTAGTAAGTGGCGTTTTTAGCCATTTCTCTCGTGATGAGCTCAAAGCAACAATTGAGCAGCATGGTGGGAAAAATGCCAGTTCGGTCAGCGGAAATACCGACTTTTTGATTGCCGGCGAGAATATGGGACCTGCCAAGCGGGCAAAAGCTGAATCTCTGGGAGTAAAGATTATCAGCGAAGAGGACTTTATGGAGATGATCGGATAATTACTTATCGTTCAGAAATCAAAGTTATTCATGATAAATATTTAATAATCAAATTCATATAAAATGAAATTTCAAAAAGTGTTTTTTAGTACTGCCATTTTTTCCTTCATTTGGCTGCTGTCTGTTTCTTCCCTTTTTGCCCAACCGGAAAAATATAATAAGCAACTCACGGAACTTGATGCCTATTATTCCAAAGCTCTTTCCGATTGGGAGGTACCGGGAATGGCCATTGCCATAGTGAAGGATGATGAGGTAATTTTTTCAAAAGGTTATGGTGTTACCGAAATCAATACCAAAGAACTGGTGGATGCTGAAACTCTGTTTCCCATTGCATCCAACACAAAAGCTATGACAGTGGCAGCTCTTTCGGTTTTGGTTGACCGTGGTCTTATTTCATGGGATGACAGGGTAATAAATTATTTGCCTTATTTTCAACTTTATAATCCCTATGTTACACAAAACATGACAATCCGGGATCTGTTGACCCATCGTTCGGGTTTAAAAACTTTCAGTGGCGATCTGCTTTGGTATGGAACCAAATACTCACGTGAAGAGGTAGTCCGACGGGCAAGGTATCTTAAACCTGAATACGGTTTCAGGGAACAGTTTGGCTACTCCAACATTATGTACCTTGCTGCCGGTGAAATTATTCCTGCTGTTACAGGCATGAGCTGGGAAGATTTCATTACAAAAGAAATTCTTAAGCCACTTGGAATGTCCAGAACGGTGTTGTCAACAAATGATCTCCCGGCTATGTCGAATGTGGCCACTCCGCATACAACATTCAACGATAGGGTAATTGCTATCGGATATCTTAACTGGGACAACATGGGACCGGCCGGATCGGTGATTTCAAGTGTTAACGATATGTCCAGGTGGCTGATGTTGCAACTCAACCAGGGTGTCTGGGAAAATGATACGATTTTTTCTGCTGAACGAAGCAGAGAAATGTGGACTCCGCAAACATTACAGGGCATTTCCCATTTTTCCGAACAGCATTTCCCTTCCACCACATTCAGGGCTTATGGTCTGGGTTGGGGACTTTTCAATTATCTCGGCCGAAAAATTGTCCAACACAACGGAGGTTACGACGGCATGATTTCACAAACCTGCCTGGTGCCGGAAGAAAACCTGGGTTTTGTTATTCTGACCAATAAGAATTCGAGTCTTTATTTTCCGTTGCTTTACAAAACCCTTGATGTTTTTCTTGACGGAAACTCCCGTGACTGGAGCGCTATAATGCTGGAACGTTCAAAAGAAGGTGAGCAGAGAGATAAGGCAGAACAGGAAAAATTGCAGGAAGAGCGGATTAAAAACACCAGTCCTTCCCTGCCTTTGGAAGACTATACAGGTACATACGGCGGAGTGATGTATGGCAATGCACTGGTTACTGCCCAAGACGGGCAGCTCATTGTTCAACTTGAACCGGCACCAAAATTTACAGGAAAGCTGAACCACTGGCATTTTAATACTTTCCGCATTACCTTTGAACAATTTCCATCATTGCCACAGGGTTTTTGCACTTTTATCCTGAACCACGAAGGTAAAGCAGAAGAAATGAAAATTGATGTTCCTAATCCGGATTTTTATTTTACGGAACTGGAGTTTAAAAGAATTAGCGATGATTCGGACAAGAAATAACTAAATGTCGTTTTCAGCCGATAAATTTCTTTGCACTACCAGGTCGTTGAATGAAAGAAGAATAATTCCGCTTTGCTTTTTTCAGTGTAAGCTGATTAAGGTCTTATTTTTCAAATTCGGGTATTTTTGGCAGAATATTGCACACAAAGTTCGCAAATATTGATTACACAAAGTACACGAAGAATTGATACTTTGCGATGTTTACGTGAAACTTTTTTGGTTTGTCCAGGTTGGGTATTTGTGTCCGATTTAAATAGGTTTTTAACCTTGCTTTGCTAAATTAATTCTCTATCATTAAAATTATCAATGATGTGGGTAAATTCAAAAATTAACAGACTTATAACGTAAGGCTGACAGCAGCAAAATTTCTTTCCCTGTACTTCAGAGTGTAAACCTTTAAAACTATGGCATTTTTTTGAAATAGTAGAAGAGTTTAATTGGGAAATCTCATTCTTGATTCCGGATTTAATATCATTCATTACATGGCCAACGGGCAATTGATGGATGAAAAATAAGGAAAATGCTTTTGGTATCTCCCTTCAAATTAGCAAATCAGTCTGCGTTTTTGCTTGCTGTTGCTTATTCTCCAGTAAAGAATACAAATATTTATCATCAATAGTGTCCGGAAAACTAATTGGAAATTCCTCGATGCCAGCCGGCGCTGAGGAATCTCATGCTCATTTTTAATCGGACAATTGGGAAGATTTACATCAAAAAATTTTTCAGCAAATGATAAAATTCCTGCAAGTTGATGTGAAAAAATTATTTTTGCCGGCAAATTTTAAAAAGTTTCTTCGGGGCAGGGTGATTGGTACTTAACCAAAATTCCCGACCGGCGGTTAAAGCCCGCGACTCCTGTGCAAGCAGGACTGAACCGGTGATATTCCGGTGCCGACAGTAAAGTCTGGATGATAGAAGAAACGATAGAGGTCAGATCATTTCAGGCCTTTGTGACGAACAGGTTAATGCTTTGAACCTGCCCCGGAGATTTACCACTGAGGGCTTTTTATGTCATTAATCACCAAAAAGTACATTGAAATGATCAGGCATTTATCACTTATCTCTTTGACGGCCTTAGTTCTCGCCGTAAATGTTGCCTCAGGGCAGTCAGTCATCAGCGGCAGAGTAGTTGATGCATTATCAGGGAAACCTCTTCAACAGGTGAACATTGTTCTGCAGGTATCCAATGCCGGAACAGTTTCAGGGCTTGACGGCAATTTTTCGATTGCAGGTTCTTTCCTGGAAGATTCCATTTGTTTTTCTGCACTTGGTTATAAAACAAAAATCCTTGCTCTTTCGGTCAATGGAAAAGAGTCCATTGATCTGGGGAATATTTATCTTGAAAGTGTCCTGATAGCACTGGAGGAGGTGAATATCATATCCACATTCACTTCTGCCGGACAGTTACCTGTCTCCGTATCTACAATATCAGGGCAAAGGATTGAAAGTCAGATTAAAGATCAGCCATTTCCGGATGTCATTAAAATGGTGCCCGGGGTCTATTCATCCCGAACCGGCGGTGGAAGCGGGGATGCTGAAGTAAATATCCGAGGATTTCAGCAGGAAAATATTGGTTTATTGCTCAATGGAGTCCCGATTTCAAGTGTGGAAAACGGGCTGATATACTGGAACAATTGGACAGGCCTGGCTGACATTGCCCGTTCAGTGCAGGTTCAGCGCGGGCTGGGAGCATCCAATGTTGCACTTAACTCAGTAGGTGGAACCATCAACATTGTTACAAAGACAACCGATGCAGTTAAAGGTGGATTTATTGATTACAGTTCAACCAGCTATGGCAATTCAAAAATATCGCTCGGACTTTCCACAGGTTTGCTCAACGGGGATTATTCGGTAAGTTTCCTTGGTTCGCGGACAACTGGTCCCGGATATGTTGACGGTACATATGTTGATGGCTGGGCATATTTTCTGTCGGTGAGCAAACGTTTTAGTACATCACATACATTGGTGTTAACCGCATTGGGCGCACCGGAAAAACACGGGCAACGTAACCTGAAGCTTTCCAGTGAAGAAATTGACCAATATGGACTGAAATTCAACAAAGACTGGGGAAGTTATAATGGCCACATAAACAATACCTCAGAAAATTTTTATCATAAACCCTGGATTACCCTCAACCATTATTGGAATATCAATCCTAAAATGTTTCTTGCTTCCTCACTTTATATTTCACCCGGTTCAGGCGGTGGGAAAT
>ERZ795053.3343-NODE-3343-length-18343-cov-6.233596_pt1 | contig 18343 bp, 8 predicted proteins | sample MGYA00375137_ERZ795053 | MGnify/ENA primary metagenome ERZ795053 (study PRJEB30182, sample SAMN05720284) | activated sludge metagenome | isolation source: Anaerobic digester | place: Hong Kong | collected 2014-12-17 ...
TCCTTAAGGTATGAAGTAAGCTCTTTAACCTGCCTGGTGACAGCAACCCTTCCCGACCTGGCAAACTGCATTAAACCGTAGGGTTCAAGATGTCTGAACAGGTCGTTGATCTCGTCCTTATGTCCTGTTTTCTCAAGTACAATATATTCGGGCGATACTTCCAGGACACGGGCATTATTTCTTCTGACAAACTGATCTATACTGTTCCCCGACATGAGCTTCCTCGTTGAAACCTTGAACAGGGCAATCTCCTGGTATATTATCTGGTCGATGGTATGAACGAAGACTTTGAGGACGTCGATAAGTTTTCCGATCTGTTTGGCAACTTTTCTGACCATCTCGGGCGATGTTTTTATGACCAGAGTCAGCAGGTGAACTCCTCCTACAGCAGATTCTGAAGCAGTTATGCTCTCTATGTTTATCTGTCTCCTGGTCAGGATAATGGTGATCTGGTTGAGTATACCTATATGATTCTCACTGAAAATTGATAATGTGTATTCCTGATTTCCCATTTTTGTTTTTTTTATGTTATTTTTTGAAGGCATCTCACTGCATCGTCTTGGTATAAGGCATCATCCCTCACTTATCCTTTATAGTTTAGTGTCACCTCCGATACTGATGCTCCCGGCTCAACCATCGGAAGCACATTTGCCTCCTTGTCTATCTGAACATCAAGAATATAGGGGCCTTCGGCGTTAAGCATCACTTTGAGCGACTCCTCAATATCTTCACGTTTTGTCACTTTTGCGGCGGGGATACCGAAACCTCCTGCAATAGCAACAAAATCGGGGTTGACGAGCTCGGTGGAAGCATATCTTTTTTTGAAGAACATGTCCTGCCATTGTCTTACCATGCCCAGAAAGCTGTTGTTCAGAATAATTATTTTAACAGGTATCCTGTAATGCATTATAGTACCCAGTTCCTGAATTGTCATCTGGAAGCCTCCGTCGCCCGTGAAAGCTATTACCTGTCTGTCGGGTCGTCCGGTTTTCGCTCCCACGGCAGCAGGCAGTCCGAATCCCATTGTTCCCATTCCGCCGGATGTGACAAGCGAATTCGGAACTTTAAATTCATAATAACGTGCAGCAGCCATCTGATTCTGTCCGACATCCGTCACAACTATGGCTTCACCGCCGGTAAGCTTTGAAACCATACGAATAACTTCGCCCATTCTTAAATCGCCTTCTTCAGGCCGGGTCTCAGGCTTTATTACCCGGTCGTATTCTATTTTATCACATATCCTGAATTCCCTTATCCATGATTCACGTGAAGCAGGTTTTACAAGAGGGGTCAGGGCTCCAAGGACTTCTCTTGCATCGCTGTTGATCTCAAGGTCGACATGTACGTTTTTATTAAGTTCTGCCTCATCGATCTCTATATGTATTATCCTTGCCTGTTTCGCATATTTCTTCAGGTTTCCCGTCACCCTGTCGTCGAAACGCATACCTATTGCAATGATAAGGTCGGCCTCGTTTGTCATAAGGTTGGGGGCGTAGTTCCCGTGCATGCCCAGGAAGCCTGCGTATAGTCTGTGCCCTGCAGGAAAGGCAGATAGTCCGAGAAGGGTGAGTGCAACGGGTACGCCTGCTTTCTCGGCAAATTCCTTAAGTTCATTTTCGGCCTTGGAGATAAGAACTCCATGGCCGGCGAGTATCAAAGGTTTATCGGCGTGGTTGATCATTATCGCTGCCGACTCTATAGCATCGTAATTCAGTGGTTTGTGCGGATTGTAGGCTCTAAGGTAGCTGCATTTCCTGTAATTGTAGTCCAGTTTATCCAGCTGTGCATCTTTTGTTATGTCGATCAGTACGGGGCCCGGCCGGCCAGTTGTGGCAATATAAAATGCCTTTGCGATAGTCTCCGGAATATCAGCGGCTTTTTTCACCTGGCAGTTCCATTTTGTAACAGGCATCGACACACCCAGGATATCAGTTTCCTGAAAAGCATCTGACCCGATAAGGCTTGAGACAACCTGCGCTGTTACAAATACCACCGGTACTGAATCGAGGTATGCATTGGCGATACCTGTTATCAGGTTTGTCGATCCCGGACCGGAGGTTGCAAAGCACACTCCGGGTTTGCCGCTTACCATTGCATAGGCCTGTGCTGCATGAGCAGCACCCTGTTCATGACGTGTCAGAAGATGCCTTAGTTTATCCTGGTAATCCAGCAATTTATCATAGACGGGCATTATCGCTCCTCCCGGATACCCGAAAATCGTATCCACACCTTCTTCAATAAGAGATTTTAACAATGCCTCGGCACCTGTGATCTCCTCACTGCCGTTTGTCTTTACCCGTGCTGTCTGGTTTGTTTTATTATCTTCCATTTTTTTATTGTCTTGTTTTACCATCCGAAGCCTTGGCGCAGGATGGCTATCTTGCAGTCCCGGACTACATCTTAAACCTTTGATTTCTACCCCCCAATCCCCCTATAGAGGGGGGCTTAAATCCAGGACTTGATTAACTAATTCAATAAACCCTAAACCCTATACCCTATACCCTATACCCTATACCCTATACCTTAAACTATATCAACCTCACTGCCCCTTTATCGGCCGAGCTCACTGTTGCAGCATAAGCTCTGAGTGATGCAGGAATCTCCCTGTTTCTTTTTGAAGTTTTATAAGCATTTGTTCCTTTCGACTCTTCTTCGCTTTTTCTCCTTTCAATTTCATCATCAGCAAGCCTGGCATTTAACTTCCTTGCCGGTATGTCGATATCAATAATATCTCCGTCCCTTATAAGTGCTATCAGGCCTCCGGCGGCAGCTTCGGGAGATATGTGTCCTACGGACAGTCCTGATGTGCCACCCGAAAATCGTCCGTCGGTAATGAGTGCACATTCTCTTCCCAGTCCCACCGATTTGAGATAAGATGTAGGGTAAAGCATCTCCTGCATTCCCGGGCCTCCTTTCGGACCTTCAAATTTTATCACCACAGCGTCGCCTGATCTTACTTTTCCTGAAAGGATCCCTTCCACTGCCTCTTCCTGTGATTCAAAAACGACTGCCGGTCCTGAAAAAGAAAAAAGTTCCTCATCCACTCCGGCTGTTTTAACAATGGAGCCGTCGGCTGCAATGTTCCCGTACAGGACTGCCAGTCCTCCCTCGTGGCTGTAGGGATGGCTTGTATCCCTGATGCATCCTTTTTCCCTGTCAGTATCAAGACTTTCATATGAAGCATTGCCCGAGCCCATGGTCAGGCTGAATACGCCGGAAGGAGCGCTCAGATACGTTTTGTGAGCCTCGCTGATGGCAGTACCGCTTAATATGTTCCAATCATCCAGGGCTGCCTCCAGAGAGGGATAATCAACGCGCGTTACCGCTGTGTCAATAAGTCCTGCCCTGTTGAGTTCAGCCATTATCGCCATTATACCTCCGGCCCTGTTGACATCTTCCACATGATATTGTGAGCTTGGGGCCACTTTACACAAATTGGGGATCTTACGAGACAGATCGTCGATATCCTTCATTGTAAAATTCACTTCTGCCTCCCGGGCTATTGCCAGCAGGTGGAGGACGGTGTTTGTGGAACCCCCCATTGCGATGTCGAGCGACATGGCATTGAGGAATGCGTTCCTGGTTGCTATTGAGCGTGGAAGAACACTGTTGTCGTTTTCAAAATAATATCGTTCCGTCAGTCTGACTATCAGTGAGGCGGCTTTCCTGACAAGATGTAGTCTGCGTGCATGTGTTGCCACGACAGTTCCGTTGCCCGGCAGTGCGAGTCCGAGTGCCTCGTTAAGGCAGTTCATCGAGTTGGCGGTGAACATGCCTGAGCAGGAGCCGCATGTCGGACAGGCTCTTCTTTCTGTTTCCAGAAGTTCGTTGTCGCTTACCTCGTTACCTGCTCCATCTATCATTGCGTCAATAAGGTCGAGTGACCGGTTTCCGAGTTTTCCTGCTTCCATGGGGCCTCCCGAGACGAAAATGGCAGGGATGTTCAACCGCATAGCTGCCATCATCATTCCCGGAGTGATCTTGTCGCAGTTGCTTATACATATCATTGCATCGGCGCAATGAGCATTGATGACATATTCGATGCTGTCGGCTATCAGTTCGCGGGAGGGAAGAGAATAGAGCATTCCGGTGTGGCCCATTGCTATTCCGTCATCGATGGCAATGGTGTTAAACTCTGCTGCGAAGAAACCATGTTTTTCGATCTCTTTTTTCACCATCTGTCCTGTCTCATGGAGGTGTACATGACCGGGGACGAACTGTGAGAAGGAATTTACGATGGCAATTACCGGCTTCCCGAAATGTTCTTCCTTCATCCCGTTGGCACGCCACAGACTGCGGGCTCCGGCCATTTTTCTTCCGGTGATCGTCTTGCTGCTTCTCAGGTTTCTGTTCATTCTGTAATCCATTACTAAAAAAAAAGCTTCCCGGTTTGATCCGGGAAGCTCTGGTACACCTATTCTATATATATCACTCCCGGATCATGTGCTGGGCACAAGGATAAGAATGAGAGCGATAATATGTATTAAATAGTTAATCATTTTTTATATAAAATGCGGGACAAAAATAAGTATTAATTTAATATATCAAAGAAAATAGCATGAATTTCTTAAAAAAATTTACTATCTTAATATTTTGGTTATTGTCCGATCTTTTCCGGGACCTTTCCCCGTACATCAACCCGTATTACTGTCAGCAGGGGATCGGGATCGTATTTCGGAAGAGTTATTGAAAGGTTTCCGTCCTTTGATGAAGTTGTCACTCTTGAACCATCAGCGAGTAGTCTGGCACCGGTAACCCTGGCGGTCAGGCCGGGGATGACCAGTTTTCCGTCAGCGGGCCATTCAAAAACTGAAAAATACAGGGATGTTCCGTTCCCGCTTTCCTTTTTTGTGCAACGACCCCAGGAAAACAGTCCCCAGGGACTGGCTAAGGTTCCGTAAACCGACTCTCCGTTTACTCTCATCCATTTCCCCATGGTTGCAAGAATCTCAATGCTTTCGGGAGGAAATTCACCTTCGGCAGTGGGTCCCACGTTAAGGAGAAAGTTACCTCCCTTGGAAGCAATATCGACGAGATTGCGTATGAGTGTGCGGGGCGTTTTGTAATTTTTGTCGTAGCTCTTATAACCCCAGGTACCGTTCATGGTCATACAGGTCTCCCAGTCGGTTCCGTCGAGGTCGGCGAGGTTTGGTATTCTCTGTTCAGGGGTCTTATGATCGCCGGGGAAATCAGGCCTTTTAAGTCTGTCGTTGGTTACTATTGCAGGCTGCAGTGCCAGGAGAGCCTGAAGCTTCTGAGCAGCTTCCACAGTCATTCCTGAAGGTGTATCCCACCATAAGACAGCCACTTCGCCATAGTTAGTCAGTAATTCTCTTACCTGTGGAACGGCAACATCATCGATATACTGCTCGAATGTTTTTGTCTCCTGCCTCCAGTCCCAGTGACCTTTATGTTCTTTTGTATAGGCGTCTATAATAACCGAGTCGGGATTCGGCCATCCTTCTTTCGTAAGTCTTCTTATGGCGGTTCCGCCCGGGTTGTTCCAGTCCTGTGCCTGTGAGTAGTAGAATCCCAGCTTTATGCCATGTTTTTTACATGCCTCTGCCAGCGGTTTGAGAAGGTCTTTGCCGTAAACCGTATGATCGGCCACATTGAATTTGCTTGCTTCCGAATCGAAGAGTGCAAAGCCGTCATGATGCTTGGAGGTGATCACAATGTATTTCATCCCTGCATCTTTGGCCATCATTACCCATGCCTCGGGATCGTATTTTACCGGATTGAATTCCTTTGCCATGTTCTGGTAATCCATCATGGGTATTTTGGCCCTGTTCATGATCCATTCGCCAATGTTTCCTATTTGTCTTCCGTCCCATGTTCCGGCGGGAATTGCGTAAACACCCCAGTGGATGAACATTCCGAACCTGGCTTCGCGCCACCATGCCATACGTTCGTCCTTTGTCATTACCTTCTGTGCGAGAAGCGACTGCCCCAGAAATACTGTCAGCAAAATCGCAATAATTGTTCTTTTCATAAGTATATATTTTGGTTTGATTATTTTTTTTACCACGGAGTTTCACTGTGTTTTCACGGAGTCTTTACGGAGTTACGTTGAATTTCCACAGCCCACCCCGATTTGTCAGGGGAGCTTCATGTTCTGTCTTCTTCTCCTCCGTGGTCTTCTCCGTGCAACTCTCCCGATAGATCGGGACAGGCCGTTCAACCCCGTGGTGAATATTGTAACACCTCACGCAATCCGACATCCCCCTTCCGACATCCCCCTTCCGCAATCCCCCTTCCGACATCCCCCTTCCGACATCCCCCTTCCGCAATCCCCCTTCCGCAATCCGCCTTCCGAAATCCCTGCCCGAATGCGTCAGTCAGGCGGGCGCCTTCACTTAAACTGTTCAACATACTCAAGGAACTTCTTCGCTGCCCTGTCGAGATTCTCAATTGAACCTCCTCCATCCAGCACCTCGCACATTTCGTAGGTGATGTAACCCTGGTAGCCGATCTCTTTAAGTGTGTTAATAAATGTCTTGTAGTCAAGGAATCCCTCTCCGATGGGTACGGCTCTCATCTGCGACTGCAGTTTTGTGTAATTGGTATGGTTGATCTCATATCTGAACCTGGGAAGTTCTTTATAGTCGGCTGTGGTGGTATGCACAATATAAGGTTTCATTGTCAGAATTGCCTGTTTTATTTCCTCCGATGACAATCCTTCGAGGGTAGGGGACCAGCAGTCGAAAGCGGCTTTCACGTTGGGCAGGTTAACCTCGTCGAGGAGCCATTTCATGGCATCGTGATGGAGGGCGATGTCGTGGTGGTTCTGGATTGCCAGTGTAATGCCATATTCTGCTGCCCGTTTACCTGCCATTTTCAGTCCTTCCACCACGAGAGCATATTGCCTGTCGTATGGAAGGTCGGGGCGTTCGTATCCGGTATAAATCCTTATCATGTTTGTCCCCAGGTCTCTTGCAAGGCGGGCGAGTTCACCTATATATACAGCCTGGATCTCGGTATGGGGAATGCCTGCGCGGTCGACTCCGGCTGTGAAATCGTTGTATGCAGCCAGGCATACCAGTTCAAGACCAAGCTCCTTAATCCTGGCCCTTAGTTTCTTGCGGGCTTCGTCGTCATAGTCGATAAGTGAAACGTGGGGTTTTTTTGCTGCCAGCATAACCCCGTCGTAGCCAAGTTCCCTGGCTTTAACAAGGAATTCATCGACAGTCAGAGTAGCCTGACCACGCCATACTCCCAGATAGCTTACTGAGTGCAGACATGTTTTTACCCGGAAGTCCTTTGGGTTTCCGGTAGGAGTTTTCTGGCCGGTGGCTGTAAGTGTACAGACCATTATCAAAGAGGCAATTAGATAAGTTTTTTTCATATGTAGCAGGTATTCAGGTTTACGGTCATAAATATAGGAAAGGATATATTAAGTACAAAGGCTCAGATGGAAAAATGCAGGGAGTGGGCTCAGGATTGCCAGCCGAAGCAATAGCGAAGGCTGGGCACAGAGCACAGGGCACAGAGCACAGAGGTCAGGCTTGCCAGCCTGCGCATGAAACTTCGGCTGGTGAGACACGATTGGGGGGTGGGATTGAAATCGAACCCGTTTTCAGAAGGTTGCGTCAGGAATGTTATTTTTTCGCAATATAGAATGCTTCTAAAATAGAAAAAATCTGGTGTTAAAATTACATTTATATGTTGCATCATATTTTATTTTTTTTTAACATTGTATGACAATAAATGCAACCCTAACCTAAAATACTCCTAACCTGGTATTTAACAGGCATTTATAAGATGTATTGATTTACCCTGATAATCCCCGAGAAGGGAGGTTTTATCGTTGGGTGCTGTGTTTATTTAATTATTTTTAACCTTTTTAATGAAAAAAATCTACCCTGGGCTCACTTTTTTCTTTACGATCTTCAGATACGCTTCTGTATTTTATTCGATTCGAATAAAACATATAGCAATTATTAATTAATACTAACCAACCCTAACCTTATGAAAAGAAAGAGAAAGCAAAGAAAACCGGGATAAATGAAATCCCGTTAACCTACACGATTTTACCACTAACCTGGCTTAATTATTAATGTTTAATTTTATTAAATGCATGGAAAAAAATAATGAAAAGCGATTGAATTTTGTCAGGAGTTGGTGGCTCAAGCCACTGATTACGACAAAATTGTGCATTTTGTTTCTGATATGCTCAATGGCATCTTTCAGCGCAGTTGCAGCCAGTCCCGACGATCCCTCTGCACCACAGCAGATAACGATCACAGGAAAGGTTACTGATGCTGCAACAGGCGAAGCGCTTATCGGAGTTACCGTGCTGGTGAAGGGAACAACAGTTGGTGCCCTCACCGATATCAACGGTAATTTCACAATTCCTGTCTCAAGCAGACAGCCTGTTACGCTGGCAATTTCCTTCATAGGTTATTCCGCACAGGAGGTCCAGGCAACACCCGGCACTCCGGTCAACGTGGCTCTGGCACTGGAGGTAACACAGATCCAGGAGGTTGTGGTGGTTGGATACGGCGTCCAGAAAAAGGAGAGCGTCGTAGGTGCCATCACACAGGTTGATGCTCAAACACTTATGCAGGCAGGCGAAATAAACGTAACAAACGCAATTACAGGTAAACTTTCAGGTGTGCTGACCATCCAGCAGGACGCAGAACCCGGATCTGACAACGCAACTTTGTATGTCCGCGGTCTTTCAAGCTGGAACGGAAGCTCTCCTCTCGTACTTGTCGACGGTGTCGAACGTGACTTCAGCTCACTCGACCCTAACGAAATTGAAACCATCTCTGTCCTTAAAGATGCATCGGCAACAGCTGTTTTCGGTGCCAAAGGAGCTAACGGCGTTATTGTGGTAACTACAAAACGCGGTACCCTCGGACGTCCGAAAATGGACTTCACCGGAGCCTACGGCCTTCAGACAGCAGCGAGAGTACCTGAGCACATAGATGCATTTACCACTATGAGCATGTATAACGTGGCTCTGATGAATAAACAGGACTTTACACTTCTGAAATCAGAATATGAACTGGCTCAGTGGAAGAACCCGTCAACACCTATCAAGGCTCTTGAGTTCCCGGATGTTAACTGGTTCGATGAATGTACCCACGATTTTGCACCTGTAGCCAATGCAAACCTTAATATTACAGGAGGAACCGACTTTGCCAAATACTTCCTCTCATTCGGATACAATTATACAGGTGACTTCTTCAAAGGTACCAAAGACGGTTTCTATGATAAGAGATATTATAACCACAGGTTCAATTACAGGATAAACCTTGACTTCAATATCACGAAGACAACAATCCTGTCATTTAACGTGGGTGGTAACCTGAACCTCAGAAGCGCAGGAGGCGGGTCATGGAGGAACCTTTATTCCACAGGAGGTGTCTCGGCACCAGCAATCTATCCTGCATGGGTTCTCGAAGAAGTTCCCGACCTTGCATATCCCGATGCTACAGGAGAGAGACACAGCTATCCTGTTGGTGAATATACAGGTAACCCCCTTCATTCACTAATGTCGGGTACCATGAACCAGTACCTGGGCTCACAGCTCTACACCGACCTCATCCTTAAACAACAGCTCGATTTCATAACAAAAGGACTTTCTATAAACGGTAAGGTATCACTAAGCAGTAACTACACGAACACGCTGAAAACCGGTGGACTTACCCTGCCTCAATACATCCTTCAGTTCAATCTGATTGGTGATGACCCGACAGATGTTGTCGGAGCCAATCCATGGCTGAGACAGACTCCTACAGAAGGTAACGAGACTTATAAACTGGCTCCTTTCGACCTTAATACCGGTGGCCTCGGTGGTTACAACACCGATCTCTACTATGAGGTATCACTTAACTGGAACAGATCATTCGGAAAGCACAATCTTACCGCTCTCGGTCTTTTCAACCGCCAGCAGCAGGCCTCGGGAACCAACTTCCCTTATTATAATGAAGGTCTGGTAGGAAGGGTCACTTACGACTATAACCGTAAATACCTGTTCGAATTCAATATCGGTTACACAGGTTCTGAAAGGTTCGCTCCCGGTAACAGATTCGGTACATTCCCCTCTCTGGCTGTAGGTTATCTTATTTCGGAAGAGCCTTTCTTCAAAAATGCAGTTCCCTGGATGAACAGGTTGAAGATCAGATATTCTGATGGTTATGTGGGAAGCGACTATGCCAGAAGCAGATGGCTCTATCAGAGCTCATACTTCAAGGATAACGCCGGATACATTCACGAGGACATGATGGCAAACACAATGGCACAGTGGGAGAGAGCACATAAGAGAGACCTCGGTATCGAAATGAGCCTCTTCAATAACCTGATAACACTTACAGTTGACGGTTTTGACGAGTATCGCGACAAAATGCTTCTTACTCCTAAGAGTACCACAATGCTCATTGGCCAGTCTTTCAAGGAGATAAACCTTGGTGAAGTTAAAAAACACGGGATTGAAGCAGAACTTGAGTTCCGTAAAGCTCCCACACAGACATTTGAATACTGGGTGAGAGGTGTCTTCGGCTGGAATGAGAACAGGGTTGTATTCAAGGATGACCCCGCTTCATTCCCCGATCACATGAAACTTGCAGGCAAGCCCCTTACCGAAATGCTTAACGTGGAGTACAGCCTCGAAGGTCTTGAGCTAAACGGTGTTGAGCTTACAAACTCAGGTTACGTGACATCAGTTGATGACATCCATAACAATGTATCGCCTATAGACTTTACAAAATTGTATGTCGGAGATTACCTGTATCTTGATTATAACTCAGACGGTACGATAAACACTCTCGACAAGCATGCCATTCCGGGTCTGACATATCCACCTATAACATATGCATTCTCAGGTGGTTTCACATGGAAAAACTTTAATTTCAACTTCCTGTTCTCAGGTAACCACGGGAAATATGTCCAGTACAACCAGGCATTCGAGGTTGAATTCATCAAGGGAGACCTTCGTGTACACAAATCTGCACTCGACTACTGGAGACCTGATAATCCAAATGCAGGACATGCTACAATGCACTACAGCGGATCATCAAGCCAGGATAACATCGTATGGGGAGGCGGCGAGGCCGACAGAGGATACCAGGCCATTATCGAGGACCGCTACTTCAGAAATGCATCTTACCTGAGGCTGAAAGACCTGTATATGGGTTACAACATTAAATCGGGAGCACTAAACAGAGCTATAGGTATCAACAGTATGATGGTTTACCTGTCAGGCTCAAATCTCCTGACCTTTACTCCTCTTATTGAGGGCGACCCTGAAGCAACAAACTTCTACCAGGGATTCTATCCCCAGATGATGACATTCAGAGCTGGGATTAAAGTAGGATTTTAATCTTAATGACAGTGATTATGAAAAAATATCTTATACTACTAATCATAACCGGGATGAGTCTTGCTTTTGGCACCTCATGCTCATTCCTCGAGGATTATCTGGACAAAGCTCCTGAATCAGGTCTTACAGAGGATATCGTGTTCACGAAGTATGCCAACTTCAAACTCTTCTTCGACGGTGTTTACGACGGCCGCAAATATTATAACAACCGCTGGCGGAACACATGGAATTACAAATGCACAGTCCCCCTGTGGATGGACCTCTGGGACCAGAAGTACTGTCTCAATTCGACAACCGATGCAATGGACCAGGGACGTTATATGGAAGGCCAGGCCTGGAAGAGCGGAAACATGTCGGAAACAATCGTCAGCAAGCTTTGCTACGACGGCAGCCGCCGTCCTGTTCTGGGTGCATGCCTCGACCATATCCGCAGAGTGAATATAGCCATCCGCAATATAGACCAGGTGCAGGATGCCAGCCAGGATGTTCTGGACGACTTCATGGGCCAGGCTTACTTCTTCAGGGCATGGTTCCACTGGACGCTCTTCAGACTCTGGGGACCCTTCCCCTATCTCGACTATGTGATGGGACCATATGACGAAACATGGGACCTTGAACGTTTGCCGAAGCATGAATACCTGATGAGAATAGTTTCCGATTATGATTCGGCTTACTATTTCTTTAACAAGGCCGGCAAGATCCGCAGGGACCCGGTTGGATCACTCGACTATGCAGCATACGAAATGTACCGCCCCAACGGAATGGCTGCCAAGGCTCTTAAAGCCAGGGCATTGCTCTATGCTGCCAGCCCGCTTAATAATAAGAACGGTGCTGCCGACTGGCAGGCTGCAGCAGCAGCCAACTGGGAAGCTATCCAGATAGCGGAAGCTAACGGCGTGGAATTGTTGCCTCTGACCGATCCTTCAGGTAACGACAGACACTATAACTTCTACGACAGGGAAGTTTGCGAGGAGAGTATCTGGACTCTTACACTCGGCAACCTCGCCTGGAACTGGGGAAGCGGTAGCGGACAAGTTGCAACAATGTGGGGAGGCCACTTCATGGCAAACAACTCTGCTTCAGGTATGATGCCAACCCAGCAGTGGGTCGACAAATATGAAACAGCCGATGGTTACCCTCTCAACACTGATGCCGACAGGGCTGCAGCCACAACAGCAGGAAGCTACAACGAGCAGCAACCTTTCCTCAACAGGGATCCGCGCTTCTATGTCGATATTACTTATAACGGAAGCTATGCTCCCGGATGGGGTGGCGGGACGGAAGGCGCATCCAATACTGCATGGATGTACTATAATGGAACTATCCCCACTACACTGGTAAATACAGCCCAATACAGGGGAGTTACCCTTACAGGATATCAGATGAGGAAATACTGGGCACTCAACAGCCGTTACAACCAGGGAGTCCGTACATACTGGAGTATCGCAATCGTTCGCCTCTCAGAACTTTACCTGAATTACGCTGAAGCTGCTTTTGAAGCATACGGCATAAACGGAGCACCATCAGGAGCAACCCTGACAGCTCTCCAGGCCATAAATGTTATCAGAGCCAAATCGGGAATGCCGAATCTTCAAGACGCTCCAACGTGGCAGGCAACCCCTGCATATTTCAGGGACAGGATCTGGAATGAACGCAATGTGGAACTCTCGTTCGAGAATCAGCACTACTACGACGATGTCCGCAGATGGGAAATACTTCCCCAGGTTATGGGGAGCACTCTGATCGGAATGATACCGCAGAAGGTTGACGTTTCTCCTGAATACCCCGACGGATTCCAGTATGTGAGAACTCCACTCCCGGCTGACAGACAGCCTGCCTGGGAAGAAGGTATGTACTATCTGCCCTTCCTTAACGCAGATGCTCTCAAAATGAGTAATTTTGTAGCCAACCCAGTCTGGTAACATGAACCATATAAAAAGAAAGTATATGAGATTTAATAATATTTTATCACAGAAAATCAGATATGCCGGGCTGTTGGTTCTGCTCGTTATGCTGGCCTGGCCGGTTACCGGACAGGTTCAGAGAGAAAGGAAAGCAGCCAGGCAACTGTTCGACGTCGTTCTCAAAGTAGTTGATGAGAGCGGAGCGCCGATACCGGGTGCATCAGTAGTGGTAGGCGAAGGTATTACGCATGCCGTCACCGATGCCAACGGTTCAGTTTCATTCAAGGGTTACCCCGAAGATGTTGTTACAATTAATGCTTTTCAGTACGATAAAAAAGTATCTAATGTTATCGATATTGTAAATTCAGGTACCATTACACTTCTTGAGGGTAAAATTGACATGACATCGGATGATGTTGTACAACTGCCTTTCAAATCGACCTATAAGCGTAACCTCACAGGCCCGGAGCTTGTTGTTCCGGGATCCTGGTTTTCACATTATCCCACCACCGACATCAGGAACAGCCTTACAGGGATCTCCTCGATGTACGACATCAGGGAAAGGGACGGATCACCTGGAATGAGCCCTCTGGAAGGCCTTCAGCAATATTCAGGTCTTTCAAACAGCTACGGCTCTACCGATAAATTCAGCGGTATGCCTTACGTTATCATCGACGACCTTCCTGCTGAACTTCAGGAATATATTATAGGTCCCAATGAGATCGAATCGGCAACTCTTCTGAAAGGAATCCTGAGTACAGCTATGTACGGTCCCTCAGCCACAGGTGGCGTAATGTATCTTAAGACGAGAACGGGTGTCCCTAACGAAAGGATGCTCCATGTCGACGTTGAAATGGGTACCAGCATTGTTGACCGTTTCCCTGAGTATGTAAAAGGTGACGTATATGCCACATTGCAGAATCAGGCCAGATTAGCCAGCGACCTTCCTTCTATTTATTCGCCTGCTGCCATAGCAGCTTACAGGGTGAACGACGGCTACGACCTTCAGTATCCTAACACCGACTTCAGGGATATGATGCTCGACAACCAGATGGAACTAAGAAAAGTGAATGTATCATCATCGGGTGGCAACGACATCGTTCAGTATTTCTCCTACCTCGGATACGCAGGCGAAGGTGATATAATAAACATGGGTGCAAAATCCGATTATAACAGGATCACCGCTAGACAGAGTGTAAATGTGAAGATCAACGATTTCCTTTCAGCAAAGTTTGGGTTCTACGGAAACCTTACTTTCAGGAGATCGCCGAACTATGGCTATGACAGCGACTACAGCTCTGAGGGAACAGGTAATGCAACACTCGGATTGCTGGAATTACCAGCCATCCTTAATGACTTACGCAATGTCCCCTCAATAGCCTACCCGATCTGGGCTTATTATGATGAGTCAACCGATCCTCCGACTCCCTGGTATGGAGTAAGCGCTATTTATACGGACAACCTGATAGGTAACATTCTTGATCAGGGATTTTACACCGATAAAGGCCGTACAGGGGTGTCAAACCTCAAACTTACCTGGGATGCAGGCAACCTTATCGAAGGTCTGAAATCAGAGACTTATCTGGGCTTTAACATCCATAACTCTGTCCGTATCGGTAAATCCAACGACTATCTGGCTTATACCGTCGATGTTACTCCTACCGACACAACACTGACCAGGTATTCCGGACATAACCTTTCAAAAATGGCCGATCTTTATAAATTGATGGACTATTATTTCCAGAGGTTCATGTTCTACGAAAGGGTGAGCTGGGAAAAATCGTTCGACAACAGTGATATCCAGGCTTCTGCAATGTACCATCAGACACTTTCATACATAAATGGTATTGAGGAACCTCAGAGGCAGAGAAGTATACTGGGAACCTTGTTTTACAATCTGAATGACAAGTATCAGTTACAGGGCGTACTCAACTACGCAGGTAACTCCAGCTTCGCAAAAGATTACCGTAACCTTCTCAACTGGGCTGTCGGCGGCGCATGGATAATTACCGATGAAGATTTCATGCCTGAGATCGGTTTTGTCAACTATCTTAAATTGCGTGCACAGGGAGGTATTGTAGGCAACGAAACCTACTTCCCCAACCTGTATGATGTCGACAGGTGGTCAGGAACATCCACTACCAGTACTACCAGGCCATACGGTTTCGGACCATATTCATCATCACAGTGGTTCGGAGGAGGTACAGAATCAGCCGTTCAGAGGAGCTATCTTTCAAGAACCGGCAACCCGGCTCTGACATGGGAGAAGAGAAGAGAAATCAATGCTGGTATTGATGCTGTTATGTTTGATGAGAAACTGACACTTGGCCTTACATATTATAACTGGCTGGTCGACGGTTCCATTTCACAGGTTACGGCAAACATGCCTTACCTGGCAGGTTATCAGGGTGCAAGGCCATATCAGAACTACAACCAGACCATGTACAATGCTCTCGGTGCCGACCTGCAGTTCAACCATAAGGTTGGTGATGTCATGCTGAATATAGGAGCCAATGCAACCACAGTTAAAGGTATCAGGGTTAAGTATGACGAACCTCAGTACAGGAACGATTACCAGTTCAGGACAGATAAGGTATCCGATGCAATCTTCGGTTATACATATCTCGGTAAATTCGCTTCTGACAATGAAGCTCAGGGTGGCAATAACACTCCTCTTCAGCTTTTTGATGAGAAGCTGTATGCAGGCGACCTCAAATATGACGACCTTAACGATGACGGCTTTGTTGATGAGTCGGATCAGTCAATGATCGGACATTCATCACCACGCCTCTATTATGGTGTCAACGTGAGTCTCAAATACAAGAATTTCGACCTTTTCATCCTCGGAGCCGGCAGAGCCTTCTACGATATTGCCCTTACAAATGAATACTACTGGAACGGATGGGGTGATAACAACTACTCCCAGTTCGTTGCCGATAATATCGGAGGGGATTATCCAAGGCTTACCTATAACAAGGTTAACAATAACTTCCTTACATCCGACTACTGGCTGAGAAAAGGCGGATACTTCAAAATCCAGAACGTGGAGCTGGCTTACACAATCCCTGCCAAAATGCTTCAGTTCATGAGCGGCCGCGCTGTACGTCTGTATGTAAGAGGAGCAAACCTTCTTACGCTTTCGGGAATTAAAGATGTTGATCCTGAATCCATTGATTCAGGGGTAACTGTATACCCGTTGTTCAGAACATTCTCGGGCGGAATCAAGTTAAATTTCTAATCTATGGTAATTATGAAGACAAAGAATATTATAACATTGTTTGGAGCACTGCTTATTATTGCAAGCTCCTGCCAGAATTACCTCGATCCCTGGCCGAACGGGAACTATGACAACGAAAATATCTGGGAATACCAGGACCGTGTTCAGGGTATCATTAACCGATGCTATGATAATATCGGATCTCCCGGGATTGCAAACTCTCACCGTTGTTATGACGACAATGAGACTGTATATATGGACGGGGTGACCGACGATGCTGTCATAACGAGCACTACTCATGTTATGAGGAGATATGCCGTGAACTCAATGACTACGGCAAGCGACCCCTTCGACACCTACTGGGATCGCGACTACAGATCCATAGCACAGTGTAATATATTCCTTAAGGATAACCGCGGCCTTAATGCGAGGTATATGGTGAAGGCTAACTATAACGATCAGGTGAGACATCGTCTCCAGGGTGAGGCCTTTGCCCTCCGCGCCTTCTTCCAGTGGGACCTCCTCCAGAAATTCGGAGGTAAAGGGACTGACGGTAACCTTCTCGGCTTCCCGATAATTACAGATGTGATCGATCCTTACAGTGCACCTAATTTCGCCCGTAACACCTACGATGAATGTGTTGCACAGATCATAAAGGATTGTGATTCAGCTCTTAAATGGCTTCCACTTGCCCACAGGGATTTCCTCTATCCTTCAGGAACCGACCTGACATTCCTGGGCGGTAAATACTGGAACCGTTTCGACGATGTTGCAGTCTGGGGTATCAAGGCAAATCTTTATCTGACCTGGGCCAGCCCGAGGTTCAACCCGGGTAACGTAACAGCCCGCTGGGACAGTGCCGCAAAATATGCCAAGAAGATCATCGATTTCAAGATGAATGTTGATAATACCACAAGTAGTAACAGCTTCAGACTTACAAACGGTGTCAACTGGTATAATCCGAACTCTGCTGAGATTGTATTCTCAGGGCGCTATATCACCAACCAGACCTATATGGAAAGGATGTTCTATCCCGGAGGTTTCCAGGGTAACGGACAGGTTGGAGCAACACAGGAGCTGGTTGATGCTTTCGGAGATGCAAACGGATACCCGATTGATCACGCTTCAACTATTTATGATGAAACTGATCCTTATTCGAACCGCGACCCGAGATTCTATTCTGTGATATTTTACAATGGCCGCATAGCAAACAGGCTTGATAATCCCGCCAATCCGATGTACACCTTCGAAGTGTGGAACCAGAGTACCATGCCCGACGGAGCACCAGGTAAAGATGCTGCCAACATCAGGTCAGATAACGTCAAGACAAACTATTATATCAAGAAGTATGTCTATATGGATGTTAATTTCTCTGATGCAAGTATCCGGTCAACCCGTCATTCAAGGTTCATCTTCCGCTGGTCGCATTTTGTGCTCAACTTTGCCGAAGCTGCCAACCATGTGACAGGCGATCCCACAGCTACCTACACTTTCACGGGTGATACATATCCTGCACTAAGTGCAAAGGATGCCATCAAGTTCATGAGGCAGAGGAAAACCTATGACGGAGCTACTCCTGCATTTAACGTGGCAGATCCATATCTCGACGAAGTTGCTGCTGCTGGTTTAGCTGCGTTCGATGATTTTGTGAAAACGGAAAGGAGAATCGAGACCTGCTTCGAGGGTATGAGGTTCTATGACCTCAGGCGCTGGACCACCGGTGATCTGCCCGGGGAAGGTAACTGGGAAACATATATCAAAGCTCCCGTACATGGCGCTGATATCACCCAGACCGCTACGGATACGTATACCTACAACTTCGACTGGCAGGTTGAGGAAAGGGCTATCCCGTCACCTTACAACCCGATCCCCTACTACGAGATGCTTAGAATGGAC
>ERZ795053.3346-NODE-3346-length-18329-cov-14.410310_pt1 | contig 18329 bp, 18 predicted proteins | sample MGYA00375137_ERZ795053 | MGnify/ENA primary metagenome ERZ795053 (study PRJEB30182, sample SAMN05720284) | activated sludge metagenome | isolation source: Anaerobic digester | place: Hong Kong | collected 2014-12-17 ...
GTCAGGCGGCCAGGGCGAACAGCAGGCCGAACACAGCCAGGGCAATCAGCGCCACGGCCGCGGCGACGGCAAGGCTGAGCACCCAGGCGAGGATCGTGGCCGCGAGGGCCTTGGCGAAGGTGGTATCGAACAGCGCCATCATGACCAGGGCCGACACGCCAAACCCCAGCAGAAGGCCCAGTCCGGTCCCCAGCACAGGTTCGACGCTCAGGATGCCCGTCAGCAGCGAGGACGCGATGCCCCCGAGCAGGAGGGTGCCGACGGCGCGGCCGAAGGATCGCTTTTCGATGCCGGCGAGCCGTGCGCCCCACAGGAGAAAGGCGGCGGACACGAAGAGCCAGGCCAGCAGGCCGAAGATCACGAGCAGGATCAAGGCCAGGGCCGGAAGGGCGGGCGCGGTCATGCTTCGTCCTCCTCCGGCATCCGGATGTCGTCATAAAAACGGCCATGCGTGGTCATGATGTAGGGCGAAACCCACAGCATGCCGATGCCGCAGGTCAGGATGCCCAGCAGCACCCACCCGAAAAAGCGCCAGCTCAGGCAGAAATATTTCCAGCGGAAGCCGAACATGAGGCTCCGGCTCCGGGACAGGGCGGTCGCGGGCCCCAGGCGGGGCTGATCGGACAGGACAAAAAACACCTGCGAATAGTTCAGGCCCACCACGACTGCCGGGACGAAGGACGCCAGCATCAGCACCAGGAAAAGAACCATGCCCAGCGGAAACAGGGCGGTATCGTCCAGCATGGCCAGACCGATTGCTCCGACGGCGCCGGCCGCAAAGGCCGGAATCAGGGCCAGGCCGATGAACAGGATCATCAGAAGGGTGGCGCCGATGGTCTTCCAGTACAGGTTGAAGCCGTCGAAGAGATGTTTCAGGTCGGGATTTTCGCGGCGGGAAGTCAGCAGAAAGAATCGCGCCCAACCAAGGGCCATGGGGCCCGAGATGAAGAACACCACGATCAGGTCGAGGAGGGTCCCCGCGGCCTTCCAGGATTCGCCGCCGAATTCCGACGCGACGCTGAGACCATTGGTGATGACGCCATACAGCAGGGCCGCGCCGACGGCGGTGGCCCAGCGTCCGCGGAGCGAAGCGAGCGCCTGGCGCATCAGCCGGGCGTTCGGGGTGGCGCCGGGAGCCGGAGCGGTGCCGGGCGCGGCGGAGAGCGGCGCACCGGACAGGGCCGGGACCTTCGACACGGGGATCCACTCTTCGCCCATGTCGGGGTTCCAGACCAGATCGTCCGGCCCGAGGCGGCCGTCGCGCACCAGGCGGAGCATTTCCTCGGGCTCCACAGGACCGTGGCGTTCTCCGTCGAGGATGTAAAACCAGTATCGGTTCATGGCGTCTGCTCCCGTTTGCATTTCATCACACCGGGGCTGTCTTGACCAGCTTCATGGCCCGCCTTCCTGCAGAAAATGGCGGGACAAGGCATGGAAATCCGCAAACACGAGGTTCGGGGTTTCCCCGGCAGGATGGCCGAATCCGCTTTCGAGATACACCGACGGGATGCCGGCGCGGCGGGCGGCTTGGAGGTCGGTATGATGATCACCCACCATCCAGGAATCGGCGGGCGTGTGGCCGGTGCGCTGCATGGCGGTCTGGAGCGGAAGGGGGGAGGGCTTGAGTTCCGGGGTATCGCCGCCGCCGAGTTGAACGGCGAACAGAGACGTCCAGCCGAAATGCTCCAGCAGACGGCGGGCATGGGGGGCGGGCTTGTTGGTGACCAGGGCGAGGGCATGACCGGCGGCCCGAAGCGCGCGCAGGCCTTCGTCCACGCCGGGATAGGGGGCGGTATGAACGACCAGATGCGCGGCATAGGCGTCGCCGATTTCCGCCGCCGCCCGGTCGGGATCCACCGGCGCGCCTTCGAGGGCGCGAACCGCCAGCATGCGCACCCCGTCGCCGACATACGAGGCGACGGTCTCCAGCGGCAGCGGCGCCAGGCCGTGGAGTGCGCGCATGCGGTTGGTCGCCAGCGCCAGATCCCGGCGCGAATCAATCAGCGTGCCGTCGAGATCAAAGATGAACAGCTGGGGGCTCATGCGCGGAGTCTATCGTTTTCCATGGCGTGGAAAACAGTTTTCCACACCGTGGAAAATCCGGAAAAGAGGCTGATTCCATTGGTTGCAAACAATGATTACGACTCTGCTGGAGAGAGCGTGGCAGGGGATGAGCGGATCGCGTCGGCGATCCGGGCGGCCGCCAGAGGAGCGCGGGGGCCGGGGCGGAGAAGGAAGTCCTCTTCGAGGATCCGGACCTGGCCGGGCGCAAAGCCGAGGCGCTGCCAGTCGGCGGCCAGGGCGGCGCGGCGGGTATCGTCGAGGGCGACGGCCTGGAGATCCAGCACGAGGGCCGGAGCGCGGCGGAGAAGGGATTCCCGGGAGATCCGGGGCCAGGGCAGGGAGACATCGGCGAAGACATTCCGGCCGCCGGCGAGTTCGACGATGTCGTGGAGGAAGGTGCCGGCCCCGGTGGTCATGAGTCCGGAGAGATCGCCGGGGGAATGGCCGAGAGCGATGAAAACGGGGACGGGCTCGCGCCGGGGCAGGGCGGCCAGCCCGGCATCCAGATCGCGCAGGAGCCGGCGGCCGCGTTCTTCGGCATTCAGCCGGGCGGCGAACCCGGCGATGGCGGCGCGGACATCGGATAGGGTATCCAGGGGGAAGGCCGCAAAGGCGATGCGGTGTTCGCGGGCCAGGGCGGCGAGGGCTTCGGATCGGCCCTGGGCCAGAATCAGATCGGGCCGGAGGGACAGGATCCGTTCGCGGCTGGGCGACAGCGCGCCGCCGATGCATGGTTTTTCGGCGGCCTCGGGAGGCCAGTCGGTGAAATCGGCGACGGCGGCGACGCGGCCGCCCGCGCCCAGGGCAAAAACGATTTCGGCGACAGCGGGCGACGCGCAGATGATGCGGGAGGGCTCGGCGGGAAAGGGGACGGCCGGGTCTTCGCCGCCGCGGCATCCGGCCAGCCAGAGGATCAGGAGCCAAGGGATCAGTCGGCCACGCACACGAGTCCTTTCAGGTATTCGCACTCGGGCGCCTCGACGGGGACGGGATGGTCGGCGGGCTGGCCGAGGACTTCGAGAATGCGCAGGGAACGGCCGGCATCATGGGCGGCCCAGCCGAGCATCTTGCGGAAGTCGTCCATGCCGACGAGACCGGAGCAGGAAAACGTGGCGAGGATGCCGCCGGGGGTCAGCAGCTTGACGGCCAGCAAATTGATATCCTTGTAGGCACGAAGGCCTTTTTCGAGGGTGCCGCGGGAGGTGACGAGCCGGGGCGGATCCAGGATGATGAGGTCCCAGCTTTCGCGGCGGTCGCGGGCAAGCCGGAGGCGGCGGGGCACGTCCACGGCCTCGTAGGTCGCCGGCACGCCGGAGGGGTTCCATTCGTGATGGAGGCGGGCCTGGGCGAGGGCGGGTTCGGAGGAATCCCAGCCGAGGAGGGTGGCCGCGCCGGCGCGGGCGGCGTTGACTTCGAACGCGCCGGTATAGCAGAAGGCGCTCAGGACGGAACGCCCGCGGGCATAGGCGGCCACCTTGCGGCGGTTGTCGCGCTGGTCGAGATAGAAGCCGGTTTTCTGGCCGCCGGCGAGGCCGGCCTCGAAGATGAATCCGTTTTCGCGGAAGCGGACGGTGTCGGGGGCCGGATCGCCGCCGAGGGGTTCCGAGAGGCCTTCGCGCTGGACGGCATCGGGATCGGCGCGCAGGCAGACGGTCCGGGCGCCGGCGGCGGCCTTGAGCTCATCGGCCAGGACCGGGAGCCAGGGTTCCCAGACCTTGGCGCCGACCTGCAGGAGAACGGCATCGGCATACTGGTCGGCCACGAGGCCGGACAGGCCGTCGGCTTCGGAAAACACCAGGCGAAAGGCATTGGTGGGGGCATCGGGGGCGGGGGGGCCATAGAGGCGGCGGCGCAGAGCGACGGCCCGGCGGATGCGGTCGCGGAAGAAGGTTTCGTCGAGGGCCTGATGCGGATCCTGCGTAAGCAGGCGGACGGCCATGTCGGCCGCGGGATGCCACAGGCCGCGGGCCAGCCAGTCGCCGGCGTGATCGAACACATCGGCGGCCGCGCCGGGGGGGGCGTCGCCGTCGGTCTCGTCGATGGCGCCGGAAAAGATCCAGGCGCTGCCGCGGAGGACAGGTTTTTCGCGGCCGGGCTTGAGGCGCACGCGGATCCGGACCGGGGGGAACGCCGCTTCATCTTGCTTTGGGGGATTCATATCCATAAGATTGTGGATTGAGCACTGAATTGGGTCAAACAGGAAAACAAAGAGGAATCCCATGCGTATTCACGCCTATCGCGCCCTGCGGCCGCGCGCCGACATCGCGGATCAAGTTGCCGCCCCTCCCTACGACACGGTGGACACCGCCGAGGCCGCCGAGCTGGCCGCCGCCAACCCGATGTCGTTTCTGCACATCAACCACTCGGAGATCGACCTGCCGGAAGGCACGGCGCTCTATGACGACGCCGTCTATGCGAAGGCGGCGGAGAACCTGAAGCGGTTCAAGCAGGAAGGCTGGCTGGTGTCGGAAGACCGGCCGCTGATGTACCTGTATGCGCAGACGATGGGCGACCACACCCAGACCGGGCTGGTTTGCTGCGCGCACATTGACGACTACATCCAGGACGTGATCAAGAAGCACGAGTTCACGCGCAAGGACAAGGAAGACGACCGGACCAAGCACACGGCGACGATCAACGCCAACATCGGCCCGGTGTTCATCGCCTACCGCGACGTGCCGGAGATCCGTACGGCGCTGGCGGCCGCGTCCCAGGGGGCGCCCCTGTACGACTTTGTGGACGAGCTGAAGGTGCGCCACCAGGTCTGGGCGGTCGAAAACGCGGCGGAGATCGAAGCCCTTTTCGCGGAAAAGGTGCCGGTCAGCTACATCGCCGACGGTCATCATCGCAGCGCCTCGGCGGTGCGGGTGGGCGCGGAGCGCCGCGCCGCCAACCCGGGGCATCACGGCAACGAGGAATACAACTGGTTCCTGTCGGTGATTTTCCCGGCCAGCGAACTGAAGATCCTGCCCTACAACCGGGCGGTCAAGGACCTCAACGGACTTTCGCCCGAGGACTTCCTCAAGGAAATCCGCGCGATTTTCACGGTGACGGAGGGGGCGGACCCGAGCCCGGCGTCGCCGCGGAACATCAGCATGTATCTGGGCGGGACCTGGTACGGGCTGAGCTGGCCGGAGGTGAAATCCTCCAATCCGGTGGACAAGCTGGATGTGAGCACGCTGCAGAACGGGGTGCTGCATCCGCTGCTGGGAATTGACGATCCGCGCACGAACGAGCGGATCAAGTTCATCGGCGGCATCCGGGGGCCGGGGGAACTGGTGAAGCTGGTGGACCAGAAAGGCTTCGCGGTGGCGTTTTCGATGTATCCGACGACGGTGGACCAGCTGATGGCGATCGCCGACGCGGGGCAGATCATGCCGCCGAAGAGCACGTGGTTCGAGCCGAAGCTCCGGACGGGGCTGCTCTCGCACGAACTGGACTAGGATGGCGAGCCATGCCGCCGCGCCTGCCGATGTGGATGCGCCGTTCTCTTCCGCCCGCGGCGGAAGGGCGGCGGATCCAGCGGCTGCTGGGACGGCTGGAACTGCATACGGTCTGCGAGGAAGCGCGCTGCCCCAACCGCACGGCGTGCTGGCATGAGGGGGCGGCGGCCTTTCTGATCCTGGGCGACGCCTGCACCCGCGACTGCCGGTTCTGCGCGATTCCGCACGATTCGCGTCCGGCGCCCCCGGACCCGGCGGAGCCGGCGCGGCTGGCCGACGCCGCGGCGGCGCTGGGCCTGCGGCATGTGGTGGTGACCTCCGTCACCCGCGACGACCTGCCCGACGGGGGGGCGGCGCAGTTCGTGGCCGTGATCCGCGAAATCCGCGCCAGGCTTCCGGGAGCGGCGGTCGAGGTGCTGGTGCCGGACTTCGGGGGAAACCCCGCCGCTCTGGATGCCGTGCTGGCGGAACGGCCGGACATTTTCAACCACAACGTGGAAACCGTGGAGCGGCTTCATCCGGCGGTGCGCCCGCAGGCGGATTACCGGCGGTCGCTGGCCGTGCTGCGGCACGCGGCGGACACGGGCGCCCGGACTAAATCGGGGCTGATGCTGGGGCTGGGCGAGACAGATGACGAACTCCGCGGAGCCCTGGCGGATCTGCGCCGAGCAGGGGTCGCCCTGCTGACCCTCGGACAGTACCTGGCGCCGTCGGCGGCGCATCATCCCGTGGCACGGCATGTGCCGCCCGCGGAATTCGACGCGTGGGGAGAGGAAGCCCGGGCGATGGGATTCGCTTCCGTCGCGTCCGGACCGGAGGTCCGTTCCTCCTATCATGCCGGAGAACTGGCTTCAGCGGAAAGAGGCACCGCATGATCCGTCCGCCGCGCATCCTGATCTGCTATCTGGTCCGCAACAGCGGGCATCACGCCGCGGCGCGCGCGATCGAAGCCGAGATCCGCCGGCTGAATCCGCTGGCGGACACCCGCTGCCTCGACCTGCTGGAGACGACGCACCCGACCTGGAGCGCGGTCGTCCAGTACGCCTACATGTCCACGATCCGCCGCACGCCGGAACTGTGGGAAGCGCTCTACGACAATTTCTGGTTCGACCTGCTGACGCGGCGCTACATCCGCCCGCTGGTGCAGCGGGGCAACAGCCACAAGCTGCGGATTCTGATGGAAGCCTTCCAGCCCGACGCGATCGTCTGCACGCAGGCGCATCCGTTCGCCGTGCTGTCGGCCTATGCCCGGCGGCAGGGCCGCCCCCTCCCGCTCTGGGGCGTGCTGACGGACTACCTGCCGCACCGCTTCTGGCATGTGCCCCCCGCCGACCATATCCACTACGTGGCGCCCAGCGAGACGGCGGTGCAGCGGCTGATGATCCTCGGCACGCCCGCGGCCCGCATTCATGTGCTGGGCATCCCGATCCAGGCCGACGTGCTGGCGGCGCGACGGAGAACCGTCACGCGGACGACCGAGCGGCGGGTGCTGGTGATGGGCGGCTCGCGGGGGCTCGGGGCGCGGTTTGCCACCATCCGGCACCTCGACCGCGCGCAGGCCGATTTCACGATCGATGTCGTCACGGGCACCAACCGGCGGCTGCGCCGGAAGCTGCTGGCGGCGCGGCACAAGTTCCGGCACCCGATCCGCATCCGGGGCTACGTGAAGGACGCGATGGCGCTGATGCACCGCGCCAGCCTGCTGATCGGCAAACCCGGCGGGCTGACCTCCGCCGAGGCAATGGCGGTGGGCACGCCGATGCTGATCATCCGGCCGCTGCCGGGGCAGGAGCGCGGCAACACCGAAACGCTGGTGCGCCAGGGCGCCGCGATCCACCTGGACCGCGACCGCGACCTGCCCGGCGTGATTGAATCGCTTTTTGCCAATCCCGCGCTGCTGGAGCGGATGGGCGAGCGGGCCCGCTCCCTGGGCAAGCCGAGCGCGGCGCGCGACATCGCCGTATCCGTGCTGGCCGCCATTCCCCCGGAGGAGGCCGGATGATCTATTGGTTCTATCGCCTGCTGGCCTTCCTGATCCGCCTCCTGCCGCTGAAAGGCGCGTACTGGCTGGGACTGCGCATCTGCGACTTCATGTTCTTCGTCAACCGCCGCGCCCGGCGGGCGGTGCGCGAACACATCCGCATCATTTTCGACTATCAGGACATCATGCCCTCCCGGCGGATTCTCGACGGCTGCGCGCGCAAGACGTTCCAGTACTTCGGCAAGTACCTGGCCGATTTCATCCGTTTCCGCAAACTCACCCCGGAGGGCGTCCGGGAACATGTCAGCATCCAGGGCCTGGAGCATCTGGAGGCGATCCGGAACTCGAAAAAAGGCGCGCTTCTGCTGACGGCCCACTACGGCAACTGGGAGCTGGGAGGCGCCTTCATTGCCTCGATGGGCATTCCGATCAACGCGGTGGTGCGCCCGGTGGATTCGCCGCCGATGGAGCGGATCTTCAGCCTGTTCCGGCAGCAGCGCGGCCTGAAGGTGATCCCGCTGGCGCAGGCCGGCGTGGGCATTCTCAAGGCCCTGAAGCGCGGAGAAGTCGTGGCCCTCGTGGGCGACCGCGACTTCACCGGCAACGGCCGGCCATGGAAGATTTTCGGCCGGGAAACCTCGCTGCCGCGCGGCGCGGCCTGGTTCGCGCACCGCACCGGCACGCCGATCTACATGGGGTTCGCCACCCGCGCCGCCGACGACTCCTTCATCCTGCGCATCTACCCGCCGATTGACCCGGTCGCTGCCGGCAGCGAAGACGCCATCCAGGCCCGAATCGTGAAGATCATGGAAGACACCATCGCGCGCGATCCCTGCCAGTGGTTCATCTTTGACCCCTTCTGGCCCGGCGAAGGCGAATCCACCCGGCCGCCTCCCGACACCGCCCGGGTCCTGCAGCCCTGAGGCAACGGAAACCCGGCTACGGTTTGAAGCGGGCGAGAAAGTCTTCGAGTTCGCGGTGGCCGGGAGCTCCGGGCGTGAACCACGATCCGTCGCCGTGTTCGCCTTCCAGCAGGACAAACGTCTTGGGAGGGGCGGCGGCGGCATGCAGCAGGCGTCCGCTCTGGAAGGGCACGACGTTGTCGCGGATGCCGTGCCCGAAGAGCTTGGGCAGGCCTTGGAGGGTGGCGGCCCGGGCGGCGCCGTCATAGGACACCGACAGCAGGCGGTGCAGCGGCAGGCGGGGATACCAGCGCCGGGCGAGATCGGCCGCGGAGGAAAAACTCGATTCGACGATCAGCCCGGCAACGGGGCGGTCCACGGCCAGCTGGATGGCGACAGGTCCGCCCAGCGAAACGCCGTAGGCCAGGATGGGCAGGCCGCCGCTCAGCGCCGCGGCGGCGTCATGGGCGGCGCGGGCGTCTTCGTAGAGTCCGCGTTCGGTGGGCCGGCCGCCGCTTCGGCCGTAGCCGCGGTAGTCCCAGAGAAACAGATTGAATCCGCGGCGGGTGAATTCCGGGGCCAGATGGGCCGAACCGCCGATGTTGCCCGCGTTGCCGCGGCAATAGACCACGGTGCCGCGGGGCCGGTTGGCGGGAATCCACCAGCCGAACAGCGGCGTGTCGTCGGCCGATACAAACTGGACCTCCTGGAACAGGGACTGGTACTGGGCCGGCGTGGCCTGGATATCGGCGGAAGGCGCATACAGCTGGGCGCGCTCGAACCGGCGCAGCCAGATCCAGCCGGCCACCGTCGCCAGCGCCAGCGTCCAGAGAATGACAAACAGAATGCCTTTGATGCCCATGGGCGCCTATAGTTCCAGACTTTTGTGGAAGCTGGCGAGTATTTTGCATCCGCCGGGGATCACCGCCACGGTATCTTCAATGCGCACGCCGCCCAGGCCGGGCCGGTAGAGGCCCGGTTCGACGGTCACCACATGGCCCGCGCGCAGGCGGCCGGGTTCGTTGCGCAGGCCGGGATTTTCATGGATATCCAGCCCGACGCCGTGGCCCACGCTGTGAATGAAACCGGATTCGCGGCCGGGCGGCGAGAGCCGCAGGGGATAGCCGGCGCGGGCGAATTCCTCTTCGACGGCGCGCTGAACCGCGCGAGATTCGACGCCGGGACGCACCATGGAAAGCGCCATGGCCTGGACCCGGCGGACGGTCTGGAACATCCGGCGCACGTCGGGGGAAGCGCGGCCCCGCACGACGGTGCGGGTGATGTCGCCCCAGTAGCCCGTGCGCTTGTCCCTCGGAAAAATATCCACGACGATGGGCACGTTCGCGCGGAGCGGCCCGGACCCCGTGTCGTGGGGACGCGCGCCCTGGGGGCCCGACGCGACAATCGTGCCGTCGGCCGAGCAGCCGCGTTCCAGCAGCGTGCGCTCGATCACGGCCTTGACGCGTTCGGAGGTCAGCGTCCGCCCGCCGGACTTCAGCACGCCGGCGGACGAAATTTCCGCGGAGCGGATGAGGTCCAGCGCCGCGCGCATCGCGGCAACGGCCGCTCGCTGGGATTTGGCAATGCAGGCGATTTCGCGCGGCGTCTTGACGGCGCGCCGGGGAAAGGGGGAAGCCGATTCCAGCCTCACGTCCACGCCGTTCTGTTCCAGGGCGCGCGCCACGCCGGCGGGAAACCACGGGCCCACGGCGACGGCCTTCGCATTCAGCCGGTCCAGCAGCGCCAGGATCTGGTCCGCCAGGGATCGGCGTCCGGGCGGAGCGCCGGCAAACAGTTCCGCCGGCGTGTGCAGGACGGCGGCAGGACAGGCCTTACGGGCCCGTCCCGCCTCCAGCGCAGAGACGATCAGATGCGTCCGGGGCCCGGCCAGCACGAGGACAAACGGGTCGGGGGCCGTCAGGCCGGTGGCGTAGCGCACATCGCTTTCTTCCATGCCGGCCGCGATCAAAAGACGTGGAACTGTTGATTTCTTCATAAATTCGACAACAAGCCCTCGGGAGAGGGTTGTTAATGGATGGATTTTCAGGGGGTTAGAGCCTGTTTTCAACACCAAAATTTGTTGTCAAGGGGGATTCGGCTCTTTTTCAAAAATCGGCGCAAAAGACTGGATGTAGTAGTATTGATCCATTTCAAATCTACAGATGGTGGTTATTTAGATATTTTCTGAAAATCGCCTAGGCAGGTCTTGTCGAAGAGACGGGATATTTTTACAGTCGGGGCCGTTTTAGGGGCTGAAAGAGAAAAGGAGGATGTGAACAAGCTGTGAACAAGTGGCCGAAAGGCCCATCCAGCGGGGTCCGAACGAGACCCCGGCGGGGAAACGAAACCGGAATGGAAATAGGGATTGAATGGCGCGTCGGCCCGTGAGAGACTGGCGGGCCGAGACGGGAATCGAGGATTTTGTCGTGGAATTGAATCAAGCCAATGCACTGTGGACGAAGGCGTGCGAGTTTCTCGCCACGGCGGTTTCGGACGATGTCTACAGCCGGTGGATCGGCGTCATTGAAGCCGAGGGGGACGACGTCGGGGGGCAGCTGACGCTGACCGTGCCGAACGGATTTTACCAGGACTGGCTCAAAGAGCACTACCTGCCGCTGATCCAGGAAGCGCTGGCGGCGGCCGGAGCCGAAACGCTTTCGATTGTGTTCCGGGTGGGGGGGTCGCGGCTGACGGCCCGGGCGGAACCGTCGGCGCCTGCCGCGGAGAAACCGGCGCGGTCCAAAGGCCGCGCGGCCAGGTCCGGGAATGTCGGCGCTCCGCTCAATCCGCGCCACACGTTCGACAACTTCGTCGTGGGGCCGTCGAACTCGTTTGCGCATGCCGCGGCGCTGGCCGTGGTGGAGGCGCCCGGACGCGCCTACAACCCGATGTTCATCCACGGCGGCACCGGGCTGGGCAAGACCCACCTGATCCAGGCCATGGGCGAAGCCCTCCTCAAGCGCGGCAAGGGCACGGTCTGCTACACCACCTGCGAAACCTTCACCAACGAATTCATCCAGGCTCTCCAGCAGCACGAACTCGCCGCCTTCCGGAAGAAGTACCGCCACATTGACCTGCTGCTGATTGACGACATCCATTTCCTGGGCGGAAAGGAAAGCACCCAGGAGGAATTCTTCCATACCTTCAATTCGCTGCATCAAAACCAGAAGCAGATCGTCATGACCAGCGACCGGCCGATCAGCGAAATCGCCAACCTCCAGGAACGCCTCGTCTCCCGCTTTGAATGGGGCCTGGTGACGGAAATGGACATGGTGGATTTCGAAACCCGGGTGGCCATTCTCCGCCGGAAGCGCGAGGAACTGAAGATCCAGCTCGGAGACGAATGCCTGCTGTTCATCGCCCAGCACGTCAAATCGAACATCCGCAAGCTGGAAGGCTCGATGCTGCGCGTGGCGTCCTACGCGTCGCTGACGCGCAAGGCCCCGACCACGGAAACGCTCGAATACCTGCTGCGCGACACCATCGAACAGGAAAACCAGACCGCACTGACCATCGAGGGCATCCAGCGGATGGTGGCGGAATATTACGACATCCGCCTCGGCGACATGACCAGCAAGCAGCGGCCGCATAACATCGCGTTTCCGCGGCAGGTCGCCATGTACCTGTGCCGGGAACTCACCGAGCAGTCCCTGCCGTCGATCGGAAACTCCTTCGGGCGGAACCATGCGACCGTCCTGCATGCGCACCGGACCGTGGGAACGAAGATGAAAAAGGACGCCGGCCTCCGGCAGACCATTCTGTCCCTCCAGCAGCGCCTCGGAGGAGTCGCCGCGCCTTCCTGACATGATGCGGCGTTTTCCCATCCCGCTTCCGTTCCGCGTCGGGGGAAGCGGCCTCCGGGGGGATGTGCATAACCCGGTGGCAACCCGTCGACTGTCTGTGGACAATTCCGCCGCCGTGTGGACAACCCCGGGTTGTTCCACTTGGGCACAGGGGGGAGGGGTCGGTTTTTCACAGGCCGGAGACCCTTTCCAGGCCCGGCCAGCTGATTCTGTTCTTGATGTTCACAGGATTCACAGGACATACTGATAAGACGGTTTGATTACCTTATATAAGAAGACATAACAGCCACGAGGCGGCAGCCATGAAAATCAAAGTCAACAAAGAACTCATCATTGACGGTCTTCAGAAGGTCCAGTCCGTGATCAATCCGCGCAACGCGCTGCCCGTTCTCTCGAACGTCCTCATCCGGGCCGCGGACGGACATCTGGAACTCACCGCCACCGACATGAATCTGACCGTCCGGGCCACCGTTCCGGCCGAGGTAACCGAACCCGGCGCCACGACGCTGCCCGCCAAGCGCATTTTCGGCGTGTTCCGCGAATTGAGCGTGGACGAGGCCGAAATGGAGGTCAATGACGACAACATCGCCTTCATCCATGCCGCCAGCTCGTATTTCCGGATTCACGGCATTCCCGAAGCGGATTATCCGATTCTGCCGGAGATGGAAGACGCCAAGAGCTACAGCCTCGACCAGGCCGCCTTCCGCAACATGCTCAAGCTGACGGCCTATGCGGCCTCCCCCGACCCCAACCGCCAGCTGCTCCACGGCGTGCTGCTCAGCTTCAAGGCCGGCAAGCTCAGCGTCGTGGCCACCGACAGCCGCCGCCTCGCCCTTGTCGAGCATGAAGTCGAATTTCCCGCCGACGCCGAACTGGACATGATCGTCCCCTTGAAGACCGTCGAGGAGCTGATCCGGACGCTGGGGGAAAGCGGCGAGGTGAAAATCCTGGCCAACCAGAAGCAGGTGGCGTTCGAATTTGACGGCACTCTGGTCATTTCCAAGCTGGTGGAAGGCACCTATCCCAACTTCCGCCAGGTCATTCCCCAGTCCTCTCCCGAGCGCGTGTCGATCGAGCGCGAGCCTTTCCTGACCGCCATCCGCCGCACGTCCCAGCTCGTCAGCGACGCTGTCTCCGGCGTCAAGCTCACCTTCACCAAGAACCGCCTCGAGGTGCTCGCCTCCGCAGCCGAAATCGGCGAAGGCCGCGAAACCATGGACGTCAAGTATTCCGGGCCGGACATCGCCATTTCCTTCAACCCCGCGTTTCTGATGGATCCGTTGAAAGCGCTGACCCCCGACGAGGTCTTTCTGGACCTGATTGACGATACCAGCCCCGGCGTCATCCGCTCCACGATCAATTTCGTTTACGTGCTGATGCCCATCCGGGTGACCTGATCGGAAGGACGGAAGGCCGGCGCAAACCAAACGCCGCCTGCGGAGGCGGCGTGCCGAAGATGGTTGCCCGACTAGGATTTGAACCTAGACAAACAGATCCAGAGTCTGCTGTGCTACCGTTACACCATCGGGCAGATGGATTGAAAACGCGCTTGAAGGTACTTTTTTTGGGGGCGAAGTCAAGCCCCTGCCGTTTCCCGGCCGGTGACCGGGCCCGATCGGACCGTCCATGAGCGATTTCCAGAAAGACAACGTGGCGCTGATGTGCGACATCGGCGAAATCGTCGGCCTCTTCGATTTCGAAGCCGGCCTCGACGCGTTTCTGGCCCGCATTGTCTCCACCGTGGCCTGGCACATGCGCGCCGCGGTCTGTTCGATCTATCTCTATGAAACCAAGACCCGCGAACTGGTTCTCCGGGCCAACCAGGGACTGAATCCGGGCCTGATCGGTCACCTGCGTCTCCAGCTGGGCGAAGGCATCACCGGGACCGCCCTGAAGGAAATGCGCCCGATCTGCGAGGCCAAGGCCACCGATCATCCCGCCTTCAAGCACATTCCCGGGAGCCGCGAAGAAGCCTATCTCTCCTTTCTCGCCGTGCCGATTCAGCGGAAAATGAATCCCGTCGGCGTGATCGTCGTCCAGGATCCCCAGTGGAATTACTTCACCCCCAACGACGTCCAGGCTCTCCGCGTCATTTCCTCCCAGCTGGCCGGCGTGATCGAAAACGCCCATCTGCTCATGCGCCTCCACGGCGCCCCGGAGACCGAAACCGCTGCCACGTCCGAGGCCCCGTTCTTCGGCGACAACGCTCTGGAGAGCGGCACCCATTGCATTCGCGGCAAGGGGGCTTCCGGCCGGATGGGCATGGGGCTGTCCACCCGCATCGGCCAGTACCTTGCCCAGAATCCCGCCGACTATCTCTGCCCCCTCGGCCTGACCGAGGCGGATTTCGACCGCGCCATCGAACTGACCGAACGCCAGCTCATGGATCTTCAGGGCCGGCTCGAAGACAAGCTCCAGGACGCCGCCTCCATGATTTTCGGCGCCCATGTGCTGATGCTCAAGGACGAAGCCTTTTCCGGAGAAATCCGCCAGAAGATCCGGGCCGGCAAAAACCCCTGGACCGCCATTCTGGACGAAGTCCGCCACTATGCCGAGCTGTTCGGCAGCAGCCCCAATCCCGCCATGCGCGAAAAAGTTCTCGATGTCGAGGATCTGGGCCACCGCCTGCTGTACAACCTCGCACCGCCCTCCATCGAAAGCGCCAGTCCGGACTATTCCGGCCAGATCGTCATTGCCGAGGAACTCCTGCCCTCGGATATCCTCAAGCTGGCGACGGAAGGCGCCGCCGGCCTCATCCTGCTGGGCGGCGGCCAGCACTCCCACGTGGCCATTCTTGCCAACGCCCTCCAGATTCCCCTGGTGATTGTGTCCGACCGCCGCCTCCTCAGCCTTCCCGAGCACACCCCTCTGCTGCTCGACGGCAAAGACGGCCAGGTCGTGGTCCGCCCCGGCCCCGAAGCCATCAAGACCATGCAGGACATCGTTCGCGCGCTGGCCGATTCCGAGCGCCTGGCCGGTGAAGTCCGGCCCGAGACCCGCACCCGCGACGGCGTGGAAATCCGCCTGATGGCCAATCTGAACCTGATCACCGAACTCGATGTCGCCCTGCGGGTCAAGGCCAGCGGCATCGGGCTGTACCGCACCGAGTTTCCTTTCATCGTCCGCAGCACCTTCCCGACCGAGGAAGAGCAGTACCAGGGATACCGGGGGGTGCTCGAACGAATGGACGGCCGGCCGGTCGTCTTCCGCACCCTCGACATCGGAGGGGACAAGGCCTTGTCTTATTTTCCCGTCGGACACGAAAACAATCCCTTCCTCGGCCTGCGCGCCCTCCGATTCACGCTGCGCAACCCCGAGATTTTCAAGCAGCAGCTCCGCGCCCTTCTCCGGGCGGCTCATGATCATCCGGAAGCCCGGATCATGTTCCCGATGGTCGCCTCCCTTGATGAATTCATGGGCGCGCGGGAGATCGCCTGCAAATGCCGTGACGAACTCGCCCGCGAAGGCATTCCCCACCGGCTGCCGGAACTCGGCGTCATGATCGAGCTGCCCGCCTCCGTCCTGATCGCCGACGAACTGGCCGCCGCCGCCGATTTTCTCAGTATCGGCAGCAACGATCTCATCCAGTACATGCTGGCGGTGGACCGCACCAACGATGAAGTCGCCGTCTGGTATTCCCCCCATCATCCCGCCGTTCTCCGCTCCCTGAAGCGGATCGTCGAAGCCGGCGAACGGGCCGGAAAACCCGTCTCTCTCTGCGGCAACCTCGGCTCGGACCCCCGGATGCTTCCCTATCTTCTCGGCATCGGCCTGCGGATTTTCAGCCTCGATCCCATGCAGATTCCCCCGGTTCAGCGCCGCATCGCCGAAATCGATCTCGACCGCGCCCGGGTTTTCGCCAGGAAACTGCTGAGCCTGGGCCGCACCGGCGACATCGCCGATTTCATAGAGACCTTTGACGGCACCGCCTGATGGATACGCTTCTCCATGGGGTTCTCGGCGCCGTCGCCTGCAGCCGGACCGGGCTTCCGGGGGGGCGCCGCGGGCCCGTGGATGAACGCGGACGCCGGCAGCTCGCGGACTGGACTCTCTGGGCGGCCCTGGGATTCGGGCTGTTTCCCGACATCGCGTCGCTCGGGATTCATTTTGCGACGGACCTGTTCACAGGCAACGGCGTCCGCTGGCACGGCATTCCCGATTTTGTATTCCTTCTCTACAACCTCACCCACAGCCTGCTGGGCATTGCCATCGGCTATGCCCTGCTGGTGGCATGGAAGCGGTCTCTCTGGCTCCCGGCCCTCGCCTGGCCTCTTCATGTCCTGGTGGATGTCCCCACCCACGGCGACGGGCGGTTCATCACGCCCTTGTTCTGGCCTTTTTCCGATGCCGGGTTCACCGGCTGGAGCTGGTGGATCTTTCCCGGGGTGTTCTATGGAGGCTGGATCGCCGCGGGCGTTCTCTGGCTGCTGGTGATCGTCCTGCGCCTGTCCTGGAGGAAACCGACATGACCTTTCTCGATCTGGTCCACGCCCGCCAAAGCGTCCGGGGATTCGAAGCCGGACGAACCATCCCCCGCGACAAGCTGGAACGAGCTCTCGAAGCGGCCCGCCTGGCGCCGTCCGCCTGCAACTCCCAGCCGTGGTCGTTTGTGGTCGTGGACGATCCCGCGCGGGTGCGCGAACTGGCGCAGGCCGCCTGCACCCGGCCGCCTTACGGCATGAACAAGTTCGCCGCCGATGCCTCCGCCCTCGTGGCGGTGGTGACGGAAAAAATGAAGCTGGCCGCCCGGATCGGCGCCCAGTTCCGGGGCGTTCAATACAGCCTGATCGACATCGGCATCGCCTGCGAGCATCTCCTGCTCCAGGCCGCGGAAGACGGCATCGGCAGCTGCTGGCTGGGCTGGTTCGACGAGCGCGCCGTCAAGCGCGCCCTCGACATTCCCCGCCGGTCCAAGGTCGACATTCTTCTGTGCCTCGGCTATCCGGCCGATCCCGCCCTGCGCCCCAAAGTCCGCCGCGCGCTCGACGATATCCGCCGCTACGTCTGACGTTCCAACCGGAGGCTAAAACAGTTTTCATCATCCCATAGCCGCTCCATAGCCCCCCGACGGGGTCCCTCCACCGGCGGGCAGGCAGTCGGGGGCTCCAACGACAAGGATTCAGTGGCTGTTTGGAGCCGGGACGACCTCGTCCCGGTCTGTCGGGAGTCTGTTTGGAGCCGGCACAGCCTGTCTGCCGCTATCCGTGGCTTTCCGGCAGACCGGCAAAGGCCTGATCCCGGACGGGCTGTCCGCCGATCAGATGTTCCTGGATGATGCGCTCGAGCACGTCGGGGGTGCAGCCGTGGTACCAGACGCCTTCGGGATAGACCACGGCGATGGGGCCCTGCTGGCAAATCCGCAGGCAGTTGGCCTTGGTGCGATACACCCCGCCGTCACCCGTCAGCCCCAGTTCGTCCAGGCGCTTCTTCAGATAGTCCCACGAGGCCAGCCCCTTCTCTTTGGTGCAGCAGTTGGGCTTGGTCTGGTCGCAGCACAAAAAGATATGCCGCCGGATGCGCGGCACGCCGCGCTTTTCAGCCTGGGCTTTCAGGGCTTCATTCATGGCTCATACCTCGCAGGGGGCAGGGTTTCAGATTGCGTTGAATGGCTCCGGTTTACTTCACGGCGGCCAGGGCGGCGGCGTAATCCGGTTCCCGGGCGATTTCCGGCACCTGCTCGGTGTACACGACCTGGTCCCGGGCATCCAGCACGACGACGGCGCGGGCCGTCAGGCCGGCCAGCGGACCGTCCAGGATGTCCACGCCGTAGGCTTTGGCAAACTCCGGCGACCGGAAGGTGGACAGCGCCACGACGTTGTTCAGTCCGTTGCTTTCGCAGAACCGGCCTGCCGCGAACGGGAGGTCGGCGGAAATGTTCAGCAGGACCGTGTCGCCCAGCGCGGAGACCGCCTCGTTGAATTTCCGGGCCGATGCCGCACAGACCCCCGTGTCGAGGCTCGGGACGATGTTGAGGATTTTTTTCTTTCCCGCGAAATCCTTCAGCGAAACGTCCGAGAGGTCGGTTTTGGTCAGGGTGAAATCCGGCGCCTTTGCGCCCTTGGCCGGCAGGTTGCCGGAGGTCTGGATGGGATTGCCCTTGAATGTGATGGTGGCCATGAGGTGTTCTCCTGCGGTT
>ERZ795053.3349-NODE-3349-length-18323-cov-9.979855_pt1 | contig 18323 bp, 17 predicted proteins | sample MGYA00375137_ERZ795053 | MGnify/ENA primary metagenome ERZ795053 (study PRJEB30182, sample SAMN05720284) | activated sludge metagenome | isolation source: Anaerobic digester | place: Hong Kong | collected 2014-12-17 ...
GCGTCAGCGCCAGGGCTTTGTCGATGGCTTCCTGGCCGTTAACGGCCGTGCCCACGACCGACAACCCTTCCTGAATATCCAGCAGCGAAGCAATGCCCTCGCGTATCAGGCGCTGGTCGTCGACGACAAGAATGGTGATCGGGGATTTGGGGAGCATAGTTGGTAGTTGGGAGTTGATAGTTGGGAGTTGATAGTTGAGAGTCGGGCGAAGGACTATCCACTATCAACTATCCACTATCAACTGATCTTCTTCGGAATGATAATGCGCATATCTGTGCCCGCGCCGGGATGGCTGCTGATTTCAAGCTGGCCACGCACCAGTTCCAGCCGCTCCTGGATGCCTTGCAGACCAAAGCTGTGGGTCTGGGCGGCGGCTAAATCGGCGAGAACGGCCGTGTCGAACCCTTCCCCATTATCGCACAAACACAACGTCGCCGCCGCCTCGCCCAAATCCACGCGCAGGGTGACATGGCTGGCGCGGGCATGCTTTTGCACGTTGGTCAGCCCTTCCTGGGCGGCGCGGTAAAGCGAGATGAGGACCGGGTAGGCGTAACCATCTTCGCTGCCGGTCAACTGGTAATCGAGGGTGAAACGGCCGTGGCGCATCCCTTCCGCCAGTTTGTCCAACTCTTGGGCCAGGGAAAAGGCGTTACGGCCGTCGCGCAGCGCCCCCACCGAGCGGCGCACGTCTTGCAGCGCCTCACGCGCCGCCTGCCGCGCATCCTGAATTGCCTGTTCCGCCTCTGCCGGGTCGCGGTCTTTGTAAGCCAGCGCCTTTTCCAACTGAATGTTCACCACCGTCAGCCGGTGGCCCACCGAATCGTGGATGTCGCGCGCCAGGCGGTTACGCTCCTCGGTAGCCGCCAGTTCGGCCACCTGATCGGCGTAAAGCTGGAGTTTCACGTTGCTGGCTTCCAGGTCGGCCAGCAGCTCCTCCTGGTGCTGCTGGTTGCGCTCGTCGCTGTCGATCACCCGGGCGATGCTCAGCATAAACACCAGCAGCAGCGTAAAGACCATCCAGTTAAACAGGCTGCCCTCGCCGCTGCTGGCGCCGGCTAACGGCCGATACTGCCACAAATAATAGCCCCAGTAAAACAGCGCCAGCAGGTTGCTCACCCGCCCGCCAAAGGCAAAATAAGCCGAAAAAGGCACCAGCGGGAAAAGGAAAGCGGCAAACCCGGAACAATCGATCACGGCCACGGCCGCAAACAGGCCCATGCGCAGCAACAGCAGCACGATGGCCGGGCGCGTGGGCGGGGAAATGCCATACCGCCGCCGCTCAAATTGTTCCAGGCCCAACAGCAGCAGCAAAATGCCAATCAGGATGCCGGTGTCGCCTAGCAGGAAGCGGTTGTCGCACTGGCGAATCAGGCTGAAATAGATGACCGCCGAGATGACGCCGAAATACATCAGCGTGAACATGCGGCGAAACGAACGCGGCGGAAGCCAGTGGATGAAGTGTTTGTTGATCATGATCGGTATCTGCCCCCAGATTAACATACCAGGGGAAAAGCGGGCAATATGCCGCTGGTTAGAAACCTGGACCACTGGTTTTTGGCCGAAAGTCATATGACCATTGGCTAACGGCCGTTTCCCCGGCAAATCGGGAATAGCTCCATCGGCACATGGCAGCAACCGGCAATGAATGTACAGTTAGAAGCAGCATGCAATCAGGGCTTTTTACGGCCGTTCCGACTAAAATTCTAAGCAACCCGGCCCAAAGCCAACGATGATTTTCACAATTCACGATGAAGGTAAGCTAAAACAGACGACAAAAATCTGAGGATTTTTGTGGTTTTTTTTGCGTGATCAAGGACAAGATGATGGTACGAATTCGCTGGCGCAAAGTCGCCCTGGACCTGTGGAGCAATAAGGCCCGCACCCTGCTGGTGGTGGCCGCGATTGCCGTGGGCGTGTTTTCCGTAGGTCTGGTGGCCACCGGCCAGAATATTTTGCTGCGCGAACTGAACCGTGATTATCTGTCGTCGAATCCGGCGTCGGCGACGCTGTACACCTCGCCCCTCGACGACGACATGGTTGAAGGCATCGCCGCCATGCCGGAGGTGGCCACGGCCGAAGGGCGGCGCACGCTGCGCGTGCAGGCCCAGTCAGGACCAAACCAATGGCGCGATCTGGTGTTAACGGCCGTGCCCGACTTCCAGGCCATGCAGCTCGACAAAATCAGCCCGATAGACGGCCAATGGCCCCCGCGCAAACAAGAATTGCTCGTCGAAGCCCTCTCTATCGATTTTCTCCACGCCAGCCTGGGCGACACACTCCTGATTGAACTGGAAGACGGCACCCAAAAAGAGCTAAAAGTAGTCGGCACGGCCCACGACAGCCACGTCCCCAACGCCCAGATCACCAACAACGCCTACGGCTACGTGACCCCGGAGACGATGGAAGCTCTGGGCGCGGGGCGTTTTTACACCGAAGTACGCTTCGCCGTCGCCGAAAACAGCACCGACAAAGTCCACATTCAAACTGTCGCCAACGCCGTGCAAGACAAGCTAGAAAAAAGCGGCCGTGAGGTCTACAACACGCGCATCCCCAATCCCGGCGAGCATTGGGCGCAGGAAGTCATTCAGACGTTGGTGCTGCTCATCGGCGTGTTTGGCGTGCTGATTTTGTTTTTGTCTGGCTTCCTCGTCGTCAACACCATCTCGGCGCTGCTTAGCCAGCACACGCGGCAGATCGGCGTGATGAAGTTGGTGGGAGCCAAACGCCGCCAGATCATGGGCATGTACATGGTGACGGTGCTAACGTATGGCCTGTTGGCGCTGTTGGTGGGGATGCCGTTGGGCATTTTTTCCGCCCAATACCTGGTCAAAGATTATGTTTCTGGCCTGCTGAATTTTCGGGTCACCAGCACGGCCGTTCCCGTTTCCATTTTGCTGCTGCAAGTAGCCGTGGGGCTGCTGGTACCGGTGCTGGCCGCGTTGTGGCCGGTGCTCAACGGCGTGCGCGTGACCACCCACAAAGCCCTGAACAGCCTGGGCATCAGCCAGGGCTATAACAAAGGGTTGATTGAACACTGGTTTACCGCTTTTCAGGAGTGGCTGCCAGTGCAGCGGCCGCTCATCATCTCCCTGCGCAACACCGTGCGGCGCAAAGGGCGGCTCGCCCTGACGCTAACCACCCTGGTTTTGGGCACGGGCCTGTTCATCGCCGTGCTCAGCGTGCGCGATTCGGTGCAGACCACCGTGGACAGCTTCTTGCGCTTTCACCAATACGACGTGCGCATCAACTTTGATCGCCCGTACCGCCTGGCGCAAATCGAGCAAATCGCCCTGGAGGCGCCCGGCGTGGTGGCAGTGGAAGGGTGGAACACCGCGTCGGCGCAGCGCGTGCGTCCCGACGACACGGAAAGCGATACGGTCAGCTTGCAAGCTGCCCCGGTCGATTCGGCGCTGATGGATCCGCCGCTGGAAGACGGCCGTTGGCTCTTGCCCACCGACGCCTATGGCATCGTCGTCAATACCGACTTCATGGATGACGAACCGGACGTGCGCCTGGGCGACACCATCACGCTAAAAATAAACGGCCGTGAAAACGATTGGCAGGTCGTCGGCGTGGCCCGCAGCACGTCCAGCGGTCCTTTCGTCTTCGTCTCTGCCGCCGATTACGCCTACGTCACCCGTAACGTCGACCAGGCCAATACCGTGCGCGTCGTCACCACTGCCCACGATCTAAAGAGCCAGGAGGCAACGGCCGTTCTCCTCACCACCGCCTACCAAAACGCTGGTCTACGCGTCGACGGCTCCCGCCCCACCGAAGAAATCCGCCAGCAAGCCGACTTCCAGTTCAACATCGTCGTCGGCTTTTTGGTGCTTATGGCCGGACTGTTGGCCCTGGTGGGCGGCCTGGGCCTCACCACCACCATGAGCATTAATGTACTGGAACGCATCCGCGAGATCGGCGTACTGCGGGCCATCGGCGCTTCCGATGGCTCCGTGCGCCTCATCGTCGTCGCCGAAGGCATCCTCATTGGCTGGCTCAGTTTTGTCGCCGGCAGCTTGCTGGCGCTGCCCTTCAGCCGCCTGCTCAGCCAGCAAGTCGGCAATGCCCTGCTCGGCTTCCCCCTGGACTATTCCTTCTCTTTCGCAGGTATGGTATTATGGTTTGCGATCATTAGTGTGCTGGGGGCCGCCGCTTCTTTAGGGCCAGCTCGCAATGCTTCCCGCTTAACAATCCGAGAAGTCCTGGCATATGAGTAACTTTTTCCAGCCTGATCCGTATTGGATGCGGACGGCCGTGCAAGCCCTGCCGGTAGGCTGGTTCTTTTCGAGGTATTTATGTTAAACAAGCTCCTCTCAAAAAGAGAAAGCAGCGTCGTTGGCGCCAACGGCCACACCCACACACATCTGATCGATTTACATCAAGTTACCAAAACGTATCATACGCCTGCCGGAGATTTTCCGGCCCTTAAAAACATCGACCTGAAAATCGACAAAGGCGAATTCGTCAGCGTCGTCGGCAAATCAGGCAGCGGCAAGTCCACCCTGATCAACATGATCACCGGCATCGACCGCCCCTCCGGCGGCAGCATCTACGTGGGCGATCAGGCCATTCACAACCTGGGCGAAGGTCCCATGGCCGAATGGCGCGGCCGCAACGTCGGCGTGATCTTCCAATTTTTCCAACTGCTGCCCATGCTCTCCTGCCTGGAGAACATCATGCTGCCGATGGACTTTCGCAATCTGTACACGCCTAAAGAGCGCAAAGAACGCGCCTTGCACCTGCTGGAGCAGGTAGAAATGGTCGAACACGCCTACAAACTGCCCTCAGAAGTGTCCGGCGGGCAGCAGCAGCGGGTGGCCATCGCCCGCGCCCTGGCCAACGACCCGCCCATCCTAACGGCCGATGAGCCAACCGGCAACCTGGACTCTAAAACGGCCGATTCGATCTTCCGCCTATTCGAAGATCTGATTACCGAAGGGAAAACCATCTTGATGGTGACCCATGACAACGAACTGGCAAATCGCGTCAACCGCACCATCACCCTGGCCGATGGCGTGATCGTTGACGAAATTGATCATTAAGCGCAGTGCATTACTATACTCACCGAGTTAGGAGTTACCCATGAACGTGAAACGCGCCGTCATTGGCGTCATTGTGGTCGTAGTTTTACTCGGGGCCGGTTATTTTGTTTATCAACAATTCCTGGCCCCTCAACCCGAACCGGAAACGACGGAAACGGTTGTGGATCCCAACACCATCAGCGTTGATACCAACCTCGATCTGGTGACAGCCGAAGGGCAGATCGTCCCGCTGCGGCACACAACCTTGTCCTTTTTATCCGGCGGCCAACTGGCGGAAGCATTCGTCGCCGAAGGCGACGCCGTCGAGGCTGGCGCGCCGCTGCTGCGCCTGGATACCACCGACCAGGAACTGGCCGTAACCCGGGCTGAAGCCGCGCTGGCCCAGGCCAACGCCAATCTGACCACCGCCAACGCGGGGCTGCTGGCCGCCCAAACAGGCGTGCAAGCCGCCGACGTAGCGGTTCAGGCGGCGCAGGCCAACCTGGCGCTGGTACAGGCCGGGCCGACGGCCGCTCAAATTGCGGTGAGCGAACAAACTGTCAACGTGGCCGATGCGGGTATTAATCAGGCGGCGGGCAACCGGGCGCTGGCCCTGGAAGGGGCGACGAGCGCCCAGATTCAGGCAGCCGAGGCCCAACTGGCAGCGGCTCAGGCCCAATACCTGGCCGCCCAAAAGCAATATGAACCGGTCGCCCAAAATGAGGATGCCGACGCCGACGTGCGCGAACAGGCGCGGCTGCAATTGATTGCCGCCCAGGCTGGCATCAACGCGGCGCAGGCGGCGCTGGACGAACTGCGCGCCGGGCCGATTGCCGCCGAGCAAACGGCCGCTAACAGTGCTGTGGCCGCGGCGTCTAATCAGCGCGACGCGGCGGAAGCGCAGCTGGCGCTGTTGAAACTGGGCGCGCGCGAGGAACAGATTGCGGTGACACAGGCGTCTGTAGATGCGGCGCAGAACCAGGCAGTTGAAGCGGAACTGCGGGTAACTCAGGCGGAAACGGCCGTTACTCAGGCGGAAACGGCCGTGGCCGAAGCCGAAGCCGCCCTGGCCGCCGCCCAAACCGCCCTGGAAAGACGAACCCTCACCGCCCCCTTCGCCGGCACCGTCGCCAACATCAGCGTAAAACAGGGCGAGGTCGTCTCCGCCGGCACGCCGGTCGTGACCCTGGCGGATTTCAGCAGTTGGCGCGTCGAAACTACCGACCTTTCCGAAATCAGCGTGGTGACCATCGAAAATGGCTTTAACGCCGACGTGACCATCGACGCCTTCCCCGGCGAGACGCTGCGCGGCTCCATCATCGAGATCGCCTCGGCCTCCGATGTGGTGCGCGGCGACGTCACCTACAAAGTCACCCTGGACCTGACCGACGCCGGGCAGCTGCCCTTGCGCTGGGGCATGACCGCCTTTGTCACCGTTGATACGCAGCAGTAATCCATGCCAGAGCATGGGCAAGGACGATAACCAATGAACAAAAAACTACTTCTCTCAGGATTATTGATTATTCTGGCTTTTACGCTGGTGGCGATGGGGCAGCCTGAGTTGGCCGCGGCTACGGCCGTTCAGGAACCGGTCCAGGTAGCTGCCGCCCAAACAAACGGCGGGCTGGTCAACGCCGAAGGCTCCGTAATCCCGCTTCTCGACGCCAACCTTTCCTTCCAGATGGGCGGACAGGTCGCCGAGATCCTGGTCAGCGAAGGCGATCAGGTTCAGGCCGGTGATGCGCTCATCCGCTTGGACACCACGGAAGCCGAACTGGCCCTGCAGCAAGCCCAGGCGCGACTGGCCTCCGCGCAGGCCGCCGTCACCCTGGCGCAAAATCAAAAGACACTGGCCGAAGCCGCTATCCAGACGGCCGAATCGCAGGTGGCCGCCGCTGAAGCCAACCTGGCCCTGGTAAAAGCCGGACCGCGTCCGGAAGAGATTGCCGCCGCGGAAAGCCGACTGGCGGCAGCTGAAGCGTCCGTGAATCAGGCAATTGGACAGCGCGACACCGCGCTGAACGTCGGCACGGAGGCCCAAATCAGCAGCGCCCAGGCGCAGGTGGCCGCGGCCACCGCCGAAGTGCGCGCGCTGGAAGACAGCTACGACACCATCCTGACGACCTGCTTCGACACGCCTAACGGCGAGGTCTGCCCGCTGTACGGAGCCGTGGAAGAAACGACCCGCGCTCAGCTAGAGGCCGCCCGCCAAAATCAGGCGGCGGCGCAGGCCGCGCTGGATGCGCTGCAGGCTGGGCCAACCGGCACGCAGCAGCAGGCCGCGCAGGGCGGCGTGTCCATCGCCATCGCCAACCGCGACCTGGCCCAGGCGCAGTTAGATTTGTTGCAAGAGCCGGCCTCGGCCGAAACCATTGCGGTGGCTGAAGTTGGCGTACTCCAGGCGCAGGTGGGCGTGGAAAACGCCAAAACCGGCGTGACGCAGGCCGAAGCGGCCATTGCCCAGGCAGAAGCCGGCGTCGTGCAGGCAGAGGCGGGTGTGGCCGCCGCCCAGGCAGCGCTGGATCGTATGACTTTGCGGGCCACGTTTGATGGGACTGTTTCGCGCATCAATACCAACGTAGGCGAACTGGTCGCCGCCAGTGTGCCGGTGGTAACGCTGGCCGATTTCTCTGGCTGGCAGGTGAAGACTACGGACCTGACGGAATTGGACGTGGCTTACGTGAACCCTGGCGACACAGCGACGGTATCGTTTGACGCCATTCCCGGCGAGACGGTCTCGGGCACGGTAACGGCCGTTTCCCTGGTAGCCGACCTGGCGCGGGGCGACGTGGTATACGAGGTAACGATTGACCTGGACGCCGCGCCGGATCTGCCACTGCGCTGGGGCATGACGGCCGTGGTGGACATCGAAAGCTAACGCCTCTTAACTCACAAATTTTTAGGCAGCCAACGGCCGTACGGACCGTTGGCTGTTTTTTTATGCATCCCCTGCAGAAAATGGGTACAATTCAGCCATTCTTACCAGGTCATTTGTCAATTTGGAGGTTGCGATGCGCAGAAATTTGGTGGTTATTACGTTTGACACAGAAGACAAAGCGGAACAGGTTGTGGATACGCTAAAAAGCCTGGAGCATCAGGCTTTTATGAATCTGGAAGACACAGCCATTGTGGTGAAAGACGCCCAAGGCAAGGTCCACGTTAAAAATGCCGTTGACAAATCCGTGAAACAAGGCGCGGCTTTTGGCGGTCTCTTGGGCATGTTCCTGGGGGTAATGTTCCTGGTGCCTATCGGTGGCCTGCTCATCGGCGCGATTGGCGGCGCGGTCTTTGGCAAGCTGGCCGACATGGGCGTGGACAAGAAATTTATCGACGAAGTCTCGGAGTCTTTGCAGGCAGGCACATCGGCGATTTTCTTTGTGGTGCGGGAAGCGAACGTGGAAGTGGCGATGGCGGCTTTACGGCCGTATGAGGGTAAAGTGCTGCAAACGACGCTGCCGGAGGATCTGGAGAACGAGCTGAAACGCGCGCTAAACGATAAAAGTTAGTTTTTTTTACGCTGTCGGGAAAACAACAAGATGAGGCGAGGCAACGGCCGTATACGGCCGTTGCCTCGCCTCATCCTATCTTACCGGAGATGATTAGCGCAAATTCGGCACGAAATTGATAACCAGAGACATGATCATGCTGAGCGCAATGATAATGCCTAAAACCATCAACACCTTCTCCGAAAATGTCCGTCTCCGTCTTCTGCTACTTTTTTTTGCCATGAGTCTTACCTCTCTTCAATAAAATCACTGCCAAATCGATCCCTGAGTATATCACAAACTCCAACCCTTCCCCCACCACTTCAAATAATTCTCATCTGCGGTTGCCCGCCCCCGCCGGATGGCTATAATCCCGGCTGAACAATTCGACGAAAAACCTTCGGGGCAGGGCGTAATTCCCGACCGGCGGTGAGGCTGCGCAGGCCAAGCCCGCGACCCGTGTTCAAGGACCGTCACGGCCAACAACACGGTTGATCTGGCGCAATTCCAGAGCCGACAGTAATAGTCTGGATGGGAGAAGGTTAACCGGGCAGCGCTGTTTCCCGCCGGGATCATGCCGTTGCCTGCCGTTGCGCCCTTCTTTCCCCCTGCCCCAATCCGACACATGCAAATGAGGACCCGCGTGCACCTGTTACGGCGTCTGCCCGACTGGCTGACCATTCTCATCTCTTTTGTTATCTTGCTGGCTGCCTGGCAACTGCTGGTGGTCATCGGCGGCTACGAAAGTTTTATTTTGCCGGCGCCGTTGGACGTGGCGCAGCAGTTTGTGCTTGTGGCGAGTGACGGCCGTCTCCTGCGCCACAGCCTCGTCACCATCAGCGAAATCATCCCCGGCCTGCTCATCGGCTTCTTTGTCGCCCTGCCGCTCGGCTACCTGCTGGCCAAATCGCCCTTGGCCGAACGCCTCATCTCCCCCTATCTCATCGCTTCCCAAGCTGTGCCCATCATCGCCATCGCCCCCCTGCTCACCATTTGGGTCGCCTCCACCTATTGGTCGCGAGTGCTGGTCGCCGCCCTGGTCGTCTTTTTCCCGGTGCTGATCAACATCATCGCCGGGCTGCGCTCCGTCCCCGCTGAATTGTATGAACTGATGCACGCCCTCAAAGCCACGCCGCTGCAAATCTTTCGCAAGCTCGAATTTCCGGCCGCCCTGCCCATCATCCTGGCCGGGCTCAAAGTCGGCGCTACCCTATCGGTGATTGGCGCGCTGGTGGGCGAATTTGTCCAACCTAAGAGCCAGGGCCTGGGCTTTTTACTGGTCACTGCTCGTTACCAGTTCAAAACCGACCTGGTTTTTGTGATTTTATTTACCCTGGCCGCCATCGCCCTGTCGTTGTATGGGCTGGTAGCCCTGATTGAACGGCGCGTTTTGCGCTGGCAAACATGAATTTACCTGGTTGAGGAGATGCCATGAAAAAATTAGTTTGGTTTCTGCTGGGTTTTAGCATCATCATCGGCCTAGCCGGCTGCCAGACGGCCGAGCCGGAGCCTGCCGGTCTGCGGCACATCCGGCTGCCAATGGGCTACGTCGCCGATCCGCAGTACGCACCCTTTTACGTGGCCGCCGAAAAAGGCTATTACGCCGCCGAAGGGCTGGAAATCGAGTTTGATTACAGCTTCGAGACCGACGGCATTGCCCTGGTGGGGGCCAACGAACTGCCGCTGGCCATCGTCAGCGGCGAGCAGGTGATCCTGGCGCGGGCGCAAGACCTGCCGGTGGTTTACGTGATGGAGTGGTTTCAAAAGTATCCTATCGCTGTCGTCAGCAAAGCAGCCGCCGGTATCACCACGCCGCAAGACCTGGCCGGGCGGAACGTTGGGCTGCCCGGCTTTTGGGGCGCCAGCTACGTGGGCTACGTGGGCCTGCTGACGGCGAACGGCCTGACACAAGACGACGTTAACGCCAGCGACATCGGTTTTAATCAGGTGGAGTCGCTGCTGTCTGACCAGTCGGAGGCGGTGGTGGTGTACATCAACAACGAACCGGTGCAGCTGCGCAGCCGCGGCGAAGAAATCAACGTCATCGCCGTTGCCGACTACATCGATCTGGTAGCCAACGGCATCATCACCAACGAGGCAACGCTGACCAATGAGCCGACGTTGGTGCAAGGCTTTGTGCGGGCCACGCTGCTGGGGCTCAGCGATACGCTGGCCGATCCGGAGGCAGCTTTTGAGATCAGCAGGCGGTATGTGGAAGGGCTGGATGACGGCCGTTTCGGCGTCTTGTTAGCTTCGATTGAGCTGTGGCGGGCCGACACCCTGGGCCTGACCGAGGCGTCTTCGTGGCAGCAAACACAGGCGGTGCTGCTGAACATGGGCTTTTTGGATGCGCCGCTGGCCGACCTGAACGCCGCCTTTACCAACGAGTTTGTTTCCCAACCCATGCCGCAGTAGGCTACGGCCGTCATGAACCAGACCCCTTTTCTAGCCGCCGAGCGCATCCAGTACGCCTACCCGGACGGCGACGGCCGTCTGGTGCTGGCCAACGTCTCCTTGTCGATTGCCCCGGGCGCGTTTGTCGCCCTGGTGGGGCCGTCGGGTGTGGGCAAATCGACGCTGCTGCGTATTTTGGGTGGGCTGCTGCCGCCGGGGGGTGGAGAACTATGGCGCAACGGCCGTGCCGACCTGGTCCACGACGAACCGGTAGGCATCGTCTTCCAGCACGACAACCTGATGCCCTGGCGCACGGTGTATGAAAACGTGGCGCTGCCGTTGGAGCTGCAAGGGATGAACGGCCGTGCCACCCAAGAGCGCGTCGGCCGGATGCTGGACCTGGTGGGGCTGGCCGGAGAAGCAGCCGCCTACCCGGCCCAGCTTTCCGGCGGCATGGCTCAGCGCGTAGCGCTGGCCCGGGCGCTGGTGCACGAACCCTCGCTGCTGCTGCTCGACGAGCCGTTTGGCGCGCTGGACGCGCTGACGCGGGAGCGCATGGGCCAGGAGCTGCTGCGCATCTGGCAGGCCAACCCGGTCACCGTTTTTATGGTCACGCACAGCATTTCTGAAGCCGTCTTCCTGGCCGATGAGGTGCTGGTGATGGGCAAAGCGGCGGGCGAACCGGCAACCCTCACCCATCACTTTGCCATCGATCTGCCGCGCCCGCGCGAGTTTAAAATGCAGCGAACGGCCGTTTTCCAGGACATGGTAACGGCCGTTCGCGAAGCAATTGGGGGATAGCTTATAGCTGTTAGCTTATAGCTGTTAGCTTATAGCTGTTAGCTGTTAGCTTTCTGGTGTTTGCTGATTGTTTGCGGCTGCTGGCTGCTTTTTTGCCTGGCGGCGGCGGCGGAACCAGCGGATGACCAACCACAGGGGCACGCCCACCAACAGCGCCAGCGGCAGCAAGAAAATCACCAGCCAGATGAGCACAGAAACGAGGAACTGCACGGCCGTTATCAACGACTCCAAAGCGTCTTTGGCAATGCCCTGTGGCTGCCAACCGCCAATTTCAATCGGTTGATTCAGCTCGTCGGGCGTCAGGTGAACCGAAATCGTTGAAAAAGAGGCCGATTCATTCAGGAACTTCATCCGTCCCTTGATCGACTCTATCTCGCCTTCCAGACGGCTCAATTCCTGATTGACCGCCAGGGCCTCTTCCACTGTCTTCGCTTCATCCAAAAACGTGCGCACGCGATCGGCCGTGGCTTCCAAATTGCCCAGGCGCGCCGTCAGATCCACGTACTCCTCAGTGACGTCCTGGCCAGAAACAGACTCCTGGCGCACTTCGGTAGCCAGCCCCTTAATCGCTTCCGTCGCGCTGACAAAACCAGCCGAAGGCACGCGAATGGTGATGTCGCCGGTTTTGGCCGTTTCGCTGTATTGGTAAACGCTGCTGCTCACCACCCAGCCATCGTTTGTCTCAGCCAGGCGGGCAATTGCCGCCATCGCTTCGTCGGTATCGGCCACCACGATGCTCAAATCGGCCGTGCGAATGATGAGGCGCTCCTGGGGCAGAGTAGTCTGGCTGTCCGCAGTATTCGCCGTCTGGCCGGTGGCCGCAGAAAACGCCACGCCGCCTTCGTCGTAGGCATACGATTCGGCTGCCGGCATTTCCGCCGGGGCGGGCGCGGCCATGTCACGGCTAGATTCTTCCGTGGCGCTGCCGCCGCACGCCGCCAGGAACAAAATCAACAAAAATACGGGGAGTTTGGTTTTCCAGGTCATGATGAGCCTCCTTATTGGGTATGACTCATAAACGCTGCCGGGGCGTGGTTGGTTCCCGGCAAAAGGCCGCATTTGCTGATTTACACGCCAAATTCCAAGCGTTTGATCAGACGGGTGGGGATACCGTATTGGCGCATTTTCTCTTGAGTAACCGTGATGGGATAGCTGACGCGCTTAAACTGCCAGACGTTTTCGTCCGTATTCAGCAAGGCATACGCCGCCCGCGGATCCGAATCTCGCGGCTGGCCCACGCTGCCGGGATTGATGATGAGCCGCTGCTCCCGTAACGGCCAGGCAGCTTCATAATTAGGCTTGTGAAACGTGACGTGCTGGTCGGTGGTCTCTTCAAAAATGACTGGAACGTGGGTATGGCCAACCAGGCAGTAGGGCGTGTCGAAATGTTCAAAGTTAATCGCCGCCGTATATGGATCCAGAATGTATTCCCATACCGGCTGGCGCGGGCTGGCGTGGGCCAGGGTAAAAGCGTGCTCAACGCGCAATGGCGGCAGCCCATCCAGATAATCATGAGTCTCCGTGCTGATGGCCGCGCGGGTCCATTCGATGGCAATTTGTGCTTCCCGGTTGAAATTTTGAATATCCAGTTTGCCCAGAACGGCCCAATCATGGTTGCCTGAAAGGCTGATGTGCTCGTGCTCGCGCAATAAGGCCACGCATTCGTTGGGATCTGGCCCATAACCAATCAGGTCCCCCAGGCACCAGATAATGTCCCATTGGCCTTCGGCGTCGGCCAAGACAGTCTCGAAGGCGGCGAGATTGGCATGGATGTCTGAGATGATGAGTACTCGCATAGATTGGTCTCTCCTACTTCCCACATAACCGGTACAATCATACCATGATTGGCCGGGCAAGGTATAATACCTGAGAATTGGAAACAGGTTACAGGAAAGTATGCCAATTTTAGATAAATGGACGTTAGATTTTATCAGCAGCAGCGTGGAGCAGACGGTGCGGCTGGGAGTGCGGCTGGGTGAATTGTTACAGCCGGGCGACGTGGTTTGTTTGTATGGCGATTTGGGCGCAGGCAAAACGGCCGTCGCCCGCGGTGTGGGTCGCGGCTGGGGCACCGGGCTGCGCGTGACCAGCCCCACCTTTACCCTGGTCAACCAATACCCGCGCCTGAAAGACGGCCGTGTCCTCTATCACGTCGACTGCTACCGCCTGGAATCGGCCGCCGACGTCTGGACCGTGGGTCTTGAAGACATTTTCGACGACCGGCAGACCATGATCATCGAGTGGCCGGAGCGGCTGGCCCACCTGCTGCCCGCCGACCGGCTGGAAATTCATCTGGCCTACCTGAACGAAACGCGGCGCAGTCTGCGCTTCTCCGCTACCGGGCCACGCGCCGCCAACCTGCTGGCCGATTTTAAACAAAGTGCGTTTGGTGTGTGAGGGGGTGTTTAAGTGTCTAAGTGTTTAGGTGTTCAAGTTTACCTGAACACTTGAACACTTAAACACCTGATCACCTAAACACCACATCTGGAAATTCGTATGATTTTAGCCATAGATACTGCAACCCGTTGGGCTGGACTGGCGCTACACGACGGCACGGCCGTTATCGCCGAATATGGCTGGCGCTGCCAGAACAACCATACGATTGAACTCACCCCGGCCATCGCCGAGATGGGCCAGCGCGTGGGCGTCGCCCCGGCCGACTGGAAGGGCATCGCCGTGGCCGTCGGGCCAGGCTCGTACACCGGGCTGCGCGTCGGGCTGGCGTTGGCCAAAGGGCTGGCCCTGGCCAACCAGGTCCCGCTCATTGGCGTGCCCACCCTGGACATCGTGGCGGCGTCTGTCCACCAATATCCGGACCAGCTGCTGGCGGCCGCCGCCGCCGGGCGCTCGCGGGTCTGCACGGCCGTTTACGAATGGCAACCTCGCAGCGGCTGGCAGGCGCGCCGCCCACCGGTCATCGACGCCTGGGAAAACATCCTGGCCGGACTCAGCAAACCCACCCTGTTTGTCGGCGAGATTACGCCGGAGGCCGCCCGGCTGATCAAAGCGGCCAACAAGGAATTTCGCGTCGATACACCGGCCCACTCCACCCGCCGCGCCGGCTTCCTGGCCGAATTGGGCTGGCAGCGCCTGCGCAAAGGCCAGGTGGATGACGTCGCCAGCCTGGCGCCCATCTACCTGCGCGACCCGGCCGGACAGAAGATAGAGTCAACGGCCGTTGACTGACCCGCCATGTTGCCCTCACCCGCGCCCTATCGCCTGCGCGCCATGCAGCTTGCCGATATAAAAAACGTGACGGCCGTCGACCGCCTGGCCTACCCCACACCGACCCGCGAAACATTATTCCGCCACGAACTGACCGAAAACAAAATGGCCCACTACCAGGTGCTGGAAGCCGCCCAACAAATGGTCGGGTTTGCCGGCTACTGGCTCATCGGCGACGAGGTCCACGTCAGCACCATCGCCGTCCATCCCGATTGGCAGGGCCGGCATTTGGGCGAACTGCTCTTTTTGAATATTTTGTTGGCCGCCTACGAGCACCCTGCCTGCCTGGTGACGTTGGAAGTGCGGCGCAGCAATACGGTGGCCCAGGCGCTTTATCAAAAATACAGGCTGGCAGTTGTTGGCGAACGGCGCGGTTACTATCGGGATACCGGGGAAGACGCCATTTTGATGACGGTGACGCCGCTGGACGGCCGTTACCGCCAATTCCTCGCCGCCCAGCAATCCAACCTCTTCGTCCGCCTGCAAACTGAGGCATAAGCAGAGCATACCTGTATAAACAGTGTAGAGACTGGAGACTGGAGACTACCAAAGTCTTCAGTCTCCAGTCTCCAATCTCAAAACCAAGGAACGAACATGAAAATTTTTATCACCGGCGGCGCCGGGTTTATCGGCAGCAACGCGGCCCATCACTTTGCTGCGCAAGGCCATCAAATCACCCTCTACGACAATCTCAGCCGCGTGGGCGGGCAGGCCAACCTGGATTGGCTGTGCCAGAATCACCCAGACCGCCTCACCTTTGTGCGCGGCGACGTGCGCGATTATGACCATCTGGCCCAGGCCGTGACCGGGGCCGACGTCGTGCTGCACCTGGCCAGCCAGGTAGCCGTCACCACCTCCGTGCAAAACCCACGCGAAGATTTCGAGATTAACGCCCTGGGCACGTTTAACGTGTTGGAAGCCGTGCGCCACCACGCGCCGCAGGCGGCCATGTTATACGCTTCCACGAACAAGGTCTACGGGGGCATGGAAGACGTGGGCGTGGTCTTGCAGGGCGAGCGCTATGCCTATGCGAACCATCCCCACGGCATCAGCGAGGCGTACCCGCTGGATTTCCATTCCCCCTACGGCTGTTCCAAGGGCACGGGCGACCAGTACACCATCGACTACGCCCGCATTTACGGCCTGCGCACGCTGGTTTTTCGGCAGTCGTGCATTTACGGCCGTCGCCAGTTTGGCGTGGAGGACCAGGGCTGGGTGGCCCACTTTGTCATCGCCGCCCAGTTAGGCCGGCCGATCAGCATTTTCGGCGACGGCCGTCAGGTTCGGGATCTTCTCCACGTGTCCGACCTGATCCGCGCCTACGAACTGGGCATCGCCAACATCGATCGGCTGGCCGGGCAGGCGCTGAACGTCGGCGGCGGGCCGCAAAACACGCTCTCCGTCTGGAGCGAATTTGGCCCGCTGCTGGCTGAACTGGCCGGCCACGACGTGCCCATCGCCTACCACGACTGGCGGCCGGGCGACCAGCGCGTCTTCATCGCCAACGTGCGTAAAGCGCAGCAGCTGCTGGGCTGGCAGCCTACCGTCTCGCCGGAGCAAGGCATCCGCGATTTGTGGGGCTGGGTGGCCGCCAACCGGGAACTGTTCGCTTAGCCGCCCTCAGCGACGGCCGTTGGCCATCAACCGCGCCCGATCCGACTGCCGCAGCCGCCACATGGCGACAATACCGGCCGCCGGACCAAGCGCCAAAATCATGAACGCGTAACGCCAGCCAACGGCCGTTTCCATTGCCGGCACCAGGCGAATCGTAAATAACGTCAGCAAAAAGCCCAGGCTTGTTTGCAGGGTCAATGCTGTGCCGATGATTTGCTTATCGGCCAGTTCGGAAATGGCGGCCGAAAACTGGGCCGAGTCGGCCACGATCATAAAACCCCAAAGCAAGGCGATGGCCACCAAAAGTACGGGATTCCCGCCGAAGAAAAAGCCAATGACCAGGGAGATTGCGCCGCTAACCAGCAGCGAGGCTATGGTGATGGTCGTGCGGCCCAGCCGGTCGGCCAATGGCCCTGCCAGCAGGCTGCCCAGTCCGCCGATGGCGATCACTGCAAACGCGGCCGCGCTGGCCCAGACGGGGGCAACGGCCGTTTCTTCAAAACTCGCCAGCAAAAAAAGCTGAATCCAGGACCACATCGCAAACAGTTCCCACATATGGCCCAGATAACCCAGGTTGGCCAGCACGACCTCCCGATCGCGCAAAATATTGCCCGCCGTGCGCCAGTTGAACGGCGGCGTCTGGCTGCGGTACGGCCCCTCACGCACAAAGACAAAGGCCAACAGGCCGCCGGCGATGGCGCTGGCTGCGGCCAGATACAAAACAAACTGCCAGGACCCCACCCCGCCGAAAGCGTTGATTAGATGCGGCGAGGCCGAACCAACCGTCAGCGCCCCTACCAGCAGGCCGATGCCCAGGCCGCGATCCGCCTGGGTCCAGGTGGCCATAATTTTCATGCCCATAGGATAAACGCCGGCCAAAAACATGCCGGTCAGAAAGCGCAGCACCAGGGCCAAAGCCAATCCGTGCGCCAGCAAAGGAATAAGGAGCGTGGCAATCCCGGCCAGGATGGCGGAAACGGTGAAAAAACGGCGCGCCGGAATACGATCAGCCAGATTTAGAAGGGCTGAGCCCAACGCGCCAACCACGAATCCGATTTGCACGGACATGGTCAGCCAGGCACGGCCGTTCACGTTCAGCTCCCAGGCTGTCGTTAACGCCGGAACCACAGCCGAGGCCGAAAACCAGACCGCCATGCCTAACAATTCGGCCAATGCCAGCAACAAGAGCGTGCGCCATTTGCCCTCCAAAGAGAGCGCCTCTTCTTTAGAAAATATCATGTTATCCTCAGGAAAATCTATCGCGTGGAATGGTGGGGTGAATAGCGGGGTGTGCAAAACAAGTCATTGTCAGTATACCTACTGGAAGAGTCAACCGCAAATCACTGATCAGCGGGCGCTATAGGCCCAATCTCATCGGCATTCCCCTGGCTTGCTAATTGCCCGGCTTACAGGTAAAACAAGACGCGATAGGTGGCCATTGACCATTGGCCATTAACCATTGACAATTTTCGGAAAAGCTATGATTCCACTTCGCCTTGAACTGACCAATTTTCTCTCTTACCGGGACACGGCCGTTCTCAATTTCAACGGCATCCACCTGGCCTGCATCTCCGGAGCCAACGGGGCGGGCAAATCCAGCATTCTGGACAGCATCACCTGGGCGTTGTTCGGCAAAGCGCGCAGCAAAAGCGACGACGATCTGGTCAACCGCCGCGCCACGCTGGAAGACGGCACGGCCGAAGTCCGCTTCAGTTTCGCCCTGGAAGCCAGCACCTACCGCGTCATCCGCCGCAAGCGGGCCGGCAAATCGGTGCAGCTAGAG
>ERZ795053.3351-NODE-3351-length-18310-cov-22.825253_pt1 | contig 18310 bp, 17 predicted proteins | sample MGYA00375137_ERZ795053 | MGnify/ENA primary metagenome ERZ795053 (study PRJEB30182, sample SAMN05720284) | activated sludge metagenome | isolation source: Anaerobic digester | place: Hong Kong | collected 2014-12-17 ...
ACCTGCCCTATCCCGTCTTCTGCCTGCTCGAGGAAGCACACAACTACGCGCCCGCCAACGCCGACGCGGTCAGTTCGGACGTGCTCAAGACGATCCTGAGCGAGGGACGCAAGTTTGGCGTCAGCATCGGCCTCATCACACAGCGGCCGGGCAAGCTCGACGGCGACGTGCTCAGCCAGTGCATGACCCAGTGCATCATGCGTATCACCAACCCCATCGACCAGACGCGCATCGCCGAGTCGGTAGAGAGTGTGGGCCGCGACCTGCTGCGCGAGCTGCCCAGCCTGAGCAAGGGCCAGGTCATCGTCAGCGGCGCCAGCGTCAACACGCCGGTCATGCTCAAGGTGCGCCGGCGCATCACGCAGCACGGCGGCCAGGACCTGGACGCGCCAGCCGAATGGATGCGCTGGTTCGAGCAGGGCGGCCCGGCCGAGGAAGCGCGCGCCGAGGCGATGCCCGTGGAGAAGAAGATCAACTACGAGGACGACGGCGACGTGCTCTGGGCATAATCTGAAAGTACACGACACAAGGAGATAACAAGGTGCGCCAGCGATTCGCTGGCGCACCTTTGTCTTTCTGGTTGATCAATTTTGAACTACAGGGAACGAGCCTCCAGCGCGATGGGGTTGCCCTCGGGATCCTTGCCGTGCGCCACGGTGATGCCCGGCGCCGCCTCGAAGGGTTCGCCAAACTCCACCCCGCGCTCGACCAGCACGGCGCGCGAGGCCGCTACATCGGCCACGGCGAAGACGATCATGGGCGTGTCCTCGCCGGTGCGTCCCTGGCCTCCGCTGTGCAGCGCCAGCTTGGTGGCGCCGGCATCGAAGAGCACCCAGCTTTCACCGCTGTAGTCGTCCAGGTCAGCCGGACCCTCGATTTCCAGGCCGAGCTTGTCGCGATAGAACGCCACCATCGCGCCCATATTCTGCACGTAGAGGATCACCTCCAACATGCCGGCCAGCACCGGCTCTTCCTCGGCGCTCTCGGCCGCAGCCTCCGGGTCCAGCGCGCCTTCCAACTTTTCGATGAGCCGCACCAGGTCCGTGCGCGTGACGACGCCGATCACCGCGTCGCCCTCCAGCACGGGCAGCATGGTCACCGACGGGTCGAGCATCAACTCCATGGCGTGTTCGAGCGGCGTGTCCGGCGCAACGACCGGCACGTCGGGCTCGGTCATGTCGCCGGCGGTGACGGCCATGGTGTGGCGCAATTGCTCTTTGTAGTGACGGTGCTCCTCCAGGTTGAGCGGGATGTAGCCGGAGAGAATGGCAAAGTAGCGCGGCTCGCGCACGGGCGCGTTGCGCAGGATCAGGTCGTGGTCGGTGACGATGCCAAGCAGGGCGCCGTTGGCGTCGAGCACCGGCATGCCGCTGATCTGGTGGGCGCGCAACAGCCGGGCCACCTCCGGGATGTGCGTGTCCGCCGTCACCGTGAGGGCCGGGCTGGACATGATGTCGCGTACTAGCATGAGAAGGCCTCCAGAAGTGCGTTGTGGCCGTAGGAATTCCTACGCAATGACAAACTGACCATCTTTGAACAGTAGCTCGCCGTCGACGAGAATCTCGCTGTCGGTGCGCATGTCGCAGATGAAATCCCAGTGAATGCTGGACTCGTTGCGGCTGCCCGTCTCGGGATAGCCCGACCCCAGCGCCATGTGCATGGTGCCGCCAATCTTTTCGTCGTACAAGATGCTCTTGGTGAAGCGCTGGATCTGGTAGTTGGTACCGATGGCGAACTCGCCCAGGTAGGCGGCGCCGGGGTCGCTCTCGATCTGGCTGAGCAGGTAGGCTTCGTTCTTGCGCGCCGTGGCTTTCACCACCTTGCCCTGCGCGAAGACCATCTCGACCCCTTCGACCTCGCGCCCGCCGCGGATGGCCGGATAGGTGAAGCGCACCCAGCCCTCGGCCGACTCCTCGACCGGGCCGGTGAATATCTCGCCGCTGGGCATGTTGCGCTTGCCGTCACTGTTGATGAAGGTGCGCCCGGCAATCGAGAGGCGCAAGTCCACGTTCGGCCCGCGCACGACGACCTCGGACTTGCCCTTCAGCCAGTCGACCAGGCGCTGCTGGCGGTCGTGGATCGCCTGCCAGGCCGCGACGGGGTCGGGCTGGTCGGCGTAAGTGGCGGCGTAGACGAAGTCCTCGAAGTCGCGCAGGCTCATGTCAGCCTCCTGCGCCAGCGCCGCGCACGGATAATTCGTCAGCGTCCAGCGGTGCGTGCCGGCGGCGGCGCGCTGCTGGTAGATCTGGCGCAGCGGCTGCTGGGCGACGCCGTGCAGGCGCTGGCGGGCCGGGTCGATGCCGGTCAGCGCGCGCGTATTCTCCGGTGCGCGAATGACGATGCGCGCGTCGACGCGCTCGGCGAGCAATGCCTCCACGGGCGAGATCCAGCGCAGTTGATCGTCGCCGGCTGCGGCGTAGAGCGTCTCGTCGAGCGTCTCCTCGTTCCACAGCACCGTCGGGTTGCCACCCGCGGCCAGGATGTGGGCGTAGACGCGTTCGGCCAGCGGCCGCGCCGTCAGATCGCTGCGCAGCGCGACCCAATCGCCGGGCTGCACGGCGACGCAGTAATTGACGAGCAGGCGGGCGAGACCATCGACGCGAGGGTCAGACAAGGCGACATCCTTCCGGTGAGACAGGCTGATTGTGGACGAATTATACCTGACGCGCTGGGGCGCTGCGAAATCATGAGCGAATCTTCGGGGAAACAGTGATGCGTATTGCGTGATGTGTAACGAGTCAAACGTCATGCGTCAAACGTCAAGAGTCAAACGTCAGGCGGCATGTGTGAAACTTGAATTGTTGCGAGTCGGGCTGATTGCTGATGACGCCCCCCGACACACCACGCCACACGCTTGACGTCTGACGCTTGACGTTTGGCATCCCATGTATCACGCATTACGCCTCACGCATCACGCATCACACAATTGACACTTTGCGCGCGCCATGACAGAATCTGTGCTTGTTTGCTACAAAGCTTCGACCGCAAAGGAACCATTCGGCTATGTCAGTGCACACTCCAGACTGGGTGAAAAACGCAGTATTTTATCAAATATTCCCCGACCGCTTTGCGCGCAGCCCGCGCACGCCGCACATGCCGGGCCTCAGCTTCAAGCCGTGGGGCAGCCCGCCGGAGGAGCAGGGCTTCCAGGGGGGCGACCTGTACGGCATTGTCGATCGCCTCGACTACTTGCAGGAACTTGGCGTCAACGCCATCTACTTGAACCCGATCTTTGCATCGGCCTCCAACCACCGCTATCACACGTTTGACTACATGCAGATCGACCCGCTGCTGGGCGGCAACGCAGCGCTGCGCGAGTTGCTCGACGCGGCCCACGCCCGGCACATGTACGTCGTGCTGGACGGCGTCTTCAACCACGCCAGCCGCGGCTTCTGGGCCTTCCATCACATCCTCGAGTGCGGCGGCAATTCGCCGTACATCGACTGGTTCACCGTGCGCGGCTGGCCGTTGCGCCCGTACGAGCACGACGCCGACAACCCGCATAACTACGATGCCTGGTGGAACATACCGGCGCTGCCCAAGTTCAACATCGCCAACGAGGGCGTGCGCCAGTATCTGCTCGACGTGGCGCGCTACTGGATCGACTTCGGTATCGATGGCTGGCGGCTCGACGTGCCGGAGGAGATCGACGACGCTGATTTCTGGCGCACATTTCGCAAGACGGTCAAGGAGGGCAATCCCGACGCCTACATCGTCGGCGAGATCTGGCACGAGGCGCGTGAATGGCTGCGCGGCGACCGCTTCGACGCCGTGATGAACTATGTCTTCAGCCGGCTGGCGCTGGGCTTCTTTGGCGCCGAGACGCTGCGTACGGAGTACAAGCCGGGCGGCTACACACTGGTCACGCTCGACGCGCGCGACCTGGCGGCCGGCGTGCATCACATGTACAGCATCTACTCGTGGGAAGTGGCACAGGCGCAGATGAACTTGCTGGACAGCCACGACACCGCGCGCACGCTCTGGACGGTGGGCGACGACGAGAGCGCGCTGCGCCTGTGCACGCTCTTCCAGATGACCATGCCCGGCGCGCCGTGCGTCTACTACGGCGACGAGATCGGCATGACGGGCGCCACCGACCCCTTCTCGCGCGGTGCGTTCCCGTGGCACGACACGACGGAGTGGAACCAGGATCTGCTCGACTTCTTCCGCCGCACCATCGCGCTGCGCAACCAGCACGCCGTCCTGCGTACCGGCGCCTATGCCACCATCCATGCCGACAAAGGCGTCTTCGGCTTCATGCGCACGCTGGGCAACCAGCACGCGGTTGTGCTCTTCAACAGCACGCACGAACCCGTGAGCGTCGACGTTGCGCTGCCCGCCAACGGCGCCAGCGCTGCCGGTTATCAGGCCGTCTGGAACAGCGGCAGCTATGCCGTGCAGGGTGGCGCGCTCAACAACGTACGCATCCCGGCGCGCGATGCCGTCGTGCTGCTCAGCGATGCGTCTGGCATGTCGCTCCCCGGCTGATTCCGCCTACCTTGACCCGTCTGGTATAATCATCCGACCGGGCCACTGCCCATGCGAGCGACTGGCTTGCATGGGCTTTTTTGGCGGGTAAGTTGGTACGCTTATGACGGGATCGGATCAACCCATAGCACCGGTTGGCGGCACGTGGCTGGGGCGCTTGCGCCGGCGGGTCGTTGCCGGCCAAATCGCGCCGGCCGACCTGACGACCTCCGGGCTGATCAATGCCCAGGTCTGGATGGAACGCGCACCGTGGCGACCGGCTGCTTTGTGGTCCGGTGTGGCCGGATTTCTGGCTGCCGGGCTGCCTTTGTCCGCCGTCGACTGGCAAACATTGGCCCTCGCACTGCTGCTGGCCGATGTGCTGTGGGGCAGCGTGTGGCGTCTGGCCGGCGGGCGCGACGTGCTGCTGCCGCTGGCGCCCCGTGTGCTGCGGCAGCAGGTGCGGCTTCCCTACCTGGAGGCAGGTTCGCCGGCCGCCCGCCTCTTTTCCGAAGATCACACGGACCTGTGGCCGCTGGCGTTCCGGGTGGGTCTGCCGGCCGTCGCGCTGGCCTTCGTCGTGGCGGCGGTGCTGGGCATCGGCGCCCTGCTACTGACGTTTAGTGTTGCGCTCCTCACCGTGCTGGGGTGGACGGCGCGGCACACGCTGGCCGGCATCCCGGTGGTGCTCTTCAGCCTGGTCGCCATCGGCCTGCCGTGGCTGCTCGTTCTGCGCGAGGTGACGCCTGCCGGTGTCGCAATTGCCTGGACGCCGCAGCTCGTGCTGGCGGGTCTGTGGGTCGTGCACCATTGGGGCGAGACGCGCGTGCTCGCCGACGACGGCGACCTGGTCGGCATGATCCTGCTGGCTGTGGCGGAGGCTGCGCTCTGCATCTTCCTGGTGGTGATGCAGGCGCCGCTGTGGCTGGGCTTGATCGTCCTGCTGCTGCTGCCGACCTGGCTGGCCGTCTTTCGCGGACAGGGCGTCGGACACATGCCGCCCTTCTGGCTGCTGGCGATGTTGTTGAGCGCGCTGGCGCTGGGACAAGTTGTGTGAATGACCGGGCGACGGACTACAGGCCGTTGCTGCGTTTCAAGAATATGAAGAGAGGCCGCAACTCGAAACGCGGCCGGAGGCAAGATGTTGGATCAGACAGTGAACAAGCGAAGTGAAGAACAATTGAATGCAATGGTCAACCCGAACGGGAGCGACCTGACCGTCAACGGCTACCGCCTGGTGACTGTGGACGATCTCAAGCGCGATGCCGAGTCCATTGCCATGTTGCAGGCGGCCAACGCCACCATGAAGGCGCTTGGCTACACCGAACATGGGCAGCGCCACGCCGGGCTCGTCGGCAACATCGCGCAGAACGTGTTGGAGCATCTCGGTTACGACCAGCGCACATTCCAGCTCGGCAATGTGGCCGGCTTCCTGCATGACATCGGCAACTCGATTCACCGCCAGAACCACGCGCTGAGCGGCTCGCTCATGGCGTGGAGCATCCTCAAGCGCATGCAGATGTCGCCGCAAGAGTGCGCGCTGGTGATGAATGCCATCGGCAACCACGAGGAAGAGCGCGGCACGGCCACCACGGCCATCAGCGCCGCGGTCATCATCGGCGACAAGGCGGACGTGCACCGCAGCCGCGTGCAGAACCCGCGCATGGAAGATTTCGACATCCACGACCGCGTCAACTATGCGGCCAAGCGTAGCTTTGTGCGCGTGCGCCCGGAAGAAAAGATCATCGCGCTGGAACTGGAGATCGATACCTATTACGCCGCGGTCATCGAATACTTCGAGATCTTCCTCAGCCGTATGACCATGATGCGCCAGGCGTGTGAGTTTCTTGGCTGCAAATACCAGCTCATCATCAACGACACGCAGTTTGCCTGATCGTTGAAGCGACAATCGTTCTCGAACAGAAGGAAGGCAGGAACCGGCAATGCGAATCGTTCGTTTCATGGAGATGGTCAGCGAGGTCAGCGACATCTGGCTGCCGGCCCATTGGGGCATCCTCGTCGATTCCCTGGTCTACCCGCTGGCCCAGGCGCCGTACCTGGATCTGCTCGATGACGGCACCTTTGCGCCGGAAGTGAACGGCCCGCCCATTCCTGTCCGCGAGGGCAGGCTGTTGGCGCCGGTCATGCCGTCGAAGATTCTGTGCGTGGGGCGAAATTATGCCGAACATGCGGCCGAGCTGGGCAACGAAGTGCCCACCGAGCCGATGATCTTTTACAAGCCGCCGACTTCCATCATCGGGCCGGATCAGGCCGTCGTCTATCCGGCCATCAGCGAGCGGGTCGATCACGAAGGCGAGCTGGCTGTGATCATTGGCCGGCGCTGCCGCAACGTGCGCGAGGAGGATGCCATGTCGGTGATCTTCGGCTATTCCGTCGCCAACGACGTGACCGCGCGCGACTTGCAGAAAAAGGATGGTCAGTGGGCGCGCGCCAAGGGTTTCGACACCTTCTGCCCGATCGGCCCGTGGGTCGATACGAGCTACGACCCCGCCGACAGGCGGCTGCGCTGTCTGGTCAACGGCGAGGTGCGCCAGGATAGCACCACCGCGCTCATGGTCTACTCCATCGCGCGGATCATTGCGCACGTCTCGCGCTTTGCCACGCTGGAGCCGGGCGACCTGCTCCTGACCGGCACGCCGTCGGGGATCGGCCCCGTGCAGCCGGGCGACATCATGACCGTCGAGATCGAAGGGCTGGGCACCATCAGCAACCCAGTCATTCGCGAGGAAAGCTGAACTCAGTAGTTCACGATTTTCGCCGTAGTAACGACTTCAGTCGTTGATTCCCTCTGGAACGGCTGAAGCCGTCACTACAAATCGGAACTACTGGAACTCATTTTCAATCATTGTCACCGGGAAGAAACGAATCATGTCTGCCGCAATACCAGCCTTGTCCGATTTTCTTGACCTGCAACAACTGAGCAGCGAGCAATTCTGGGGCTTGCTGCGCCTGGCACGCGAACTCAAAGTCGAGCGCCAGCGTCTCGGCCAGAACGCGCCGATTCTTGCCGGCAAGTCGCTGGCCCTGATCTTCCAGAAGCCCAGCCTGCGCACGCGTGTCAGCTTTGAAATGGGCATGGTGCAACTGGGCGGCTATGCCTTCTACCTCAGCCCGCAGGAGGTTGGCCTGGGCGCCCGCGAGAGCGTGGCGGACGTGGCGCGCGTGCTCAGCGGCTACTGCGACGGCATCATGGCGCGCGTCTTCGCCCACGAGCATGTGACGCAACTGGCGCAGTGGGCCACCGTGCCGGTCATCAACGGCCTGAGCGATTTCAGCCATCCGTGCCAGGCCCTGGCCGACATCTACACGATCTGGGAGCAGACTGACCGGCTCGAAGGGATGACCCTGGCCTACGTTGGCGATGGCAGCAACAACGTGGCGACCAGCCTCATCATGGCCGCAGGCAAGGTGGGGATGAGCGTGCGCATCGTCTCGCCCGCCGGCTATGTGCCGGACCCGGCCATCGTCGCCCAGTCCGACGCTGACGTCACGGTGACCGACGATCTCGACGGGGTGGTGGGCGCCGACGTGCTCTACACCGATGTGTGGACGAGCATGGGGCAGGAGGCGGAACGTGATGAGCGGCTGCGCATCTTCCCGCCCTACCAGGTCAACCGCGCGCTGATCGAACGCACGCGCAACCAGGAGGTGCTGGTCATGCACTGCCTGCCGGCGCACCGCGGCGAGGAGATCACCGACGCCGTGGCCGACGGGCCGAACAGCGTGCTCTTCCCGCAGGCGCACAATCGCCTGCACGCGCAGAAGGCACTGCTCGCACACCTGATCGGCGGCATTCCGCTGAAGTAACCGGCTTTCCGGCCCAACGGCCCTGCTGCATCTCTGTGTATGACTGACGTATTCGCCTCACTCAGCCGGCTCTATACCTGGCAAAGCCTGCTCGACGTCGTGCTGGTGACGTTGGTCTTCTACGCGCTCTTTCGCCTCTTCCGCGGGACGCGCGCCGTGCAACTTGTTCGTGGCGTGCTGGTGGTGGTGCTGATCTTCGCCATTCTCGGCCAGACCATCGACCTGCCGGCCTTCAACTGGCTCATGCGCACGGCGACGCCCATGGTGCTGGTCGCCATCCCGGTCATCTTTCAGCCGGAGTTGCGCCGGGCGCTGGAACGCGTCGGCCGCTCGGCGCCGCTGCTGACCCGGCGCGGCGATACCAGCCAGACGCAGACGCTGATTGCCGAGATCGTCAAAGGGGTCGACTGGCTGGCGCAGCGCAAGTATGGCGCCTTGCTCGTCTTCGAGGGCGTCACCGGGCTGGCGGAGATTGTCGACAACGGCATCCTGATCAACGGCGAACTCTCGTCGGAACTGCTGGCGACGATCTTCTACCCGAACACAGCGTTGCACGACGGCGCGGTCATCGTGCGCAACAACCGCGTCTACGCCGCCTCGTGCGTGCTGCCGCTGACCGACCGCGAGCTCTCCGACAGCCAGATGGGCACGCGCCACCGCGCCGCCATCGGCGTGACGGAGCAGTCGGACGCGCTGGTCATCGTCGTCTCCGAGGAGACGGGGCGCATCTCGGTGGCACGCAACGGTCGCATCGTGCGCATCGACAGCAACCGGCTACGCTCGGTATTGAGCGACTATTATTCGAACACGTGATGTCCATGGAAAGCGTCGATCTGCAGCCTGAGAGTGAAGTTTCGCCGGCGCCCATTGCGCGCAGCCGGCCCACCGTCCAGATGAACCTGAGCGATCTTGGGACGTTGCTGCTGTCGCTGGTGCTGGCGTTGGTCATCTGGCTCATCGCCGTTAACCAGGAGAACCCGCTGATCAAGGAGCAGTTCACCGAAGCCATCCCGGTGACCATCGTGGGGCTGGGCGAAGGCTTGCAACCGGTCCAGGACCTCAGCAAGGAGAGCGTGACGCTGGAACTGCGTGCGCCGCGCACGTCGTGGGAATCCATGAAGAGCGACGACTTTCGCGCCGTGCTCGACCTGACCGGGATGGGTCCGGGCGAACATGACGTGGCTGTCAGGGTGACGCGCCGCGACCCGCAGGTCTCCGTCCTCACCGTGCAGCGGCCCGAGTTGACGGTGATTCTCGACCGGCTGGTGGAAAAGGAAGTGCCTGTGCAGGTCGAGATCATGGACGGCACGGCCTATGGCTACGACTGGCAGGCGCCGATCATTACGCCGGTCACCGTCACCGTGAGCGGGCCGGAATCGCAGGTGCAACAGGTCACCAAGGCGCGCGCCGAGATTTTCCTGCGCAGCGCCAAGAGCCAGGTCGAGCGCACGCAGACGCTGGTGGCGGTCGACGGGCAGAACCGGCCCATCGATGGTGTGACCGTGGCGCCGCCCGGTCGCGTGCAGGTTGTCGTGCCGGTGGAGCAGTGGCCGGGGCGCAAGGAAGTGGCCGTGCGCGTCAAGCTCTCGGGCCCGCCGGCCGACGGTTACCGCCTGAGCGCCGTCCGCTCCGAGCCGTCGACCGTGGTCCTCCAGGGCGATCCGGATGCGTTGAGCCAGGTGCCCGGCTACATCGAGACCGAGCCGCTCGACCTGAGCGACGCCACCGCCGACGTGCGCAAGCGCGTGGCGCTGTTGCTGCCGCAGGGGGTCACGGCGGATATGGATTTCGTCATGGCGACGGCCGGCGTCTCGCCCATCGAGGGCGGCATCACCGTCTCCGAACCGCTCATCGTGCGCGGGCTCGGCGCCGGGCTGAGCGCCGACACCGCGCTGGCCGAGGTCGACGTGATCCTGAGCGGACCTATGCCGCTGCTGGAGTCGCTCAACGAGGACGACGTCTTTACCATTCTCGATCTGACCGGGCTGGTGCAGGGCACGCACTCCGTGGAACCGACGCCCCTCTACCCAGAGGGCATCCGCATCGAAGGCGTCATCCCCGAGACCGTGGAGGTCGTCATCAAGACGCAGGACCCCGAGGCCAACGGCAGCTTGCCGATGCTGCCCGACGTCAAGGCGACGGTTACTTCGGTGCTGACGGGTACGTCGACGATCACGGCCACGGGCTCGGCTGTCGGAGCCGGCGAGACGATTCCGCCGACCGTCGTGGCGTCATTGACGCCCTCACCGACGCCTACTGCGACGCCGCGGCCATAGGGCACAAGTTGTTATTCATGCGGCCGGCGTCGTCGCCGTGGCAGATGTTGCGGGAGTTCCCTGCGCTGCCGCTGCCCGGCGTCACGAGCCGTTCACGATCGAGGTGATCGATGCACGCACGCAAACCGGTGGTTGCCCTGGTGGGTCGCCCCAATGTCGGTAAGTCTACACTCTTCAACCGCCTGATCGGGCGGCCGACCGCCATCGTCGAGGATATCCCCGGCACCACGCGCGACCGTATCTACGGCGACAGCGACTGGAACGGCGTCGGCTTCCTGGTGATCGATACGGGCGGCCTGGAATCGCCCGAAAGCATGGCCGACGACCGGCGGCGCGTGCCCACCGATGCGCCGGGCTCCGACTCGGGCCGCTTCATCGGCTCGATCCAGAACCAGGCGCAGCTTGCCATCGACGAGGCCGACGCTGTCGTGCTGGTCGTCGACGGTCGCACTGGGCTGACGGCTGCCGACGAAGAGGTGGCCGAGGTGCTGCGGCTCAGCGATAAGCCGGTCTTCGTCGCCGTCAACAAGGCCGAGAACGAGCGCGTGAAGCAGGATGCCGTCGAGTTCTGGAACCTGGGCCTGGGCGAACCCTATGCCATCAGCGCCTATCACGGCGATGGCGTGGCCGACATGCTCGACGAGCTGGTCAAAGTGCTGCCGCCCTATCCTATCGACGAAGAGGAAGAGCAGACTATCGGCATCGCCATCGTGGGACGGCCCAACGTGGGTAAGAGCAGCCTGCTCAACGCGCTGGTCGGCCAGGAGCGCTCCATCGTGAGCGACGTGCCGGGTACGACGCGCGACCCCATCGACATGCAGTTGACCTATGACGGCCAGCGTATCACGCTCATCGATACCGCTGGCATCCGGCGCCGCGGCCGCGTGGAGCAGGGCATCGAGCAGTACAGCGTGCTGCGGAGCATGCGCGCCATCGATCGCGCCGACGTGGCCCTGCTGCTCATCGACGCTGAGGAGGGCGTCACCGCGCAGGACATGCACGTGGCGGGCTACGTGTTGGAGCGCAACAAAAGCGTCGTCGTGCTCATCAACAAGTGGGATGCAGTCGAGAAGGACAGCAACACGATGAACGAGTATGCCCGCACCGTGCGCGAGCAACTCGACTTTCTCGATTACGTACCGGTGCTCTTCATCAGCGCCAAGACGCGCCAGCGCGTCCCCAAGGTGCTGCCCACGGCGCTGGAGGTTGTCGCGTCGCGCCGGCATCGCCTGTCGACCGGCGAGGTCAACCAGGTGCTTCAGGACGCGTACAATGCGATCCAGGTGCCGACGCGCCAGGGGCGCCCGTTGCGCATCTACTACGGCACGCAGGTCGGCAACGACCCGCCCACCTTTGTCATCTTCGTCAACAATGAGGATCTGGTGCACTTCTCCTATGCCCGCTACCTGGAGAACCAGATTCGCGCCTATTTCCCCTTCGAGGGAACACCCATCAAGCTGGCATTTCGTTCGCGCAGCCGCAACGAAGGCTAGTTCAGCAGACAGCCGGTCATGCAACGATTTCGCTCGTACATTATCGAACTGCTCCTCATCGGGACGCTGCTCGCCTCGGTCGCTTTCTTTGGCTACCTGGGGTACGGGCTGCTGCGTCCCGACGTGGTCAACGAGCCGTTCTCGGGCGAGAAGGCATTGGCCAGCGTCAACCGGCAACTGGCGTTTGGCCCGCGCATCACTGGCACCGATGCCAGCCTGCAAACGGGCGACTGGCTCATCGAGCAGTTGCGATTGCTGGGGTGGGATGTCGTGATCCAGCCCTTTACGATCAACGAGCAGGTGCAAGGGCGCAATATCGTGGCCGTGCGCAGCCCGGACCGTGCCGGCGCGCCGGTTGCCATGCTGACCACGCACTACGACACACGGCTGGCTGCCGATCTCGATCCGGACGAGACGCGCCGCCAGGAGCCGGTGCCGGGTGCCAACGACGGCGCATCGGGACCGGCGATCCTGCTGGAACTGGCGCGCACGCTGGATGTCGACGCAACGCAGCACACGATCTGCCTGGCCTTTTTTGACGCCGAAGCCAATGGCGGCGTGCCGGGTTGGGACACAAACATTGGCAGCCAGGTCTTCGTCGACAGCCAGCCGTCCAGCGTGCCGCGCTGCGCGTCGCCGCAGGTGCTGGTCAATGTCGATCTGGCCGGAGCGATCGATCAGCGTTTCTTCCAGAACGAAGTGGGCGACGCGCCGCTCAATGGCGCGATCTGGCAGACGGCGGCTAATCTGGAACTGGGCAGCCGCTTTCCCGCGCAGACACGCCCCATGGCGCCGACGACTTCCGCCGCCTTTCGCGCGGCCGGCATCCCCACGGCCGACATCGTCAGCACCGACTATCCCTACCGCGCCACGCTGGCGGACACCGCCGACAAGCTCAGCGCCGAGACGCTGGGCGATGTCGGCCTCGTCCTGGAGACGTGGCTGGAGAGCGGGCCATAGCCGGCACGTTGCAGGTCAGTACGCCAGCTCGAGCAGCCACCAGCGGCCATCGCGCTGCACGAAGCGCCAGCGATCGACGCCGAGCGTGGCAGTGGCCATGTCGCCGCTGGCTGTGATGTCGAGCGCCAGCGGCTCCTCCAGCGGCGGTGGCGGGGCGGGAAAAACGGCGATGGCGTAGCGGTCGAGCAGTGCGTTGCGCCCCTGCCACACGTAGTCGTCACCGGGATCAGCGGTGCCCCGACTGTCGACGATGCGCGCGTCGGCGGCCCAGAGCGTGGCCAGCAGCGGCAGGTCACCGCGGCGTGAGGCGTCGCGCTCGGCCAGCACCAGCGCAGGCAGGGCGTCCGCCGCCGGCAGCGCAGCAAAGGCCGGCGCGGGGAGCGGAAAAGGTGTGGGGACAAGGGAGGCAGGCACCGGCGCACGCGTGCATGCAGCCAGCCACAGCGCGGCTGCAACAAGCGCCGGCAGAAGGCCAACGACCCGCCTGCGTTGCGCCCATTGCCGGGGAATTGGGCCGGACGCTTTGGCGATTCCCCTAAAGCGGACTATACTACCCAACTTGGATGGGGAGCCACCTGTCTGACGCGCGACAGCCAACCGTCGCCGTCGACTCGCAAAAAGAAAGTGTGTCTGCATGAATCCGGTAATCTTCCAGTTTGGTCCGTTCTCGTTGCACTGGTACGGCGTCTTCATCGTCGGCGGTGCCGTGCTCGCCGCATGGCTGGCCGGCCGCACAGCCGCCAAGGCGGGCTACAACCCCGACCACATCTGGAACATGCTGGCCTGGGCGCTGGTGATCGGCATCATCGGTGCGCGCCTTTATCACGTCTTCAGCACGCCGGCCAACGGCATCGGCTTTGCCTACTACGTCCAGAATCCCATCGAGATCATCAATTTCTGGAGCGGCGGCTTCCGCGGTCTGGGCATCTATGGCGGTCTCGTCGGCGGCATCCTGGCCATCGTCATCTATGCCATGGTCAAGAAGCTCGACATTCTCATGTGGCTCGACTTCATCGCCCCCAACGTGCTGCTGGCGCAGGCCATTGGCCGCCTGGGCAACTGGGTCAACCAGGAACTCTACGGCCCGGCCACCGATGTGGCGTGGGCCTTCCACATCAACCCGGCCTATCCCTGCCAGGATCCGAGCAACCGGCCTGTTCTCGTCCAGCCATGCGGCACGGGCAACTTGCAGCCCTATAACCAGGAGTCGCTCGACTGGTATGCCAACAATGGCTTCCATCCCACCTTCTTCTATGAGGCGCTGTGGAGTCTGGCTGCCTTTGCGTTGCTCACCATCCTCTTCAAACGCTTCGGTAATCGCTTCCGCAAGGGCGATGGCATCTGGCTCTACTTCATCGCTTACCCGCTCGGCCGCTTCTGGGTCGAAATGTTCCGCCCCGACGCCTGGGTCATGGGCAACCTGGCCACCGCCCAGTGGATCGCAATCGGCAGCGTCGCTGTGGCAACGCTGATCCTTATCGTCCGCCACTGGGGCTGGAACTGGCGCGAGCACCCGGAACAGTCCATGGCCTACATGATGGGCAAGGTGGCGGAGCCGGAAGCGCCGGCGCCCGAACCAGTCGCCTGATCGCCTGGCACTTCGTCAACCCAGCATCTCGATGTAATAATCGATCAATTGCGCGTCGCCGTGCCACTGCTCGACACGGTGCGCGACATCTTGCAGGTGGCGATGGGCCATCGTGCCGTTTGTGCTCACGCATGCAACCTCGAGCACGGCGCGCGTCAGCACGTCCTGCGCCTCCGCCTCGCACACTGAGACGTTGTAATCGCGCCGGATGCGTGCGATTAGCGGCTTCAAGATACTTCGCTTGCCCTTGAGACTGTCGTTCATGGGCAGGTACAACTCGAGCGTCAACAATCCAACTGCCATGATTTGAACCCGGGCCTGGTTGCTGAATCGCCGGCATGAATTGCGCCCGGGGCTGCCGGCGATCGGGTTATTTCTGCCGATTCCAGCTATCGCTGCCAAATTGGGTGCGGATCAGCTCCGCCGAGCGGCGCACTTCGCCGGGCGTCAGCGGGCCGGGCGCAAGCGTCAGCCGCAGCGCCTCGCCAAAGCCGGCCTGCATCGCCGCCGCCACCGTCTCGAACGCGACCTGCTCGCTGTCGTCGGGCACGGCGAGGGCCTGGGCCAGCGTGCAGGCGCGCTCGCTCAGCTCGGCGCGCAGGCGGGCGGCGGTCTCGGCGTCGAGCGCCAGCACGTCGATGAGCCGCGTAATGTCGCCCACGAGCGGCAGGCTGCCATGCTGGAGCACGTAACCGGCGCGCCGGCTCTGCGCGCTGCCCATGAGCTTGCGCGTGCCGGCGGTGATCTCGTAGGCGCTGGGTACCTCGAAGCAGACGGCTGAAACGTCGGGGCCGACGCGCACCGTGCCCGGCGCCTTGTCCGCGGCGACGCCCAGCCGGCGCAGCCCGGCCAGCAACGCGTTGCTAATGCGCAGGTAGGCATCCATCACGCCGCCGCGCACGCGCGGGTCGTCCGCCGCGGCCGCCACCGAGTAGGTGAACTCGTCGGTGTGCAGGATGGCGCGCCCGCCCGTCGGCCGCCGCACGATCTCGTAGCCCAGCCGCTGCACGGCCGCCTCGTCGATGTCGGCGATGGGCTGGAGGCGCCCCAGGCTCACCGCCGGCGGACGCCAGGCATAGAAGCGCACGGTGGGCGGGCTGTCGCCGGCCGCGCACGCCTCGGCAATCGCCTGGTCGACGGCCATGTTCGCCGCACCCGACCGCGGCATCGTCTCGACAACCAGCCGCCACGTGGCCGGTTCCATCGTTTCCAGTTCGTCGCTGTCGACGAAGACATTCGCTCGCCCGTCGCTCATCTGCCTGCTCGTCTCTGTGTCTGGTTCATGCGTCAAAGGGTAATGCCGCCACCGTCGCATCCGTGTCGCCGGCGCGCACCGCCGTGCCCGGCTCGCTATGCGTGCGCTTGAGAATGGCCAGCGCAATATGCGCCTGCAAAGCCGGGCTGTACGCGCTGCTGGTCACCTGCCCCACCTCGCGCTCGCCGTCGCGTACCGTGCTGCCCGCGCTCAGCGGCGCGTCGCTGCGCAGCCCGACCAACTGGCGCGTCACCTTGTCGTAGGTGATCTGGCGCGCGATGATCTCCTGCCCGGTGTAACACCCCTTGTTCTCGGCGCACGCCCAGGCCAGGCCGGCCTCCAGCGGGCTGTACTCACCGGTGATCTCCGCGCCGGGCGCCGGGCGGCCCAACTCGATGCGCCGGACAAGGCAGGCGGCATCGTCGGCCACCGGCAGTTCCAGCCGCGCCACCACATCGTCGACGCTCGGCGCCGGCACGATCAACTCGAAGCCGGGCAGGTCGTACGTCTGCTGGGCAACGACCACAAGGTCACCGGCCTGGCGCGCGTCGCCGTCGCCAAGCTCAGCCGCGGCGAGGTCAAGCCCTGCCAGCGCGCCCGCCGCCTGCGGCCCGATCACGCGCAGCCGGGCATAGTCGCCGCTGACATTGGCCACCTTCACCTTGTCCATGAAAAAGATCTGGCCGCTCAGGTGGCGCTCGAGCGCGGCCGTCTCACCGGGCGCGGGCAGCAGCCAGAGCTCCTCCGGCCGCGCCAGCACGGTGAAGACGTGGATGATCTTCGCCGTCGGGCTGGTGAGAACGGTGACGCAGGATTGGCCGTCACGCAGGGCCGCGATGTTGTTGGTCGTCATACGCTGCAAGAAATCCACGCGGTCGGCGTCGCGCAGAATCAGCACGCCGGCCAATGGATCGAGGCGCACGGCTGCCCCGGTGCGCAGCGCGTCAGTGCTGGCGGCGTCATGGGTCGTCGATTGGTTCATGGTTCATCTTCTCCGTATCGTTGCACAAACTCGACGATCTTATAGAACATTTCGCGACCCGCGTCGGTCAGGTTCTCTCCGATGCCGAGATAGTGGCTCACATCTTCGTAGTAGTAGGTCTCCAGCGGGATGCCCGCTGCCTGCACTGCCGCGTCCAGCTCGTACGCCTGGTCGATGGGCAGGATCCGGTCGGCCGCGGTGTGGATGATCATGGTCGGCGGCAACTCACTGGCGTAATAGACGGGCGAGTAGGCGAGAAAGGCCAGCGGGTAGAGGTTGGGCGGCCCCAGCGCCGGCACGAGCAGTTCGTAGGGGGGCGGAATCGTGAGCTTGCCCGCATAGAAATCGGCCGCGCCGGTGAAGGCGTTGGCCAGCCCGCCCAGCGTCACCCAGCCGGCCAGGTCGTCGCCGGCTGCGCGCAGCAGCCGCGCCAGCACTGCGCTGCTGAAGCTGCCGCCCAGCGCCACGGGCCGGTTGTCGCCGATGGCGTCGCCGAGCGCGCCGGACCGCGCCAGGGCCAGCGCCACGCGCGCGTCCTGGGCATGCGCCTCGGCGTCGGTGCCGCGTGCGGCCGTCGGGGAGATGGCGACGACGGCGAAGCCCTGGTCGGCAAAGGCCACGCTCACTTCCTGCCAGTCGTCGACGGGCGAGGGGTAGACAAGCAGCAGCAGCGGGTAGCGGGCTCCGCCCGGTCGATCTTGCGGCAGGTAGAGGCGCAAAGTGTCCACCACAGCGCCGGCGTAGTCGAAGGCGTAACTCGTCACGTCGGCCGCGGCATCCTCTGGAAAGGCGGCGGTGGCGGTATAGGCGGCGGTTTGGCGCAGGTTGGTTACTTCGGCCAGGTTGGCGGGCAGAACCGGCGGTGCATAGACGGGAAGCACGAGCGGCGGCGCCGTTGTCGTCTCCTCCGGGCGAACGGTCACGAGCTTGGGAATGTCCAGAAGCCCGGCCAGCGCGGCCTCGCCATAGCCGGGAGCCACCGCGGCTGGCACGTACTGGCCTGGCGGCACGCCGTCGAGACGGTAGCGCCCGTCAGCGCCCGTGACTGCGGTGTGGGGCGTCCCGTCGGGCTCTGCGATGAGCACGGTTGCCCCGGCGATGGGCCGGCCCGCTTCGTCCTCGACGCGTCCGACCAGCGCGCCCGGCGCCGCAGCGGAGGCGTGGGGCGGCAGCGTGCCGATGCGTTCGGCGACGAGATAGCCGAGCACGTTGCCGGCGGGCGATGGACGGCAGCCGGCCAGCAGCGCGCAGCAGAGCACGAGGGGTGCGATCGTTCGACGCCGACAACGCAGCCGGCGCGTTCCTGCAGGTGAATTGTGACATCCATTCCTTGAATCCCGCCACATGGCCGTCATTATAACACCGGCAGTTATGCATTCCGGTCCGTGTTTCTGCGGGAGTCTCTTGTTCCGAATGGAAAGCCGGTGATTTTGCCGGCCTCTGGAGCGGGAGTATACTGCT
>ERZ795053.3353-NODE-3353-length-18306-cov-4.457126_pt1 | contig 18306 bp, 9 predicted proteins | sample MGYA00375137_ERZ795053 | MGnify/ENA primary metagenome ERZ795053 (study PRJEB30182, sample SAMN05720284) | activated sludge metagenome | isolation source: Anaerobic digester | place: Hong Kong | collected 2014-12-17 ...
CTCGCGACCCCGACCTTGGCAAGGTCGTGCTCTACCAACTGAGCTATTCCCGCGTATATTAATGAACCTGTTTTTTTAAGTGGTGCAAATATATTGCTATTTTTTTATCTCACAAAATTTAAAAATAAAATATCCGCTTTATTTCAACCCTGTAAATTTCTTAATTTCGTTTAACTTATTTAATGCTTCTATTGGGGTCAGGTTGTTGATATCCAGGTCTGTAATTTCATCTCTTATTTGTTTCAAAACCGGATCGTCCAGTTGGAAAAAGCTCAGTTGCATCCCCTCACGTTTATCTCTTATTTCGCCTAATGGTTTAGACAGGCTCCCTTTTTCTCTCCCGCTTTCCAGTTTTACAAGTATTTGCTCGGCACGTTTTATGACGGATTTTGGCATTCCTGCCATTCCTGCAACGTGGATACCAAAACTGTGGTTACTCCCTCCGCGGACAAGTTTACGCAAAAACATAACTTTATTTCCGACCTCTTTTATTGATACATTGAAGTTTTTTACCCTTGGAAATGCACCTTCCATTTCGTTTAACTCATGATAATGTGTTGCAAAAAGTGTTTTTGCCTTTGTACGTGGATGTTCGTGCAAATATTCAACCACCGACCAGGCAATCGAGATTCCGTCGTAAGTTGAAGTTCCGCGGCCCAACTCATCAAACAAAATCAAACTTCTGTCCGACACATTGTTCAGGATACTTGCTGCTTCATTCATTTCAACCATAAAAGTAGATTCGCCCAATGAAATATTATCTGAAGCGCCAACACGTGTAAATATTTTATCTACAAACCCAATTTCCGCAATTTCTGCAGGTACAAATGAGCCCATTTGTGCAAGCAACACAATCAAGGCAGTTTGCCTGAGCAGCGCCGATTTACCAGCCATGTTAGGCCCGGTTATTATTATGATTTGTTGGTTTTCCTGGTCGAGAAAGACATCATTTGAAATGTATGATTCACCAATTGGAAGTTGGTGCTCGATAACAGGGTGCCGCCCGTTTTTTATGTTGATTGTGGTCGAATCGTTGATTGTTGGGCGAAAATACCCATACGAACCGGCGCAAACCGAAAACGATAACAAACAATCGATTTGAGCCAGAATATTTGAATTGAGCTGGATAGCCGAAATATATTCCGAAAGTGCAAAAACCAAATCGGCAAAAATTTTTGTTTCAAGCGATTGTATTTTTTCTTCGGCGCCTAATATTTTTGTTTCATATTCTTTTAATTCCTCTGTTATATAACGTTCGGCGCTTACAAGTGTCTGTTTACGAATCCAATCAGCAGGTACTTTGTCTTTGTGCGTATTTCTGACTTCTATGTAATAACCAAAAACGTTGTTGAAACTGATTTTCAAAGAAGGAATCCCGCATTTTTCACTTTCGCGTTTTTGTATTTTTGCCAGAAAATCTTTTCCTGAGTAGGCAATTTCACGCAAATCGTCAAGTTCCTGCGAAATGCCTTTGGCAATTACCCGTCCTTTATTGATTGCTGTTGGCGGATCTGAAATGATTTCTTTCTGAATTTTATCACGGATTAAATCGCAGGGATTTAATTGCTCTGAAAAACGGTTAAGCGCAACATTTTCAATTGCTGAACATGCATGTTTTATAGGTATGATTGCGTTTAAGGCATGTTTTACCTGCACCACTTCCCTCGGGTTAATCCTGCCTACCGCAACCTTCGAAATCAGCCTTTCCAAATCACCAATTTGGCGCAATTGTTCATCGATCACTTCTTTAATTTCCGGATTTTTCAGGAACAATTCAACCACATCAAGCCGTTTGTTGATTGGTTCGATATCTTTCAATGGCAAAGCCATCCAGCGTTTCAGCAACCGCGAACCCATTGGTGAAATGGTTTTGTCGATTACGTCGATCAATGATTTGCCGTTTTCCTGAATAGGTGAAAAAAGTTCGAGATTGCGAATTGTAAACCTGTCGAGCCAAACAAAATGATCTTCTTCAATTCGGCTCAAATTGCTAATATGGCTTAGCCTGTTGTGCTGTGTTATATCAAGATAATGTAAAATTGCACCTGCCGAAATAATTGCCAGTTGCATTCCCTGCACTCCAAAACCCTTTAACGATGTGGTTTCGAAATGGCGTTTCAAACGGTCGGTGGCTGCATCATCGGTATAAACCCAATCCTCAAGGTTGAAGGTGTAATATTTCGAGCCAAAAATTTCGTTGAATTCTTTGCCCCGGCCTCGTTGAAAAAGCACTTCTTTTGGTTGAAACGAACTCAAAAGTTTATCGATATATTCAAATTTTCCCTGGGCAGTTAAAAACTCACCGGTTGAAATATCAAGAAATGCAACTCCTGCTATTTTTTTATCGAAATGAACGGAAGCCAAAAAGTTGTTTTCACGGTTTTCGAGGATATTGTCGTTTATTGAAACGCCTGGGGTTACTAATTCAGTAATACCACGTTTTACAATGTTCTTTGTGAGTTTTGGGTCTTCAAGTTGCTCGCAAATGGCCACGCGCTGACCTGCACGCACTAATTTGGGGAGATAAGTATCAAGCGCGTGGTGCGGAAAACCGGCTAACTCGACATAACTTGCAGCGCCGTTGGCACGCCGGGTTAAAGTAATTCCCAGTATTCCCGCTGTTTTTATGGCATCTTCGCCAAAAGTTTCGTAAAAATCGCCTACTCTGAATAATAAAACTGCATCAGGATGTTTTTCCTTGATGTTATAATATTGTTTCATCAAGGGAGTTTCAGCGTATTTCTTTTTCTCTGTCATAGAATAGCAAAGATAATTTTTTGATGAAGTATGGGAAAGATTTTAACCGGAAATGAAAGGAAAGTTGATAGTGGTTGCCAATTTAAATCGTAGTCATTTTGATGCGAATATATTGATGGTTGCGGTGAGGGTTTGAAAATTAACCAAGTTATTTTACGACATTTTAATCTTTTATTTGAATATTTGCAGTTAATTATTTAAAAGCAGGGAAGAAATGAGTTGTACAGGATGCACCATGAATAATACGGCAGGCAATACTTTTATCGACAGCTATGACTGGTTAAATGAATTGCCTGATACCTCTGATCAGTCAGATATTGTAGAAGTTAAGTTTAAATCAACACGAAGGGAATATTTTTCGAACAGCGAAAATTTAGATATTAAGCGGGGCGATAAAATTGTAGTAGCCAATTCTCCCGGTCATGATATTGGTGAAGTAACACTTACAGGATATCTTGCCGAGAAACAATTTTTGAGGAAAGTTAAAAATCCTTCAGGTTACAAACTGAATATTATTTACCGGAAAGCAACGGCAAATGATATGAGTATTTTGCAGGAGGCACGCGACCGTGAAAAACCAACAATGATACGGGCCCGGCAAATTGTTAATGAACTGGGTTTGAACATGAAAATCGGCGATGTTGAGTTCAGGGGAGATAACCGAAAAGCTATATTCTATTATCTTGCTGATGAGCGTGTTGATTTCAGAGAGTTGATAAAAGTTTATGCCCGTGAATTTGGGATTAATATTGAAATGAAACAGATTGGAGCGCGGCAGGAAGCTGGAATTGTTGGCGGAATAGGATCTTGCGGTCGGGAACTTTGCTGTTCAAGCTGGCTTACAAATTTCAAAACTATTTCTTCGGGAGCAGCGCTAAAACAGGGGCTTTCGCCGGCAGCCCTGAAAATGTCGGGTGCCTGTGGCAAACTTAAATGTTGTTTGCTATACGAATTAGATGCATATATTGAAGCGCAAAAAGAGTTTCCCCGTGAATTGCTGAATCTTGATCTGGCAAAGGGGACCGCCAAACCATTTAAAACAGATTATCTTAAAAAGGAAGTTTGGTACAGTCTTGAAGGTAGCGGAAGTGCAGTTTTTAATCTGACAATTCAGCAGGTAAAGGATATTATTCAGCAAAACAAACGTGGAATTAAACCTGAAATTAATTCGATTGCAGAAAACAGCAAGGAAGAAAACAAAATGGAAGTGAAGCTGGATGAAAACATTGACAGGTTTAGCGCTGCTAAAAAAAGCCATAACAAAAAGAGGAGATCGAAATTCAAACCGAAAGCCAGGGAAAAGGCAAAATTCATTGTGAACAAGAATTTGAATTAAACCTGTATCAACAATTTAACAGGATAGAAAATATTACTGACAGAACTTTTCCTTTTGAAACAGGAAATGTTCTGTCAGTATTTTTTTGATACAATTTTGTTTAAAGCTCTATTTTTTACGAATAATTGTCATCCCGTCGCGCAACGGTAAAATCACTTTTTCAACCCGCTCATCATTTTTTATCATTGAATTGAATTCGATAATTCCACGTGTCTGAAAGTCATCTTCGGCAGGTTTATTCAAAACTTTTCCGCTCCACAAAGTATTGTCGGCAACAATAAATCCGCCATTTCTAACTTTTTGGAAAACGGCATCATAATATGCAGGATATTCAGGTTTGTGGGCATCGATAAAAACCAGATCGAAAGTTTGGGTAAGTGTTGGAATAATTTCAAGAGCCGCGCCAATACGTTGTTCTATTTTATACTGAACTCCGGCTTTTTCGAAATATTTTTTGGCGATACTTTCAAGTTCGTCATCAATTTCAATGGTAATCAGTTTCCCGTTTTCTTTCAACCCTTTTGCAAGACAAATGGCCGAATACCCTGTGAAAGTGCCAATTTCAAGAATAAATTGAGGACGAATCATATTTGAAAGCATTGTCAGTACTTGTCCCTGTAAATGTCCCGAAATCATTCTGGCTCCAACCACATTCAAATGTGTTTCTCTATCCAGTTCTTTTAAAATTGCATCTTCAGGTTCAATGTGATCCAGGATGTATTTATCGATATATTTTTGATCTCCCATGCGATAGAGTTTAAAGTTTCAAGTTCACTGTTAAAAGTTATAGGTTAATCAATTTAATTTTGGTTATTGGATGTTCGAAATTGGATATTTTTTTCAATCGTCTTCCAACTTTCGTCTCCCGTCTTCTGACTTTTTCACCGATACACAAGCAAACTCATCTGGTCTTCACTCAGTATTTCATTTGCAACTTCAAGTAAATCAATGGCAGTAATTGCTTCAATTTTTCTGAACACTTCTGACAACGGGTCAACCCGGTTATAAAGCAGATAACTTTTACCGATAGCAAGCATTAAATCGTCATGACTTTCAGTGGAAATGGCAATTTGCCCCAGCAATTGTTTTTTTGCCTTGCTCAATTGTACTTCACCAAGTTTTACGTCGCGCAGCATTTTAAACTCTTTATTTATGAGCGTCAATGCTTTGTCGAAATTTTCTTTATCAGTTCCAAAATACACATTAAATAAACCGGTATCGGTGTAGGCAGTATAACCTGATTCAATGTTGTAGGCCATGCCCCGGCGTTCGCGCAGGGCGAGGTTGAGCCGCGAGTTCATTGCCGGTCCGCCAATAATATTGTTTAGTAAAACCATAACAATACGTTTTGGGTGCATCACGTCGTAAGCAATGTTTCCTAAAACACAATGGGTTTGAAATGTATCTTTTGTTTCGAAGCGTTTGCCGGGTTTGTAATTTTCGAATGGTTTTCGTCCGTTTGTCCGAAGCTTTGTCTCAGCGCTGCCAAAATATTTTTCTGCCAATTTAATTAGCTTGTCAAATTTCATTTCTCCAACAGAGCTTATAATCATTTGGTCGGTGTGGTAGTTTTTTTCGATAAAACGAAGAATGGAATCACGGTTGAATTTATTGATATTTTTGCTGGTTCCCAAAATGTTGCGTGCAATTGGGTGCCCATCGAAAACAAGCTCTTCGAATTCGTCAAAAATCAATTCCGAAGGCGTATCCTTATATGAATTAATCTCTTCCGCAATAACTTCTTTTTCACGATTGATTTCCTTTTGGGGATAAACGCTCTGAAATAAAATATCACTCAACAACTCGGCGGCACGCTCGTAATCCTGGTTTAAAAACGTGGAATACAAAGTGGTTTCTTCTTTTGTTGTGTAAGCGTTTAACTCGCCGCCAACATCCTCAATTCTACTTAAAACATGGTATGCCCTGCGTTTTTTTGTGCCTTTAAAAACCGAATGCTCGATAAAATGAGCAAGTCCGTGTTCGTCCTCAGCTTCATCGCGCGAACCGGTATTTATTAATACGCCTAAATGCGCTACCGGTGAATCAGTTTGCTGATGAATCAGCCGGATTCCGTTTTTTAATGTATGTGTCAGAAAATCAGTGCCAACCATTGAATAAATTATAAGCGTGCAAAAGTATAAAAGAAAAGTTAACCACAAGCAAGGTTGCCTGTATTGATTTTTTTTGGCTGAATTTTCACAAGAATGATTTATTTTTTTGTGAATTTGAAAAAATGTTTACTTTTGCAACACCAAAATAAAGGGGTACCATAGCTCAGTTGGTAGAGCAACGGACTGAAAATCCGTGTGTCCCTGGTTCAATTCCAGGTGGTACCACAAACAAGGGGAAGACAAAAGTCTCCCCTTTTTCGTTTGTACTACCAGGATATATTTTTACTTGTTTGATTTTCAATTAAAATAACATTAATTTGGGGTTTTCGATTTAATAAAACTATGAAAACCATTACCTCGGTCAACAAATTAATGCATCGCCTCGTTTTACTGGTTCTTTCAACAGTTTGGTTTGTCGAACCTGTAAATTGTCAGTTCTCGGTAACTCAACTTACTTTCGATATTTTTTCGCAGGAAGATGGACTTCCAAATAACCAGATTCAATGCATTTATCAGGACAGTAAAGGCTGGATGTGGTTTGGAACGAGCCAGGGTTTAAGCAGATTTGACGGGTACAGTTTTGTGAATTTTTTACCAAATCAAAATGATTCGAATAGTTTAAAAGGAAATCTTGTGAGGGTAATTAAGGAAGACAGAAACGGGAATTTACTTGTTGGAACTGAAAATGGTGGTCTAAACATTTTCAATCGGGAAAAAGAGCGATTCTCAAATCCGTATAAAAACAATGATGAATTTGGATTAAGGGAAGTTTTTGTAAATGCAATAGAAACCGACAAAGCCGGTAATAATTGGATAGGTACCGATTTTAATATATTCAAAATTGATACATCGGGCAATCTAATCTCTGTACATCCCGATTTCAACTGGGGTGAACTTGAGTTTGATGGTAATTTTGTAAGAAATCTTCAGTTCGACAATTCCGGCAAATTATGGATTGGCACCAATAACGGAGTCTTTATTTATAACCCTGTCAATAATGAAATTGAGCAGTTTGAACTCCCTTATGAAGAAAACCAAAACAAGGAAATTTGGGAAATTTATCTTGATGAGGAAGGTTTGCTTTGGATAGGTACATATTCTTCAGGTTTGTTTCTTGTTGATCCGGTTTCGAAAAAAATAAATGCAGTTCATTTAACGCCTGAAAACAAACGGTCGGAAACAGTGCGGACTATTTCAAAAGGTGTGTTTGGCGAATACTGGATTGGGACACGCGGAGGGTTATATACTTACTCGAAAAGCCGCGGCGTAACGGGGTTTTACAGGCACGATGACCGAAAGCCAAGAAGCCTGTCAAATAATTCAATACTTTGTGTTTATAATGATAAACGGGGAGAAACATGGATTGGAACACGCGGTGGGTTGAATTTACTGGCAAAAAGCAAACAGGTATTTCACAATTTTCCTGCTTTGCCAGGCGATTATCATTACCTGAACAGCAGTATTATTTATGCTTTCTGGATTGATAAAAATAGAAACATCTGGATTGGTACAGAGGATGGTGGAATCAATATTTATAACCCGGTAACCGGTACTTACCGTTATATGATTAGTGACGAAAAGAACAGCAATTCAATTTCACAAAATTGTATAAAAGCTTTTCAGGATGATGGTGATGGAAAATTATGGGTAGGTACATATCTTGGAGGTGTTGATGTGATTGATCTGCAAACAGGTAAAATTTCGCATTTTAAACATAAACCCGATGTGGCAGGTACGCTTTCCGATAACCGGGTTTGGGATATTTGCCTTGACAGAAACGGCGAAATTTGGGTAGCCACTTCCCGTGGTGTTGACAAATATTCAAAAAAGACAAATTCTTTTATTCACTTTCCGCAAATAAGCGGAGATGCTCAGGTAAATTGGATTGAACCCGATTTAAACGGAAATATTTGGTTTGGAAGTTTGAATGAAATTATTGTATTTAACCCTAAGGAAAATAAAACCAAACGGTTCCCCGAACGAAGCCGATCAATGTTCGAAGATTCAAGAAACAAAATCTGGATTACAACATTAGATAAAGGTATTGCCGTTTATTCCGCGTTTGAAGGTCCGTTAAAGTACTATGGTGAGTCTGATGGACTGGCTAATAACCAGGCACTTTGCATTGAAGAAGATGATGCAAATAATTTATGGATCAGTACTTCAAACGGTCTTTCAAAATTTGATACAGAAAAGGTTTTTTTCCAGAATTTCACAAGCAAGGATGGTTTAAGCAATAACCAGTTTTGTTATGGAGCATCATTGAAAACTGACTCCGGCGACATTCTGTTTGGTTCGGTTTCCGGTTTCAATATATTTAATCCTGATGAAGTTGTTGCTCAAAACAATGACGTGCCCATAGTTTTTACCGATTTAAAAATATTCAACAAATCAGTTCAGGTTGGCGACGACAGAAATTCAGTATTACAAAAAAGTATTTCTGAAACAGATCACCTTAAACTGAAATTCGACCAGGATGTTTTTACACTTGAGTTTGCTGCCTTGAATTATGTGAACAGTGACAAAAACGAATATGTGTATATTCTCGAAGGATTTAACCGAACATGGAATGAACCCAGTAAAATCCGGTCGGCTACTTACACCAATTTAGATCCGGGCGATTATACACTTCGCATAAAAAGAATTGTTCCTGGGATTGAAAACGATAAAAATGAATTACGGTTAAAAATTACAGTTCTACCTCCTTTTTATAAAACAATTTGGTTTTTAATATTAATGGTGCTGCTAATTGTATTTTTGATTTACATTATTGTCAGGTTTGTTTTAAACCGCGAAAAAATAAAACAACAACTGGTACTGGAGAAAGTTAACGCACGAAAGCTTCATGAGATAGATATGATGAAACTGAAGTTTTTTACCAATATTTCACACGAAATAAGAACTCCCCTGACTTTGATTCTTGGCCCGCTTGAAAAATTAATCGGCAAAGATTATCCCTCAGTGGATACAAAGGAAAATCTACAGCTTATTCACCGAAATGCAAAAAATCTTGATAAATTAATTAGCCAGCTTCTTGATTTCAGAAAATTGCAAACCGGTAATTTAAAACTCAATTTAACCGAAGCCGATATTGTAGGTTTTGTACGGAATATTATTGAATCATTCAGTGATTTTGCAGTTGAAAAGGGGATTACATTAAAATTCAACACCTTAAAAAAGAGTTTGAATGCAACTTTTGATCCCGATAAAATTGAAAAAATACTTAATAATTTAATCTCGAATGCACTAAAATTTACTGCCACTGGTGGAACAATTTCAGTAAATATTTCATTAATTTTCGATTCAGTTGACAACGATTTTATTGAAACCGGAAGAGAAAAACAGTTTATTGAAATCATTGTAAAAGATACTGGGAAAGGAATTGCATCAAGAAATCTTAATAAAATTTTTCAGCGATTCTTTCAAACCGAAAATGAGGACAGTAATCATGGTGTAGGAATTGGTCTGGCCCTGGTGAAAGAGCTTGTTAGCGTGCATAAAGGCGAAATTTTTGTGACAAGTAAACAGGGAAAAGGAACCAAATTTATTATTCGAATTCCCTATTTTGCAAAGTTGTATGATGTGAAGGTTGAGCCTGGTGGTGAAAACAACGGGTTGGAAATGAACTCCTTAGATCGGATGTTGGAAAGTGAAATAGATGAACAGTTACATTCAGATATAATGTTGGTTGTTGAAGACAACACAGATGTCAGAAAATTTATTTCGAACCATTTTAAAACTAATTATAAAATTGCTGAAGCCAAAAATGGGGAAGAAGGTTGGCAAATAGCCCTTGAAATAATCCCCGACATTATTATTAGCGATGTTTTAATGCCGGTGTCTGATGGTTATGAACTTTGCAAGCGCATAAAAAATGATGAGCGTACATCACATATTCCGGTTATTTTACTCACCGCATTGCATTCCAGAGAACATGAAATAAAGGGATTGACAACAGGTGCTGATGATTTTATTACCAAACCCTTCGATTTAACAGTTTTGCAGGCCAAGGTTGAGAATTTGCTCTCAATACGTGAGTCGTTAAAACAAAAATTTACGGGAACGGTAATACTGGAGCCCAAAAATGTGGTCATAACATCGCCTGATGAGCGTTTTTTGCAAAAGGCAATTGAAGTTGTTGAAAACAATATTTCAGACAGTGATCTTGATATTGAGACTTTTTCGGTAAAAGTTGGTGTCAGCCGGATGCAGTTGTACCGAAAACTAAATGCACTAACCGATATGACAGTAAAGGAATTTATTCGGCATATCCGTTTAAAAAGGGCGGCCCAGCTGCTAATTCAGCAAAAAATGAATGTTTCTGAAATAGCTTATGATGTTGGCTTTAAAGATTTGTCGCATTTCAGAAAATGTTTTAAACGTGAATTCGGAATGAGTGCATCTGAATTCGTTTCAAAATCAAAACAAACAGAAATCAGATAGAATTCATCTTATAAAAACCATTGGTTTTTCATTCAGTCGAAAAAAACCCGCTATTTGGGAAATATAAACCTCAGTCGGGAAATTTCACCTTGTGTTTTGGGAAGATTATATAGCCAGGTTCTTTTGGAAATCTCATAAATTTAACTTTAAATAATTAACTATTAACTATTTGAAAAACGTATGGGTAAACACCAGCATGATCTGAGGAAAATAAACAGCATTATTATTGTTTCAGCCCTTGTCCTAATTTCAGCTATAATTATTCTGCTGAAAATTATTCTTTAAATTTTTTTCCGAACGCGTTAAAAGAAATCCACAGCAAATCAGACTCATGCGAAATCAATCAATCAACTGGTGCAGAACTGAAATTGAAAGTATGAATGCAATAGTTAACAACATTGAAATATTAATTACAGGCGGATAGAAACATTACTTTGAACATATGACTTTTTAATTTTTAAGAGATATGTAATAACTAAATTTAATTGAAACTTTTAAAATCTTTATTTATGCAAAAACTACTATTACTGTTAATGGCGTATATTGTTGCTTTCAGCAGTGCAATGGCGCAAAAGGAGGTTACCGGAAAAGTAACTGATGATACAGGACAACCACTACCAGGTGCAACAATTGTTGTGAAAGGAACAACAAACGGAACGGTTTCCAAATCAGACGGGAATTATTCTATATTAAATGTTCCGGATGATGCTGTATTAATTTTTTCTTTTGTTGGAATGCTAACGCAGGAAATTACGGTTGGCAACCAAACAACGGTGAATGTTTCGCTGGAATCCGATGCAATTGGGATTCAGGAAGTAGTTGCCATTGGTTACGGAGTACAAAAGAAGTCGGATGTTACCGGTGCCACGGTGAGTGTTAGCGCCGAAGAACTAAGCTCCCGACCGGTAAAAAATGCGATCGAGGCAATGCAGGGTAAGGCAGCCGGAGTTGACATTACATCGAATGAACGGCCAGGGACAGTTGGAAATATTACCGTTCGTGGTGTTCGTTCGCTAACTGCATCCAATTCTCCGCTTTATGTAGTAGATGGTATTCCTTTGGCAACCGGAACTGTCGGTGTAAGCGGATCTAATGATTCTGATGGCGAACCGAGCAACAAAGTGACATTTGGTGGAATTGACAATTTGAACCCAAACGACATTGAGTCAATTGATATTTTAAAGGATGCGTCGGCCACAGCTATTTATGGTTCACGCGGTGCAAACGGAGTTGTTCTCATAACGACAAAACAGGGGAAGGCCGGAAAACTTATTCTGAATTTTGATTCATCAGTAACTGTTGAAAAAATGCATGAATACTCACCTTTGTTTGATGCAGGCGGATATATTGAATATCGAAGGTGGGCAAAATACAACAACGGAGAATCAACAGTCAGAGGTGATCAGCCAACACAGGCAAATGATGCTGCAATTTTTACCGGTGACGACACAGCCTGGGATAATATACTTAAAGGTTGGGCAAGCGGTTCTTGGGACCCATCAAAATTGACTACTACAAATTGGATGGATTTGGTAACCCGTACAGGAATTACCACACAGAATACATTGAGTGCAAGTGGTGGAACAGATAAAATGAAAGCATACGGTTCATTTGGCTATACTGATAATACAGGGGTTGTAAAAGGGCAAGACTATAAGCGCTACAATGCGAATGTAAGTATAGATATTACACCTGTAAAATGGTTCTCATTTGGTGCAAAACTGAACAGTTCGTACAGTATTCAGGAATTTGGCCAATCTACTGCAGGTAACGTCGGTGTGTCTGCTCAATCAGGATTGTACCAAAGTGCCTATGGCATTTTTACATATGCATTGCCGTATGATGCTGATGGTAACAAGATAGATTATCCGGGAGGAGACATTGCTGTTAAAACCATTATAGATGAAGATAAATATTCACAGGACCAGCGAGTTACTGTACGTGCCCTTGGTAGTTTTTATGGACAACTCGATTTTGGAGCGATTATTCCTGTGCTTGAAGGATTAAAATTCCGCACAAATTTTGGCCCTGATATTGAAAACTGGCGCGATGGTATCTTTCTTGATGGCCAATCCGTTATCAGAGGTGGTTCGGCCTATGCTTCTTTAGAGAAAAGACAACGTTTGTCATATACGCTTGATAACTTGCTGTATTATAATAAAACAATAGAGAGACATGATTTGGGATTGACTTTGTTACAGAGTCAAACGAAATTTGAAACAGAATCCAGTTTAATGACTGCTGATAATATTCCTTTTGCAAGTCAGAAATGGAATGCACTGGGTGCTGTTAGTTCCCTTAAAAGCTGGAATTCAGGGATAGTTAAGCAATCATTATTATCCTATATGGCGCGTTTGAATTATAGTTTCAATAATAAATATTTGCTTACTGCATCAGGTCGTTATGATGGGGCTTCAGTATTAGCTGAAGGCAATAAATGGTCATTTTTCCCAAGTGCTGCTTTGGGATGGAGATTAGATCAGGAAGCATTTATGGATAATGCAAGTTGGGTGAATCAGTTAAAACTTCGGCTCGGTGTCGGGGTTACAGGTAATGCGGCAATTGACCCTTATTCAACCAAAGGAAGATTGGATGCTTTGTTCTATCCGTTTGGCAGCACTTCAACACCAGGTCAGCAAAATGTTGAAACTATGGCAAATCAGGAATTGGGATGGGAACGGACCTTGCAATATAACGTTGGTCTTGATTTTTCAATGCTTAACTCTAGAATAAACGGAAATCTGGATATTTACAGTTCTCATACATCTGATTTACTACTTCAAAAATCAATTCCAACAGTTACAGGTTTTAAAAATACATTTGCCAACATCGGAGAAACCAAATCCAAAGGTGTTGATTTGACCTTAAGTACAGTTAATGTAAAAAACAGCGATTTTGAATGGTCAACAACCCTAAATGCTTCATATCAGGATAACGAAATTGTTTCTTTAGCAAATGGGAAAGAAGATGATTTACTTAATGAATGGTTTATTGGTTACTCCCAAAATATAATTTATGACTATGAAGCCGCTGGAATATGGCAGGAATCAGATGCTGCTGAAATGGCAAAATTCAACGCAAATGGGCATACTTTTAAAGCTGGTAATGTGCGGCCGGTAGATCAGAATGGCGATTATAAAATTGATGCCAATAACGACCGGGTAATTATTGATAGTGAGATTCCCAAGTATATTATTGGCCTGACAAATACATTTAACTACAGGAACTTCGAATTATCAGTATTTTTATACGGACGTATGGGATATACTTACGATGCCGGTGGAGAAGGATTGGTTGGAAGATATCAGCAGAGAAAAGTAGATTACTGGACTGATACTGACACTAAATCAGATTATCAAAAACCTATTTATTCTGCTGGTTTCGGCGATCAGTATTATGGATCACTGGGTTTTGAAAGCGGTTCTTTCCTAAAGATTCGCAACATTTCTCTTGGGTATAATTTACCTGATAAAGTTGCAAATAAGTTAGGGCTCTCTAAATTAAGGCTTTATGTTCAGGCATTAAATCCGGGTTTTGTTTTCAATAATGTGCCCTGGATAGACCTTGACGTAAGATATCATGCCTCGAACAGAGGATTTGTAACTGGTCTTAACATACAATTTTAATTATTGAAAATTCAAAAAGAATGAAATTTATGAAAAAGAATATAAAAAAATATACACACCATCTGATATTAACGCTTTTCGTACTACTAGCAGGCGTTACATCCTGTAATCAGGAGAAATTTCTTAATGAAGTATTGGAAACTGAAAGGGATTTCTCATATTATGAAACCGAGCAGGGAATCCAGGAATTAGTTGTTGGCGCATATTATAGAATTTTTGCTTCTCCTTTTGCTTCAGAATATCAATTTGGTACCACAAATTACGGTACTGATGAATTTCATGTAGGTGGCGACGATACAAACAGTCAATGGAATAATTATGATTCGAGGTTTAATTCCATAATTACTACAATTCGGACCACAGCGCAGGAACCATGGGATAATGCATATGTTGGCATTGGATTAGCCAACCAGTTAATAGAATCAGCCAACAAAATTGAATCAACAAACGCTGCCATCAAAAAAACTGCCTTGGGAGAAGGATATTTTCTTCGTGCCTTCGTTTATCTAAAACTGGCACGACAATATGGTGGTGTTCCACTGAAATTAACACCAAGTACCACAGTTGAACTTGAGTTTACGCGTGCATCCGTTGAAGAAGTACTTACTCAGGTAATTGATGATTTTACCCAGGCTTATAATTTACTGGAAAATTCAGGACAAGGTCCTAACAGGATTACAAAGGATGCAGCCGCCCATTTCCTGGCTAAAGCTTATTTAACTCGTGCCAGTGAAATTAACGATTCCTGGAATGGATCAACCAAAAGCGCTGATTTGGAAAAGGTAGTGTCACTGTCTGACGAAGTAATAAGTCGTCATCCGCTCGCAGGAAATTATCAGGATCTTTGGAATTATACCCAACCTGACGGTGCCAATGAGTTTCTTCCTGAATTAATTTTATCGGCATCCTTTAGCCGTGAATCTGTGCTTGAAACAAATAATAACAGTCATATATTTTATACAGCCCGTTATGATGACCTGGCTACAATGAAACGCGATCTTACCGGAATGCGCCCATATAGCCGAATGGCTAATACTTATTACACTTACGAAGTGTTTGACCATATCAATGATTCGCGGTTTTGGAAAGTATTCCGAACAAAACACAGGGTAAACAAAGGTGGTGATTTTGGCGGTATTACATATACTCCTGGTGTCGATTTAGGTATTCTGTACATAATTAATTCAGCTAGCGATACACGTTTCGCCAAAACTGTAAATAACAACGACCCAAATATTCTGTACAATAAAACCGGGAAAACGATACCTCACGTTTATGTTGCGCATGCTGCGGATGGAGTAGGTTTAGAAGCAAACCCAAGGTTTCCTTCATTGTCAAAACATTTTGAATCTGACAGGACTGCTATTAACGACAACAGAGGTATGCGTGATGAAATTTTAGCACGTTCGGCCGAGACATATTTAATGGCTGCCGAGGCAAAAATCCGTCAGAATAAATTTTCAGAAGCCTTAACCTACATTAATATCGTTAGGCAACGTTCCACTTATAAAGAAGGAGAAGACCGTTCGTACTATATGGATGGTGCTGAATCTTATCCAACTTCTGCATTTACGCAGCCTGCAGCTGACAATTCATATATGAACGAAAATTCTTATTATGAGTCAAACAATATTCCGGTAACAACAGCTGCTACCGAGCTAACGATTTCAAGTACTGCAAACCTGCCGCCTGAAGATGAAGCAGTAATTGCAAAATTAGGATATACAGGAGATTATGACCGAATGTTGTGCCTGGTATTGAATGAACGCACCAGGGAACTTTGTGGCGAATGGCTGCGTTGGGAAGACCTGAGCCGAACCAAAACTTTGATTCCAAGGGTAAGAGCTTATAATAAAGAAGCTAGAGCAAATATTCAGGATTATCACCTTTTGCGACCGATTCCGCAAACCTTCCTCGATGGAATCTATAAAGATGGAAAACCATTAACTCCTGATGAAAAATCAGCTATGCAAAACCCCGGTTACTAATTGGTTATTGTAAATGAACTTCATGAATTATTTGTTCATGGTTTAGGTATAGTAGTTTATAGGTAAATACACTCCGGGATTTCAAATATTTATTTTGATTCCCGGAGTTTTTACGCCTTTTCTGGGTATTCTAAACACATTCGTTTTCAATAAATTAATTGAATTTTCAATAAGCAAATTTTTTTGCACTAAAGAATTCATATGACAACAAAATTAATCAGGACTAGTTTTATAATTATTGTAATTCTCATATCAGGCTGTGCACAAAATAATAAATCCGGTATTTCTCAATCATCTGGCAAATATGAAAATATCGAATTTGAAATGGCACTGGTTCAGGGACCTTCAATTCCTGACAACGAAGTAAATATCAAAGATTTTGGAGCAGTTAGCGGCGGACAGGTTTTAAATACCGAAGCATTTGCAAGTGCTATCGATGCGGTATCGAAAATGGGTGGTGGCAAAGTAATCATCCCCGCAGGAATTTGGTTAACCGGCCCGATAATCTTAAAAAGTAATTTGCAAATGCATGCAGAATCGGGCTCACTAATTATCTTTTCTGCCGACAAAGATTTGTACCCTGTAATTGAAACAAACTTTGAAGGATTGAATACATGGCGTTGTCAGTCACCTGTTTATGGCAAAAACCTTGAGAATATTGCATTTACCGGAAAAGGAATTTGGGATGGTTCAGGTGATTCCTGGCGTTTTGTAAAGAAAAGTAAGCTGAATGAAGGTCAATGGGAAAAACTGGTTGCATCAGGTGGCGTTCTCAACGATAAGAAAGATGAATGGTATCCTTCCGGGCAATTTAAAAATGCCATGCAAAATGCCGATCAAAATGTTCGGCTTGATTTAACAACAAAGGAAGAATTTGAATCAATCCGCGATTTTTTGCGCCCGGTAATGGTAAGCATTCAGAATAGTAAAAGGGTGATGTTTGATGGCCCCGTTTTTCAAAATTCACCGGCCTGGTGCATCCATCCGCTTGTAGTTGAGGATTTGATTGTCCGCAATTTAACGGTACGCAATCCCTGGTATTCGCAAAATGGCGATGGGATTGATGTGGAATCATGCAAAAATGTAATCATCGAAAATTCAAATTTCGATGTGGGCGACGACGCAATCTGCATCAAATCGGGCAAAGATAAAGATGGCAGAACAAGAGGTATTGCCTGTGAAAACCTTGTTATCAGGAATAATATTGTTTATCACGGTCACGGAGGCGTTACTGTGGGCAGCGAAATGTCTGGTGGTGTGCGTAATGTGCATGTTTCAGATTGTACATTTATGGGGACTGATGTTGGCCTTCGGTTTAAAAGTAACCGCGGTCGCGGAGGAATTGTTGAAAACATTTTTATTTCTGATATCCTGATGACTGATATTCCAACATTTGCAATTTCATTTAACCTTTTTTATGGTGGAAGATCGGAATCGGAAATGATTGAAACTTCAGAAAAAAAAGAAGATGTCGAAATAGAAAAGGTTTCAGAGGAAACACCGCAATTCAGAAATATTTCCATTCGAAATGTTGAAATTAGAGGTGCAATGCAGGCAGTTCTTCTAAAAGGATTGCCTGAGATGAACCTCGAAAATATTGAACTGAGCAACATGGTAATTGAAGCCGACAAAGGTTTTTCAGTTACAGATGCCAACAAAATTAAAATCAGCAATATCAAACTATCAGCAAAAAACCCTACTATTTTTGATTTTTTGAATTGTAAAAATGTAATTTTAAAAGAAGTTGAAAGTAGTATGAACTCATCGAAAGCCATTACTATAAATGGTAACCGGTGTGAAAATATTTCTCTTGTTTCTTCTGAAAAAACCGATTATAAAAAGCAAACCATTATTGGAGAAGAAGTTCCCAAAAGTGCTTTAAAATTTAATTAGCAATGAAAAAAATACTGTTTCTGGTAACGATTGGTTTTATGGTTTTAACAGGTTGCCAAAATAACAAACCATTTACAATATTTGCAATTGGCGATTCAACAATGGCCAACAAAACGCCTGATGTTTATCCCGAAACTGGCTGGTGTCAGGTT
>ERZ795053.3354-NODE-3354-length-18302-cov-10.592152_pt1 | contig 18302 bp, 11 predicted proteins | sample MGYA00375137_ERZ795053 | MGnify/ENA primary metagenome ERZ795053 (study PRJEB30182, sample SAMN05720284) | activated sludge metagenome | isolation source: Anaerobic digester | place: Hong Kong | collected 2014-12-17 ...
AGGCGATGATGGACGCGCCGCCCTATGACCTGCCGCTTCCCCCGCTGATCGGGGCCGACCTGGCGCAGCCGGTCGCCATGGCCATGGCGGGCCACCTGATGTGGCTGGAACGCACCGGCGATCTGACGATCTGCCGGTCAGTCGCGGATATCCGCGAGGCGATCGCTGCCGGCCGGATAGCGGCGATCATGCATATGGAGGGCGCCGAGGCGATCGGGGCGGACCTGGACGCGCTGCATGTCTGGCACGCGGCGGGGCTTCGGTCGCTCGGGCCGGTCTGGTCGCGCCCGACGGTCTTTGGCCACGGCGTGCCGTTCCGCTATCCCTCCAGCCCCGACACCGGCGCGGGGCTGACGGAGGCGGGCAAGCGGCTGGTGCGGGAATGCAACGCCTTGCGCATCATGATCGACCTCAGCCACCTGAACGAGAAGGGGTTCGACGATGTCGCTGCGATCTCGGACGCGCCGATGGTCGCCACCCATTCGAACGCCCATGCGATCACCCCTTCGGCGCGCAACCTGACCGACCGGCAGCTGCGCGTCATCCGCGACAGCGATGGCATGGTCGGGCTGAACTATGCGACCGTCTTCTTGCGCGAAGACGGGCGCAAGTCACCCTTCGGCGGATGGGATCCGATCCTGCGCCACCTGGACCACCTGCTTGGCATCCTGGGCGAGGACCGGGTGGGGCTCGGGTCCGATTTCGACGGCGCGACGATGCCCGATGGGATCGGCGATGTCACCGGGCAGATCCGCCTTCTCGACGCGCTGGCCGCCCATGGGTATGGCGATGCGCTGGTGAAGAAGATCGCCCATGAAAACTGGCTCGCGCTCTTGCAGCGGACCTGGGGCGGCTAGTTCAGCGCGGCCCGGTCGGCGATCAGGGTGCCGTCGGCGATCCTGTCGCTGGGATGGGTGATGACGGCCTGGCCCTCGCCAAGCCCGCCCAGCACCTCGGCGTCGGTCTCGTTCATCCGCCCGATCCGCACCGGGGTCAGGACCGCCCGCCCGTCTCGCGCGGCAAACACCGCCCAGCCGCCGTCGTCGCGAAAAAGCGATCCGACCGGCACAAGAAGCGCCGCCTCGGTTTGCCATTCCACGATGCGCGCATAGACGGCGAAGCTGTCGCCAAGGCCCGGCCGCGTCTCCGGCGGCGTCGTCAGATCAAGGATCACGTTGACCCGCTGTTCCTCGATCCCGAGCGCGCTGACCTTCTGAAAGCCCGCCGGCTCGACCTCCCTCACGATGGCCTCAAGCGTGGCATCGCCGCCCCATCGCAGGATCTCCGCCCGCGCGCCGGGGCGGACGCGCACCGCGTCGGCCGACAGAAGATCCACCACGATCTCCAGATCCCGGGGCTGGCCGATGGACAGAAGCGGACTGCCCGCCGTGACCGGGCGTTCGCTGGCGCTGGTGACCGAAAGCACCACGCCGTCGGCAGGCGCGGCGATCTCGACGCAGCAGGTACCGCCCTCGCCGTCGCTGCCCGGCCCGATCAGCGCCGCGCGCGCGCGTTCGAGCGCACCGATGGAGACCTGGTGCTGCGCCCGCGCGGCGGCCAGCGCCGCCTCCCGGACCTTCAGGACCTGGCCGGCATCCTCTAGCTGGGTCAGCGAAAACACCCCCCGGTTCGCCAGCGTCTCTGACCGGTCGTATTGAGATTTCGCATAGTCAAGGTCGGCCTCGGCCTTGGCGATCTGGGTCAGCGCGAGGCTCACCGCCGCCTCCGCCTCCTTGACGGCGGCTTCGGCCTGGTTGCGGCTGCGCAGGTCCAGAAGGCCAGGATCCACCGGTTCGACCCGGGCGACGATGGTCTGCCCCGCGCGAACGCTGTCGCCCACCGCAACCGGCGAGCGCAGAGCCTTGCCTGTGACCGGGGCCGCCACTTCGTAGATGTTGCGGATCCGGGTGATCCCGTCGCCGTCGATCGTCACCCGCATCGGCCCGGTCGCGACCGTCCCAAGATCGACCGGCACCGTTTCGGGGCGGACCGCGACCCAGATCAGTCCGGCGACGGCTGCGGCGGCGGCAAGGCCAAGGGCGGCGGAACGTGCGTTCGTGGGCATCAATCACTCCCGTGTTTTCATGACCGCGACAAGGTCGAGCCGGTCGATCCGCCGGCGCACGATCAGCGCCGAGGCGGCAGAGGCGGCCAGCACGACAAGGCTGGCCTTGGCATAGGTGGCGGGGTTCATCACGAAGGGCAGCGAATAGAGATCCGACGAGAACGACACGACCTGCGCATAGGCGAACCCCCAGCCCAGAACCCAGCCCACGGGCTGTGCCGCGATCGTCAGCGCCATGAGTTCCCCCATCAGGATGAAGGAAACCTCTGCCCGGGTGAAGCCGATGATGCGCAGGCTGGCCAGTTCGCGCGCCCGTTCGGACAGCTGGATCCGTGCGCCGTTATAGGTGACGCCCACCGTGATCAGCACCGCGATGATGACATAGACGATCGTGCTGGTCAGGACGTTTTCCCCGATCGTCTCGCGAAAGGAGCTGCGGGTCTGGTAAAGCAGGACCGTGGTCGCAAGGCCGGGGATTGTCTTGGCGGCGCCGTACAGCGCGTCCGCCTGCGCGGGGTCCAGCGCGACGTTCACGATCCCGGCCTGCGGGGGCACGCGCAACAGCCGCGACAGCGCGGCCCTGTCCATATAGGCGCCAAGGCCGAAATGGATGCGCGCCGTGCCGGTGACGGTCAGGTCGAGCGTCTCGCGCCGTCCGGTCAGAACCTCCATCCGCAGGGTGTCGCCGGGCGTCACGGCCAACCGTTCGGCCAGCCGGTCCGACAGGACGATCCCCTCCGATGCCGGCGCGACGACGCGGCCGGCGCCATCCGTCACCCGCGACAGGCTGGCGTCGGCATCGCGCGCCTCCACCGCGACGCGGCGCGACAGCGTGCCGTTGCGCAGGATGGCGGGCACCGCCAGCAGGGGTTCGGCCGCCAGCACGCCGGGCAGGTGGCGGACATCGTCCACCACGTCGTCGCCCCGGTCGCCCGCAAGGATCAGCATGGCATCCTGGCGGTTCTGTTCGAAGAACGATGTGTCGATGATCGCGTCAAGGGAATCGGGGAAGAACGAGGCCGACATCAGCATCGCGACCGCCGCCGCCATGGCAAGGACCGAGAATGCCGCCCGCCCCGGCCAGCGCGCGATCCCGCGCAGGACCATCATCGCGGGTTGCGACAGGCGCGCCCGGACCGCCAGCCGGTCGACCGGCCCGCGCCGGTAGACCGGCGGCGCGGGCGGTGCCATCGCGATCGCCGGTGGCAGGGCGGCGGCGCGCCGCGCGGCCTGCAGCGCGCCGAACCCCGCCGCCGCAAGGCCCGCCGCGGCGGCGATGGCATAGCTGTCGGCGCGCGGCTGGAAGACCAGGTAGGGGAACTCGAAGAATTCAGTGTAAAGCCTTGCCATCCCACGGCCAAGCCAGCTTCCGACCCCCCAGCCGATCGCGATGCCGGTGGCCGCGACCAGCGCTGCCAGCTTCAGGAAATGACCGGCGACGGCGGCGTTCGAATAGCCCAGCGCCTTCAATAGCCCGATGGTGGATCGTTCAAGCGATACAATCCTTTGCAGGACCATGTTCACGAGAAACGCCGAGATCAGGAAGAACACCGGCGGCAAGAGCCTCGCCAACGCGCGAAGCTGTGTCAGTTCCCCCTCCACGAAGACATGGGACGCCTGGTCGGCGCGGCCATGGGCGCCCGATCCGCCATAGGGCGCGAGAAGGCGGTCGAGCTGCGGGATGACCTCCTCGGTTCGGCCTTCGCGCGTCAGGGCCAGCGACACGTCATTGAAGGCGCCGGTCAGGTCGAAGGCGGCAGCCAGCGCCCGGCGCGGCATCCACAGGATGCCGAAGCGGCGGTTGTCGGGCAGCATCGCGCCGGGGCCGAGGACATAGATGAACTCGGGTGACAGCGCGGTCCCGGTGATCGTCAGGACGCGCTTGCGCCCGTTCAGGTTGGCCGAAAAGCGATCGCCGGGCACGAAGCCGTTGGCCTCGGCGAAGGCGCGGCTGACCATCACCTCGTCGGCCCGGCCCGGATCGGGCATCCGACCCGTGACGACCATGGGCAGGTTCAGGACCGGTCCCCCGATCTCGGGGAGGGAGACGATGCGCCCGGCGGCGGGTTCGCTCAGCCCCGGCAGGTCCAGCACCACCTGGCCGACAATCCGCGTCTCGGCGGTGCGGACGCCGGGCAGCGCGCGAATCTCCGGCAGAAGGCTTGCCGGCGCGCGGCGCGCGCTGGCGAAGACATCGGCAAAGCGGTTGCGTTCGTAATAGGCGTCCAGCGTCCCTTCGAGAGAGCGTTGCACACCGACGGCAAGCACCAGGATCGTGACGCCACAGGCCAGCACCAGCGCGATGGCCAGCACCTGCGCCCACATGCGCCTCAGGTCGCGGATCAGCTTGCGGTCAAGGACAGCCACCGGCATCACCACGAGATGTCCGAGGGGCGCGCGCGCCGGGTGTTCTCGCGCATCTCGGCGATGCGGCCGTCGGCAAAGAAGACGACCCGATGGGCGATCGCCTGGATGCCTGCGTTGTGGGTGATGACGACGGTGGTCGTGCCCAGTTCGGCGTTGATGCGTTCAAGCGCCTCAAGAACCTGAACGCCGGTCTTGCTGTCGAGCGCGCCGGTCGGTTCGTCGCACAGGAGCACCTCGGGGCGCTTGGCGATGGCGCGGGCGATGGCGACGCGCTGCTGTTCGCCGCCCGAAAGCTGGGCGGGAAAATGATCAAGCCGGTGTTGCAGCCCGACGCGCGCCAGCGCCTCGTCGGCGGGCATCGGATTGGCGGCGATCTCCGTCACCAGTTCGACATTCTCACGCGCCGTCAGCGACGCGACCAGATTGTAGAACTGGAAGACGAAGCCCACATGGTCGCGCCGGTAAAGCGTCAGGTCGCGGTCCGACATCGCGGTCAGTTCGTGATCGCGGAACCACGCCTTGCCGCCGCTGGCCCGGTCAAGGCCGCCAAGGATGTTCAGAAGCGTCGACTTCCCGCTGCCGGAGGGGCCCAGAAGCACCGCAAGTTCCCCGGAATATAGCGCAAGGTCCACGCCGCGCAGGGCGTGAACGCTGACATCCCCGGTCCGGTAGACCTTGGTCAGGCCCTCGCTTCGGAAGATCGGTTCCGCCATGTTCCCCCGCTTGTCGCCCGCCAGCGTCGCCCGGCACCGGGTGCGGGCGCGTTGATCTGGCGCAAGGCGCCTGCGCAAGTCTTGCAGGCGCGCGCCCGCGACACAACAGGCGGCGGCGTCGGCAGCTATTCCAACCCCGCGCGATCCGTGCTTAGTGACGCACGAACGCAATCGGAGACAGCGCGATGACGGCGATCCAGAACCTGTGGCGGATGACCTGTGGCCCGGCGCTGAACCTGGCGCCGCTGGCGGGCGACACCACCGCCGATGTCGCCGTCATCGGTGGCGGCTTCACCGGCCTTTCCGCCGCGCTTCACCTGGCCGAGGCCGGCGCGCGCGTCGTCGTCCTTGAGGCGGAGACGGTCGGTCATGGGGGATCGGGGCGCAACGTCGGCCTTGTGAACGCGGGCCTCTGGACCCCGCCGGATGAGGTCGAGGCAGCCCTGGGCAGCGAGGAGGGCGCGGCGCTCAACCGCGCGCTGGCGGCGGGGCCGGACCTTGTCTTCGACCTGATCGCGCGCCACGGGATCGAATGCGAGGCGGTGCGCAACGGCACGCTGCACCTTGCCCACAATGCATCTGGCCTGCGCGACCTGCAGTCACGTCACGCCCAACAGGCCCGGCGCGGCGCGCCGGTCAGGCTTCTGGATGCCGCCGAAACCGCGCGGCGCGTCGGCACGGACCGCTTCCCCGGCGCGCTTTGGGACGGGCGGGCGGGCACGATCCAGCCCTTGGCCTATGCGATGGGCCTTGCGCGGGCCGCGATCGCCGCCGGCGCGGTGCTGCACGAGGCAAGCCCCGTGCTGGCGGTCGCCCGCGATGGCGCGGACTGGACCCTGCGCACCGCGGGCGGCAGCGTCCGGGCGGCGCGGCTGATCCAGGCCACGAATGCCTATGCGGCGGCGGGCGCGGGGGCGGTGCCGATGACGCCGGTCCACTACTTCCAGCTTGCGACCGCGCCGCTGAGCGCGGCCCAGCGCGACAGGATCCTGCCGGGCGGCGAAGGCTGCTGGGATACCGCGACGGTGATGACCTCCTACCGGCTGGACAGGGCGGGGCGGCTGCTTCTGGGGTCGGTCGGCAACCTTGAGGATTTCGGCGCGCCGGTGCACCGCAACTGGGCGCGCCGTCGCATCGCGGCCGTCTTCCCGGACCTGCGCGGCATCGGGATAGAGGCCGCCTGGTCGGGCCGCATCGCGATGACCGGCGACCACATGCCCAAGGTGGCCGCGATCGGCCCCGGGGCGGTCACGATCTGGGGCTATTCCGGGCGCGGGATTTCGCCGGGAACCGTCTTTGGCCGCGCCGCCGCGCGCTGGGCCTTGGGCGATGAACAGGCATTTGCGACGGCGATCCGCCCGCCGAGGGCCGAAACACTGCCCGGGCTGCGCGCGCTATACTATGAGACCGGGGCAACGCTGACCCACATGCTTCCGGCCTGAGGGCGCAGGTCAGTTCGCGGCGACCTTCAGGGTCGTGCCAGCCGCCTCGAGCGCCGTGGCGATGGCCGCCGGGGGCGCCCGGTCGGTCACAAGCGCGTCGAGTTCCGAAAAGTCGCAGACGTGGATCAGCCCGCGACGCCCGAATTTGCTGTGGTCGGTGACGGCAAGGCGACGTTCGGCCCGGGTCAGGAGTAGCCGGCCGATCTCGGCTTCCTCAAGGTCCATGTCCATGACGCCCGTCTGGTCCACCGCGCTGGCCGAGATGATCGCGTGGGTGACCGCGAAGCGGCTGACAAAGTCCAGTGCCGATTTGCCGAAGGCGGCGCCTGAATCGCTGCGCAGTTCGCCCCCGGCCATGTAGACCCGGTTGCCGTTCACCGTGGCCAGCGTGCGCGCGATGTCGGAGGAATTCGTCACCACGGTCAGCCGCCGTCGCCGCGTGAGTTCGCGCGCGACATAACTTGTCGTCGTGCCGGTATCCAGCATGACGGAATCGCCGTCCCGGATCATTTCGGCCACCGCGCGGGCGATCGCCTGCTTGGCAGCGGCGTTTTCCCGCATCCGCTTCTGGAACGGCGCCTCGCCGATCTGCCCGGCAAGGCCGACCGCGCCGTGGATGCGCACCACCGTTCCCGCCTCGCTGAGCGGCTTCACGTCGCGGCGCACGGTCTCCAGCGACACGCCCAGCCGTTCGGCCAGCGCGGCGATGGAAACCGAGCCTTCCGTTTCGAGGATCCGAAGGATGTCCGACTGGCGTTTCGAAAGCATGGCGTGACCGTATTTTCGATCTATCCTAGGAAATCTCTCGCCGATGCACAATCATCGGGCAGTGATCGGGCAAAAAAAACACAAGAAACCACAAACGGGATTGACGGAATCGCTTGGCCGGTTCCTACTTGTCGCAAGGGAAGCCGGCGGGGTGTCAGCCCCGAACCCGTCGTCCCAACATGACCGGCAAAGGCCGGCCGAACAGGGAGATTGCCATGTCCAAGACCCTTCTGAAGCACGGCCTTGCCGTCTCTGCCCTTGCGCTGACGATCGGCGCGGGCTGGGCGCAGGAATCGACGGACCCGATCAAGCTGACGCTCCATGACTGGACCGGTCAGCTCATCACCACGCAGCTCATGGGCGAGGTGCTGAAGCAGGCGGGCTACAACGTCGAATACGTCCAGGCCGACTATCTCGCGCAGTTCGCCGGGCTTGAGACCGGCGATCTGCATGTCGCCATGGAAATGTGGGAAACCACGGGGCGCGACGCCATGGATGCCTCCACCGCGACCGGCAAGACCGAGGTCCTGGGCCCGACCGGGATGAAGGCCAAGGAGGAATGGTGGTATCCCACCTACATGAAGGAAAAGTGCCCCGGGCTGCCCAACTGGGAGGCGCTGAAGGACGAAGCCTGCGCCGAAGCTTTCTCTACCGCGGAAACCGCGCCGAAGGGCCGGTATCTGGGCGGCCCCGTCACCTGGGGCGGGTTCGATGACGAACGGGTGGAGGCGCTGGACCTGCCGTTCGAGGTGATCCACGCGGGCACCGATGCCGCCTTGTTCGCCGAACTGGAAAGCGCCTACCAACGCCAGGCGCCGATCATGCTGTGGATATACGCCCCGCACTGGGCGCCGGCGAAATATGAAGGTGAATGGGTCGAGTTCCCGGAATACACGGCCGATTGCTACAACGACCCGGCCTGGGGCTCGAACCCCGACATGGCTTATGATTGCGGCAAGCCCTTTGGCGAAATCTGGAAGGTCGGCTGGGCGGGCGTCAAGGACAAGTGGCCGGGCGCCTATGCGGCGATCAAGGCCTTCACCATCGACAATGACGAGATGGGGCAGATGATCACCGAAGTCGACCTGAACGGCAAGACGGTCGATCAGGTGACCGCCGACTGGATGGCCGCGAACGAAGGCCGCTGGAAGGGCTGGATCGGCCAGTAACACCAGCCGGATGAAGTGACGGACCGCCCGCGAAAGCGGGCGGACGGACTCTTGCGCCCTCAGGATCGACGATGACCGACCCCACCCCCCTTCAACAGCCCGCGGGCGAAAAGCTTGTCTGCCGGAACGTCTGGAAGCTTTTCGGGCCGCGTGCGCGGGAAACCCTGAACCGACTTGGCGCGGTCGCGACGCCCGACCGCCTGAACGAGGCGGGGCTGGTACCGGCGGTGCGCGATGTCAGCCTTTCGGTCCGCGAGGGGGAAATCTTTGTCATCATGGGGCTGTCGGGATCCGGGAAGTCGACGCTGGTGCGGCTGATGTCGCGGCTCGTGGAACCCACGGCGGGGGAGATCCTGTTCAACGGGCGTGACCTTCTGTCCGCGTCCGAGGCCGAGATGATCGACATCCGCCGTCACAAGATGGGGATGGTCTTCCAGCATTTCGCGCTTCTGCCGCACCTGACGGTCCTCGACAACGTGGCCTTTCCGCTGGACGTGCAGGGCCTGGGCCGCGCCGAGCGGGAAGACCGCGCGCGCAAGATGATCGCGCTGGTGGGGCTCGCGGGGCGCGAGGGCGCCTTTCCCCGCCAGCTTTCGGGTGGCCAGCAGCAGCGGGTGGGGATCGCCCGGTCGCTGGCCGTCGAGCCGGAACTGTGGTTCCTGGACGAACCCTTTTCGGCTCTCGATCCGCTGATCCGGCGCGAGATGCAGGACGAATTCATCCGCCTGCAATCGGTCCTGAAGAAGACCATCGTCTTCATCACCCACGACTTCGACGAGGCGATCCGCCTGGCCGACCGTATCGCGATCATGAAGGACGGCGCGATCGTCCAGGAGGGCACACCCGAGGATATCGTGCTGAGCCCGGCGACCGACTATGTCCGCGAATTCACCCGCGCGGTCCCACGCGCCAAGGTCGTGAAGGTGGCGACCGCGATGCGCGCGCCCGAGGGTGCCGCGCCCGCCACCGTCGTCGGCGCGCGCAGCACCGTGGCGGAGGCCGCGCCGCTTTTCATGGACGGGACCGAGGTGATCGGCGTGACCGGCCCCGATGGCGAGACGATCGGCCATCTGCACCGCGCCGATGTCGTCGCGCTGATGCTGGGGGGCTGAGCGATGCGCTGGCGTCAGCAGGGGGCGGAACGCTGGCCGGGCTGGGCGGCCTGGGCGCTTGCCATTGGCCTTTTCATGGCCCTTTGGCTTTATTGCGCCGATCTGTTTCCCTGGGCGGCGGACTACCCCAAGTCGTTGCGCATCCCGGCGGCGCGCTGGATCACCGCCGTCACCAAGTGGCTGCTGAACGACGCGACCTTCGGGGTTTTCACCTTCTCGGAATTCACCCGCTTCATCGCGGCGCTTCTCGACGTGCCCTACCGCTTCGTCCTCAGCCTGATTTCCACCGGTTTCCTGAGGGGCGAGGGCTCGCAGGCCGTGCAGATCCTGCCGCCGCTGTCCTGGGTCGCGGTGATCGGATGCGGCGCGATCCTGGGGCAACGCGCGGGGGGCAGGCGCCTGGCCGCGCTGGTCGTGGGCTGCCTTGCCTTCGTCCTGGTCTTCGGCCAGTGGCAAAGCGCGATGGTGACGCTGGCCTCGATCCTGGTGGCGGTGCCGCTTGGCGTTGCCGGGGGGCTTCTTATGGGGATCCTCGCGTTTCGCCACCCCTGGTTCGAACGCGCGATCCGGCCGGTCCTGGACCTGATGCAGACGATCCCGGTCTTTGCCTACCTCGTGCCGATCCTGATCCTGTTCGGTTTCGGGCCGACGGCGGCGGTTGTCGCCACGTTGATCTATGCGATGCCGCCGATGACGCGGATCACCGAACTGGCGTTGCGCCGCGTGCCATCCGAACTGATCGACCTGGGTCATATGGTCGGCTGTACCCGCCGCCAGATGATGTGGCGGGTGATGGTGCCCGCCTCCAAGGACGCGCTGATGGTCGGCGTCAACCAGGTTATCATGCTGTCGCTCAACATGGTGATCATCGCCTCCATGATCGGGGCGGGGGGGCTTGGCTTCGACGTTCTGGCGGCCCTCCGGCGGCTTGATTTCGGCGCCGGGCTGGAGGCGGGGTTCGCGATCGTCGCGCTGGCCGTGGCGCTTGACCGGCTGAGCCAGGCCTTTGCGCATCTGCGGCCCGAACCGCTGGCCGGGGGCGGCATCGCCGCGCGCCACCCCTATCTTCTGTCGGGGCTGGCGCTGATCCTCGCGGCGGGGCTGGCGGGCCTTGCCGTGCCCGCGCTCCAGTCCTGGCCGGAGGCGTTCGAACTCTCGACCGGCACCTTCTGGAGCCGTGTCGTGGAATGGATCAACGTCAACTTCTTCGACACGATCGAGGCGGTGAAGAACGCGGTGCTGCTCAACCTTCTGGTGCCGTTCAAGCGGTTCCTGGGCGGGCTGCCCTGGGCGGGTGTCACGGCACTTCTGGCCTTTGCGGGCTGGCGTCTGGGCGGCTGGCGGCTCGGCGCGCTGATCGCCGGGCTGGCCTTTCTGATCGCCGCGACGGGGCAGTGGGAAAAGGCCACGATCACCGTCTACCTGTGCGGGATATCGACGGTGTTCGCCATGCTGATCGGCGTGCCCATCGGCATCCTCGCGGCCGAACGCGACGGTGTCTGGACCCCGGTCCGCGTCGTCATCGACACGCTGCAGACGCTGCCGTCCTTCGTCTACCTGATGCCGGCGGTGATGCTGTTCCGGGTTGGCGACTTTACCGCGATGATCGCGGTTGTCGCCTATGCGGTGGTGCCGGCGGTGCGCTACACGGTCCTTGGCCTGAAAGGCGTCGATCCTCGCCTGATCGAGGCGGGCCGCGCGATGGGCTGCACGCGCGGCCAGATCCTGCGCCGCATCAAGCTGCGGCTGGCCTTGCCGGAAATCCTTCTGGGTCTGAACCAGACTGTCATGTTCGCGCTGTCGATGCTCGTCATCACCGCGCTCGTCGGAACCCGGGACCTGGGGCAGGAGGTCTACATCGCCCTGACCAAGGCCGACCCGGGGCGCGGGCTTGTCGCGGGGCTTGCCGTGGCCTTCATCGCCATCATCACCGACCGGCTGATTTCCGCCTCGGCCCGCGCGGCGCGGGCGCGGCTGGGGTTGGGGATGACGTGAGGGGGACGACATGAGGAGGTCGGCGGTGGCGCAGGTGGCGGACGGGGAAGCCTCCGGCGGGAGTATTTGGGCCAGACTGAAGGGGGACGCATGTCGCTGAAACGCATCCGCGCATTGCCCTGCTGGCAGGGCGAGATCCGCGCCGCCCGGCTGAGCGGCGGGCTTTCGAACGAAAGCTGGAAGGTAAGCGACGCGGCGGGGGATCATGTCGTCCGCTTCGGCAAGGATTTTCCCTTCCACCATGTCAGCCGCGCGGCCGAGGTCATGGCCGCGAAGGCCGCGCACCGGGCGGGTTTCGCACCGGCGGTCGAACATGCGGCGCGCGGCGTCATGGTGTCGGAGTTCCTTGAGGCGCGGACCTGGGCGGAGGCCGACATGCGCGCGAACCCGGGCCGGATCGGCCGGCTTCTGCGCGACTTTCATACGAAGATGCCCGCCGAAGTCAGTGGCCCCGGGGCGGTCTTCTGGGTCTTTCATGTGATCCGAGACTATGCGCGGACGCTGGCCGACAACGGCAGCCGTTTCGCCGCGGACCTGCCCTGGCTGACCGCCGTCGCCGCCGAGACGGAGGCGGCGCAGGTGCCGCTGCCGATCGTCTTCGGCCATCACGACCTGTTGCCGGGGAACTTCCTGGAAAGCCCCGGCGGGCGCCTGTGGCTGATCGATTTCGAATATGCGGCCTTCGGGACGGCGATGTTCGACCTGGCGGGGGCTGCGTCCAACGCCGGCATGGACCCGGCCGAGGCGCGCGCCCTGATGATCGCCTATTTCGGCCATCCCCCCGCGGACACGCTGATGCGCGCCTTCGACGCCATGCAATGCGCCTCGCTCGCGCGGGAGGCGATGTGGGCGATGGTGTCGGAGATCTTCCTGGCGGCCCCCGGCGCCGACTACGACGCCCATGCCCGCGACTACCTGGGGCGGCTTGGCGCCGCGCTTGAGAGCTATCACACCCGTTACGGAAAGACCGCATCATGACCCTACCCACCCATGCCCAGATCGTCGTCATCGGCGGCGGGATCATCGGTTCATCGACCGCCTATCATCTGGCGCGCGACCACAAGGCGGATGTCGTGCTCCTGGAGCAGGGCAAGCTGACATCGGGGTCCACCTGGCACGCGGCGGGGTTGGTGGGGCAGTTGCGCTCCTCCGCGTCGATCACGCGGGTGCTCAAGTATTCGGTCGATCTTTACAAGGGTCTCGCCGCCGAAACGGGCCTTGAGACCGGGTGGAAGATGACCGGCTGCCTGCGCCTTGCCACGAACGAGGACCGCTGGACCGAGTACAAGCGCCTGGCCACGACCGCGCGGTCCTTCGGGATGGAGATGCACCTGATCTCGCCTGAAGAGGTCAAGCGGATGTGGCCGTTGATGGAGACATCGGACCTTGTCGGGGCAAGCTGGCTGCCGACGGACGGGCAGGCGAGCCCGTCGGACATCACCCAAAGCCTGGCCAAGGGCGCGCGGATGCACGGGGCGAAGATCTTCGAGGGCGTGCGGGTCCTGGGCTTCGGGATGGAGGGCAACCGCATCACCTCGGTCAGGACCACGGGCGGGGAGATCGCCTGCGAGAAGGTGGTGAACTGCGCGGGTCAGTGGGCGCGGCAGGTTGGCGCGATGGCCGGAATCGAGGTGCCGCTGCAGGCGGTCCGCCACCAGTATATCGTGACCGAGAAGATCGACGGCCTGTCGCCGGAGACCGCGACCATCCGCGACCCCGACCGGCGCACCTATTTCAAGGAAGAGGTCGGCGGGCTGGTGATGGGCGGCTACGAGCCGAACCCGCAGCCGCTGTCCACCGGCGACATCCCGAACGACTGGCAGTTCCACCTGTTCGAGGACGACTACGACCATTTCGAACAGCATCTGGTGCAGGCGATGGCCCGCGTGCCCGCGCTTGAAAGCGTCGGCGTCAAGCAGATGATCAACGGGCCCGAAAGCTTTACGCCCGACGGCAACTTCATTCTTGGGCCGGCGCCGGAATGCGTGAACATGTTCGTCGGTGCGGGATTCAACGCCTTTGGCATCGCCTCTGGCGGGGGTGCGGGCTGGGTGCTGGCCGACTGGGTCGTCAACGGCGAGGCGCCGCTTGACCTCTGGGTGGTGGACATCCGCCGTTTCTCGGCCATGCACCGCGACCGGCAATGGGTGTCGGACCGCACCTGCGAGGCCTATGGCAAGCACTACACGATCGGCTTCCCGCACGAGGAATACACATCGGGGCGGCCGCGCATCGTCTCGCCGCTTTATGAACGGTTGAAGGCGCATCGCGCGGTCTTCGGATCGAAGCTGGGCTGGGAACGGCCGAACTGGTTCGCGCCCGAGGGCGTGGAGCCGCGCGACATCTATTCGATGGGGCGCCAGAACTGGTTTGCTCATGTCGGCGCCGAACACCGCCATGTGAGGGAGGCGGTCGGGCTTTTCGACCAGTCCTCATTCGCCAAGTACGAGGTGACCGGGCGGGACGCGGCGCGTGCGCTCGACCATGTCTGCGCCAATGACGTGACCAGGGCGCCGGGACGGCTGACCTATACCCAGCTTCTGAATTCCCGCGGCGGGATCGAAGCCGACCTGACCGTCGCGCGGCTTGCCGAGGACCGGTTCTACGTCGTCACCGGCACCGGGTTCCGCACCCATGACCTGGCGTGGATCGCCGAACATCTGCCGCAGGGCGACGTGGCGATCCGCGACATCACCGAAGACTGGGGCACGCTGTCGCTGATGGGGCCGCGGTCGCGCGATGTGCTGGCGCAGGTGACCGATGCCGATGTGTCGGACGCGGCCTTCCCCTTTGGCCATGTCCGCGAGATCGTGATCGCCGGGGCGACGGTCCGGGCGCTGCGGGTTACCTATGTGGGCGAGCTTGGCTGGGAACTGCATGTGCCCCTTGCCGCGACCGGCTCGATCTTCGACGCGCTGATGGCGGCGGGGGCCGGTCACGACATCCGGCCCATCGGTTACCGCGCGCTGGAAAGCCTGCGGCTGGAAAAGGGCTACCGGGCCTGGTCTTCGGATATCACGCCCAACGACACGCCGTTCGAGGCGGGGCTGGGCTGGGCGGTGAAGATGCGCCGGAACGCCGATTTCATCGGCCGCGCTGCACTTGAGGCGGTTCAGGGGCAGCCGCTGAGAAAGCGGCTTGCCGGCTTCACTCTGGACGATCCCGCCGCGGTCCTGGTCGGGCGCGAGACGATCCTGCGGAACGGGCAGGCGGTGGGCTACCTGACCTCGGGCGGCTATGGCTACACGGTCGGGAAATCCATCGGTTACGGCTATGTCCGCAACGAGGGCGGCGTCAGCGACGATTTCCTCGCCTCGGGCGACTATGAGCTTGTGGTGGCCAACGAACGTTTCCCGGCCCGCATCGTGCTGGCCCCTCTTTATGACCCCGAGAACCTGAAGGTGAAGGCATGAAGGCCGACCGGCACGCGAAGATCGTCATCATCGGCGCGGGCGCCATCGGCTGTGCCATCGCCTATCACCTGGCCCGGCAGGGTGAACGCGATGTCCTGGTGCTGGAAAAGGCGCAGATCACCCATGGATCGACGTGGCACGCGGCAGGGCTGGTCGGGCAGCTCAGGGGCAAGCGGGCGCTGACGCGGCTGATGCAGAACTCTGTCGCGGTCTTCGACCGGCTGGCCGGGGAAAGCGGCATGGCGACCGACTGGAAAAAGGTGGGATCGCTGCGACTGGCGGCCTCAGACGCGCGCTGGAGCGAGATCCGCCGCTCGATCCAGCTTGCCAAGAGCTTCGGCTTCGAGGCGCATCTGGTCTCCCCCGACGAGGCGAAGCGGATGTTCCCCCATATCGACCCGAGGGGCGTGGTCGGGGCTGCCTGGATCCCCACCGACGGCTATATCGACCCCTACGCGGTGACGATGGCTTTTGCCGCCAGCGCCCGCAAGGGCGGCGTCCGCATCGAGGAGGGCGTGACCGTTACCGGGATCGTCACCGAGGGCCGCCGCGCCCTGGGCGTGGTCACCGACCACGGCACGATCTCGGCCGATATCGTGGTGAACGCTGCGGGCTACTGGGCACGCCGGATCGGCGCGATGGCGGGCGTCCCGGTCGCCGCGGGCGTGGTGGAGCATCAGTACTTCGTGACCGAGAAGGGGCTCGACGTTCCCGATAACCTCACGACGTTGCGCGACCCGGACCACAACTTCTACCTCAAGCCCGATGTCGGCGGTTCCTGGGCCATCGGCGGTTGGGAGGAGGGGACGCGGGCGCTTTGGAACCAGTCGGCGCCCTTCGACTTCGCGAGGGAGCTTTTCCCCGCCGACATGGACCGGCTGGAGCTTTTCGCGCTGCCCGCCGCCGAACGGCTTCCGGTGCTGAACGACATCGGCATCAAGACGGTCATCAACGGGCCGATCCCGGTTTCGGCGGACGGCGAGCCGATCATGGGCCTTGCGCCGGAATTGGACAATTTCTACCTCGCCTGCGGATTTACTGCGGGCATCGCCGCCTCTGGCGGGGCGGGGGAAGCGATGGCCAACTGGATCCTTCACGGCGATCCGGGGCTTGACCTCTGGCCCTTCGACGCGCGCCGTTTCGGCGCGCCGCACGCACGGGCGTCCTGGCTTGCTGCCCGCGCGGTCGAAGCTTATGCGGCCTATTACAAGGTGCATTGGCCGGGCGAGGAACATCATGCAGGACGCGGACTTAGACGGTCCCCGCTTCATGGTGCGCTGAAAGACGCAGGCGCGGTCTTCGGATCGCGCTTCGGCTGGGAAAGGGCGAACTGGTTCGCCACGTCGGACCCCGCCGCGACCGATACACCCAGCTTCGAGGGCAAGCCCGGATGGCATTCGGCGGTGGCCGCCGAAGTGCGCGCGATCCGCGAGGGCGTGGCGTTGATCGACCAGACATCTTTTTCAAAATTCGAACTTTCCGGCCCCGGCGCGCAAGCCGCGCTGAACCGCATCGCCGCCGCCGACATCTCTGGCGCGCCGGGCCGCGCGATCTATACCCAGCTCCTGAACGGCAAGGGCGGGATCGAGGCGGACCTGACGATCCTGCACCGTGGAGAGGAGGATTTCCTGATCGTCACCGGGTCGGGTTTCGGGGTGCGCGACGGGAACTGGATAGCCCGGCAGCTTCCCGACGGCCTGCGCCTTCGCGATGTGACGAACGCCTTGGCGGTTCTCAACATCTGCGGGCCGAAGGCGCGGGAGGTACTGGCACGGGTCAGCGACGCCGACCTGACGAACGCCGCCTTCCCCTTCCTGTCCGCGCGGGAAATCGTGGTCGGCCATGCGCCCGCCCTTGCCGTGCGGGTCGGGTATGTGGGCGAACTTGGCTGGGAGCTTTACATCCCCGTGGACTATGCCGCGCATGTCTACGAGGCGCTGAAGGACGCCGGCGCCGCGGACGGCATCCGCGACGCTGGCTACCGCGCCATCGAAAGCTGCCGGCTTGAAAAGGGCTATCTCTACTGGTCCGCCGACATCTCGCCCGAGACGACGCCGCAGGAGGCGGGCCTGGGATTTGCGGTGGCGATGGGCAAGGGCGACTTTACCGGCCGCGCGGCGCTGGCCGCTGCGGACAGGCCAAGGCGCAGGCTGGTGACGTTGACGGTTGAGGGTTTCGCGCCCTTCCTGTCGGGCGAAACCGTCCTGCACGGCGGCAAGCCCGTCGCATCGCTGACCAGCGCGGGCTATGGTCATCACCTGGGCAAGACGATCGGGTTCGCCTATCTGCCCGCCGAACTGGCGGGTGAACAGGGCTTCACCATCGAGGCCTTCGGCACCCCCTATGCCGCCACGCGCGGGCCACGGTGCCTTTACGACGCGAAGATGGAAAGGCTGAAGGCATGAGCGATCTTGACCTTGCACGCACGGCGATCCGGGGCATCCCGGCCCTGCAAGGCGCGGGCGAACCGGAGCGCCTTGGCGGGCTGACGAACCTTGTCTTCCGGGTCGGGGACTGGTGCCTGCGGATCCCCGGCAAGGGCACCGAGGAATATATCGACCGCGCGAACGAGGCCGTCGCGGCACGCGAGGCCGCGCGCGCGGGCGTCAGCCCCGAGGTGCGGCACATGGACGACGCGACCGGCGTCATGGTTACCCGCTTCATCGACGGCGCCGTCACGATGAGCCCGGAAGCCTTCCGCGCGCGTCCCGGCGCCCCGGGGCGGGCAGGGGCCGCCTTTCGCAAGCTGCACGCGTCCGGCGCGGTCTTTCCCTTCCGCTTCGAGCTTTTCGCGATGATCGACGATTACCTCGGGATCCTGTCGGGCAAGGATGTGGACCTGCCCGAGGGCTATCACGACGTGGTCGCCGAGGCCGGTGCCGTGCGCGAGGCGCTGGCGGCCCATCCGCTGCCGCTGGCGCCCTGCCATTGCGATCCCCTGTGCGAGAATTTCCTGGATACCGGCGCGGCGATGTGGATCGTGGACTGGGAATATTCGGGGATGAACGATCCGATGTGGGATCTGGGCGACCTGTCGGTCGAGGGCGGTTTCGACGCGGCCCAGGACGAGGAGATGTTGCGCGCCTATTTCGGGGCGGAGCCCGGCGCGGGGGATCGCGGGCGCATGGTCATCTACAAGGCGATGTGCGACCTCTTGTGGACGCTCTGGGGTCTGATCCAGCTGGCGAACGGCAACCCGGCGGACGATTTCCGCGCCTATGCCGACACCCGCTTTGCCCGCTGCAAGGCGCTGATGGC
>ERZ795053.3356-NODE-3356-length-18293-cov-7.690262_pt1 | contig 18293 bp, 11 predicted proteins | sample MGYA00375137_ERZ795053 | MGnify/ENA primary metagenome ERZ795053 (study PRJEB30182, sample SAMN05720284) | activated sludge metagenome | isolation source: Anaerobic digester | place: Hong Kong | collected 2014-12-17 ...
TCGCCAACCCGGACCAGGCCGACACGGACGGTGATGGCATCGGTGATGCCTGCGACACGGACGACGACGACGACGGGATCGCCGATGGCAGCGACAACTGCCCGCTGATCGCCAACCCGGACCAGGCCGACACGGACGGTGATGGCATCGGTGATGCCTGCGAGGACGTCATTGCTGACCTGATGGACATCTCCATTTCGAAGTCGAATTCGGAGGCAGTCATTTATCCTGGTGCGGAGACAATCTACGAGATCCTGGTGAGCAACGACGGCACTTTGCCTGCGCATCAACTGAACGTCATCGATAGTCTCCCATCTGAACTGGTGGACGCTGAATGGACATGTACAAGCACGTCTGAGGTTCCTAGGTGTCCGCAGGCTTCTGGCAGTGGGGATGTCGATCTCTTGGTGGACTTGGATCCAGGTGAATCGCTCACGATTGAGCTTGTCGCTCGCGTAACTGAAGAAGCAGGTCCGTTCGTCACGAACACGGCGTCAGTGGAGCTTGGTGCAGCAGATAGGGCAGATGATGCCCCCGATAACAACATTGCTTCCGATACCGATCCTGTAATGCCACTGGGTGTATTCAAGGACGGTTTCGAAGCACTTTGAAGTCACGTCTTTCGCAAGAGTCCACGGCGGGTAAGAGGGGCATGATGTTCGAGGTATCGACTTAATGGCATGAAGAGGGCTCGATGGAGGTGTAGGCCTTTACGCTCTATTCGCCAATAGCGATACCGTCAGACAGGCTGCCTCGAGACACTGGCTTTTATCTAGCTGGCGACAATGTTTTGTATTCACATTGTCGGTCGCCCGCTGGGTAAATCGGTTGGGTTATTGAAGTTCATGATAATCAGGCAGGTGGAGACTTTTTAAGAAGCTCGGCCCACCAATTCAACTGTGTTCTCTCACGGCGTGTGGTTTGCTTGGCTTGGGTGTCGCTTATCGACAGGAGGGGTGGTGGTGTTGCTATCAGGTTGGGTTCTTATTCGTAGGCTGAAAATTCATTGTCAAGTGAGAGTTATGACGCTGTGTCGGCGCGGGCGTTGGCACAGGGTGTTCCGAATGGTCTTGAATGTAGCAGGAGCCTTGATCACAGCGACACTTGGGCTGCATCTTGGATCCGCGTCGGCAACCCAGTTGGCGTCGGAAAACTCTACTGAGGTGGTTCTGGTCGAGATGTTGGATCCGTTGACTGGAAAAAGTACTCCGCTAACTCCGATCACTGAAAAGAATGACCATCTATTTGCCCCGAGTGGCGACTTGCAAAACCCATGGGGTTGGCCATCACTGTATGACGACCTGGGAAGCGAGCAGGTAACGGTGGTTCTGCAGTGGCAGAAGGCTTTTCCAATGGGTAATGATGGCCCGGTCGTTCCTGAACTTGCTGTGGCTGTTTCCGGGCGCCCTCTCAGTGCGGATGAGTACTCTGTTCGCGAAGCCGCAAACTGGTGCTACTTCGGTGAGTCATGCCTAGCGATCGAGCTGCCGCGACGATCCATGTTTCCCTCTGGCAGTGGTGGCGAGCAGGTAGTGCGAACGATTGAGATTGATCAACGCGAGCCAGAAGCTGCGACCTTGGCGGTTATTTCCGTAGTTCCTAGTCGGCATTCACTCAGTTACTTCTCGCAGCAGATTGCGCCAACTTTCTTAAGTGATCGTTGCCAAGTCTGCCATAGCTTTACGACTGATCATGCGATTGTTGTTGTACATGAAGAACTGCTGGGTTCTGATCCGGATTGTAATGGCCCCCCCTTGCCGGCCTTGGAGGATGTTGTCCGAGAAGAGTCGCTCACCCAATCGGGGAAGGATGTGCTCGCTTGTGCGTTTAGTTGCCACGCTATCAATCACCAGTTGGAAACGTTGGCGGAAAGCCTCCCTATGGTGGCCTTGGACAACTTGGAATGGGCAACGCCAAGTCAAGAGATGAACATTGACTGGTTTGAGATTGGGCGTGGTGGTGTGGATCCGAGTGCGATATGCACTAGGGTCACCTCAATTCTCCCTCCTGCGGAACTTGATCAACATTTTCGTCACGACGGGCGCTTGGTTTGGGCGGTGAGTAGTGCTGCCCGAGCCTGTGGTGGCAACGACCTGCCGAGATCGGAGCCTGGAAGCTATGAGGATTGGCTATCCATCATCTCGCCTTGGATTGAAGCTGGTGCTCCCTGTGATCCATCGTCGCCTCCCGTGTCAACCGGGGACTTCGCCCTGCCAGATGACTGTGACCTGAGTAGCGAATGTCTGTACAACGAATAGCACCCTCGTTGCTGTTCACGTTTTCGAATGCCTAAAGAACTCATTTTGCTGGTTGCGACTACTACTGACTGTTCTCAGCGTAACCACTTGGCGAACTGGCGAACTGTTTGGTTGGCGGACCTCTGGAGGCGACATTTTCATGAGCTGTTTGCGCTTTCTCTTATTGGCGGCAGTAATTCTTCTTAGCACTCCTGTTCTGGCCCAAGATCAATACGACTACGGTGATCTGCCAGACCCGGTGGCTGGCGTGGGGCCTGGTAACTACAACACCCTGCTATCAGACAATGGTCCACGGCATATGGTGCGGCCAAGCCTGAAGCTCGGCGCCTTTTTTGACCCCGAGCCGGATGGACAACCTTCGCCAGCGGCAGATGGCGATGACATCAATACGTTGGATGATGATGACGGTGTTCAGAGCTTGCTGGAGTTTGTCGCAGGGAGTGCGGCGCAAGTGGAGCTGATCGCAACCAATCAGCTCACCACTTTGGATGCTCAGTTGTGTGGGTTCATCGATTTCAATGGTGACGGCGACTTCGATGATCCTGGCGAACGTGCCAGGGCGATTGTTCCCAACGGCGCGACGGATATGCTCTTGCAGCTGGATTTTGGCGCCCCCCCGATCATCGGTTTTGCACCGTCCAGTTATGCCAGGTTCCGAATCGATCAGCCAGCGAACATCGCCATCGACTCCTGTTCACCAGTGGGAACGCTTCCAAACGGTGAAGTGGAGGACTACAGCGTTCTCATCACAGGCGTGGCATCGCTAAGTATCGGCGGCGGTGTGTGGCACGACGTTGACAACAATGGCATTCGCTTGCCCGCTGAGCCTGGCCTTCCGGGCATATCCGTGGAGCTTTACAAGGATGATGATCTCGACAGCACTCCGGATGGGGCAATGCTGTCGAGCACGGTTACCGATGCTTCGGGTGCCTATCGCTTTGATGGACTGGATGCTGGTGGTTATCTGGCGAGAGTTGTTCCGCCCGCGGGCCTGCAATCATCCTCGGGAAGCGGTGCTCTGTTTTCAGTCCCGTCCATCTATGAGCCTGCTCCATCACCGGAGGATGACCAGGGGGGCGTTGATGATGGAAGCGAGTATGTCGGCTTTGTTCAGGCAGGTCCGATGCTGTTGGAACCTGGCTTGGAACCAGTGACAGATGGTGATGCCGACCCAGACACCAATCTGACATTGGACTTTGGGCTTGTTCCAGTCACCGATCTTGCCGCTCGATGGATTCCTGTCCCCGTGGGAACCCCTGCAGTATTGCAAGGGCAGTTGATTCAGCTCGACTTCGAGATCCTAAACCAGGATTCGTCGAATCCCGCGTCAGGTGAACTGGTGGTCGATATCCCTGTTGGCTTGAGCTTGGATGATGCTGGTTGGGCTTTGGTAGGAAGCCAGGCATATCGCGTGGCCGGAATGCCGCTTGCACCCGGTTCATCAGAGTTTGGTTCGATCACACTTCGAGCCGACCCTTCGTTCTCTGGACTTACGTCGAACGTTACGTTGGAAGTCAGCGCATCTTACGACGTGATGGGGAGGATCGCTGTGGAGACAGATTCGATACACGACAACAACCCCGACAATGACGTATTCATCAACCAGGGTGATGTTGCCGGGGCAGGTGGCGATGAAGATGACCATGACCGTCTCCAGGTTGATGTCCAGGCATTGCCACCGCCACCAGTGATGTCGAGGCCGGAAGTGGTTCCAGTTGGAAGGAGCGGTTTGAGCGTCCTCATTCTTCTGGTCTTTGTCTTGGCATCCTTCGCCATGGGCAAGCAGCGATTCTTGTGAGAACTGAACGACTCGTAAGGAACCAGTTCGACTAATTTCAGCTTCGGTCGTTAGAGACATGAATTTTCGCTTTCTATGGCGTCGGGGCGATATTCGCACGACCCGTTGACCTCAATAGGAAAGGGTAGTCATTCATGAATCGATTTCAGTCGTTTGTATTTTTCGCTGTGCTGCTAGCTGCTGGCTCTGCTTACGCTGATGCGCCGTTGAGGACCCGATTGGACCTGCGTCCTGATCAGGTGCAGGCCGTTGATGCAATTCAACGCGAGAATCGTTTGGCCACCTCCAAGGTTCGCGGTGAGCTGAATACGCAGCGTCGCGCTCTCAAACGTGCGGAACATGCTGGAGACACTAGTGAAGCGGCACACATATACGCAATGGTCAAAGAGTTGGAGGACAAAATGGAAGCCCTGCAGCGATCCGAAGACAGCGATATCCGGGCATTGCTGGATGAATCACAACGCGTGAAGTTCCAGGCGTTCATCCAGGAAAGGGAGTCCATGGTGGGAAGCTCTCGTGACGCTCGTAAGACCCGTGGACGCTAATCTACCTGGAGAGCCGGATCAAACAGGAAAGGCAGTGTTTGGAAGGCGGCAATGACTTCTTACTATCGATTAGCGATTCTTTTCCTGTTAGTGGCGTCGTCACCTGTCTTGATGGTGTTGACTCAATCTCCTTCCGTTGCGGAGGTCGCCAAGCCGCAAATTGACCAATTAATTAACGATGCTTGCGATAGCCGGGTAGTTTTGCTTGGAGAGGATTTGAACCACGGCTCGGGCAAGACAATCGAGGTCAAATCTCTGCTAGTGCAACGTCTGATTGACGAGTGTGGTTTCGATGGTGTCGTCTTTGAAAGTCAGATATATGATTTTCTTGCCTTGGGCGAAGACTTTGCCAATCACATAGCGACCAGAGAGAAGTTGGCCGATGCGATCGGCGGCCTCTGGTCCACAACGGCGGAATTGGACCCGTTGATCGACATACTCATGCAGCGGGCATTGGATGGAAAAGTCCATCTGATGGGGATGGATCCACAATTGGGTGGTGCCACTCAGTTGTATAGTCAGGAGAGGCTGGCAGAGCGCTTGGGGCTGGCATCGACGCTGCCCGCCACTCAATCCGCATCCTGTGGATATGACATTCGTCGATTGACTGACTGGTCGTTCGATGACGAAAGTCCAAATGACGAGGACTTCCGGAAGCGCCTGAAACATTGTCTCGAGGACATTCAGGCGCATGTTCCCAGCTCCGATGACGGGAATGAGGTCGAGCGAACTGCCGTAATGACCAGAAATTTTCTCGTGTATCTGGAAATGCGGGAGCAGTTCCAACTAGGGGAGCAGCTTCGCGCGTCGGAAGTGCGGGACGAGTCGATGTACGAAAACCTGGCTTGGTTTCGGCGCCAACAGCATGATCGCGATAAGACGATAGTTTGGACTGCTACTACGCATGCCATCAGGAAGGGTGATTCACCAAGCAGTTTCAAATCCTTGGGTCATTGGATTGACGATGCTTGGGGTAGTGAGACGTTTGTAGTCGGCTTCAGTGCTGTCGGGGGAGAGTACGGTCGTCAAAGGCGGTCTCCAACATCACTATCCGCGATGCCGGAAGATGCGATCGAATCAATCGCGTTCAACTCGGGTAGTGGAGATCTTGTCTATTTGAACAAGAGTTCCTTGAGCAGCATTGGTTCCGTTAGCGGGAGGGCAATCGATTTTTCCCGCCCATCCATACGTAACTGGGGTCAGCTTCTGGATGGAATGCTCATCTTCAGGACAGAGCGTCGCCCGAACTACATTCGCCCAGCACGACCACAGCAACAACGTGTTTCTTCGTAGTGTCAGGAACTCCCGTTTGGTGGTTGGAAGCCAATTGCGCTGATCTGACAAATTTCTTGTTTCTCCGCGCTCCGGAGTCACCGCAAGTTCAGGGGGTGGTCGCACGTGCATGTGAAGCACTTGCTTCGGTTGTTTCGTTTTATTGGGATCGTTCCAAATTTTGACTCCGCATACCAATTGATTTTGTAAGAATTGAGACAGGCGATGGCAATCAGTGGAGCTGGTCGTTGCGAAGCGCAACTCAAGAGTGAGTATGAGTCGAGTTCTGGTTCTTCGGAGTCTGTTGGACTCGAAAGAGATGCCGATGTCGGGCAGGACAGCGAGGTGTTCGTTCCTCAGTATCGAGCGTTACCGAATGGAAATATGGTTGTTACGGACCCCAAATGGAACGAAGGCAGGGGTTGCGTGTTCCTGTGCAGCCATCGAGGTCGACTAATTGCCGCCTTGCGTGGCAGTGAGGCCGGGGATCACGTAGGTTCTGGCGGTGTGGTAGTTCTGACGACAGGACACTTCGTGGTGGTGAGTCCCTTATGGGGGACTCCAGCCAACTCATCATGGGGGCGAAGGGAGTATGTGGGTGCCGTCACCTGGGTGAACCAAGATGTCGGCCTGCACGATGCTGTCAGTCCGACAAACTCGATCTGTGGCAGCAAGGCAGATGATGAGGTCGGTGTTGGCGGTGTAACGGCCCTTGCTAATGGGAACTATGTTGTCTGCAGCCCACTTTGGAACCGTGATGATATGCCCAACGTTGGGGCGGTGACTTGGGGGGACGGGAACATCGGTTTGATGGGCGTCGTGGGGCCGTCCAATTCGCTGGTTGGCGGTCAATCGAGTGACGCGGTGGGCTCCGGCGGTGTGCTGGCGTTACCGAATGGTGACTATGTCGTATCCAGTCCCGACTGGAGTAACGATGACAACACAAATGTTGGTGCCGTGACTTGGGTGAATGGCATGTGTGCGACCGTGGGCTCGTTGAATATGAAGAATTCGTTGCTAGGAAACCAAGCCAGGAAAAGCTGTCGCTTTCGCTGTCAGATTGCGGCCTCAGGCACAGAGTAAGTCGTTTCAAGTTTGCGAGTTAATCGGAAAACAATTCCCGAAGGGCTCTGCTGAGGCCTGTCACGACCGACGTCGTGAGCTCTTGGTCGCGCCTTCATATCGGTCTGCATATGACCCGCCCAAATGGGGCCATGACTCATCCGCCACGTTGCGAAGCGAAAGTCTGTTTCCAGCAACCCTCCGTGTCCCGTCAGCACTGATCCGTGTGTGACGGGCACGGGGGCGGAAGGCCTAAGGGGAAAAGAGAAGAGCCTTCAATTATTAGAAAGCGAAATCTCATAGGCCAAACGACATCGGTTGCCAACTTCCGTGCTATCGCCTGCATTCAAAGCCCTTCCCTGTGCCCGGTTGTGATCTGAAAGCGATGGGTAGTAATGGGGATGCGGGAGTCAGAAAACCACTTGATTGAAGTGCAGAAAGCCAATGCGGTGCTAGTGACCCATTCAGTGCTGTCGTTCGTATCGGCAAACTTCGCTATGCAGGTTGTCAGCGCTGCAATTTTGTGCGCCCGAAGTTGCATCTGGTGATGCCTTTGTAAGGTTTCGAAAATGCGGGCTCTTCAGCAACGCCTGTCAACAGGAGCATCGAACCATGAACACCACAGAAAAGCGCTTTCGCAGACGCAAGCGCTGCATTCTGTCTTCATTGGTCATTCTTGCGGCAGCCATATTGGCCGATGGCTCATCCTGGGCCAACACCTTCAATGTCGTGAGTGACAGTTCGGATCGATCAGACACTACGCCAGGTGATGGTGTCTGCACAACGGGCATTGCCGGCGGGCTGCCCTGCACGTTGAGAGCTGCCATGGAGGAGGCTGAGGCATGGCCGGGCTCTGATGAGATTGTCATTGACAACGGCATGATCATTCACTTGTCGGGATTCCTGCCCACTATCACTGAAGACCTAGTTATCCGGGGGGCATCCGATGCGGTCCCGCTGCCAACGGTTTACGGTGATGGCTATAGACCATTCTTCGTGCATAGCGGTGGGGCACCAGTCCATGTTGAGCTGGAGGATATTGCGATTCTCTCGGGTGATTCGATAAGTGCAGGTGGCGGTGCTCTGCGAGCTGATTCTGGAGCAAGTGTGATCGTTCGACGGGTTCTCTTTCAGGGGAACCATTCGTATCGAGGTGGTGGGGCGGTATACGTGTCTGGAAGTGATGTCGAGATCGAGGATTCTGCGTTTGTCTCAAATTCTATCTCGGACGATGGGAGCGGAAACATGCGTGACGGTAGCGCCATCGAAAACAATGGGGCGTTGACGCTCAGACGTGCCCGATTTACGAAAAATGGTTCACCAACACCTACAGCTGAAACGATATATAGCTACCCGGGATCCAGTACTGAGTTGGAGAATGTATTTATCGATGGCGGCAGCCTGAGCGTGGGGCTGGACAGCGGTGGCGTACGCGCAGATCACCCCGCCTTTTTGCATGTCCGAAACTCCACCTTGGCTAATTTTACCAAGCGTGCCTTGTCGGTTGATGCGTCCGGCGGTGCTGTAATCGAAGTGGTTGACACAATTCTTGCTGAGTCCGGCGTCAGCGATTGTCTGGTGGTAAACGTGGCGGGGGCTAGTTCACTCAGCTTCGGCTATAACCTGATCGAGGATGGAAGTTGCGCCGGAATATCTGAGGAATCGATACTCGGAAAGCCCGCCAAACTTGATTCCATGACTGCACAGCTGCCTGTGCGAACACTGCACTGGGGTAGTCCAGCCATTGATGCAGGCAGTCCGGATGCGACTGGCGGTTGTGCTCAGGTGGACGCTTTGGGAGTTCCTCGTCCCGCTGATGGTGACCTTGATGGGAATGCCCGCTGCGACATCGGCGCCTATGAATTTTCGTTTGAGGCACGGACATTTGTTGTCAACAGTAGCGCCGATCAGTCGGATTCAGTAAGTGGAGATGGCTATTGCGAAACAGCATCCGGCAACGGCGTTTGCACACTCCGAGCTGCAATCATGGAGTCCAATCAGACGGCAGGTCCGGATAGGGTTGTATTCGATCCATCGGTTATCAGCGTTAACCTGAGTTTGCCCGGCAATGGAGGCGCAGACGTTGGAGATCTCGACATTTTCGGGTCGATCCTGATCGAGGGACGATTGACGGTTAGCGGGGTGCCGGGCGTTCGGGTGGGGCAGACAGCAGCTGGTCAGCGGACACTCCATGTCAATACGGATGGCGGTGTCTTTCTGCGTGATCTGACGCTCTCGCCATCGGTTGGCGTGGACTACGGCCCGAATGTGACTTCACTGACCGGTGGCGTGGTTCGAATTACGGGTGGTGCAGATGTACATATGGAACGCATGGAAGTGCGCGGTGGTCGTTCCGGCTCTGCTGGTGGCGCCATATCTGTAGTGAATGGAAGTTTGAAGTTGCTGGAATCGGATATTCGGCACAATCAGGCTGCTGATCGTGGTGCCGCTTTGGTGGTTGCAGCAACTGGATCGGCAGAGGTACGGCGATCCAGTTTCTGGGACAACCGTATTCTTCCTACGCATGCATCGGGTGATGCCGCTATTCACGTTGATGAAGGTGGTGAGCTCCAAGTGTCCAACAGCTCAATCATGCTTAATTCCGGAGGCATACGCGGGGTAAGTCCCAACATGCTATTTGTCTTTCAATCAACAGTGGCGAGCAATGAGCAGCGTGGACTTCATGTGAGTTTCAACGCAAGTTCCGAGTCGCTGGACTTGCGTGGAAACATCTTTGCTGGGAATCAAACAGAGGACTGCTTCTTCTTCAATGTCGGGGCGGCAGAGTCAATGTTCTCTGTCTATAACCTTGACCAGTCCGGTTCGGATTGCCTGGACGGAGATCCAAGCAATCAGATGGGTAACCCGCTCTTGCAGATTCCGGATGATGGTATTCCTGAACGACCGGCTGGCCAGATGACGCGAGTGATACGGCCATACCATCTTGATGGCTATCCGAGCCTAGTGCTGGATATCGTTCCGGAGCTGTACTGCTTTGAAACGGATCAACTAGGCAGCCTTCGTCCTCAGAATCTGGATGACCAGATTGATGCGCCAGGTGCCTGTGATCGCGGCGCAATTGAGGTTCTCGCAACTCTTCCAACGGGCCCACTATTCAGTAATGGGTTTGAATAAGTTACATGATTTTGTGCGTAGCTATTGCTAGGTATTGATGCCTGCGCCGAGGCGGTCCTGCGTATGCATTGCTAGACCTCGATAGCCGACGTACACAAGACAGGGATGCATTGCAATGGTGGGTATCTGGTTGGCGGCCGCATTCGTCATCATAGGTTTGGCGCTTCTCGTCGTATTCATCTGGTTGTTTGCGCGCTTTCTGGATCGAGATCGTTGAGTTTCGCTTCCATTTCCCCGGGTTCATTCACGGTCGTCTGGGAAGATCTTGTCCGATCAGATCACTCGGTGAGTGAATATTTCCTGTTCAGAGCGTGATCGACGTCTTGTTCCTCGATTTTGCTTCCACAATCGTCGTTTCTGCCTCGGTTCTTCGCTTTCCGGATTGTATTGAGCTTCTGGCTAGGTCGCTGTGCGCCTACTGGCGAATCCGCAAGTTCATTGTCGGACGGTCGCTGCATCTTTGATGGCGATGAATTTGGAGAGGGAGAATGAGGAGTTTTTGGTGTGGTAGACGAGGCCTCGACTGGCTGCGTGACATGTGTATTCTGGCCTTGGGAATTGGAGTAACCACAGTCGCGTTGGCCGTTGGTGTTGACGTAGTTGGCCCGGGCAAGAGCGAAGCCTTCGGCGCACAGGTGCTGGCGCTTCCCAATGGCAACTGGGTGGTGACAGACCCATGGTGGAATAGCGGTAGGGGGCGCGTGGCTCTGCATGACCGCTTCGGAAACCTGATCGCGGCCTTGCGCGGCGGTGAACCAAACGATGGTGTGGGGTCGAACGGTGTAGTGCTGGTTGGTGCAGATAACTTTGTCGTGGTGAGTCCATATTGGGGAACACCTGTAGCATCTCCTGGTGGTAGGCGGGCTAATGTCGGTGCAGTTACCTGGGTTGACGGTCAGACTGGTCTCGACGCAGTGGTGAGTTGCGAGAACTCTCTGTGTGGGGGCGAAGCCTATGACCAAATAGGTATCGCAGGAGTGACGGTACTGAGAAATGGCAACTATGTCGTGGCCAGTCCGCTATGGGACAGCGGGGGTATGGCAAACGTTGGTGCTGTGACTTGGGGCAGCGGGGTTGCAGGAATCACTGGTGCAGTTGGCGTTACCAATTCGCTGCATGGCAGTCTTTCACAGGACTTGGTAGGTTCTCATGGAGTCGTTGCGCTCACCAACGGCAACTATGTGGTTCTCAGTCCGGCATGGAACGACATAACCATGCCAGCAGTTGGTGCCGCAACTTGGGGTAATGGCATGACAGGCACCGTTGGCGCGGTGAGCGCTACCAATTCGCTGCGCGGTAGTCATGCTGGTGATCAGGTTGGTTCCGATGGCATCACGTCTCTTCCAAACGGAAACTACGTAGTGGTTAGTTCCAATTGGAATAACGATCTAGTTCCGGCAGTTGGCGCCACAACTTGGGGTCACGGCGCGACGGGCATCATCGGGCCGGTGACGACGGAAAACTCGTTGCATGGCAGCCAGCCAAATGATCATGTTGGAAAATTGGGTGTTACTGCTCTGAGCAATGGCAACTATGTGGTCATGAGCCCGTATTGGGACTCTCCTGATGGGATGGAGGATGTTGGCGCTGCAACTTGGGGCAGTGGTGCGACCGGCATAGCCGGATCGGTAAGCGTTGAAAACTCACTCTACGGTGGTGCTGAGTTTGACGAGATCGGTTCAGCGTGGGTGACGGCGCTTGCGAATGGCAACTACGTCGTGGCCAGCCCTGACTGGGACAGTGAGCTTGTTTCGGGCGCAGGTGCAGTTACTTGGGGAAATGGTACAACGGGGATCATCGGTCCGGTAAGTTCGAGCAACTCCCTGCATGGCAGCCATGCAGGCGACCACGTCGGTACTAGTGTTACAGCACTTGCCAATGGCAACTATGTCGTGGCCAGCCGCTATTGGGACAACGCCGGCATTTCAGACGTGGGTGCCGTAACTTGGGGCGATGGTGCTGCTGGCATCGCCGGATCAGTAAATACGGCGAATTCACTTCATGGGAGTCAGGCTAGCGATCAGGTTGGCTTCCCAGGAGTGGTAGCGCTTACTAATGGCAACTATGTGGTTTTCAGTCCTCGGTGGGACAATGCGGGCGAGGTGGACGTCGGAGCGGTGACTTGGGGTAATGGAGCGACCAGCACCGCAGGGTCTGTGGGCGCGGCGAATTCACTACACGGAAGCAGAGCGGGTGATCAGGTTGGTTATGGCGGTGTCATGGCCTTGTCCAACGGCAACTACCTAGTGCGTAGCCCAAATTGGGATAGTGCAACGGGGACGGTGGATGTGGGCGCAATAACCTGGGGCAGTGGGGAAAGTGGTGTTGTCGGGCCAGTGGCAGAAACAAACTCCATACACGGTAGTCGTCTCGGGGATCAGGCAGGTTCCGCAGGAGGAATGGTTCTGCCCAATGGGAACGCTGTTGTTGCGAGTGGCTATTGGGACAATTTTGTGCTGGCAGATGTTGGTGCCGTGACTTGGTTTGATGGTGCTGCAGGTAGCAACGTCGGCGCGATTACTTGGGAGAACTCGGTGATTGGTAGCAATGCCTCGGGAGGTGGCTACTTAACCGCTGACTACGACTCAGGATCAGGCCGCTGCCCACAACTGATCATCGGTCGACCGGCCGATAACATGGTTACGCTTTGGCCAGAGCCATGGTGCTTGTTGAAGGATGGCTTCGAGTAGCGTGGATTTCCGGGGCTGGTAACCAGTTGATTGATAGGTGCGGCACGAGGCCAACAGGCCAAGGAGACAGCTACTTCCAGTCAGTCGTTTGATTCAGCTAGACATGGGAAGCCGGCGTCGGCAGTGCTTGTCCCGACGAATGTGACTGCTTTGGCCGTCGGTTCTATCGCGAAACAGGCTGAGAAGGCTACAGCCGCTTGGTTGCAGGAGTTATTTCGATGGAGCCACCCGCTCCTCGCTGGTTGGTGCCAGTAACCAGCGGGGAGCGAGGGGCGGCAAAGATGCGGGGAAGCGCACCTTTACTTCCTTAGAAGCGATATTCAGAACGCCAGACGACGCGTTAAGTTTCGATTCTCTGCTGGCGGGACGGAAGGACATCGCAGCTGGAAAAGCCCAATGGCAAGCTCGCCAGTTGGCCCATGTTGACCCGCCGGCAATGTGTTCGGACGACATGAGTCGCCATGCCGCGCCACGCCTGGCCTGATCGAACAGGTGACATCCTTCGCCTGGAAATTGGTGGAGATCCGATCCTGACTGGGGATCCAAGAATCTTCGACGCGTGTGCTTTGGGGCTGCAGGGAGTCTTTGAACGACCTGATCGGAAGCTGCATATCTCTTCATCTTGGCGGGAGCTGTGACCACGAAAAACTCGTTGCATAGCACCCAGGTCAGTGACTGCGTCGGTGACAACAACAGCGATGTTGGTGTGGTGGCCTTGGCCAACGGCAATTATGTCATCGTCAGTCCTGCTTTGGGCAACGGTGATGCGGTCAATGCCTGCGCGGTGATCTGCGGCAATGGGGCGAAGGGCATAACGGGGCCGCTGAGCACGAACAACTCACCGTATGGCCGTGTGCCCGGTGACCTCGTCGGTTATATGGCGGAGTGGCACCGCTAAGCAATGACAGCTACGTAGTGATAAGCCCTTATTGGGACAATAGCGACACCGCCACAGCGGGGGCCATGACCTGAGGCAATGGAGCGACCGGCGCTACGGGGGAGGTCAGCGCATCGAATTCCCTGGGTGGCAGCCATGCGGATGATCGGGCTGGCTATTCCGGCGTCATAGCGTTGATCAACGGTAACTACGTTGCGAGTAGTCCTTGCTGGGACAACGCTGGCCTGGTCGATGCGGGTGCCACGACTTGGGGCAATGGCACTAAGGGAATCACGGGGCCGGTAAATACGTCGAATTCGACCTATTGCAGTCAGTCGAATGATCTCACTACCGCTGCGCTCTACTACGGCAGCGTGAAAGCTTTGGTCAATGGCAAAACGCTGCCTTCGCCCAAGTTGGCGCTGTGTTATGGGGTAATGGCGCGACGGGTAACGCGGGACAAGTAGGAGCCGACAACTCAGTGATTGGTGTTGCCGTGGATGGTGGTTATGGTATTTCGACGGATCACGACGATGGGGAAGGACCCTGTCCGCAATCGGATAGTGGTCGTTCTGCTGACAACGTTGTTACGCTCTGGCAAGAACCTGGATGTTTGCCTAAGGACGGCACGGCTTGGAACAACGTCGGCTCCGAAAAGGGCGGCGCCAGTCAGCTTGGTCGACGGATAAAAGGCGCAATACGCCGTTGACGCAGAGGCTGCCAAGTGATGTTCCGCCACACGGAGGAAGCGTGGAGCATGGCAGTCATCAACATGCAATCCGGCGCGATCAGGCGAATGGGCAGTCGGATTTGCTTGCTCAGTGCAGTGACTCGAGTGATGGTCGTATTTCTGTTGGCACGCGCTGATCGTCAAGAAGCCACCCTTACCCCACGGCAAACCGGTAACCGGGGGCAGGGTGGCTAGAAGACGTTTCTACACAGGGGGAAGAGAACGCCTTCGAACCTGTATAGCGGAATCTGTATGTGTAGGCGACAGGCTTCGTTACCAACATCCTCGATCTGATTCCGAGGTCCGTGGGTGCCCTGTTTGAGTGAGGCATGCCTAGGCGACTGGCCGAAGCCTCAGCGCAGGTTTTGCGCTGACTTACCGCATGACAGCTCACACGAAAAGCCTGTTGCATTAAGGGGCAAGCAGGCTGCATGCGCGGCTGTTCCAATGCCTTGGCAACATCTCAGAATGAGATGACTCGACGCTGAACACCTACCTAGATGCCAATTGTCGTTTGTGCTCATCAATTCCGCTTGATAGTGAGCCGATCGTGCATACCAAACGTGCATACCAAATAAACAGTGAACTGGGACACTTCAGCCATGATCAACTTGTCAAGACGAATGACCATTGCCGCCTTTGCATTGTTGCTGGCAAGTGCCTGCGTGGCCGCTTCTGCGGCAACCTACAATGTGGATGTCGGCACGGATGGACCTGATGTGGACTTGGGTGACGGCATTTGCGCCTCTGCCATGGATGGCAGTGGTTGTACGTTGCGTGCAGCTATTCAGGAGGCAAATCTTTCCGGAGGCATGGATTACATCAATATCCCTGCCGGTCTTCACATTGTTCTTACTTCCAATCTTCCACCGATTGAGGACTATCTCGAAATCCTGGGTCCGGACGACGTATCTATTGATGACCTTCCGCAGATAGATGGGGCAGACTCATATCGCTTGATTAACGCGAACACCGCGTCCACCACCTTGTTGCTTCGGAATCTGGTGCTTGCCAATGGCTACCGGGGTTTTAGTGTCTCTGGAGGTGGTAGCGCTATCTATGCCGGGGCTTCGGTAGTGGTGAACGTTGACTCAGTGCATTTTTCTGGCAATCGCTCATCTGCCGGTGGAGGCGCCATCCGGATCAACGGTGGTGCTGAGGTCAATATCTCGAAGAGCAGTTTTGATAGCAATGCGTCCGAAGCAGGTGTGGGTGGCGCTGTGTACGTCAACAACGGAGCTGATCTTCTCCTTTCCGAATCAAGCATCATCCGTTCGGGAAGCGGGGAGCTTTCCTCCGGAGAGGCCGTTCACGTGGCAGCAGGCGGAAGTCTGACGGTCGTCAACAGCATGATTGATGGCGCTGACCCTGTCAGCGGTGCTCAAACGGGAGGCATTCTCGCCATCAGTCCCGCTCAACTAAAAATACGCAATGCCACTCTGGTCAATTTCACGCGGGATGCATTGAACGTCGACGCAACGGGCGTGGCGGCTGGTGTAGTTACCGTCGTGAATACCATCATGGCCGGCGCAGACCTGAACAATTGCTTGATAGAAAATTATGCAGCGCCCAGTGATATCACCTTCAGCTTCAACCTGATTGACGGCGTATATGTGGGTTCCGGGTGTGAAGGACTTGGTGGTTTTGGAATAAATACCAATGTCACGAATGTCGACCCGATGTTGGGTGCTGCACAAGGCTCTCCGATTGTCTACCGCATGCCGTTGTCCGGTAGTCCTGTTATCGACGCGGGTGGAAGCATAAACCCTGCAGCGAATACTTCTTGTGCAACGACCGATATCCGGGGAACTGCTCGACCGCTGGACGGCGATCTGGATGGAAACGCGAGGTGTGACATCGGTGCTGTCGAGGCGTTGGCAGGCAACAGCGTCTATGTCGTCAATACGTCGACTGACGATGTCGATATCAACCCTGGTGATGACATCTGCGAAACCGGAGCGGGTAATGGTGTATGCACCTTGCGGGCAGCTGTCATGGAGGCCAATGCCAAAATTGGACCCGACACTATCCAGTTTGCGCCATCAATTTTTTCTGTGAACCTGCAGATTCCAGGAAATGGGGGCGCCGAGGTTGGTGATCTCGACATCACCGAATCCGTCACCATCCAGGGAAGATTGGATTCAGATGGTTTGCCGGATATCCGGATTGGGCAACAGGCAGCAGAGCAACGCACGTTCCACATCTATGGCAACGGCGCTGTTGCTATGACCCAGTTGCAGCTGTCACCGGTGCTTGGCTTTGGTCCGTTGGTTCCCAACTCCGGTGGTGTGGTGCGTATTGCGGGTAATGCCGTGGTTGCTATGGATCGGGTGCAAGTGCGTGCGGGTCGGTCGGCGACGGGAGGCGGCAGCGTGTCCGTGGTCGATAGTGCGTACCTGCAGTTGCAGGAGTCGGATTTCTTAAGCAATCGCGCGGCCGAACGTGGTGCAGCGCTGTTGGTTGGTCCAACTGCTTACGCGGTGGTGATGCGGTCCAGCTTCTGGAACAACAACATTACGGATCCAGCCGTAACGGAAGGTGCTGCAGCGATTCACGTCGACACGGGTGGGCAACTGGAAATCAGGAACAGCTCCGTCATGTTCAATACCGGTGGAATTCATGGCGATGGCGCTGCCTACCTGCAGGTCTGGCAGTCGACGATTGCCGCAAATGGGCAGCGTGGTTTGTTCGTAGAGTTCATTGCAGGAGCAAGCCTGACGCTGTACGGAAATATTTTTGCCGAGAATGAAGGCGGTGATTGTCAGTTTCTGTATGTTGGGTTGGCGGACTCCATTCAGTCTCAGTACAACTTGGACCAGTCGGGTACTTCCTGCTCCCTTGGGGAGACCAACGAAACGGGCGATCCGCTATTGATCATTCCGGGTGATAGCATTCCCGAGCGGCCTGCCGGGCAGATTACACGGGTGATACGGCCCGACTTGCCGGCCGTAGGTGGTGCACAGAGCCCCACGTTGGATGTGGTTCCTGCGTACTATTGCCTTAATACGGACCAGCTTGGGCATCTCCGGCCCTACGACCTGGGTAGCCAGGACAACAATCCGGGCACGTGTGATCGTGGTGCTGTGGAGGTTGCAGCGACCGCTCCGACTTCTCCTGAGCCTGAAATATTCAGCGACGGTTTCGAGTGATCAGGGCGGCTTGCGCCCGGCTGGTGTTTCATGGCGCTTGTCATGACGCCGCCGGCCGGGCGCACGGCATGTGCTCTCTGCACGCACCTTGATGGTCAGGCACAAACCATCCGGAGCCAGTCATGGTTAGCATTTCGTTCTTGATCATCGTCTGCTTGAGTTCAGCACCAGCAGTAGCGTGATCGTGAGTATCACGCTCATATGGTGCCTAGATAGGAATTCACACCTTCGGGACAGTTGGCTTTCGGGCTGTCTTTCAATATAGGCGGGTTGTCGAGATTCCTTCCGAAGGCGTCTTCTTGATGAGGTCATTGCTTCGCCTTTCTCCCCTTTGAGCGACACAATATCCTCCGCATGAATGCCATTGGGATTTCGTATCTCATTGGCTCACGTTGTGTCGTTCTCCGTTGCTTTCTTCGCTTGCTTTCCCAATTGCCCTGCAGACGACGATCTTGAAGTTGACAAACCTCTTGATTGGCAGGAGAGATGGGTAGAGGAGAAGAAAATGAGTGGCTCACCCTTGTCATGGACTGCGATAGCCAATTCGAGGGCGAACATCCATTGCAGATTCAGGCTCCGGCTTGAGGGCTTTTTTCATCGCCTAGTGCAGGAAGTCAGTCGTATGATGCCGCCGTGCTCACATCTTTTTGGCGGCTGTCTGCTTCATGTACGACGAGTTTGTCTAGCGCTCAAACAAACGACCTCGAAGACTCTGGCGCTGACCTGCGCCTTGATGTTCGTCGCGCCGGTATCGATGGCGCGCCAGGATGACGCCAA
>ERZ795053.3357-NODE-3357-length-18293-cov-4.374822_pt1 | contig 18293 bp, 14 predicted proteins | sample MGYA00375137_ERZ795053 | MGnify/ENA primary metagenome ERZ795053 (study PRJEB30182, sample SAMN05720284) | activated sludge metagenome | isolation source: Anaerobic digester | place: Hong Kong | collected 2014-12-17 ...
CGTGCGTTTTGGAACGCAGGGCCGGGCGACCCATGGGCCGATCACGAACGTGTCATTGGGTGCTTTGAGACAATGCATGTCGGCGTGTGCGTAGGTGGGGAAGAAGTGCCAGCTTGTGGCGCAATCGTTGCTGATATTTTCAAGCAAAGCTACCGGCTTCGTGTTCGATGGCAAGGGCCCTCATGCTTTGCGGAGAATATTTGCATAACCATCTGCGAATACAACGTTTTTTAATATCGGAAATCGAGGTCTTTGCGTGATGCGTTTGTCCGCTCCAAGACTAACAAGGCGCTGCGTGGGACTTTTGGGAAAATCCAGGGTTGATGAATCGATGGGTCTTGCGGTCCGGCGCTGCCAGGACATTTGTTGGTCGGCTGCTCTTTTCATGCTGATTGCGCTTGCAACCCTTGGTTTGGGCCATGCGAGCGCTTTTTCTGCGGATGCCGGTGTGGTCCGGCCCAACCTTACTAAAGCGTTCAACGTCTACACTTCGGGCGGTTCGGCAAGGGTCGATCATTCAGACTGGGACCGGCTTCTTAAAGCCTACGTCAAGCCGTCGGCTCACGGCGTCAATCTCGTCGATTACAAGGCGTTCAAGAGCAGTGGGCGCGCAGCGCTGCAGGCCTATATCGCGCGTCTTGAAGTCACAAGTGTTGGCGATCTGGACCGACCCGAGCAGCTCGCTTTTTGGGTCAATCTTTATAATGCCAAGACGGTCGACATCATACTTGCGCACTATCCTGTAGCTTCCATACGCGAAATCTCGCTCGACGACAGTCTCTTGGGGTACTTGAAAAAGAGTGTCGGCGCAGGCGGACCCTGGAAAGTGCCGGTGGTTAGGGTCAATCACCAGCGCCTCAGCCTCGACAATATCGAGCACAACATCCTCAGACCCATATTCAAAGACCCGCGCGTGCACTACGCGATCAATTGCGCATCAATGGGATGCCCCAATTTGCAGGCGTATGCGTTTTCAGGCGACGCGATCAATGCGCAGCTCGACACCGCTGCACGCGCATTCATCAATGATCCCCGCGGCTTTGCTGTGCATGAAGGGCGGATAGCCGCTTCATCGATCTATTCGTGGTTTCAGGAAGATTTCGGTGGAAGCGAAGCTGGTGTACTGGCTCATGCACGGCAGTTCGCTAACCCCGCGCTTAAGGCGAAGCTAAGGGGGAGGACCAAAATTGAAGCTTTCGCCTACGACTGGCGATTGAATGATGTCGCACGCTGATTTGCCATGCGAGATGTGATGTCGGGGGCGTGGATTGACGATGAAAACGAGCGGCAGATTGCTGGCTGGAGCATAATCATGGGCTGTGCACCCGAATGTAAATGAGGATAGTGGCGATGAGGGTATTGCCATGAATGATCAGCGAGACAACCTGACGGGGCTTAGGCCCGGTCAGGTGGCGCGTCATGGTGCGATCAGACGATGGGCGCCGCTGGGTGTTCTTGCGGCGCTGATGGCGCTCGCGTTCGCCATGGGCTGGCATGAGCATTTGAGCTTCAAAACTATCGGAACCAACTATGAGGCGCTAACAGGCTTCATCGAGGAGAACCTGATCGTCGCCCTACTGTGCTACATGGCGCTGTATGTCGTAGTGGTTGCTTTATCTCTGCCTGGCGGGCTGGTCATGACGCTGTCGGGTGGCTTGTTATTTGGATGGTTTACAACTGCGGTTGCAACGGTAATCGCCGCCACTATTGGCGCTACAATTGTGTTTCTCGTTGCCAAATCGTCGTTCGGTGAAGACCTGGCGGCCAAAGCCGGACCGTGGCTGGGCAAGTTGCGCGCGGGCTTTCAGGAAAATGCGTTGAGCTACCTCTTGTTTCTGCGGCTTGTTCCTGCGTTTCCGTTTTTTGTCGTCAATCTTGCACCGGCGCTGCTTGGAGTTCCGCTGAAGACCTATGTCATTGGTACCTTTTTCGGGATCATTCCGGTCACCACTGCCTTCTCGGTGCTGGGGGCAGGACTGGGCAGCGCGGTTGAAAGTCAGAATGCTATCTACAACGCTTGTCTTGCAGAGCATGCTAGCAACGCCGGACAAGTTTGTACCTATTCAATTGATACCAAGGCACTCATCACGCCCGAACTCTTGGCGGCATTCGTGCTGCTTGGTGTGGTCGCGTTGATACCAGTGGCGCTGAAGACGTGGAGCAAACGCGATGGCTGAACCTGATGATACGACCCTGAGCGTGGATATATGCGTGATTGGTGCGGGCTCTGGTGGTCTTTCGGTTGCGGCGGCCGCTGCTGCGTTCGGCCGGCAGGTCGTGCTCATTGAAAAAGGCAAGATGGGTGGTGATTGCCTCAACTATGGATGTGTACCTTCCAAGGCGCTGATCGCGGCAGCGCATCGTGCGCATGTGATGCGTAGTTGTGGACGGTTCGGTTTGGATGCCGTGACACCCAAAGTTGATTTTCAAGGCGTTCATCGTCACGTGCAAAGCGTCATCGCGGCGATTGCGCCCAACGACAGCGTTGAGCGGTTTGAAGGGTTGGGTGTTCGCGTCATCCAGGCGGCTGGGCGCTTTGTAGATAAGGCGACGGTTGCTGCGGGAGACTATCGCATAACGGCGCGACGCTTTGTAATCGCAACGGGTTCTTCGCCATTTGTGCCACCAATTCCCGGTTTGGACGACGTGCCCTATTTCACGAATGAGACGATCTTCGATAACCAGCGAGCGATCGGCCATCTGATTGTGATCGGTGGCGGACCAATCGGGATTGAGCTTGCACAGGCGCACCTGCGTCTTGGCGCTCAAGTTACTGTTGTGGAGGGCATGGCAGCGCTGTCCAAGGACGATCCGGAAATGGCTTCAGTTGTCCTTAAGCGGTTGCGTGATGAAGGACTGGAAATTCGCGAAGGCGTGCCGGTGCAGCAGGTGGAGGGCGCGGCGGGCGACATTCGCGTCAAGATAGGCGAGGGCGATGCCGCCGAAACTATTTCTGGCACACATCTACTGGTGGCAACGGGGCGGCGGCCGAACATCTCAGAACTGGGGCTGGATGCTGCCGGCATCAAATACGAGCGTTCGGGTGTCAAGGTGTCGCAAGGGCTGGTGACGTCCAACCGAAAGGTCTTTGCCATTGGCGATGTTACTGGCGGCCAGCAATTTACGCACGTCGCCAATTACCATGCTGGCATCGTCATTCGCCGTGCGTTGTTCCGCATGCCGGCGAAGGTCAATAATGGCATCATCCCGTGGGTGACCTATACTGATCCTGAACTGGCCCATGTGGGCCTGACCGAAGAGGAGGCGCGCGCAAGGCATGGTCGTGTCTCAGTATTGCGCTGGGCGTTTCACGAGAATGATCGCGCCCAGGCGGAGCGAGCGACGCACGGGCACGTCAAGGTCATCGTGACCAGAGCGGGACGCATTCTCGGCGCATCAATCGTTGGTGCGCAGGCCGGGGAGTTGATACAAATCTGGTCGCTCGCCATATCCCAAGGTATGAAAATCAAGGCGATGGCCGGTTTTATTTCGCCTTATCCGACGCTAGGCGAGGTGAACAAGCGGGCGGCCATCAGGCATTTTGTTGCATTCCCCGGTAATCCTCTGGTGCGTAAGGTCATCGGCTTCCTTGCTAAACTGGGCTAGGGTCAGGACCCAATGGCAATGAGTGGGCCCGTTCTTGCTGGGTCCAGACCCTAAATAATAGGGGCGTTGCGAATTTGAGGTCCCGGTTGGACAAAAAGACTGAAAATCCATTCGACGAAAGCCCAGCCGCACGGGAGCGCGCCGGGGGCGGTGTTGGGCGTTGGGTCGATGCCTCGCGGCGACGTTGGCTGTCGCTGGGGTTGCCAGCAAAGCTGCTTTTGTTGACGGCCGGTTTCGTCATGCTGGCGGAAATTCTGATCTTCGTGCCTTCTGTTGCCAACTACCGCGTTTCCTGGCTTTCAGACCGGCTGACGGCGGCACAGGTTGCTTCCCTTGCGGCTGAAGCGGTGCCGGGCGGTGTCGTACCGCAAAAAGTGCGCTCCGAGTTGCTGAGAACCGCACAAGTGAAGGCGGTAGCGGTGCGGCGGGATGGCCGCCGGCGCGTTGTTTTGCCTGCGGGTGAGCCCATAACAATTGATGCGCACTATGATCTCAGACCGCAGAACGGCGGCTTCTTTGGTGGTATCGCCGAGCGTCTTGGCTTGATACGTGATGCGTTTGCCACGTTCGTTTATGGAGATGACCGCACCATTCGTGTCATGGGGCCTGTTGGCGATGATCCTGCAGATTTCATTGAGATCGTAATTCCCGAAGCACCTTTGAAGAAAGTCATGGTCCGTTTCGGACTTAATATTCTCGGGCTTTCGATCATGATCTCATTGATTACCGCTGCAATGGTCTATCTGGCGCTGTCCTATCTTCTCGTGCAGCCGATGATGCGAATTACACGCAACATGGTGCGGTTTTCGGAAAACCCGGAAGATCCCGAGCGCATCATTTCGGTGTCGGCGCGCAATGACGAAATCGGTATTGCCGAACGCGAGCTGTCGCGCATGCAAAAGGAACTCTCACAGTTGTTCCTGCAGAAGAATCGGCTGGCTCAACTAGGTCTGGCGGTGTCGAAAATCAATCATGATCTGCGCAATATGCTTGCCAATGCGCAGCTTATCTCCGATCGCCTCACCGGAAGTCCCGACCCGACCGTGCAGCGCTTTGCGCCAAAGCTGATCGCGTCACTCGATCGCGCGATCAATTTCTGTAACGACTCGCTTAAATTCGGACGTGCGGAAGAAGCTACGCCGAGGCGGGAGTTACTGCGCCTGAAACCCACGGTCGACGAGGTGGCCGATGGTCTTGGACTACCCCGCGATGGCGAGATTGCATGGCGAGTGGAGATGGACGAAAGGCTGCGCATCGACGTGGACCGCGAACATTTGTTCCGTGTCTTGTCGAACCTTGTACGCAATGCGGTGCAGGCGATCGAAGGGCAGGACGGGGACGAGCGTATTGAGCCTGGGCAAATTTTATTTCGAGCTTGGCGTGATGGACGGCGGGTGTCCATCGAGGTGCGTGACAACGGACCGGGTGTACCGCCGCGGGCCAGGGAAAATCTGTATCGCGCATTCCAGGGTGGCATGCGAAAGGGTGGTACCGGCCTTGGTCTGGCTATTGCGGCGGAATTGATTGCGGCGCATGGTGGGCGGTTGCAACTGCTCGATACCGACCGTGGTGCGGCTTTCCTGATTGAAATACCAGACCGTTCGACAGCGGCGTAGAGCAGCTACGCCTTCCATTAAACATGCTCTCTTGTCTAACGCATGTTTTTCACGCTGAACCGCTTCACACTTCAGCTAAACATGCTCAAAGAAAAACCCCGGCAGACCGCTGCCGGGGTTTTTGATGTCGCGCTGCCGATGGGCGGGCCGGCAGAATTTTTTACGTTACCGCGTGCGTGTTCATTGCGTTCTACAGCAATTCAGGTTGGTCGAACACGCCAGTGTAGCGCCAGTAGAGTTTGAGGGCGTGACCCCGATCAGATGGCTTCCTTGAGATCCTTGGCGGCGCGGAAAGCAATCTTCTTGCTCGCCTTGATCTTGATCGATTCGCCAGTGGCGGGGTTGCGACCCATGCGTGCAGGGCGATGGCGAACCTGGAGAATGCCAAGACCAGCAATGCGCAGGCGAGCACCCTTCTTGAGATGGGTGGTTATCATGTCGACCATGTTGGACAACATCTCATTGGCTTGCTTCTTGGGCACGTCGTGCGCCTCCGCCAGGGCATCGCCCAGGTTGCGAAGTGTAATAGTGACGGGCTTTTTTACCGACTTGGTCGCCTTGGCGGCCTTGGCGGCGGTTGGGGACTTCTTGACGGCCGTCTTCTTGGCTGCCGTCTTTTTTGCCGCTGTCTTCTTCGCGGCGGGCTTGGCTTTCGCCTTAGCCTTAGCTGCTGCCATTTTAGTTCTCCCTCTTATGCGTCAGGTGTTCGCTAGTTAGCGTGGGTGTAAAAAAATCCGTGGAACGTACCGATCAGTCCCTTGAGTGGATATGTTAATTCTTTTTGTCCCAAAAGCTGATTTTTGGTGTTTTGCGTGTAAAAACGAATTTGGAGTGACGCGTTTGCAACGAAATGGGCTGTTTTTAGCAGTTTTGGAAGGAAAAGCTTCCTTTGATCATCGCAGTACTCCTGCCACTTGGCGCCAAAGTGCGACCCAAGATGCATGTGAGTCGCGGTAATTTTGGCCTGATTTTGATGTGCCGGAGAGTGCTGATTGCCACGAACAGGTTCGTGAGTAATGGCCTTGCCAGCAACATTTCCAAGCGGTCGGCTGGAGGCCGGCGGAAGATTTCGCCTCATCTCTGGGGGCAGGATTGACGTCGCATAAGATGTGCGAGAGCGCCCTGACGAGGGATGAAATATGGTTCCAGAACTATTCTACGAAAGTAAAATCGAGGGGAAAATAAAAATGGCGAAACCCGATCAATTGCGGTTTCGCCATTTTTTCTATGTTTGTCTCTTGGAGAATTTCGAACCTTTATCCAAAAGCTGGCGTCGAGCCGCCTGAATTGAATGTTTGAGGCTATTTCGATTAAAATGGCTGATCGACGAGGTTTGGCTGGTAAGCTTGCAGCTTTGCTTCCAAACCGCTGGAATGCAGCTCATAGCCAGGGGTGTTCGGCCTTCGCCTTGGCTTCATAGCCAGCGATAACGTCGGCCTTTTCAAGTGTCAGCCCGATATTATCGAGGCCGTTCAGCAGGCAATGCTTTCGGAACGGGTCGATGTCAAAGCGGATGCAGCCTCCATCAGGGCCGCGGATTTCCTGTGCGTCGAGATCTACGGTGATGGTGGCGTTGGCGCCGCGGCTTGCGTCGTCCATCAGCTTGTCGACGTCCGACTGGTCGAGCTTGATGGGCAAAATGCCGTTCTGGAAGCAGTTATTGTAAAAGATGTCGGCGAAGTCGGGCGCGATGACGCAGCGAATGCCGAAGTCCAGAAGTGCCCACGGTGCATGCTCCCGGCTTGACCCACAGCCGAAGTTCTCGCCTGTCACAAGTATTTCGGCGTTACGGTAGGCGGGCTTGTTCAATACGAAATCGGGGTTTTCCTTGCCGCTTTGATCGTAGCGCATCTCGTAAAACAAGGACTTGCCAAGGCCGGTGCGCTTGATCGTTTTCAAGAACTGCTTGGGGATAATCATGTCGGTGTCGATGTTTCTCAAGGGCAGAGGCGCTGCGATACCGGTCAACGTCGTGAATTTTTCCATTTTTGGCGGTGCTTTCTTGGTCAGTTACCCGATGGGCGGCCTCAGGGTTCGAGGCCGTCAGCGAGGGCGCGGAAATAGCCTTCGGCAGCAATCAGGCGATCAATGCGCCGGTCTGCTGCTGTTTGGAGCCCGTCGGAGCGCGGTGCGCTTGCATCCAGGCGTTCAAGGCGTCTTTTAACGCCTGCCAGCTTGCGGCCGTCAAGATGATGTTCAAGTACGCCAACCATGTTCTCGACATAACCTGTGATGCGGCCGAATTCCCGAGCCGCCCGGCGCGCTGCATGGCGGTCGTCGGGTTGGCGTTCGATCTCATACAATGCCTCGGCGGCTCGGGCGAGAGTGTCGGCGATGGCTGTGGCATAGCGGGTGACGCGCCGACGGCGGGATTCGTCCAGTGGAGCAAGCGCGGAGATCCAGCCGTGGATGGTCACGGCGAGGTCAAGTATTACACCCACGTAGGCAGTGTACGGCATTGATGGCTCCGCAAAGGGCTCGGCTCATCTGATGCTATGCAGGGTCTGTCGGGTGGGGATATCTATAGAGCGGGAGATAAGAGCGTCAGGCGATAAATCAGAACCAATTCTGTTTCTAAAGCCTGCCTATCTCACGAGGGCACGGCCGTCATCGCGCTGGCACGAGATCGACCGGCAAGGGGGAGGCGGGGTAGAGCGCTTTTCGATCCGATGGAATCGGATCGGCGCTCTAGTTTCTTGTTTGGTCGCATTTTCTTCGACGAACGGGTGTCCACTTCATCGGAAAATGCTCTAGCCCGTCGATCCGGCGCCGGCGATCGCTTCGCGGCCGCGCGAAGCCTGCTCCACTTCAGCCATGCGCAGTGCCTTGACACGGCGACGCAGCACTTCGTTGCGCATGCCCTTCATATGCAGCGCCAGAAAGAGCAGCGTGAAGCCCACTGCATTGACCAGCAACGGAATGAGGATTGAGGAGTGGATAGCCGGTCCATCGAGCTTCACCACACTGGCGGGCTGATGCAGCGTATTCCACCAATCGACCGAGAACTTGATAATCGGCAAAATGACGACGCCTGCCAAGCCCAGAACGGCGGTCTGTTTGGCCGCCAACACCTCGTCCTCGAGTGAGGAGCGCAACGCCATCAGACCCAGGTAAAGGAAGAACAGGATCAGTACCGAGGTCAGGCGTGCATCCCAAACCCAGTAGGTGCCCCACATCGGCTTGCCCCACAGCGATCCGGTGATCAAGGCCAGCAATGTAAAGGCGGCGCCGATGGGCGCTGCCGCCTTGGCCGAGACATCGGCCAGCGGATGGCGAAACACCAGCAGGCCAAAGCTCGAGATGGCGATCATCAAGTAGCCCATCATGCCAAGCCAGGCCGAGGGCACATGGATGAACATGATCTTGACGGTTTCGCCCTGCTGATAGTCAGGCGGCGCCACGAAAAATGTCAGATAAAGACCATAGCCGATGACGGCGACTGCGGCGGCGGTCAGCCACGGCAGCACCTTTCCCGAAAGCGCCATGAAGCGCGTTGGGTTGGCCAGACGCTGGGTCCAGCTTTGGCTTGTTGCATCGCTCGTCGTCATGGCCCTGGTCTATCCCCGGTTCGGCTCAAGTGCAATTCATCAAGTGCCTGAAGAGTTGCGACCAATTGCGGAAATTGGGTCACCATCAAGCGGAATTGACTGGCTAATGCCACCTTGGGGTTAGATTCACCCATCCCGGTTTCTCGTGCCGCGGCATCTCGTATCCTTGCCGGTCGTTTTCGCCGGTCGTTTTCGAAAAGCGGCACTGACGCGGTTTGCCCAAAGCCGGCTGCTTTGGGCATGGGCAAACCGATCAGGGGCCCAGCGCCACGCGCGGGAGCATGGTTACTGGCGGATCCCTTCGATATCGAGCGTGAGCTCGACCTCACGGGATGCCGGCCCCAGATTGTAATCGATACCGAAATCCTTCAGCGGCAGGCTGACCTTGCCGGTGAAGCCATCCCGATAGCCGCCCCAGGGGTCCTTGCCACCGCCGACATGCTCGGCCTCGAAGGCGATTTCCTTGGTGATACCTTTCAGGGTCAGTTTGCCGGTGACTTTGGCTTTACCGTCAGCCAGGGGAGCAATTGACGTCGATTCAAAGATTGCGGTCGGATACTTTTCGACGTTGAGAAAATCTTTGTTTCTCAGATGCTTATCGCGCTCCGCATGGTTGGAATTGAGGCTGGCGACGTCGATCTCGACGCGAACTTTGGATTTCTCAGGGGCGGCTTCATCGAAGCTGAAGTTTCCTGTAAAACGGTCGAACCGCCCACTCAGCCAACTGTATCCCAGATGCTTGATGCGGAAGTTGATGAACGCGTGAGCCCCCTTCCTATCAATCACATATTCGGCAGCGCCAGCGCTTGATGTTCCGAAGCTGGCCAACAAGGCCGTGCTCATCGCGGCAACGGCCATGACACCAGCAAACGTCGGACTTTTCATGATTCATCTCCCGAAATTCAGAATCTTAGAACAGGCAACGCTCCAATATGGCGTTGACGGACGGAAATTACCACCTCAGCCGCGTAACATGCGCACGAGCGTACGTTTGCCATCCCAGAGGTGGTGCTTGATTGCGGCGGCTGCGTGAACCAGCGCGAGGACTATCGTTGTCCAAGCCAGCCAGCGGTGAACCATTCCGGCAGGCGTTTCGAGGCCGTCGTGCGTCCAGATTGCTGGAATGCGGACGATGCCGAAGACATTCAGCGGCTGGCCTTTGGCGGTAGCGATGAGATAGCCGCTGACACAGAGCGCAATCAGCAGCAGATAGAAGCTCACGTGGACGAACGTGGCCATCTTGCGTTCGAGGGCGGATTCGACTTCCGGCACCGGCTTGGGATTGATGAACCGCCAGATCAAACGCAGGACGAGGGCCGCAAGGAACACCATTCCTGCGCTTTTATGCAGATCGGGCGCAGCGTTGTACCAAGTATCGTAATAAGTCAAATCGACCATCCAAAGGCCAAGGCCAAACAACGCGAAAACCGCGAGCGCCATGAGCCAGTGGAACCAGCGCGTTACCGCGCCATAGCTGTCGAGTGTGTCCTTGAGCATCCTGCCCCCTTCGCGCATCTTGGAGCGCGCGTCCCAGACAGGTGGGGACGCATGGCGGCAAACTCAACCTGCCACGGATTATTTTTGCCCAACCTCGTGTTTGCCTTGTGGATTGACGCAAGGACGGAGAGCGGAATTCGTCACCACTTGCTGCTATGGCGGCGCGCTGTAGCTTAACATGCTCTTTTGCCGCGCATGTTGGTCACGCTGAACCGCTCCACACTTCAGCTCAACATGATCTTTTGTGGCGCATGTTGTTCACGCTGAACCGCTGCGCACTTCAGCTCAACATGCGTTATTGCATATGCTGGCGCAGGGCGGCGGCGGCGGCCACCGGGCCTAGAACCATCGAAACCAGCGATATCGCCGAGAGGATCAGGAACGAAGCCTGAAAGCCCTGCGGCGACATCAATGCGGAGCTGATGGCGGTAATGCCGAAAATCAGCGTTGGCACATAGAACGGCAGCACCAGCAGGGCGAGGAGCAGACCGCCACGGCGGGTCTTCAACGTCAATGCGGCGCCGATTGCGCCTAAAAAGCTGATGGCCGGCGTGCCCGCCAGCATTGTTGCAATCACCAACGGGTAGGCGCGCGCTTCCAAATTCAGGAGAATGCCGAGGATCGGCGCCATCAGCGCCAGCGGAATTCCGGTCGAGATCCAATGGGCGAACGCCTTTGACGCGGCAACCAGTTCGAGTGGCAGAGCACCCAGCGCCAGAACATCGAGCGAGCCGTCGTCGTGATCAGCTTCAAAGATCCGGGGCAGTGACAGAAGCGCGGCAAGCAGCAGCGCAACCCACAAGATGCCGGGCGCGATGCGCGTCAACAAGTTGAGATCGGGACCAAGGCCCAGCGGCATCAGCGTGACGACGATCAGATAAAATCCCAGCGCCGTGCCGAGGGCGCCGCCTTCGCGAACCGCCAGCAACAGATCGCGCTTGAGAAGGGTGAGGAAGCCACTCATGGCGCCGCCCTCCCGGCCGCCGCAGCCTTGACCTCATCGCCCAGCCGCAATTCACCCGACTTGATGAGACCCAACGGCAGATGGGTTGCAGCCACCACCAGCCCGCCGCCCGCCACATGCGCGTCGATCAATCGAGCGAGCAGGCCCGTTGAGCGCGCGTCCAGCGAGACGGTCGGCTCGTCGAGCAGCCAGACCGGACGTTCCGCCACGAGAAGGCGCGCCAGCCCGAGGCGGCGCTTTTGGCCCGCCGAGAGATAGCCAGCGGGAATATCGGCCAGCGGATCGATTTCGAACTTGTCCAATGCCAACCAGAGGCGATCATCGCGTGCGGCCGCCGCTTGCTCCGCATGGCCCAGATAGGCCTGCCAGAAGCGCAGGTTTTCAAGAACGGTGAGACTTGCCTTGTTGGAATCGAGGTGGCCAACGTAATGGCAGGCCTCGCGCAGGTCGCGATCACGATCCCAGCCGTGCAGCGCAATCGTGCCCGATTGTGCCTCCAGATAGCCCGCCAGGGTGCGAATGAGCGTCGTTTTTCCCGCGCCGTTGCGGCCGGTCAGCAAGAGCGCCTCGCCCGAGGTTAACTCGAACGACAGCCCCTCGATAATGCGGCGGCCGGCGCGGGCGACGACCAGATCTCGGATTTGAAGCTGCACGAGCGCCAATCTGCCTGCATTTGTCCGTTTTGGGGGCAGCCCGTGCCCACCTTAGAGCGCCTTTCGATCGAATCGAATCGGATCGGCGCTCTAGCTCTTTGGTTTGGTCGCATTTTCTTCGACGAACCGGTATCCACTTCGTCGAAAAATGCTCTAGGTCCGCCGCGCCCAATAAGATCCTGTGCCAATCCGGAAGTTTAGTGGCCGTGCGGGCGACCGGGCTATATAAGTGTCCCGCTCCCACTGACGCCAGCGCAAAAAAGCGGGGCGGTTACGGTTGGACGGGCCAAATGCGGTCCGATTATACCAATCGGTTATAACCCATCCGCCGGCACACCGGCGGCGCGGCAAGGTTCAGGGGCGGCAAGGCCTGGGTGCGAGCCATGACCGGCTGTGCATCGGGCTAATGCGTGCTGTTTCTGGCATGCTCCGTCCTTAGCGCCTTTCATTCAAGCCCGATCGTGTCCTGGAGGTCCAACCTTGAGCGCCAAAACCCCCAAGTCCCTCGACAGCTTCAACTGCCGCAAGACACTCGACGTCGATGGCAAGAGCTATGTCTATTATTCCCTGCCTGACGCAGAAAAGAACGGTCTGGCAGGCATCTCCAAGCTGCCCTTCTCGATGAAGGTCCTGCTCGAAAACCTGCTGCGTCACGAGGATGGCCGAACGGTCACCAAGGACGATATCGCGGCGATGGCCAAATGGCTCGACGACAAGGGCAAGGCCGGCGCCGAGATCGGCTTTCGCCCAGCCCGCGTGCTGATGCAGGACTTCACCGGCGTTCCCGCCGTGGTCGACCTTGCCGCGATGCGCGATGGCATGACCCAGCTTGGTGGTGATCCAGAAAAAATCAACCCGTTGGTGCCGGTGGATCTGGTCATCGACCATTCGGTGATCGTTGACGATTTCGGCAATCCGCAGGCGATCGCCCACAACGTCGAGCTGGAATATCAGCGCAACGGCGAACGCTACAACTTCCTCAAGTGGGGGCAGGGCGCGTTCGACAACTTCCGCGTCGTGCCGCCGGGCACCGGCATCTGCCATCAGGTCAACCTCGAATACCTCGCCCAGACGGTGTGGACCAACGACCTGGAGGGGGGCGGTACGGTCGTCTATCCCGATACGCTGGTCGGCACCGACAGCCATACGACGATGGTCAACGGTCTGGCGGTGCTCGGCTGGGGCGTCGGCGGCATCGAAGCTGAGGCGGCCATGCTCGGCCAGCCGCAATCGATGCTCATCCCCGAAGTGATCGGCTTTCGTCTCGAAGGCAAGCTCAAGGAAGGCGTCACCGCCACCGACCTCGTACTCACCGTCACGCAGATGCTGCGCAAGAAGGGCGTCGTCGGCAAGTTCGTCGAGTTCTACGGTCCGGGCCTCGACAACATGACGCTCGCCGATCGTGCGACAATCGCCAACATGGCGCCCGAATATGGCGCCACCTGCGGGTTCTTCCCCGTCGACGGCGAGACCATCAACTATCTGACGCTGTCGGGGCGGGCTTCGGATCGCATCGCACTGGCGCAAGCCTATACCAAGGCGCAGGGCCTGTGGCGGCAGAGCGGATCGCCCGATCCGGTGTTCACCGACACGCTGTCGCTCAAACTGGACGACGTGGTTCCCTCGATGGCCGGACCGAAGCGTCCTGAAGGGCGCATCGCACTGCCCGACATCAAGCCGGGCTTTGCCACCGCGCTGGCCGACGAATACAAAAAGCCGGGCGAGCTTGACAAAAAGGTGCCGGTCAACGGCCGTGACTTCGAGATCCGCAATGGCGACGTGGTCATCGCTGCGATCACCAGCTGCACCAACACGTCGAACCCGAGCGTGCTGATCGCAGCGGGCCTGCTCGCCCGCAACGCCGCCAACAAGGGGCTGACGTCGAAGCCGTGGGTCAAGACGTCGCTGGCGCCTGGGTCGCAGGTTGTCGCGGCCTACCTGGAGAAATCCGGGTTGCAGCCCTACCTCGACAAGATCGGCTTCAACCTCGTTGGCTTCGGCTGCACCACCTGCATTGGCAATTCCGGGCCGTTGCCGGCAGAGATTTCCAAGGCGATCAACGACAATGGCATCGTTGCGGCCGCCGTGCTTTCGGGCAACCGCAACTTCGAAGGCCGCGTCAGCCCCGACGTGCAGGCGAACTATCTGGCCTCGCCGCCGCTGGTCGTCGCCTACGCCCTGGCGGGCAGCGTCAATCGCGACCTGACGAGCGAGCCGCTTGGCATGGGTTCGGATGGCCAGCCGGTCTACCTCAAGGACATCTGGCCGACGAGCCAGGAGATCCACCAGTTCATCACCCAGAACATTACGCGCGGCATGTTCGAAGAGCGCTACGCGGATGTGTTCAAGGGTGACGTCAACTGGCAGGGCATCAAGACCTCCACCGGTCAGACCTACGGTTGGGATGATACCTCGACCTACGTGCAGAACCCGCCCTACTTCCGCGGCATGAAGAAAACGCCCGCGGCGCCGTCCGACATCGTGAGCGCGCGTGTCCTTGGTCTGTTCGGTGACAAGATCACCACCGACCACATCTCGCCGGCCGGCTCGATCAAGGCGGCGAGCCCGGCTGGCAGGTATCTGCTCGACAACGGCGTCAACCCGGCCGACTTCAACCAGTACGGCACGCGGCGTGGCAACCATGAAGTCATGATGCGCGGTACGTTCGCCAACATCCGCATCAAGAACTTCATGAACGTCGATGCGAACGGCAACGTGAAGGAGGGTGGCAACACCGTCCACTATCCTTCGGGTGAAAACGTGCCGATCTATGACGCGGCGATGCGTTACGAGCGCGACGGCGTGCCGCTCGTCGTGTTTGCGGGCGTTGAATACGGCAATGGCTCGTCGCGCGACTGGGCGGCCAAGGGCACCAACCTGCTCGGTGTCAAGGCGGTGATTGCACAATCGTTCGAGCGCATCCACCGCTCCAATCTGGTCGGCATGGGTGTCGTCCCGTTCGTGTTCGAGGATGGCATGTCCTGGCAGGCGCTCGGGCTGAAGGGCAACGAGACCGTCACCATCCGCGGGCTCGGCAACGTCAAGCCGCGCCAGAAGATGACGGCGGAAATCACGTTCGCTGACGGCGCGAAGAAGGATGTGCCGATCCTGTGCCGGATCGATACGCTCGACGAGATCGAATACTTCCGCAACGGCGGCATTTTGCACTACGTGCTGCGCAATCTCGCTGCTTGAGGGACGTGGTGTTCAAAATTGGGTCTTTGAGGCCCAGCGCGCGCGGCCGCCAGCAATGGCGGCCGTTCGTGTTTTACGCCATGCAAAGCTAAGCCCCGTTTAATGCGTTGTGATGATCTCGTTAACGGATCTGCTGGCATAACCCATTCGTGACTCGCATTTGACATGGGGCCCGTCCATGTAATGATCTGTGGTTGAAACCCCACCGGAAAGCCAATGTGGCGTTCGTTACGAGATTTGAGACAAAGCTTGAGATCGGCTTCCCTCGGACCCCTGATGCGCGTGCTGCCGAAGGGCTTTATGGCGCTCGTTTTCGCGGCGGTCCCGCCAATCGCAGCTGCGATGGCGCAACAGGCTCAACCCGCCGTGGACCCGCAAACGGGCCTGACACCTGACGGGACGCCGGCGCCTGTCTCGGCGGTGATCGAGCTGTTCACGAGCCAGGGCTGCTCGGCATGCCCGCCGGCGGACCAGTTGCTGGAGAGCTATGCCAAACGGCGCGACATCATGGCCTTGTCGCTGCCGGTCGATTACTGGGATTACCTGGGTTGGAAGGACACGCTCGCCTCGCGCAATAACACCGAGCGTCAGCGCTCGTATGCAAAGTCACGCGGCGATGGCGCGGTCTACACGCCGCAGGTCGTGGTCAACGGGATGGGCCATGCGGTCGGCTCGGATCGTTCGCAAATCGAGCGACAGATTGCCAAAACAGCGATGGCGTTCGCGGCACGGCGCGTGCCGATGCGCTTCTGGCGCACCTCGAGCATGATTATCGTCGAAATCGCCTCAAGTTCGAATAGCACGAACGTGAGCCAGGCGACGATCTGGCTGGCGCCGGTGGAGGAAGTCGCCGAAGTCGAGATCCAACGTGGCGAGAACCAGGGCAAGACATTCAAATACCATAACGTCGTCCATGAACTGACCCCGATCGGCGTGTGGACCGGCAAGGCGATGCGCATCCAGATTGCCGCGCAACTGTTCATCAAGCCTGGCAACATGCGCTATGCCGTGCTGATGCAAGAGGGCACGACGGGCCCGATCATCGGGGCGGCGTGGCTCGGCATGTGACGGCGCAGCCATGGCCCCTGCCGCGGGCCCCAGCCTCAGCTCATAAAACCGCGGTTGCGCAACAGTCCGTCGATGGCGGGGGGACGGCCGCGAAACTTGACATAGGCTTCCGTGGGATCGCGCATGTTGCCGGCTGAATAGATGTAGCGCTTGAGGCGGTCGGCGGTCTTGCGATCGAAGATATCGCCGGTCTCCTCGAAAGCCGCGAATGCATCGGCGTCCATGACTTCCGACCACATGTAGCTGTAGTAGCCGGCAGCGTAGCCTGAGACGATGTGCATGAAATGGGGCAGGCGGTGGCGCATCACGATTTCACCGGGCATGCCGATCTCGTGCAAGACCTCCGCCTCGAACTGATCGACGTCGGTGGGCGGTTCATCGGCCGTATAGAGCTTCATGTCGGCAAGTGCCGAGGCGGTGAACTCGACGGTGGCGAAGCCCTGATTGAAATTGCGCGCCGCTTTCAGCTTCTTGAGAAGGCTTGCCGGCATCGGTTTTCCGGTCTTGGTGTGAAGCGCAAAGCGGGTCAGCACCTCGGGGCGCGTCAGCCAATGCTCATAAAGCTGGGATGGCAGCTCGACGAAATCGCGCGTCACGGATGTGCCCCACAACGTTGGATAGGTGACATCCGACAGCAGGCCGTGCAGCGCGTGGCCGAACTCATGGAACAGCGTGCGGGCGTCGTCAAAAGACAACAACGCCGGCTCGCCTTCCGCCCCCTTGGCGAAGTTCATCACGTTAATGATGATGGGTGTGGAGCCCTTGGCGAGCTTGTGCTGGCCGCGGAAATTCGACATCCACGCTCCCGAACGTTTCGAGGGCCGGGCGAAATAGTCGCCAAGAAACAGCCCGACATGCGCGCCCTTGCGGTTCTTCACCTCCCAGACGCGCACGTCGCGATGATAACGCGGCACTTCATCTCGTGGCGTGAAGGTGAGACCAAACAGACGGTTCGCACAATCGAATGCGGCGGCGATCATCTGGTCGAGCTGCAGGTAGGGGCGCAGTTGCGCTTCATCGAGATCATAGCGCGCCTTGCGCACCTTTTCGGCGTAGTAGCGCCAGTCGGACGCCGCTATTGCCGTGTTGGTCCCTTCAGCGCGTGCAGCGGCTGAGAGCGCTTCGCACTCCTGTTGCGCCTTGTGGCGCGCGTGGTCCCACACCTTGCCGAGCAGATCGGCGACGGCTGCGGGGGTCTTTGCCATGGTGTCCGACAAGGAAAAGTCGGCAAACGTGTCGTAGCCGAGCAGGGCCGCGTACTCCTTGCGCAACGCAACGATCTGGGACAGGACGGCGCGGTTATCGGTGGCACCGCCATTGGCGCCGCGGCGTGTCCAGGCCTTGAATGCCTCCTCGCGCAGATCACGGCGCGTGGAAAACGTCAGGAACCCTTCAACGCTGGAGCGCGCCAGCGTGATGACGTGTTTGCCGGCAAGGCCGCGCTCGCCAGCGGCGCGCGCGGCGGCGACGCGAAAACCCTCGGGCAGTCCGGCCAGGTCGCGTTCACCATCCAGAACCATCTGCCAGGACTGCTCATCCTTGAGGACGTTCTGCATGAACTGCGTGATGAGGGTTGCAAGCTGCTCCTTGATCAGGCTGACGCGCTTGCGCTGCGCGGGTTTGAGCTTGGCACCGGCACGGACGAACGAGAGGTGGGTGCGTTCCAGCAGCCGCAACGCCTGCGCATCGAGCTTCAGCTTGTCGCGGCGCTCATAGAGATCATCGACACGCTGGAACAACCGCGCATCGAGCAGGATGGCGCTTTCGTGGGCGGCAAAGCGCGGTGACATCTGACGGGCAACGGCGGCAAGCTCATCGGTCGAATCGGTTGCCTCGAGGTTGGAGAAGACGCGCGCCACGCGGTCCAGCTCGCTCCCCGCCTTTTCGAGCGCGATGATGGTGTTGGCAAACGTCGGGCGAGCGGGGTTTGTGGCGATTGCACGGATCTCGCGGCGGTGGGCAGTAAAGGCGTGGTTCAGGGCGGGCTCGAAGTGGCGTGTCTCGATCCGATCGAACGGCGCGATGCCGAACGGTGTGCGCCAGCTCTCCAGCAACGGATTGGCGGAGGGCTTGGCCGTCTTGGGCGTGGCCTTCTTTTTGGCCTTAGAAGCAACCTTGCGCGCAACGGGCGCTTTGTTCCTGCGTC
>ERZ795053.3358-NODE-3358-length-18284-cov-8.435295_pt1 | contig 18284 bp, 21 predicted proteins | sample MGYA00375137_ERZ795053 | MGnify/ENA primary metagenome ERZ795053 (study PRJEB30182, sample SAMN05720284) | activated sludge metagenome | isolation source: Anaerobic digester | place: Hong Kong | collected 2014-12-17 ...
GGCAAGACGCCCGCGGCGGCCTTTGCGGCGGTGGGGGCGCAGTTGGGGGAGATGGTGATCGAGCCGGGGGAGTTGGAGCGCTGGGCGACGGGGAGTTGACTCAGTTGGGGTGGGGAAACTCCTCCGCCAGCCACGCCCGCACCCGCTGCGCCGAGTTCAGCCCCTTGTCCATCAGGATCAGCGCCAGGTCGCGACCGCAGAAGAGCACCACCGGGTGGCGGTCCTGGCGGATCTCCTCATACGCCTGCTTCCCCACCACCGACGTCGTGACCAGAATCCTAAACTGGCGCTGGCGAGATAAATCTGCTGAATTCGTGAGTGCCGCGCGGGAATTAGGGTTGCTTTTGCGATATAGAATAACGGGCGCGTAAGGGGTATTGGGAGTATTTGACCCTAGCACCTCTGCGTGTGATAGACTATTTTTCTGAGTGGCCCATCCGACCGGTTTGGCCCCGTCCGGATGACCTGCGGGCCGCCAATGCTCCGACGACCGCCAGCCCCATGCTGGGGAGAATGGAGTTGGCGTGGTGACCGTTGCTTTGACCGTTGACCGTTTGGTGGGCGGGCGGCGCGCCTGGTGTAGGGAAATGGCATGGCTAAGGTGACGGCGCCGACGTGTGATGCGCTTTCTCACGCCGCAGTTTCTCTGCCTGCAGTACGTGGACTTTCAGCTTGCCTTTCCCGAGACGGACACTCAGATTCCGCTGGGGCAGGCGTATGCGGCGGCTGTGAAGTTGTATGAGGGGAAGCGGGAGTGGGGTAAAGGTTAAGGTAGGGCATCATACCCCAAAACTCCACGTTGCCGGACACGCCCTCGTAAGCAGTCTCCAATGGCGTGTATATTCGCTGGCTATTGGCCTGTCAAGTAGTCCGACGCAAAGTCTCTCTCACCGCCTACAGAAAATGGGACAGCTAATCTTTCAGGGAACAGTCACCAGAATCGAATATACCCAGGGCCCGTTCGGCAACCAGCACACCACTATTGACGGCACCCGCTACGCCACTTGGTGGGACGCGGTCGAAACCCCGGTACACCGAGGCGCCACGGTCGAGTACGTGGTCCGGACGCGCAAGCAGACGCTCAACGGCGTCGAGTACAGCTTCACCGAAGCCGTGATCAAGCACGTGCTCTGACGCCGCCGCTCATAACCGAGCCTTCCTTGTCGCGGGAGTCAGGATCATCTGGCTCCCGACTTTTCGTGCGGGACCTGCCTTCGATAAGTGGCCGTCTTCGGAGCCGACGGCAAAACTCGGATCGGGTCTCACGCCAGCCGCAGCCTAGCCCAGGCTGCGCACCTCGTAGCTCACCAGCTCGCCGGCAAAGCTCACCGTCGTCAGCATCATGGCCATGGTGCGCGCCTTCCACTCGTCGTCGGCGTAGACGGCCTGGCTGTGGACGTAGACGCCATCCTTAAAGATGTCGACCTGGAAGCCGGGCGCGCCCGCCTGGCGGCGCGCCTCGTTGGCGGTCAGGGCGGTGAGTCGGCCGCGCTCGGCGTCGGTGAGATTGTCGGGCCTCTTCATGCGGGCGATCTCTCCTGTTCGGTCAGATGACTGGGTTTCCATGCTAACATCATATTGAACATATAGCATTCAAACAACTGGGCCAATCGCGTGGACGCCAGTAACAGATCGTCATTGCTCTCACCGCACATATCCTTCCCTTATTAATGTTTGCCATGCTGGAACATCCGTGCTATCGTTGTCCGGGCGTTCCACATTGGCAGCAGTAGGAGACAATCAAACCCGTTTACCATTTTCAACTCATACAATTTGCCAACACAAGCCGCAACTATTGGATGCCTCGATATGCAACATGCGTTCGTGCTCAAGTCAAATCAAAGCGAAGCGTCGAAGAAGCCTCTGGCTAGGCAAGCGCTCGGTCAATTCTACACGCCACAGCAGATAGGCATAAGTCTCATCGATGCAGTGGTAGGGGCAATTGACCTGAAAGATACCAGTGAGTATAGCGTTATAGATCCCTTCTGCGGAGATGGGAGACTGCTAGTCGAGTTTCTGTATCGCGTCTCACAAATACCTGAGTCCAGATATATCAAGTGGACCATAACTTTCTGGGATGTTGATGAGAACGCGGTGGAAGTAGCAGCAAGGAATCTTGGAAAGATCGTAGCGAAAACGGGACTGCACGTCAACTTGTCAAAGTGGGTCGGCGATTCATTCATGATTCCACCCAATGAATACCAATCCCATGATTGTGTAATCACCAATCCTCCATGGGAAACTTTGAAACCAGATAACAGGTGGCTCAAAGAAATATCTAGCGACGCCCAGAAGGCCTATGTTCAACTATTAAGGGACTATGACAGATCCCTTGCTGACCGATTGCCTCATTCACAGCCAAGCAGAAAGTATGCCGGGTGGGGTACAAATTTGTCGCGCTGCGGGCTCGAACTGTCTATGAATCTCATACGAGATGGCGGAATCTGCGGCATAGTAGTCCCTCTTTCTCTCCTGACAGATCACACAAGCTCTAATTTGAGAGCTTGGCTACTCAACATTGCGCACATTTCTCAGATTACTCATTATCCTGCTGAATTACAGCAATTTGACAGTGTGGACCAAGAAGTCGTATTTTTCGTGGCTACCAAAACTCAGGTGATGGCAAGTGATACTACAATTGTGCGTTACGATCGCAACGGTCATGTATCACGCGCAGAAAGACTTCAGTTAAGTCCACTCCGCCTCTCTGAAAACGACTACTGTATACCTGTAAACTATGGATCTCTTAGCCTTAGATTGCTTGATGTGCTAGATCAACTAAGGACTGTTGCGAGTTATGAAGGGAAGGGTATTACCGACCTATGGCTGGGACGAGAACTCGACGAGACAAGGCATAAAGAATTTCTTTCAAACCATGGGAAATACGGGTTCCTTAAAGGTCGAATGGTTGGGCGATATTGTTTGTTAGCATTCCCATCTAGCTATGTTAGCGAAGATAAGCGAACAATACCCCGCTCGGCCTCCTTCCATCGATTGGCTTGGAGAGACGTTTCTCGAAGGAGCCAGGAAAGGCGTGTCTATGCGGCGATTATCCCGCCGAACGTCGTAACTGGAAATTCGCTTCATGTCGCCCATTTCAGAAATAATGACCGCGAAAGGCTGAATGTGCTGTTGGCCGTTTTTAATTCGATTCCGTTTGAGTTCCAGGCTCGCGCAAATCTCGGTACTGGACATGTTTCTGCAGGTGTTGTCAGGAAAATAAGGATCCCTGACATTGATAGTCATGAGTTTCGTACGCAAGTTCTTTTTTGGTTAACCAAACTCGAAGAGCGCGAGCCGAATGCGGAGATTACTCTTGAAGTAGTTGTGGCAAAGGCCTACGGACTTGGAAAAGACACGTATTCGGAGATACTAGATCACTTTGACAAGATGCCGGAAGGAACAAAAACACAATTACTAGAACATGCCCTGTGGGGTCACGATGATGTTGCCCTCATGAACGTGAAGAATGCCTGAAATGTCGATACCTAATCACCGCGCGGCAAATCTAAGCGAACTTGACATGATGATTGCTGTGAATGTTCCGCCTGGGGGAAATTGGAAAGATATTCCCAGGTCCGTTCCGTCGCAAAGACTCAAGCAGATTCGAGAGGGTTTCGCGGCAGGGAAAGGCAGCCGTTCCACGTACTATGGGCGCCTACATCCTGACAGACCATCTTATACAATCAACACCCATTTCAACCGTCCTGGGAATGGGTGTCACCTTCACTACGATTATGACGGCGGTCAGCATCGGGTACTGTCTCAGAGGGAGGCAGCAAGGCTACAATCATTCCCTGACTCCTTCGAGTTTTTTGGTTCACAGCGTGCCGTAAATGCGCAAATTGGTAACGCTGTGCCACCACTCTTGGCATACCAGATTGCAAAGGCCATCCCAATGCTCGGTATATATGTGGACTTATTCTGTGGTGCGGGTGGATTGTCTCTTGGCTTCAAATGGGCTGGATGGGAACCGATTGTAGCTAACGATATTGATCCGAACTTCTTGAAAACCTATCGCACCAACATTCATGATTCGGCTATTCTGGGTAGCATTACCGATCCAGAAACGTTTAATTCGATTGTTACAGCCGCTCGCGAGGGGCAACGCAAACATCCTGAAACCCCACTTTGGATCATCGGCGGGCCCCCTTGTCAAGGATTCTCGACCGCTGGAAATCGCAGAAGCATGGATGACGAACGTAATCAGTTGTTCTACTCGTTCAAAGCTGTGGTGGAGGAGTTAAAGCCGACTGGATTCGTATTTGAAAACGTTCCCGGCTTGATGAACATGGACAAGGGGAAGGTGTTTGATACCGTTACCAATGAACTCCTTTCAACAGTAGAAAACCTTGCTGCATGGAGAGTAAGTGCTGAAAACTATGGCATACCTCAACGGCGTACCCGGTTGATAATCCTTGGCCACAATCTTGGCCGTTCCGATATACGTCAACCCGAACCCACTACCTACTGGGGTCGCCAGAAATCGCTGTTGGGCGAATATAGGTCAGCGATAACAGTACACGATGCGCTGTCAGATTTGCCAGAGCTAGAATCCGGTGAAGACGGCAGTATGAAGGGGTACCTGTCCAACGCCAGTAACCCTTACCAAGCTTTGATGAGGTCAGAGATTTCGGTGGAGGAATATCTCGATGGACTAACCAGATAACCCGGCTAAACGCTACCTTCCTAGATTTCGCCGACCGGGAAATCTAGGGATGAGCGCACATATCGCTCATCATCCCACTTGTCTGACAGCACTTTGGCAACATGATTCAGTGTGTCGACAAGATGATGTCTAGCCTCCCGAAAATAGTCTGGCTCCTCGGCTGGTAGCTGATCGATCACTTGATAGAGGAACTGATCACTTGCCTTTAGTTCCTCGTTACCTAACGCTCGCTCGAAAGCAGCATTCAGTCCAATAATTTCGGAAGACGACTTTTTCAGTGCCAATTTGACGCTCTCAACACCTTGGTCTATCCATAAGTCAGATACTAGGTACGCATTTCTCCCGTCCTTTTCGAAGTAGGCAAATAGGCTCTCAAATCCGATTCTCACGCGGCGTGCTTTTTGGAGCTGAACGTATCGAGTGTTTCTTGGCGACCTGATAACCTTGTCAAAGAGTGTTCTGCCAGACTCAACCCGCATATTGACAAACTCAACATTCCAGTCCGCATACGCTAGCCCGAGGAATCCACTAAGAAACACGAAATGGCCTTCGTCAGCTATCAGACTCAGAAGATGAATTGCATTCTGCCTATTGTCGCGCAACAGCTTGCTCAGCCTAAGTGCCGTTTCAGCATCAACAACGCTGTCTTTGCGGAGATCCCAAGCGTTTTTGGCATACCAAGAAATCACTGATTCACCGCTCTGCTCTATTGACCTCAAGTAAGCCACGTCCTGGAACGACATTCGATTATTCTTCGAACTGTTGCACGCTGTACAAAGAGCTTGAAATTCGGGACGGTGGCAAAACCCCAGTGATATCGGACCAATATGGTCAGCCGAGCATGGTCCGTCATGGCCATATATGCATCTCTCTCGCTGGAAAAGTGTGCGCGTAATGCCCATCATCCTATCTGCTGCGATCCAATCTCCATCACACCAATGCTCAAACACGCGTCGGTCAGTGACGTACAAGCGCAAGTTAGACGAATGACGACCACGATCCGCAGTGTTCCTACAGCAACGATTGAACGAATGAAACCCGTCCAGTCGATCTGGAGCATTAGACATTGCACCTGGGCTAAGTAACATCGGCTCAAGAGGTATATAGGTGTCTTCAATCCACGACAACCAGTCATCAACGTCATTTCGGATTTTTGGAATAGATAGACTACTCATAGCAAGTAGGCGCGGCAAATCGTCTAGCAGATTTGCTCCATAAGATTCATATAGTCTGGACACTAGTGACGTAATATGCTCCAACGGCGAGAGTTCGAACTCACTACTCAAGTAGGGCAGTCTGGAAACTCTAGTCAATAAATTTGCGCTAGGGTACGCGTATCGAAGCTCGAGTACAAGTCCGCAACGCTTACATGGTTTCGTTCCCGTCGGGTGTATTGCCTTGGCGACTCGGCTAATCCATTGTGATGTACCTGGAGGAATTCCAATTTCCATTGCTTTGTTCCTCCACCACGCAAGTCGTCTAGCGTGCGTTTCTTGATACTTTCCTGACTTTCTGTTGGATGGCGCCTCCCATTGAATCAGGCCATCCTCGGTAACCGCGTCAGGCATACCTTGATATACTTCATGCTTGACGATATATTCCATGTAAGCAACAAAAGCACCACTCCAAGTCTGTCCCATGCGACCGTATCGCGATGGATCTGGAGATAAATCACTCCACTCCCATCCCAATTGCATCCTCTTCCTCCTCAAATTCTAGATCGCCTAGAGATGGAAAAATGTCACCCGCTTCGACACCTAGATTCACTGCTATCAAAAGCAGATTAAGGGCTGACACATTCCGTTCGCCTCGTTCGATGCCCCCATAGTAGGCGCGATCTAGCCCAGATTTCGCGGCAAAACCTTCTTGGGTGTAACCCTTCTGTTCACGCAGAAATCTTATTTGCGCGCCGAGCTTCCTTAGATTCGACCGTTTGATAAGCATAGCGATTGTGATTGTCACTCAGAGATATGGCTGAGTCCACGGCTTATGAGTATCATTGGGGGCGTCGCGAATGTAGGCCTCACGCGACGCGATCTATGATGTGTCCTCAGAGCCGTACGCAATTGAGGGCGCTTCGACTTGATGGGTCATTAGGTCAATTTCATGCACAACAGTCGGTGACAACGAGCACAGATCGATGAGCGTAAAACAGAAAAGTGTCGTCTTGATATTGAGCTCGCAGCAAACAATAGCCATGCACGTGAAGCCTATGGGAAAGGATGCGACTGGGGCTGATGCAGAGAACGTTACTGGGAGGCGAACTGTAGTAGATGAAAACGGTGGATGAGATAGCTGTAAATTCAACTGGCTGGATTGCTGGTATGATAACCTGCCGCACGCTGTCAGGTATCATCCTAATAGAAGCTTCGCAGTTCTCGGTAAAGGAGGCGTCCCCGGACTGATGCAACTACTATTGGAAACGACTGAGAATATCTCTAGTCGGTGAACCACGGATCAGCAAGTATATGTTAAATCGCCGATAGGTCACCTGCCCCGCCAAATTCACGACATCTATCCCTCGGCCTCACCCGGTGGCCTCGCTATGCTGAGGAATACGCTCCAACCAACGCGCTAAACTAGGACCTCCAGCAATGCCTCGGAAGCGAACAACGCCCAGCGACGGCTGCGCGGTTTCCCTGATCGCCGGCCTGCTCACCTTCATTGGCACGCTCATTGTGGGGCTCTTCGTCATTGTCTACAAGGTTGCCGTCTGGCTCTGGGGGCTGGGCAAATATGGCCCCCTCTTCTCAATCGCCTGGGTGCTACTGGTGGTCGGCTTCTTCTGGGTCATGGTCAACCAGCCGTCACAGCGCACGGCACCGCTGCCCAAGCCCTCGATAGCGAATGAGGTCGGCGCCCGCCCAACCGCACGCGCCAAGCCGTTCCCATCGATTCTGCCCACCGCATCGCCCACGCCGACATCCAAGCCTGAGCGCTTGGCCGCCAAGAGGACCGCCACCCAGGCGCCCCTGCCGCCCAAGCAGGCGACACCCGCCGCCACGGTCACGCGCGCCGCCCCAACCGCGACCCCTTCGCCGCTCCCGACGGCGACCGCTGTGCCAACGGCAACACGAACGCCCTTGCCGACTGCGCGACCGTCAGCCACGCCCACGCGGCAACCAACCGCCACGGCGACCGCATCGGCGACACCCACGCCGCTGCTGGCCGTGGTGCTCAAGGGCGCCAATCTGCGCTCTGGGCCAGGCATGGACTTCGGGGTTATCGGCGGCGCGGCCGCCGGCGACAGCCTGTCCATCATCGGGCGCAGTGATAGCGGGGAGTGGGTGCAGGTGTCCACCGGCGAGTGGATCTACGCCGAGCTTGTGCAAATCGCCGAACCGGAGGCGCTAGCTGTGGCCCCCGTTTCTACGGCCACCGCGACCGCCACGGCGAGCGCCGCCCGCGACCTGGGCTGGGCCGTGGTTCAGACCGACGCCCTCACCGTGCGCGCTGCACCCGACGCCGGCGCTGCACAACTCGACACGTTGACTTTTGGCGAGTGCGTACCCGTGGTGGCGGTGCAACCCGAATGGTTGCAGGTGCGCTACGCCGGCAATGACACCGGTTGGTGCTGGCGCGAGTATGTCGTGCAGGCCGCAGCCTGTCCGACGCCGGTGCCGGTGCAGCCGGCGCACACCTACCAGGTTGCCGCCTACGTAGGCACACCGCTCAAGCCCAACGCCACGGCTGCCGGCAACACCGTCATCCACGAGTGTTTTGGTAGCGGTGCCAGCCCGCTGCGCAACGTGTCGGCCGGCACGCCCGTCCAGGTGCTGGGCATCGGCACCTTTCAGCCGCCGGCGGAGCAGGCGGAGGCGCTGGGCAGCGGTCCCTTTGTGAAGATCCGGCTGTGGGACGGCCAGGTGGCCTGGATGCCGGCGGCCGCCGTAACCGTAGACCGCACGACCCTGCCACAGGTCTCCGGCGTGTGCGAGGCCTATGACCGGCTGGACTGGGAACAGGTGATCGCCAACAAGCCGCCGACGCCGACGCCAGCGTGGGCGACGCGCACGGAGCCGGTGCAGAGCGCGCCGGCACGGTCATGCTGCAAGATTTGCACGAAAGGGAAGGCGTGCGGGAATACATGCATTTCGCGGAGCTATACGTGTCATGTGGGGCCGGGGTGTGCGTGTAATGGGTAAATAGCCATCATACCCAAAAGACAAACAAAGATTCAGGAGATCGAAACCATAGCTACGCGGCTTAGTCCATGTGGTAAGGACAGGTGATGCTGGCGGCCACAACCCACGCTTGGCGGTGTCGCCATCTGCCAATCATCCCCCTGCCCCCATGACATTCGCCCCTTGCCGCCGGCGCCGCCCCGGTGCACAATGATCCTGAAACCCAATCCCGCCCGCCCGCCCTGCGAATCGCAGCGCGCCCGGCGCGCCCCACCCGGCGGACCGTACGATGATCAGGACGCTCCAGACCAAGACCTGCGCCTTTGACTGCGAATGGGTGCCGTGCGCGGTCACGGCGCGACGGCTATTGGGCCTGCCGGCCGACACCGACGACCGCACGGCCATGGAGGCCGTCTGGGCGCACTACCGCGGCGCCGACGATGCGCCGGAGAGCCGGCCTTTTCTCAAGCTGGCGCTCTCGCAGGTGGTGTCGATCGCCGTGGTGATGCGCGAGGTGGACGGCGCCGGCGCCATCCATCTGCACCTGGGTGTGCGCACCCTGGTGCACAGCCCCGAAGGCGAGCTGATCCAGCGCTTCTTGAAGAAGGTCGCCGCCGAGCACTACCAGCTATGGGGCTACAATTCGAGCTCTGCCGACCTGCCGATCCTGCTGCAGCGCGCCATCGCCCTGGGCGTGCCCTGCCCGGCGTTTGCCAAGCGGGCCGGCCGCAACGGGTGGGATTACCACGACAAGTGGTCCGACGCCCACATGGATATTCTGGAGATCATCGGCGGCTACGGCAGCGGCGCCAAGAAACCCAAGCTGGGCGAGTTCGCCGTCGCCTGCGGCTTTCCGGGCAAGCTCGATGTCGACGGCGCCGAGGTGGCGGATCTCTACCTGGCCGGCCGGCTCGACGCGATCGGCGAGTACAACGAGACTGACGCGGTGACGACGCACCTGCTCATGCTGCGCATCGGGCTGCACACTGGGCTGCTGGCGCCGGATCGGTATGCGGCGGAGATTGCGGCGGTGGAGCGGCTGGTAGCGGAGCAAGCGGGGGAGGGGAAAAAGCAGTTTGGGAAGTTTGCGGAGGTGTGGGAAGGGATGAAGGAACAACAGTATTAACCTTTTGGTTGGACTGAAACAGTAGACCGCCCTCGTCGGCAGGCGGTTCATCCGCCGCATTCGAGAGCGGTCCTTACGTTAGAGCCGAACAGATCTTTCTCGGACCTGTTCCCCTGTGCGTCTGCTAGTCCTGGCTGGGTCTCCAGCGCTGATTGCTCTTGCCGTGGCACCGATACTGCTGAAGCGTTGCGCCGTTGCTGGTTGACGCTCCCTGGACGTCGATGCACTTACCGCTATGCCGAGCCTTGATCTGATACGTGCCATCAGACTGGATTTCGAACTTGAACTGCTGGTTCTCCTTGCCATGACAGCTGTAGAGTTGGATGCGGGCTTTGTCATCCTTCGAGGCGCCCTTGACATCGAGGCACTTGCCGCTGTGTTTTGACTTGATCCGATAGTAACCACTTCCGGCAGACTCCAGCACCCAGATCTGGTTGTCGCCGAAGTGGCATTCCCAAATCTGAATAGTGGCGCCATTGTCCTTTGACCAGTCCTTGACATCCATACATTTCCCGGAACCAACGCCGATCAATGTGTATGGAATACCAGTGGACGGTTGCTGACTCTGTGCATGGATTGGCATTGGGAACAGCGCCGCAATGATTGCCAATACCATGAACGCCTGAAACCACCTTTGCACCTTTCGTACCTTGAACATCGTGATCTTCTCCTTTCAGAGAAACTCGGTCCGCTACACAGTCACCGTTTGCCCTCCACTTGCGAGGACATCCTGACGATAGCACCATCTCGGTTGTGGCACAGGCGGTAAATTGGCATCGGAAACATGTTTCCGTTCCTCTGTACTATGTCCGGTAGCATCTTTCCATTAGGTCTATCGTGGTATCCTAACTTCGCAGATACCATAGCTTGAGAACAGGTTACTCAAATGACCCAGTCATCAAAGGTACAGCGTCCCGTGATGGATAACTCCGCAGGCACCACCCAACTGAATGAGAGAGAAGTGGAAGTGCTGAAACTACTATCCGATGGTTACACGCACCGCGCCATTGCCAAAGCCGTTGGGCTCAGCAAACCTACGATAGACAAGATGCTTAGCAACTCCGACGATGCGAGATCAATCTATCGGAAAATTGGCGCTGAAACCCGAGCAGGGGCGATCAAGTGGTATTTGGAGCGCGAAGTTCAAAGCGCATCGCCAGATGTCACCCAGGAAAATACGACGCGGCAGACCGTGGCCCCGTTCACGCAGATAACCGACAGGTCCAACAACATCTGGCAAAGCCCATTTCTATATGCTTTCACCCTTCTTTTCATCTGTGTTGCGGTCCTGATTTTTGTACCCGGTTTCCTGCGCGGTGGTGGAGATGCGATTGACAGTATCCTTATCAACTTCTACGCATCATTGCCTGCGGTGGCGGGCATTTATGGCATACGTAGTTTCCGTCGACCAGAGCAACAGACGATCTTCTTTCAGTTATTTAGACTCTTCTCACTCGGCCTTGTACTGTGGGCGTTGGGGAGTATTGGATGGATGATTTACGATCTGGTTGAAGGCCTTGTACCGCACTACCCCTCTATCGCTGACTTTGGGTACTTCGGTCAAACCATCCTGCAAGTCACATGTTTCACTCTCTGGTGGCGCGAGATCCGAATACGAACCAAACTATTGGCGTTCACGTGGTTTCCCATTGCTGTGATGCTCTTGGTGCCGTATTACGCGACACTATATTCTGTTCGTTCGGTCGAACTTGACCTGACGAACGATATTGCGCGATTGGTCATCGATGTGCTTAACACCCTCGGAGATTCAGTCAGTCTTTCCTTGGCATTATCAATCTTACTTCCCGGAGCATTGGTTGTACTTACCAAATCGATGAAACTCGTGTTCGTGTTTATGGGGCTCGGCATGATGGCCATGTTTCTGGCAGGCGCTGCCTTCTACGTCACCGTTTCGCTTCCAGTCGATCATTGGCTCTACTACGGCGGTGGTGGATGGCCAGACCTTGTTTTCGCATGTGCATTGTTCCTGTTCGGAATTGGCATATTCCTCGCAAACCATACCCAGACCGCTTTTCTCGACTCCACCTTGCTCGCTCCATCAACCTATGTTGATGAGCCGTCGGAGTAATCGACATCAATAAACTGTTATCTTCGATGCGTTGCGTTATCAGCCGGCAATCGCCCGTGATATTGATTCTTGTGCACACCAAACTGCGAAGCAAGAAGTGCATCAGAGACGGTACCGGCCACGGCCCCGCCCCTGGGCGGTGGGCGGCTTCGGGCGCTCCGAGCGCCAATTCATGGCGAAAAGGAAATACAGATGGCACTGCGAACCAATTTCCATCCTCGACGCTTCGTGGATTGGTGTTGATCCCGTATTGAATCGCCACCGTGTTAATGCTATGATCAAATTGCGTCGGGAATGAGTCTCATGCTACAAAGGAGAAACATATGCCATACTGTTCTCTATGCGGCGGCTATCACGACTTCCATGACCCTTGCAAGCGAGACAACCAAGCAATCTCGCTTCCACCCCTGAATCCGCCGGAATTGCCGAATTTTTCCATCTCGACCAACCTAACCGAGCCACTCACACCACGGATTGAAATCCCTATGCCGCCTCCGTTTGAGCCTGTACGCGACAGCGCCAACTACACCATTGGATATCTGGACCGTGTGAGCAATCAGCTTCATCCAGTTGCAGGCGGCCAGCCCCTTCACGTGGAGTTGAATACAGTCTATGACTCAGCTGGGAACGAAATTGGACGGCTGGGGCCAGGCAACTTCATGCAGCCGCCATTAACGTTTGATATTCCAGACTATGGACCGCCGCCGGCTGGCCCCGATGGCTTTGACCCGCCGGGGTTCTAGGCACCGGTGTAGAACAGACTCTGAGCGCATTGCCAGTTGACTCACACAGAGGGCGTGCCAGTCCTGGCACTCCCTCCTCTTCCTCACCACCCCACCCCCTCCGCCAACGGATCCCCCGCTGCCACCACCGACGACGCCACCCCCTCCCCCCGCCACGCCAGCCCCGCCACGGCCAGGGCAAAGGCATCGGCGCGGTCGTCGTGCAGCCCGGAAGGCGCCCGCAGCGTGGACGCCTCGATCGACGCTAACTGGTTGGCCGTCTCGGTATCGCGCACCACGACCAGCTGATCCTTGACCGCCGAAGCCAGCACTCCATACAACAGCGGTTTCCCCTTCACATTCGAGAGCCAGCCCGGCCGCTTGTCATAGCCGTCGAGCACCTTCATCCCGCCGTCGCACTGCACCTCGCGAATGACCAGGTGGCCGTGGTTGTTGCGCTCGATCATGAGGTCGGCGTCGTTGTAGTAGTGCGCCAACTGCACCAGGTAGCCGGCAAACGTGGCCGGCTCGACGCGACAGGCGAGCAGCGCCACCTGCGCCCACGTCTCGCCGTCGAGCACGCAGGCGACCGATTCGTCGCTGTGCACGTTGCCCTCGGCCGGGTCCACGCCAATCACATAGCGGCGGCCGCTGACGACGCCGGCCCACGCTTCCAGCCCGGGCACGGCCAGCGGCAGCCCGCCGGGCCGGGCATCGGTCTCGCTGACGGCCAGCACCCAGTCGAGGGGAATGCGCCGGTCCAACTGCTCCGGCGCCAGCGCCTCCGCCGGCGTGGCCGGGTACTCGGCCAGAAAATCGTCGTCCGTGCCGCGCTGCGCAAACATCTCCGCTTTCGTGACGGCGTGCCAGCGGGCGTCGCGATCGGGTCTAGCGTGCCAGGGCAGAAAGACATGGCGATAGTCGCCCGTGCCCTGCAAACTCGCCCGGAAGAGATTCTTGAAGGTGGAGACGGGCCGCCGCTTGTCGCTCGTCGAGACCAGACAGAGCTGCCCGCCGGCGTCGATGGTCGGCTTGACGGCGTTCAAGAACTGGTTGAGGTCGGGCACGAAGTCCGCCTCGTCGACGAGGGCGAAGGTGCCGGTATAGCTGCGGCCGCCCTTGGTGGAGAAGGCGAGCGCCCGCGAGCCGTTCGATAATTCCCAGCGGTTGGCGTTGGCCTTGGTGACGGCCTTCGCTTGCAGCCAGGCAGGCAGGCGGGCGTACATGCCGGTCAGGCGCCAGAGCAGCTCCTTGGCTTCGGCCTCTCGCAAGGAAAAGAGCAGCACGGTGGCCGGCGGGCGGCAGACGAGCAGCCACAGGGCGTAGGCCAGGCTGAGCCAGGAGATGCCGAGCTGGCGCGCCTTGAGCACGACCAGCTTGCGCTCGGCGGCAATGGTCTGGAGGACCTGGTGCTGCGCCGGCCAGAGGGTGAAGGGCAGCCAGGCCTGGCGCGTGGCGTCGTAGATGGCGACGTAGCGGGCGGTGAACCAGGCGGGGTCGAGGGTGCAGGCCAGGTAGGCGGCGCGGTGATCCATCAAGATTGAAGAAGAGCCACGAAGACGCAAAGACGCAAAGGTTCACAAAGGAAGGCAGGAAGCGGGGTCTTTGTGCCCCTTTGTGTTCTTGGTGGCTTTGTGGCTCAATTGGAGCCGAGCAAGCGCCAGAAGGGCGTCAGGTCGAGGCCGAGGACGGCGAGCAGGCCGAGCGTGCCGAGGAGGAGGGCGCCGATGGCGATGGCCAAATAGAGGCGGTGCTGGGGCGGGACGGACGAGAAGAGATCTCTGAGGGCGGTCCACATGGTTGGGTCTCCTTTGGAGAAGGATATGGTTTCTGGGGATCAGGGTAGCGGATGGCGATGGAGGGATTCAAGTGACGGGAGGGGGATGTCTACAAAAGCAGCCATGACACCCATCCCTCCTTCACGACCAGATTGGGGGTATGGCGATGACCGAGAACGCTGCGCCGAACACGACTGAGCAAACGATGGGCGAGAAAGAAGCCTATCTCGAGACCTTAAAGACGTTTCTTGCCGAAAAGCTGGCCAAAATCGATGCGCACGCCCAGTGGTACAAGAGACGCGCCAACCACGAGAAACGACTCTACTTCATCATCCGCATCCCAATGATGGTCGCAAGCGTGATCCTGTCGCTGCTTGTCTCACTAGAAATGGCGGGGAAGGGTCTGAACGCCTTGTCCGTGACCATATTGACCTTGTCGCTCCTGATCAGTTTCTTGGGCAGTCTCGATGCCCTGCTTGGCTATGGCAGGGCATGGGTGGAAAAGCGCAAGTCGGAACTCGTCCTGTACAGTATCTTGCGGCGATACACGCGCGAGCAGATTCGCATTTCATCTCCATCATCGGTCGATGACGCGATCAAATGTGCCAATGAAATTATCGACGCACTCAATGCGGAATACGAAGAGGCAGCGGCAGACTCGGTTGATGAGTTTGTCAAGCGTAGCGCTGGTACCGAAGCAGCCGCGCCTGCGTCTCACGCTGGTTGATCCGGCGCGTTGGTGGGAACGCATGGGGACCAGACACGGGCGTCCGATTGTGACGGCCACAGCCCCACCCCTGGGCGGCAGCGCCCTCCGGCGCTCCGAGCGCCAATTCAGCGGGCGAATGAGCGGCTGCGCCGCCCTCGCCAACCGGCTCGCCAGGCGCACCAAAATTGCCGTTTTCGAACACTTGTGCTATCATGGTCTTGTCGACCAAAGCCACCGGCGCCCACCCCATCGCCCCTACCCACTTGACAGCGCCGCCGGCCCATGCGATGCTTCCCTACGGTCCACCGCGACCGCACGCCAATTCAGGAGACGCCCATATGTCCCAGGCCATCGCCTTCTACGCCCGCACGTCCCTGCTCCACCCCGACGGGCTGGAGCAGCAACTGGCCGCGCTGCACGCCTACGCCGCGGCGCAGGGGTGGCCGGCGGAAGCTGCCGCCCTCTACATCGACGAGCGCGTCACCGACGGCGACCTCGACCGCCCCGGCCTCAACCGCCTGCGTGACGCCGTGCGCCAGGGCGCCGTGGCCACGGTCGTGGCCGAGGAGACCGCCACCTTTACGCAGTTCGCCGGCGGCCTGCTGGCGCTGGAGGAGGAGCTGGCGGCGCACGGCGCCACGGTCGTCTACGCCCGCATGACTGACGCCGAGCTGGCGCGGGTGCGGGCGAGCCAGGCGCGGCTGCGCGACCCGCAGACGGGGGCGCTGGCGCAATTCAAGGAGGCGATTGCCAAGGCGGACCATCGCCAGTACATGGAGCGGGTGGCGGCCGGGTTCGAGAGCGACGACGAGATTGCGCTGGCAGAGGCCGGCTGAGAGCGGCCCGTCCCCCGTCAGCCGGAAGACCAGCCCCGGCGGTGCCCTCCGGCGCGCGGTACGCCAGGGCGAAAGCAGAACGCATGCCATGAGTTGGGTCAAAGCGGCGCTGGCCAAGTTGCAGGCCGGCGAGCCGGCGCAGGTGCGGCCGCAGGGCGGCTCCATGCGCGGCCGCATCGAGAGCGGCCAACTGGTGACCATCACACCGGCAGCCCACGGCGACATCGCCGTGGGCGACGTTGTCTTTGTGCGCTGGAAGGGCAATTATCTGCTGCACCTGGTGCTGGCGGTGGAGCCGGACCGGCTGCTGATTGGCAACAATGTCGGCAAGACGAACGGCTGGGCGGCGGCGGCGGATGTGATCGGGAAGGTCGTGGCGGTGGAGGTGTAGCTTGGCCCGGCCGGGCTGAGCTTGGGTGACGGGTAGAGAGCCGATCGCCGCGCCAACCCGCTGCGCTTCGCTCCGGCTCCGGGGGCCTCGCTCGGGGGATCGCTCCGCTCGGCTTGCGGGCGCCTCCCTATCGGTCGGCCCCCTCCAGCCGGGCTGCGCTTGGCGTCATGGCTCCGCTCCCTGCGGTCGCTGCGCCATCACGCCACCCCCGGCGGGCACCCCTGCGCCTGCGCTGCGCTACGCTGGCGATTGGGAGTGGGCCGGCGAACAAACTGCCTGCCATCGCCGCCCCGTCGCACTTGCCCAAACAGAACGCCCGTGCTATTCTCTCTCGCCGCAGCCGGCCGTGGCTGCACCGATGCCACCACCCACAGGAGCCCTGACCCATGACCCTGCCCGCCGCCCTCTACGCCCGTACGCCCGACCCGGCGCAGCCCATGGCCGTCCCCATTGGCCGCCTGCGCGCCTACATCGCCGCCCAGGGCTGGACGCTGGCCGACACCCACATCTTCCAGGATGCCGGCTACTCCGGCCTGGTCTTCGAGCGGCCGGGGCTGGAAGCGCTGCTGGAGACCCTGCAGCGCGGCGAGGTCGTGCGTCTGGTGACGGAACACCCCGACACGCTGAGCCGCACGCTCACCGACCGCTGGTATGTGGAGAACACGGCGGCGCGCATGGGGTGCCGGATCGTCTATCTGGACGAGCAGCCGTCGGCGCCGCTGGTCGTGGCCGCGGCGACGGGGCTGCGGATGAGCGCGCCGCCGAGCCTTGCCCTGCCCGGCCGGGCTGAGGCTGGGTGACGGGTAGAGAGCCGATCGCCGCGTAAACCCGCTGCGCTCCGCTTCGGCGCTCCGAGCGCCAATTCTTCGGCCGGAGGAGAGACTCACGACAGCCGTTTTACGCAGCATTGACACTGCCGCTGGCCCTCGGGTAGCATGGCCACACCTTGATTCCCTTGGCCGGCCTATAGCCTATCTCACCGTGGAGACCCGACATGGACACCTCTCGCATCCGACTCGCCACCGCTGACGATGAAGCAGCCATCGTCGACGCCATCGCGCTGGCGTTCACGGCTGACCCCATATGGCGCTGGGCCTGGCAAACCCCGCACACCTTCCTCGCCTGCGCACCCGAATTTGTGCGCGTTTTCATCGGCGCCGCCATAGCCGACGGCAGCGCCTACTGTAGCGACGATCTGGTTGCCGGCTGCCTGTGGCTCCGCCCCGGCGTGCACGGCAATGACGCGGCCGTCGGCGAGTTGTTTGGGCGCAGCTTGACGGCGGCTCAGCACGCCGATATGCAAGGGATTGGGGCGCAGATGGAACATTTCCACCCCAAGGAGCCGCACTGGTATCTACCCTTGATCGGCGTCGATCCCGCTCACCAGGGCCAAGGCTACGGGTCGGCGCTGCTGGCGCGCACCCTCCAGGAGTGCGACCGGGCGCACATGCCGCCGTACCTGGAGTCATCGAATGTGAAGAACGTGCCGCTCTATGAGCGCTATGGGTTTGTGACCCTCGGCGCCATCCAGGCGGGCAGCTCGCCCACCATGGTGCCCATGTTGCGGGCGGCGCGGTGAGGCGTTGCCGTCTGCGCGCCCATCCAGCGTGGCCCATTCGATGCTGGCCGGCGACTGGCGCCGTGAACCTGCCTTGTCCTGCCCGGCCGGGCTGAGGCTGGGTGACGGCGCGAGACCCGATCGCCATCAAACCCCGCTGCGCTTCGCTCCGGCTTCGGGGGCACCGCCCGGGGGATCGCTCCGCTCGGCTTGCGGGCGCCTCCCTGCGGTCGGCCCCCTCCAGCCGGGCTGCGCTTGGCGTCATGGCTCCGCTCCCTGCGG
>ERZ795053.3359-NODE-3359-length-18283-cov-7.052557_pt1 | contig 18283 bp, 17 predicted proteins | sample MGYA00375137_ERZ795053 | MGnify/ENA primary metagenome ERZ795053 (study PRJEB30182, sample SAMN05720284) | activated sludge metagenome | isolation source: Anaerobic digester | place: Hong Kong | collected 2014-12-17 ...
ATTAATTCATCGTCGTAGCGAAAAATATCAGTCAAAATATAACTAAAATCTGAAATAAACCAGATCGGCAAAATGCTCATTAAGATTATCATCAACATAACAATTATTATCGAGAATTAATGTGCTGATATCCAACTCTGCCAAGATATCCACCGGAAATGTAGAGCAAATCAAATCTGCAGCATTCTCTTTAACGCTCTCTATCTCTTTAAAGAGCTTATCGTGTTCATTCATCTTTCACCTCTTTTCCCTTACATATACCAACTTATTTTCAGAGAAAATTGACGAAAAAAATAATATGTTTGGAAAAAAATTTTACAATTCTGCTTATTTCCTGTTATTAATGCTATAAGCTATCATAAAATTGTTATTGACCAACCTAACCAAATTGAGTACTATATTTAGACTCTTTACAGTGGAGATGAAATGAATATTTCTAAAGACATCAGACCTATTTCTTATATAAAATCACACGCAACCGATATATTAAAACAGATAAACGAATCTCGCCGCCCTGTGTATATTACACAAAATGGAGAAGCCAGAGCAGTTCTTGTTGATTCTAACAGCTATGAATCGATGCAAAAAACAATCATGTTGTTAAAACTCGTTTCTCAAGCTGAAAAGGATATTATTGATGGCAAATACAATGATCACGACTCCTTTTTTACCGATCTGGAAAAGGAACTGGAGATTACGTTTAATAGTAAATGAAAAACTATGAGGTTCAATGGACGAGTACTGCTCAAAATGATGTTCGCAATATTTTCTCTTTTATAATTAATGACGGTATTTCTCGCAGCAAACAACTATTAAATCAACTTAGAGATCGTGGAAACAAACTAAAAACAAATCCCGAGCAGGGAAGAATCGTTCCCGAATTAGCTGAAAACAATATTTATACATACCGAGAGGTATTCCATAAACCGTGGCGGATCATTTACAGAATAGAAAATAATCGAGTATATATAGTTTCCGTTATCGATGGCAGAAGAAATATTGAAGATATTCTATTACGTAGAATTTTAGAAATATAATGGTTCAAAATTATTCAAACAGAGAATCATTTATTAACAAAAAAATAATAATTCTGCTTATTTCCCGGTATTAATGCTATAAGCTGTCATAAAATTTTGGTTGAACATTCTTCCGCGGCCTTTAATCTGACTCTGACGGATAGCCATGTAATCAGACCGTGAAAGTCTTTAAACAAGCAGGTTATTATGCTTCAGAAACTACACATTAAAAATTTCGTACTTATTGAAGAGCTCACCATGGAATTTAGCGAGGGGCTCAATATTCTTACCGGAGAAACCGGTGCCGGTAAATCGATACTCATTGACGCAATATCGGCAATTCTGGGCGGCAAGGTAACTGTCAGCTCAATCCGTACAGGGTGTGACCGTGCCATTCTTGAAGGAACATTTGATATAACAACACTACCTCTTCTAAAAGAGATTCTTGATAATTCGGGTATCGACACCGAAGACGATTTTCTGGTAATTAAACGCGAGATCTATTCCGGTGGAAAAGGACGCTGTTTTGCAAACGGGACGCAGATACCGATAGCTCTCCTGAAAGATATCTCCGACTATCTGATAGTCATCCACGGACAAAACGAACATGTCTCTATGACAAAAACATCGACACACAGAGAACTTCTGGATAGTTATGCCTGCAATGGAGAGCTCCTTGACGCAGTCAAAACATATTATAACGAGCTCCACGACCTTAAAGAAAAAATATCATCAACCGAAATGGATGAGCAAGAGCGTAACAAACGCATCGATTATCTGACATTCGCTCTAAACGAAATCGAAGAGGCCAACCTCTCATTAAACGAAGAAGAAGAGCTCAAAGACGAATCCTCGCTTCTCTCTCACGCCGAAAAACTCTGCTCAGAGGTTGCCGAATCACTTGACGCCCTAAAAGGTGATCAAGGAGTTTTACGAAAACTCGAATCAATCGATAGCTCTCTAAGCTCGGTATCACAAATTGATCCCAATATCGCTTCCGAGCTCGAAAACATACGCACCGCGTTATACCAGCTTGAAGACTCCGCGGCATTTTTTAGAGGCTACAGCGATTCTATAGATTTTTCACCGGAAAGGCTAAACGAAATTGAAGAACGGCTTGCACTAATATCTGGGCTTAAAAAGAAATATGGAAAATCGACTGACGAAATACTCTCTTTCGCCGACAATTGTCGTAACGAACTGGACATGATAAGCAATTACGATTACGAACAGGAAAAGTTAAAAGAGATTTACCGTGAGACAGTAACCAAAACACGAGATACAGCGCTTAAACTTTCCCGATCCCGTCAAAAAGCAGCACAAGAGCTTGAACAAAAAGTTATTTCCGAACTTAACGACCTTAACATGAAGGGTGCCCAGTTTAAGATTCTTGTCGAACAAGAAACATCTGGTAGCGGAGAGATTGAGGTTGGTGGAAAAACTTATATGCTATATCCTCATGGACTAGACAAAATAGAGTTTATGCTTGCCGCAAATAGAGGCGAGGCACTAACCCAGCTGCGCAAGGCCGCATCGGGTGGAGAGATGTCTCGAATAATGTTGGCGATAAAGAAGGTTCTGCTTGATGCTGATATTGTTGACTCTCTTATTTTCGATGAAGTGGATACCGGAATAAGTGGTCAAACAGCCGATATAGTCGGTCGCAAACTGCACTCACTTGCCGAACGACGTCAGGTTTTTGTGATTACACACCTGGCTCAAATAGCAGCAATGAGCGACTCACACTATATTGTGCAAAAACAGGAAAAAGATGGTCGAACTCGTACAACGGTAAACAAGCTCTCTATAAAAGAAAAGATCAGAGAAGTAGCACGAATGCTTGCAGGTAATAATATCACCGAAACTACTCTTCTCCAGGCTCAAGAGCTGATCGAAAACCGCTAGCTTATTCCAGATTTATTTTGTTTTTTTCAATTGTAAATCTTTTATAAGCATCCGCGAGCATACCATCTACCTGTTTAATAAGTTCTCGGTCGGTTGATCTTTTTTTTACATATTGTAGTATATCCGACAAGTCCTTTTTTAACACTTTACCCAATTCATTTATTGAGTCCGAAATCTGTTGAGCTTCCTTTGAAAGATAAACCTTATGTTTTACCGAAGTGCGATCTACTTCTTTTTTGCGTTGTATACGATCATTCATCTCCCGCCTTATACGGGCTAGCATTTCATCGACAAGAGCATTAAAATTAAGCGCATTTAACAGTTCACGGAATCCAAACTCGCGTCCGCGGGGATCAAAAGGAGTCTCTGGATATGTTTCACATTTAAAAGCCATGTTTATTCCATCAGCTGTTTTACGATTAAGGAAAACCCTGTTTTTTAGACCACTAGATAACGCAGTTTTTAAATTCGAAACACTATTAAGTAAAATCTCGTTTCCTGTTAAACATAAATCTGCGTGTTCTGTATAAATAAAAAATTCTAGATGCTCATCCTCAGGAACTGTGAAATTAATATCCTTTTCAAGCGCCTGAACTTCTAATGCGGCCATTGCACTATCAGGAAGCGTCTTGAAGTACGAATCGATACAACCGTTTGTAACCTGCACAACAACCCCGTCATTTGCCTTGATAACGTCGACCAACCGCATTAATGAATTTTTTACAAGCATGGACAATTCTGTTGAACGATATCTTGTTAAAATTGTATGATAATCTTTGACAACAACATACATAACCGGTCGCGCATCACTAACAAAGGTTGACAACTGTTCGTTATACTTTTGATTTGATTCAAGTATCGACTTTTCCGCGAAATCGACCCTTGTTCCCTCATGCTTCTTGAAAATATTTACAATAAAATGATCAATCTCTTTTTTATCTTCAGGAGACAGATAATTAAATAGTGGCACAATATCACGTGTTATTCCATAATCCGAGTTAAAAAGCGACAGCAAGAAAAACGCCAACTCAATTGTCATATAACTTCCCAGAACAAGAAGTATCTCTCGCTGTATATCTTTATTTCTAATTATCATCATATCCTTAAGCAAAGAAAGGGCTCCCAAATCACCCGATTGCAAAAGAATAATACATGAATATATTCTGACTTTTATTGAAGAGTCTTTCAAATAACCTTTTAAAAATGGTGCTATCTCTTTTTTTCGGATAGTTGGGTTAATAATCCCGATAAAATCCAGAGCCTGAACAACTGCCTCTTTTACAATATTATCATTCTCTTCCATGAATAGCTCATGCAAATAAAGTACATCCCGCTCAAAACCGGTCTTACCAATCAAATGAACCGCAGAAGCTCTAATCTCAGAATTGCGATTTTTATCCACGATTATCTTAGAAAATTCATTAACAGATTTATCACTCTTAATATCTTTTTTTGCAATTACCTGAAGCACACGCAAAATTAGCGGTGACACATCTCCAAAACGGCTCTTCAAAAAATCGAGCATAATAATTGTTGCTCTCTGTTCAGAAAATTGCGAAAGATAGTGCAGCATCTTTAATGCTTCATCATCTGAATCACTATTAAGAAAAAGATACTCCAGCTCGCCAAGCATGTAAGGATAACTTAACTGTGATAGGCTGTATGTAATCGCGCAAAACAACTCTTCGTCGTAAAACTTTTTTATGTAATCAAACATTTTGCCAAGCGAATTAGAGGCATCTTTAATTCTTAGCTCTCCGATTATATGACATAACCTTATCAATCTTAACTTTAAATATTTTTTCTCGAAATCAATATCGTTAAGGCGTTGTGCGCTAATCTCTCGAGCTTTTGCGTCTGGCTCGTGCAACACTTCAAGAAGCAAAGCTAATGCTTTTTCTTCACTTTCATTAACAAATGTTATTCTCTCGGCTATTTCTATAAGTAAAGTCTTTAAATCGATATCTTCTGTAGTCAGAAATTTTATTATACGCCGTTTTAAAAACGGATCACATTTTTCCAGAACAAATTTTCTGATTGCCTGAAATTCATCGATATAATCTTTTTCTTTTATTTCCGGTACAATATAGTTATCACAGTAACTCTTGAAAAAATTGTCCAACATTACAATTATGTAATTATAAAGTTTATCTCGTATAAGGTTCGAGCTTTGATTTCTTTGTGATTTAGAAAAATATTTAACAAAAGTTTCAACAATTATCTGATTGTCTCTGTCTGTTAATGACGGTATGGCAATAAGATTACGAAACAGCTTATCAGGATTATTTAAATAATCTATAGCGGCGAGAATAGTATACAAGGTCATATCTATAAGATTATTATCACCTGAAGTCAATGTCTTCATGATATATACCAAGTATTCACGGTGATTGCAGGCCAGAAGCACTTTTATAAAAGCCACTTTTGTTTCGTTTGAAAACGAGTCAAAGCGATTACTAAACGTGCTTAGCAAAACTCGCACATTGAGCATAAAGTTATCTTCTTTAGGAGGAACATGTGTAAATACATCTTTTTGATTAAGATCCTGATAAATCTTCATTTCACGATGTGCAAACTGCGCGACGGTCTGAAATACCGCGAAAGAGATTGTGTCATTATCTTCTTCAAGCATTTTTTGATAAAACGGCAATTCAGTATAATGGTCAAGTGCCGTGATTGCTGTTGCGCGAAGCCTCACTGGGTTTTCCCCGTTTTGAGCTATACCTATAAGCATTTCTGTATAACGTGAAACAAGCTCTTTGCCCTTAACAACTATTGGCTGATCTTCCTCATCCTTATCCGGTAATCCATAATCCGCACCACTAAAATCTTCTTCAGGGTCTATTCGCTTTACAAGCAAGCCTGTTAAAAATACAGCCCTATTTATCTCGGCCGGAAATGTATTAGCGCCTCTTTTTTTTGCAAAATTTTCAAGATCAGATAAAAAATATGCTGTTCCATTATTTTCAATAAAATCAAAAACCAGACATAATTCCTCTTTTTTTTCACTTGTATTTAAGATCTCTTTAATAACAGGAAAAGCATCTTTATAATTAAAGCCCGAAATAACCTCAAGAGCGCTAAGTCTTATAGCACCCGGTTTTCCTATATCTCTTAAAAGAATCTCGGCACCATTATCGCTCTTGTATATATTAAGAATTTTATGAAACGCTATCCGCTCATATGCTGTTAAAGAAAAATTGCGGCTAATTTCAAGTTTTATTGATTGAAGAAAATCTTTTTCCATTGAATCCTCTTAAAACATGGATTTTACAGATTTAATCCGCGTAAATCGAAAGTTCTTCAAGCAGAATATCACAAGCAAAAATCGTTCTGGTACTGTCAAGTGGTACCGTTAGAACAAGCTTTCCTTTAAATTGCACTCTTTTCCCAACAAGCTCAATTGATGATAAATCATTTGAAGAAAAAAGTCTGAAAATAATTAACAGATTTGAATTTGCAGCTTTATGTCTTATCGTTACTATTTTCTTGCTGTTATAACCTTCTTTCGCGTCTACTGACTCTACTGATTCTACAACACCTTCACCTAAAACAGTCTTATTAACAAAAGATTCAAGAAGTTGCACTCTTAATAGAGAAGATTTGTTTGATATACTATCAGTAAATTCACTGTTTGTCAGCTCGATTATTTCTGCTGCGTTCAGCAATAAAGAGAACATTAAACCGCAAAATAATATTTTTTTTCGCATTCTAAATCCTGTTTCTTCTTTCCCGATGATTTGGTTATATCTTCTAATAATTTTTCAGTCTGATAATTATTTTTTTTTCATTCCTGTTAACTTCAAGAAATGAAATTTTGTATTTATATCGTCTTAATACAGAAGCAAAATCACTCAGGTTCTCAACACTTTGGCCATTCAATGCAGTAATAACATCTCCCTGCAACAACTTGTTTTCCGAGTATCTAAATCGCGACATATCCGCTATAATAATTTTATCGTTAGACGCGTTAATATCAAGACGTATTCCGTAAACAGAGTACAAGGTGTTTATTGCTTCTCCGACTTTGGCGAAATAATCTTTTTCATTCATTGTAAATGAAAATCTTTTTAAAATACCGCTTCTAAAGACACATAGATCCACACGTGCACCTATCGGTTTATTTTTTACAATTTTGGTTAGCTCACTTTTAGATTCAATAGTATTGTTATCCACTTCGGCAATAATATCACCTTTTTGCAAACCGATAAGCTGTGCTGGTGAATTTTCAAGTGTCGATACAACGGTTACCGCCTTACGTCCTGTTGCAGCTAAGCTCTTTTCGGTAACCATGACCCCTATCCATCCCCGTCTAACATGTCCAAAACGCAACAAATCCGTATATACTGACTCGACTATATTCACGGGTATCGAAAACGATATTCCCTGGAAACCACCTGATACGGTACGTATAGCAGTATTAAGACCTACCATCTTTCCAGATGTATTAATCAATGGGCCCCCAGAGTTCCCCGGATTTATTGGAACATCTGACTGAATAAAATCTTCTATATTTGTGAATCCCACATCTGATCGGTTTGTAGATGAGACAATTCCTTTAGTAACACTATTTGATAAGCCATAGGGATTTCCGATGGCAATAACCCAATCACCCTTTTTTAAATTGTTGTCTTTTTCCTTTTCAATTGGCTTGTACAAGTAATTCTTGCAATCAAGGCGCATCAAGGCAAGATCTGTTTCCGAATCTGATATATAGTATCTATTACCCGGATATTTTTTAAATGTACACCGAGTTCCATCATACATTACCGCTTCATAATAATCCGCATTTTTTACAACATGATGATTAGTAATTATATGCCCTCGATCAGAAAAAACTGTCCCTGACCCAAAACCCGACTGTTTTTTTTTACCATTAGAAATTAAATAGGATTCAATATATATAACGGAGGGCAAAGATCTGCTAACGGCATCGGAAAAACCCGGGCTTTCGGCCGCGATGATTACAGCAAAAGTGAAAAAGAGAGTTATCTTAAGCATTATCCATTTCATTACTTTGACCTGATAAAAAAATAAGGAAGGGAGAACCCTTCCTTATTTTCGGCTAAAAATATTCTATCTATTAGTAAGATTCTGGACGTGAACTCTCATCTATATCTTTTTTAATATCTTCTTTACGATCGATTACTTCGGAAGCCTTGGTTTCACCTTCAAGGACGCGATTTTTGTTATCTGCCTTATGCACCTGATATTTGCCAATATACTCATCAGGTTTAACATCTTCTAGAATAGCTATCGCGTATTTTTTTGCTATACGATAGTGAAGAACCGATGAGTGATACTGACGCTTAACACGCCACTCTTCAGCATTATCCACTTCGCTGTAAGCAACACGCAATCTAAGAATCTGGTCAAATAGTCGTCTGTTGCTGTTAGGGTTAGAAGCTGTATTTGCCTGTAAGGTTAACTCAAGAATATGAGTAGCACAAAGATTTAACATCTCAATAGTATCTTTTTTATACTCGTCTGATACCTTCTGATAAAGCTGATTAATATGTTTCTTGTTCTCTTCAAGCTTTACTGCAGAATAAATAGGCTGACGTCTGTAATAAAGATCCATCGCCCTTTTATAACCTTCGTAAACCTTGTTGTAATCTCCGTCCCAACCCTTATCCTTAAAATTCTCTTTTATAACATTAAGGACAAATATTTTGTCGAGATTTGCTTTTTGAAGTCTTTCGATTTTATCCAGAGCGTGAAAACGCGCAAGATAATTGTCCTCAGGTCTGTCCGCAGTAGAGTACTCGGACGCCGGATCGAGCGCATATTCGTCGACACCTGCCGGAGCACCGGCACCGCCGCCGCCTTCCTGTGCAAAAATGCTTATTGCTGTTGCAATAATTAATGAAACGGCCAATAATTTCGATAATGATTTAACCATGATCTTAACTCCTGTATACTATTATATATGCTGTACGGCGTCCTTGCCAGAATATACTTGTGTTGAGTATAATTAATGAATTTATTTCAGGCAAGAATTTTTTTACTTTTGAAACATTAATTCATTTAATTTCGCCCCTTTGTGCCGTGTTTGTTAAATAAATCATACTACTTAAGCCTTTTCAAAGCGTAATACGACATAACAAACAGAGCTATCAAAAAGCCGTATAACCGGCTATATACATAATCGAAAAATAAGTGCACATACCTTAATTAATAAGTGAAAATTATTTAAACTTTCGTGAAAACCGCAAAATCACTCTACAATAAAAATGTGTATATCCATAACATTGGTATTGGTAGGGCCAGTCTTTACAAGATCACCACTCTGTTCAAAAAACGAATAAGAATCACTGTTTTTTAAAAACTTCTCAGGCTGCAAACCCCTCTCCAACATCTTAATATAACTCTTATAATTAATTACCGCCCCAGCGGCATCAGTTAACCCATCTGTTCCATCTGTTGCTATGCTGGCAGCCCATATATTCTTCATTCCATCCATCTGAGTCAGAGCCCTAAGCACGAATTCGGTATTCCGACCACCTTTGCCACTCCCTTCTACTCTAACAAAACTTTCTCCACCGCTTATGATGCAAGCCGGTGGCTTAACGGGATTTCCGGTTGCCTGTATCTCTTTTACCACCGCTATATGAAACCCAACTGCTTCCCCTACGTTTCCTTCAATTGATGAACTCAAAATCAAGGTATTATACCCTGCATTACGGGCAATACTCGCTGCAAAATCAAGAGCTGTAAAATTGGAAAGCAAAACACAATTAGTAACATTTGCGAAAAAAGCGGCCTTCTCGTCCGGGTTTTCCCTTATATTTCCCTCACAACCCTCATTAATATGTCTTCGTACAGATTCTGGAATCTCACAATTTGCAGGTAAACCTTCCAGTATTTGTCGTGCTTCTGCAAAAGTTGATCTGTCCAGAGTAAAAGGTCCAGAAGCAATAACATCAATGCAATCTCCAGGAACATCCGAAATCATCAGATTCAAAACGGTGGCGGGGTAAGCCGCTTTAGCCAGTTTTCCACCTTTGACTATCGAGATATGTTTTCTTATACAGTTAATCTGGTCAATAGAGGCTCCTCCTGAAAGAAGTGCCTCTGTAACGATGTTTTTATCATCCAGGGAAATTCCTTCAACCGGAAGTGGTAAAAGCGCCGAACCGCCCCCCGAAATAAGTGAAATAATCAGGTCATTTTCCCCGGCTTTAACGGCAATATCATACACCTTTTTGGCAGCGGTAATTCCGTTTTCATCAGGCACAGGATGAGCCGCCTCTATCTGGGTAATACGATCCAGTTTCTCTGTATACCCGTATTTCACAGAAATCACACCTTCGCTTATATAGTCTCCCAATATTTTCTCAAGAGCAAGAGCCATTGACGCAGTTGCCTTGCCAGCCCCAATTATGTAAACACTCTCATAGTCCTCTATACGATAGGTTCTGCTCACACCCCGGATTTTGAGCAAGCCATCAGAAAAGGATATCTTTTCCATACATGCCCTGTATGGATTCACAGCATCAATCGCAGCTCTATAAATTTCATGGATGATGTTATCTGCTTTGCTCATTTTTAAAAAACTCCACACATTACGCATTTACTGCCAAACGGGATTTATGTATTACGATTATCCATATTAGTGAATGAAAACCACTTGATGCAAACGTTCATAAATTATTACATGTCAATACAATGATATGTTAAGACAACCATTAACAATATATCATGATTATCCGGAGAGATCAACAAAACACGACACAGTTTTGTTCCAATTGTTTATATAATTATCCTTAATTACAAAAACTGTTCGGCTAAATAGAAAATGAACAACAAAAAACTTCATATCCTGGCGGTAGAACCTCTCTATACCGGATCACACCGTGATTGGCTGGACAACCTAGTTACACACAGCCGTCACCGGTTTGACCTAATAACAATGCCCGCTGGATTCTGGAAATGGCGAATCCAGGGAGGAGCCCTGTATCTGGCAGATCAGATTAAAACAGACAGTTATGATCTTATTCTTACAACTTCAATGCTCAACACATCGCTTTTTCTATCTCTTAACAGGCACAACGATATTGCTAAAACCAGAACTGCTGTCTACTTTCATGAAAATCAGCTAAATTACTACCCGGATGATTCAAAAAACCAGTCTGCTATCAAAAACGACTACTCCTACGCAATGATTAGTATAACTAATTTAATCATAGCAGATACTGTCTTCTTTAATTCAAACTATCACCGTGATATTTTCTTTGAACAACTTCCCCGTTTTATGTCTAAACTTCCTGACTACAACTCGTTACCGTTTAAAGAACTCAAATCAAAATGCAAAATTCTTCCAGTCGGAATAAAAACCGAATTAAATGATTCGAATTTAACGGAAGTATCGACTTCGGCTGATCCAGAAGTTAATAATAACAAAATTCCAGTAATTCTGTGGAACCACCGTCGTGATGCAGACAAAAATCCTGATGGCTTTTTGTCTTTTTTGAAAATTATCGATAACAAAAATTGTAAATTTAAATTAATTTTACTCGGAGCAGAAAATAAATCTGATAAGGTTTTTAACCAAATTGAGCAACTATTTAAAGACAGGATAATTTTCAACGGCTTCGCCTCAACCAAGACCGAATATACAAGGCTTCTAAAACAAGCTCATTTTGCGCCAATAACATCTGATCATGAATACTTTGGTATTAGCGTTATGGAGGCAGCATATAATGGTGTTATTCCACTATTGCCCTCTTCTCTGGTTTATCCAACACTCTATCACCCTTTTAATGAACTCTTTTATACTCCTCACGACTACCTAGCTCTTGCAGAACTATTTATTAAACTATCAAAAAGTGATAACTACCTATTGAAGAAGAATCTTCACAACCATGCATTAAAATACAGCTGGAACTTTCTTATAAAAAAATATGATGATTATCTTTTACAGGCCTCTATCTGAAAGCGGTTTAAAGGTATTTTTACTACCGGATCTATTTGTGGTAATCTTTGATAATTAGTTTTTCAAGCTCATTATTAAACAATGCCACTTGCACGCTTAAGCCTTCCTGCTGACAAAATTTCCTTCTTTAAAAAAAAGAACAATATGCCGATTATTAACAAAGGTTATTCTTGAAAACTGCGTTGTTGTTATGGTGCTATTGCCTCGCAAAACGTATACTGGACAGATGAACCGAAATATTAAAACCATACTGGCTGTTATCAGAAATGTGTAATATTAAGGGAATTCTTGTAATTCCGGATAAACTTAACGACATCTACGCTTTTGATTCGATAATATCTCTTGAAAAAGAGATATACGCCAAAAGTATACACACTCTGGACATAAGCTCAGTTAGTTTTATTGAGCCCTACTCTATGACCAACTTATTATTAATTGCCCGTAGATATCTTAAAAACACCGGAAATCGATTAAAGCTGACACAGATTCCCTTGCCGATTCACCAGTATTTGACGCGAATGAATTTTTTCAAGTATCCTATTTTTGACGAACCAGAACCATTAGATAGCAAAAAAATGTTAACCAGGAGCGCGTTAAGCAAACGCATACTCGAGATAACCGAGATTCCAAACCTCGAAAGAGAGAGCGTTAGGGTAATCTCGCAAGCAGTAAGTCTTTTTCGAAGACGTGGCGCTTATATATTAAAGCACTGGTTCTGCCCTGATACGGTAAATTACTTTGTGACCGTAATCTCAGAAGTTTGTCAGAATGTTTTCGAACATAGTATGGATTCGGGATTCCTTGCCTTACAGACATACACTTACAATAGGGAAAACGTGGTAAGGCTTGTAATCGCCGATTCCGGTATTGGTATCGAAGAGAGCTTTTCAGCAGAACAAAAAAAAACATACGGAACCGGCTCAGCCCTTATCAAAAATGCTCTTACCGCGCCAATATCCGGGAAAAGAGAGTTCGGATATGGTTTATGCCGTGTAAATTCGATTATTAAGGAGATGAAGGGAAATCTTTTTATCAGATCTGACAGGAGCTCCGTTGCCTTTGTTTATAACAAGGGTTATTCAGATAACGCTTACTCCTTTTTAAAAGATGATCTTGAACCTTTCAGTGGTACGCAGATTTCCATTTCACTTTATGGTTAAGTTATGATAATTTCGGTAAAAAAAATCGCCAAAGCCCTAAAATCTGATTCCCCCGATCTGCTTACACGACCAACCGGGCGAAGATTTTTTGAGCAGGCTATAAAAAAGCTGGAAAACGCCAGTACAGACGAGACAGTGATCTGTGATTTTTCAGGCATTGAGGTGATTGACCCCTCTTTTGTGGATGAATTTATTGTCAAACTTATAAAAACATCTCAAGATGACAAAAAACCCTTTTATATCAGATTAAAAAATATATCTTCGGTTGTAGAGGAAAACATAAGATCTGTATTTACATCCTATTGTGAATTTGCCAAAACTAAATTTTCAGTAATTACTGAAGACATAACCAAAGACAACACCCATATTATAGGAATAACTTCTGATACAGAACGGGAAATCATTGAAATAATGAGAATAAATGGCACAATGGCAACTGAAACGATATCAAAACATCTTGGACTGGATTCTATTGACACTGCGCATATTCTTGAACAAATGCATAAAGATAGACTTGTAAAAAAAGACAGCGACAGATATTTGGTAGTATAAATGAATAAAGATTATACATATACTTTTGATAAAAATCGCGAATCACTTCACGATCTTTTGACGGCATATAAACAATTTAATACCTATTTCTGGATAATGGTAAATCGCGAGAAAAAAACACTGATGTTTATTATGGCCTCTAACCCCAGACATTTTAGATTAATACCAGAAGAAGAAACAGCCGGATTTCGACCCATGAAACGGGTCGAGCTAAGTGTAAACAAAATGTACACTGCATATATTTCACCGTCTCATCTTCTAGCGGCTTACGGCCCAACACTGGGGATAAATTTTCCACAAAAAACCATTACCGTTCAAAATAAACTTAAAACACCCAAACATAATTATTATTTAATAAAAGCGCCAATCAGATATTTACCCGACATAATTCAAGCTGTTAAGGGAATACTTGACCTAGAACCACAAATAAAATATGAATATGTTGAAAAATACTTGCTTGAACACTAGAGAACTTCGAAATATTACCTTTTCAGGAACGGCTATACCGTTTAAAGCCCATATATAAAGCAATTTTTCGCAAGTTCCTTATAGAAAAGTCAATTATTAGAGATTTCCACTAGTTTTCAGTGATCCTATTGTCGATTCTAATATAACGGAATGTAAAAAGACAGAACAGAAAGAGGAAATATGGCGTTAGAAGATACAAACAGAATGGTTCTGGCACTGAAACTGGCCGGTAACGACGCAGATAAGGCTCGTCGCCTTGTATCGGGCGAATTAAAGGATGTTCGCGTTGTGTACGGCCGTTTTTCTATCGAGGCAGCCGATGTTTTCGGTGTTTTTGAACTTTTTTTTCACCTCCAGGATGAAAATTTGTTACATGTTTCACTTGTAACCTTTTCTGACCCCCAGGAATACGAAAAAACAAAACTTACTGATAACTGGAAATTATACTATACCATATTAAAACAGCTACAAGAGACAGTTTCTGTAACAGAATCAGAGGATTTTTTGAAACAGCTAACAGACTCAATTGATGGCTACCAACTTATATATGATGTGGTTGACAACGATGAAGAGAGAATCACTGACACACTTGTAGAAATCATAGAAAAGTCTTACGGACTCCCTGGAGCGGAATGTTCTGTCGATTTTGCCGACTTGTCAACACTTGAAATGGCTGATACCGGAATATCTCTAAAACTTGCATCAGACAAAAAGACCGAAGTAAAACAGGATAAACCCGAAATAGAGAAACTTGCTGCCCATACAGTTGAAGGTGCTCTCGTAATCGCTCCAGTAAAAGGAACTTACATAAATGACATTAGAATAGGGGATATTGTTAAGGTATCACTTATTAATCACGATGATGTATCAAAAAAAATTATTACAGCTCTTAATGCTTTTGATTCCGAAAATAATTTTTTACCCATACGCGGACGTGTAAAAGAAATAATTCCACTGCCAACTGGAGGCTACAAAATATACTGTCTTATTGCAAAAAACATTCTTGCCCGCATAGTCGAAGAGGAAAACATAAAGGCAGAGATGTGGGATTTCTCAAAAATAACCAAAGGCAAAAACGACCGAAGTTTCAAAAACCTTGGTGTAATATTTGCTTTAACACTAATAGTTATTGCCTCATTGGCCGTTCTTGCCGCTCTTTTGTGAGGATAGATGAGATTTATTTCAATCCGGTTTTTTTTATGTTTGGCCGCGGTTATTTTTCTTCAATCACAGATGCCAGGATGGCTCTCAATAACCGATAACGCTAATAATCATTACTATGTCACTCCTACCGGAAAAATTATCACAAACGAAACCCCCGATTTTACTTACAAGCCTGTTTCATTTGAGGGCATCGATTACTACCTGCAACAAGGTGAAATACTTTCGCAAAAATTTAATAAATTTGAAGGCCTTCTGCTTTTAAAATCAATTAGATATCTAGGAGATATCGATGAGCGAATAATGTTTGAATCGGCACGCGCGGCCTCTTTAATTACCAAGCTGAAAAACCGTGAAGGTGACAGATTCAAAAAACTTAACAGTAATGCATCTATTTTATTATACAGCTTCAATAAGCAAACAACCCTATTCAATGATTTTTCAAATTACAGGATAAATTTAAACGACGCGCAGATATTTATTTTAAACAGGGCTGTACGTGATGACGAGTTCTCTTCTAACGACAGTTTCTCGGCAGGATTAAAATTCTCTGCAACTGGTGATGACTCTACTTCAGAATACGATGCTGTAATCTTTGCATCTGTTATTAAGAACAGATACTCAAAATACAAATCGGTAGAGCATTTTAGAAAACATCTTGTTCAAAGAAGAGGCTCGGACAGTTTTGAAAGAGATACAATTAAAAAAGATGAAAATTACCTTTTATCTTCTTTTACTTTCACAAAAACGGGAACAAAAGAAAACAAGCTCTTAAAGGATACCCCATCATTTAATGGAAAAGAAGCCTTATCAGCAGAAGACTCTGGTAAAAAACAGTTTGTCGGATACGAAGTACTGACCTGTGGCAAAAACAGCGGCCTACTTTTACAAATTATGGTATCCGGTGAAAATGGTGCCGCGTATGACAACAAAATAAAAGATATTGCCTTGTCACTTGAAGCTACTTTATAATATGTTCGTGCTCATTATATTCACGAAGATCACGATTAGCTTTTATTTCAAACCTTAATCTTATAATAGCCAAGTCAATTTGACGGGCAACATAGTACCGGTATTCTATATCTAAAGCCCTTTCTAGATCACGAATTGCTTCTACCCTGTCAGCTTCTCCCAGAAAAAAAGCACACCAGTACCTAACCTCAGGATTCTTGTTCGTTAATGATTCACGCAAAAATTTAGCATTATCAGTAACTTCATAATTAAGCATAATCAAAGAAAACGCGCACGCTGCTTTCAAAGCTGTGTCTTCCGTTTTATCCATAAACGATTTAATATCCGTGCTTAAACTTTCATTCTTATAAAAAGCCGAGCTGACAACCGATTCAAAAACAACCCTCTCATCTTCATCTTTTAAACCTGCACGGATAACATCGGCTATCTTTTCATCTCTGTAATTTCGCAAAGAAAAAATTATCTTTCTTTTGACTATCGGCTGTTTTTCAACCTCCCATCTTTCAAGAAGATATTTGGCAGCTCGAGGATCCTTTATGCGCCCAAGTGCGTCAGCAGCCGCTTCACGGCATTGTATTGCCGACATTTCGTCCCTCTCCTGAGGCATGAAACTAAGGTATTTTACATATAGCCAAAACGGCTTTCGACTTTTGGCATAACCCAAGTGATACATAGCCTGGGTTTTTTGTTCAAGAGTCCCCTCCATAAGCTGTCTGAACATAGGGCTCTCCGCGTAAAGAGGGCTAAAAAAAACCAGTAAAACAAACACTATTTTCGCGCGCATATCTGCTTCCTCCAGACTATTCAAAACTATGATAATCATATTTCTTTTCAACTAATATTATCGGATTTTATAGCTACGAATATGATTTCATCCAGCATGTATTTTTTCTTCGATACAAAAAATATTCACATCCAAACATCTGCAAAATTTCCGAAAATCAGTTTTTCTGCATGCTAACATAATTAGATATAAACAAAACAATCGATATAGCAATCATAAAATTCAGTTAAGACTACTTTAAAAATCAAAATAGGTTGAAGAAATTAGGCATGATTTTTAGTATAGAAAACTTCTAGTAAATACCAATTTTGTAATAATAATGAATTTTTATCAACAAAACGGAGCCATTATGCATATTAATAAACTTTTGAATAAAAACCGACCATCTTTCAGTTTTGAATTTTTTCCTCCAAAAACAGATGCCGGATTTGAAAAACTCTATTCAACTATAAAGGATCTAACTCCTCTTAATCCCACATTTGTCAGTATTACTTACGGCGCTGGTGGTTCTACACGTCAAAAAACCCATGATCTTGTAATGAAACTCCATAAAGAAACAGAATTAACCGTTATTCCACACCTGACATGTATCGGCTCAACAATGAATGAGATCGACGAAATAGTGTCAGACTATCATGACAACGGTATCAGCAATATACTCGCATTAAGAGGTGATCCGCCCAAGGATACCGAAAACTTTGTCAAAACCAAAGACGGTTTTGAACATGCAGCCGATCTGGTTTCGTTTATAAAAAAAAATTATCCCAACATGGGTATCGGCGTAGCGGGATTTCCCGAAGGACACCCACTAACACCCAACCGCTTACTGGAGATGGATTACCTTAAACAAAAAGTTGATGCGGGTGCCGACTATATTTGTACACAGCTATTTTTTCACAATGATGATCTTTACGATTTTATAGAACGCTGTGAACTGAGTGGAATAGACATTCCAGTACTTGCCGGGATTATGCCGATAACCACGATCAGCGGCATGAAACGAATGGCCGAACTGTCTGCGGGATCACGCTTTCCCGCTAAACTGCTTAAACAGATTTATGCCAGCAGTTCGGATAACGAAATAAAACAGATAGGTATTAACTGGGCAACAAACCAGGTAAAAGACCTTGTAAAAAACGATATTCCTGGTGTACACTTTTATACGCTTAATAATTCAGAGGCCACACTGCTTATTTACCGAGGTTTATCATCCGATTAGTCAAACGTAGTACATTTTGCCCTGTAAAATTATAGTTTAAATCAAAAAACAGAAGAATCAGCCGTCCTCAAGGATTTTTTACTGTTGAAATCCTCGGCTGTTAAAGAAGAT
>ERZ795053.3361-NODE-3361-length-18266-cov-5.364285_pt1 | contig 18266 bp, 16 predicted proteins | sample MGYA00375137_ERZ795053 | MGnify/ENA primary metagenome ERZ795053 (study PRJEB30182, sample SAMN05720284) | activated sludge metagenome | isolation source: Anaerobic digester | place: Hong Kong | collected 2014-12-17 ...
ATGCGGCCCGCGCCTGGGAGCGCTTCGCCGCAAGGGTCAGAAACGGAGCGGCATCATGAACCGCACTCCCGGCTCGCCCGCGATGCAGAAGCGCTACGAACTCATCACCCGCGTGCTGCGTGCCAACATTCTCTCGGGCCGCCTGCCGGCGGGCTTCGTGCTGCTCGAAGGCCCGATTGCCGAGTTGATGCAGTCGAGCCGCGCGCCGGTGCAGACGGCACTCCGCATTCTGGATGAGGAAGGGCTCGTGCACCGCTTCGCCGGCCGCGGCTTCCTCGTCGGACCCAAGGCGGATGGCATCGAGCCGGTGCGCGGCGACATCCGCGATCTTGATCTCCAGATCGCGGTGGAAATCGACGAGGCGCTGCAAAGCCGCGGCACCTGGGAGTTGGTCTATGACCGGGTCGAGGAACAAGTCGCCTCTTGCGTGATCTTCGGCGAATTCCGCATCATCGAAACCGAGCTTGGCGACTATCTCGGGGTGAGCCGCACGGTGGTGCGCGATGTGCTGAGCCGCCTCCACGAGCGGGGGCTGATCCGCAAGAACCAGAGCTCCCACTGGATTGCCGGGCCGCTCACGGCCCAGTCGGTGCGCGAGAAATTCGCCGTCCGCGCCATCCTCGAGCCGGCGGCGCTCAGGCTTGCGGCCAGCCACATCGATCACACGGACATCGAGCAGGTGCGCGCCCGGCTCAACGCCGGCGAAGATCTCGACTGGGAACTGCTCGAAGATGCGCTGATGGAGAACTGTATCGCACGTGCACCCAACGCGGAACTGGTGGACCTCATTCGCAACAACCAATTCCTGCTCACCGCCGCAAACCGGGCATTGACCCGCCTGGGGTTGCCGCAGGACACGGTAGCGCTGGGCGAATACCGCACACTGTTCGACCTGTTGTCGCGCCATCTCGTTGATTCGGCAGCAGAGTATCTGGAGAGCCATTTACGGGTGATGGCCGACAAGAGCCTCGCCCGGTTGAAGATCGTGGCCGTGATCAGTCAGAATTCGGCGATCGCACCATATCTGACGCCAAAATAAATGGATATTGAATCCAGACTGCATTTTTTATAGCCAGAACCTTTAGGCAATTGCCCAAACCTTACGCGAAATCCATGTCCGCCTTTTCTTCTTGCATACGTTAGACAATTTTGATTACATTCGAGGCCAAGGTTTTCTGCACTGTGGCATCGCATGAACTGTGGTGTTGAATGGTAGTTTGTGTAGGGGAGGAGTGCTGCGCCTGACATCGGCACCCAAGCCGGGCACGCGGCGAATTAAATGGCAGACGAGAACGCAGTTTTTCGCCTAGACGGCGTCACAAGGTCCTACGGAAACGTTACCGCGTTGCGTAACGTGTCGCTCGCTGTCGCGGGCAACGAATATGTGTCGCTCCTCGGGCCCAGCGGCTCCGGCAAGTCGACGCTTCTCCGCGTCATCGCCGGTTTCGAACCGCCCAATCAGGGCCGGGTCTATTTCCAGGGCCGCGACATCACCAATATCCCCTCCTTCGAGCGCGGCATTGGCTTTGTTTTCCAGAACTTCGCATTGTTCCCGCATCTCAGCGTCTTCGACAATGTCGCCTTCGGGCTGGCCAATGGCGCCCAGCCGGTGGCCAAGGCCGAAATCGACGAGCGCGTGCGCCATGTGATCGACCTCGTCGGCCTGTCGGGGCTCGAAGACCGCGGCGTGAACCAGATTTCGGGCGGCCAGAAGCAGCGCGTCGCGCTCGCCCGCACGCTGGTCATGGCGCCAAAGCTTGTCCTGCTCGATGAACCGTTGGGCGCACTCGATGCCAACCTCCGCCATCGCATGCGCGTCGAACTGCGGGCCATCCGTGAGAAACTCGGCGTCACCTTCCTGCATGTGACGGGCAGCGAAACCGAAGCTCTCGCCATGGGCGACCGGGTCGTCGTGCTCGACCGGGGTTCGATTGCGCAATTCGCACCGCCCGCCGATGTCTACGACCACCCTGCGACGCCGAACGTCGCGCACTTCCTCAATCGCTACAACATGTTCGATGGCAGCCTGAAAGATGGTCAGTTTGCCGGTCCCTTCGGGTCCATCCCCATAACCAGGGTGACACCTGCCGACCGGACAACTTACGCCATCCGCTATGACCGCATCCGCGTCATGCCGAAAGGCCAGGGCGCAGCCGGGCCAGCCATCGACGCAAAATTCGTGGCCAGCGAATACCTGGGGTCCTCGGTCATGTACTTCTTCGAAACCGCCGACCGCAAGGTCGTCGAGGTGGAGCATCACCTCAGTCTCGGCGCTCCTGAAACCTACGCGCCCATGCAGCACTACGATCTGTGCTGGAAGGCGGAAGATGCGCTGGTCTTTGGGCAGGGATAGTCGAATATGAGCAACACCGCCGCGGCCGCACCATCGACCAATACCGGGAAATCCAGCAGCTGGTGGCTGATCGCGCCGGGCGCCATCTGGATGGCCCTGTTCCTCGTGGCTCCCATCCTGCTGATTGTCTATGTGTCGTTCTGGACCCAGACGACTTTCAAGATCGAGCCGACCCTGACATTCAAGAGCTGGCAGACATTCTTCGGCTCCGATACCTATATCAACTCCCTGTGGACGACGCTCCGCATCTGGCTCATCGTCCTCGTCACCACCTTCGTCATCGGCTATCCGACCGCACTCTTCGTCGGCCTGTTCGTCAAGAACAAGACCTTGTCGACCGTGCTCTTGGTCATCTGCGTCATTCCATTCTGGACGTCCTTCCTCATCCGCGTGCTGGCCTGGCGGCCAATGCTCGGCAAGGAAGGCGCCATCAACATCATCCTCATGAAGCTCGGCATCATCCAGCAGCCCATCGAGGCGCTGCTGTTTACGGAACTCTCCGTCGTCATCGGCATGACCCAGATCTACGTGGTGTTCATGGTCGGTCCCATTGCCTTCATGCTCGGCCGCATCGATCCCAACATCATCGAAGCCGCGCGCGATCTGGGTGCGGACTTCTGGCGCATCTTCAGAAAGATCATCTTCCCCCTCAGCCTGCCGGGCGTCGTGGTGGGTGGCATCTTCGTCAGCGTCATGGTGCTGGGCGAGTTCGCGACGGCGGCTGCACTCTCGGGCCGCAAGGTGAATCTGCTGGGCAACATCATCGTGACACAGGTGGGCTCGCTGAAATGGGCCATGGCCTCCGTCGTCGGTGTGATTCTGACCGTTGTCATGGGGTTGGTCATCGCCGGCTTCCTGCGCATCGTCGACCTCAAGCGGGAGCTCTGAGCCATGGAATCCCGCGTTCTCAAGCCGATCCTCGCCGTCTACACGCTGCTCTTCATCCTGTTCCTCTACGGGCCGTTCTTCGTGCTGGCCATCCTGTCATTCCAGCAGGGGCCGGAGGGCGGGCCGCAATTCCCCATCATCGAGTGGTCAACTTACTGGTACCGCCATATCTTCGGGCTGACGCCGCCGTCCCGCGTCGCGCCGCTGCCGCTTGGCGGAGCCCTGTTCCGCTCGCTCACCCTCGCCTTCATGACCATGGTCACATCGACCGTGCTGGGCGTGATGTCAGCCCAGGCCTTCCGCCGCCGCTTCAGGGGCTCTGGCGTGGTCTTCTATCTCATCGTGCTTGGCATGATGGTGCCGGGCGTGCTGACGGGTCTTGGCATGTCGCTGCTCGCCAACAACATCCTCGGCATCGAGCGCCACTGGTGGAGCACTGCCTTTGTGACGCATGTCGTCTATACCTTCCCCTTCGCATTCCTGGTGATGCTGGCGATCCTCAACCGCTTCGACTCCTCGGTGGAAGAGGCGGCCTGGTCGCTGGGCGTGTCGCCATGGCGTACCTTCCGGAAAGTGACGTTCCCGCTGATCTTCCCGGGCGTGCTGTCGGCCATGCTGTTCGCCTTCACGCTCTCCTATGACGAATTCTCCCGCACGCTGTTTGCGAGCGGGCGCGACCAGACCCTGCCGCTTGCCATCTACGGCACTTTCTCGGTGGAAATTCACCCCAACGTCTTTGCCTTCGGCGTGTTGACCACGGTGTTCTCCTTCGCGCTGCTCGCCGTCTACGCCATCCTCATGACCATGAGCGTCCAGCGCGCCAAGAAGATGGCACTGCAAGAGGAGATCGCATGAAGAACGCGATTGTCACGGGCGCGGGATCTGGCATCGGCCGGGCGATCGCCACGCGGCTCGCTCACGACGGCTACAACGTCATCGTCAATGACTTCCGCGCCGAAGCGGCGGATGCCGTGGCCAAGGAGATCGGTGGCAATGTGACGCCGATCGTTGGCGACGTCTCCAAGGAAGTCGATGTCGCCAAGATCGTGGCCGCGTGCCGTTCTGCGTTTGGCGACTGCACCCATCTCGTCAACAACGCCGGCCATGTGCACCAGTCGCGCTTCGTGGATCTCGAACCCGCCGATTTCGACCGCATGTTCGCGGTCCACACGCGCGGCACCTACCTGATGATGCGCGCCGTGATGCCCGCCATGCTGGCAAAGAACCAGGGCGTCATCGTCAACATCGCCTCGCAACTGGGCCAGATCGGTGGTGTCGAACTCGTCCATTATTCCGGCGCAAAGTCCGCTATCATTGGCATGACCAAGGCGCTGGCCCGCGAGGTGAGTGCGTCCGGCGTACGAGTCAACGCGGTTGCACCGGGGCCCATCAACACGCCGCTGGTGATGGCGCTCTCCGACGAATGGCGCAAGACGAAGGCGGCGGAATTGCCGCTCGGCCGTTTTGGCGAGCCGGAAGAAGTGGCCGCCGCCGTGGCCTTCCTGTGTTCGCCCGACGCCTCGCTGTTCGTCGGCCAGACCATCGGACCTAACTCGGGAGACGTGATGCTATGACAGAGACCGTTCTCATCACCGGCGCCGGCATCGGTATCGGCCGCGCCACGGCCAAGGCCTTCGGCAAGCTCGGCCATCATGTGGTTGTCACCGACATTCTCGAAAAGGAAGGCAACGACGTCGCCGGCGAGATCACCACGGCCGGCGGTTCTGCTGAGTTCATGAAGCTGGATGTGCGCTCCTCCGAACAGGCCGATGCCGTCGTCGCTGCCATCGAGAACAAACATGGCGCAATCGGCACCATCGTCGCCAATGCCGGTATTGCCCACAAGGTGCCGCTGTCGCAGCTCACTGACGAGAAGTGGGACTTGACATTCGACATCGATCTGAAGGGCATCTTCCGCGTGGTGCGCGCCGCTGCACCCGCCATGAAGGCCAAGAAGAAGGGTGCCATCGTTTGCGTCTCGTCGATCATGGGCGTCGCCTATGGCTGGGACGAGCATGTGCACTATTCGTCTGCCAAGGCGGGTGTGGTTGGTCTGGTGCGTGGTCTCGGCGTCGAACTGGCGCGCGACGGCATCCGCGTCAACGGCATTGCCCCCGGCTACATCCGCACCGCGCAGTTGCTCTCGAAGGAGCATTCGCTGGGGCCGGAGGCCGACAAGGCTGGAGACTTTATCCCTATGGGCCGCATTGGCGAGCCCGAGGACATTGCAGACGTGATTGTGTTTCTGGCATCCAACGCCGCTCGCTACATGACCGGGCAAGTGGTGGTGGTCGATGGCGGTCTTCTTGTCGGACGGTACTGACACGACGATCCGCCGTTCAATACGGCATGAACAACGGAGGAAGTGGACATGAGCATTGACAATATCCGCAAGTTCCACCTGTCCCGCCGCAAGCTCCTTCAGGGTGCTGCGGGGACGGCGGCTTTCGCGGCAACCAGCGGCCTGATCTATCCGGGTTCGCAGCAGGCCTTCGCCCAAAGCCTGGGCGACCAGGAACTTCGCACGGTCGGCCTGTCGGTCACGGTGCAGGAGCGCATCCTGAATGACTTCAAGGAAAAGTCTGGTGTCAAGGCGGTGTCGGGCAAGGCCGACATCTTCCCCAACACGCAGACCGAACTGCTCTCGGGCTCGACCGCCTATGACTGCTGGGAAACCATCGGCGAGCGCCTGCCGGCCGTGATTGCCACCGAGAAGATCCAGTCGATCCCGACCTCGGCCATGAAGAACTGGGGCAACATCCGCGATACCTTCATCAAGGTGAACCCGAAGTGGGAGAAGCGGGCCCAGATCGTCGGCCAGATCTGGAAGGACGACGCCCAGACCGAGCTGTGGATGGTGCCCACCGTCTACAACTACGACTCGATCGGTTACCGTCCCGACCTCGTGCCGGCTGAAGAAGCCTCGACCTGGACCGCGCTGTTCGATCCCAAGTTCAAGGGCAAGACCGGCCTCAACGTCGACCCGCTGATCGCCTTCGGCCAGGCCGTCATCGCCATGAACGCCATGGGCATGCTGGAAGTGCCGAACCCGGGCAACCCGGACCAGGCCGCCATCGATGAGGCCTCGAAGTTCCTGATCTCCAAGAAGAAGGATGGTCAGTTCCGCGCGCTCTGGGGCGACTTCGGCGAACTCGTGAACCTTCTGGCCTCGGGCGAAATGATCCTCGCCGACGCCTGGCAGCCGGCCGTCATGGCGGTGAAGGCGCAAGGCGTGCAGTGCTCTTACGCCACGGTCCGCGAAGGCTATCGTGCCTGGGCCATCGGCAACTCGGCCATCACCGGCACGCCGAACATGGATGCGGTCATCGCCTACTGCGACTACTGGCTATCGGGTCCGCCGGCCATCACCGTGTCGGAGCAGGGCTATTACTCGCCGACGACCAACATCAAGGATGTCATGCCGGCCGACAAGTATGCCTTCTGGTATGAGGGCAAGCCCTGGGTCGGCGCCGAAGACCGCGGCATCAAGGAAGGCGATCTCCGCGATGGCGGCTCGCTCGAAACCCGCGCGGCCAACGTCGCCTACTGGCACCAGTGGCCGGATGAGTATGACTATCTCATCCAGAAGTGGGACGAGTTCCTCTCGGCCTGATGTCTCAATGCTGGCCGGGGCGTTTGCCGCCCCGGCCGGTCTCAAGTCTTTCCAGAAGGTTTCCTCGCGCGTGGCCTACGATCTGCAGCTCTCCCACGTCGGCAAAGTCTATGACAACGGCACCGCCGCCGTGATCGACTTCAACCTCGATGTGGACAAGGGCGAGTTCATCGCCTTCCTCGGCCCTTCGGGCTGCGGCAAGACGACGACATTGCGCATGATCGCCGGCTTCGAAAGCATCAGTTCCGGCGACATCAATATCCGCGGCAAGCGCATCAACGATCTGCTGCCGGAGCATCGCCCGACCTCGATGATCTTCCAGAATTACGCGCTGTTCCCGCACATGACAGTGCGCGACAATGTCGGCTTCGGTCTCGACGTGAAGGGCATGCCCGCCGCCGAACGCGACCAGAAAGTCACCCGTATCCTCGAAACGCTCGACCTGATGCCGGTCGCCAATGTCAGGCCCGACCGTCTCTCCGGCGGCCAGCGTCAGCGTATCGCGCTTGCCCGTTCGCTCGTCGTCGAGCCCGACATCCTGTTGCTCGATGAGCCGCTGGGCGCGCTGGACGCGAACTTGCGTAAGTCCATTCAGAATGAACTGAAGCTGCTGCAGCGCAGCCTCGGCATCACTTTCGTGTTCGTCACCCACGCCCAGTCTGAAGCCTTGGCCTTGTCGGATCGTATCGTGGTGATGAACCAGGGCAAGGTCGAACAGATCAGCCCGCCCTACGAACTCTACACCCGCCCCAAGAGCCTGTTCGTCGCGCAGTTCATTGGCCGCAACACGCTGGTGCCGGGTATCGTCAAGCAGGCTGGTGCCCATGAGACGTCGGTCGAAACGGCGTTCGGTGTCTTGGCCGGCTCGCCGAGCCAGGACGTGAAGGCGGGTGAAAAGGTGAGCCTCGTGCTGCCTGCCGAAGCCATGGACGTGGTGCTGGACTCAGTGCCCGAAGCGCAGCTCCGTGAGAACTACGGTGTCTGTTTTATCCCCGTCACCATTTCCGCCTTCCAGCAGATTGGCCATCTCGTGCACATGACGGTGGATCTGCCAAACGGCCAGTCCATGGCCATCGAAGGCCACACCGACAAATACGGCGGACGCTTTTCTGCCGGTGACAAGGCCAAGGTCGCCTGGAAATCAACGGGCGCGACCGTCATTTCTCACTAGGGGCAAACGCCATGCGGACCAAGACCGCCACCGAACTCGCCAGGGCCCTGCGCAAGGGCAAGGCCGATCCCGTCACCGTTGCGGAAGAAGTCTTCGACCGCATTGCGGCCTCCGGCGATCCCGCCATCTTCATCGAGACACTGAAGCCCCGCGCCATGGCGGAGGCCAAGGCGGCGAGGAAGCGCCTGAAGGCCGGCGATCCGGCAAGCCTGCTCGACGGCGTGCCGGTCGCCTGGAAGGACCTGTTCGATCTCGAAGGCCGCGTCACCACGGCCGGTTCCATCGTGCTCAAGTCCGATCCGCCGGCGAAGAGGGATGCGGCCCTCGTCGCGGCTGGCAGGACCGGCGGCATGGTGAATGTCGGCACGCTGAACATGACCGAATTCGCCTATTCCGGCATTGGCCTCAATCCGCATTACGGAACGCCGCGCAATCCCAACGATCCGAAACTGCATCGCTCGCCGGGCGGCTCATCATCGGCATCCGGTGTCGCAGTCGCCGCCGGCATCGTTCCCATCGCCATCGGCACCGACACCGGCGGCTCGATCCGCATCCCCGCATCGTTCAATGGCGTGGTGGGCTACAAGTCGTCGACTGGTCACTACCCGATGGGTGGTGTCTTTCCGCTGTCGAAGACCCTCGACACGCTGGGGCCGCTGGCACAGACGGTGGAAGACTGTGTGCTGGTGGATGCAGTCTTCCGTGGACTGAAGAAACCGAAGATCAAATCACGGGAGGCCGAGGACCTCGAGATCATCGTGCCGGAAACCGTCGTGCTCGATGGCTGCGAAGAGTCTGTGATGACCAATTTCGAAGCATCGCTCGCCAGGCTGCGCAAAGCCGGCGCCAAGATCCGCCGCAAGAAGATGCCGCTGATGCAGGAGATCATGGACCTCATCGCGGCGCGCGGCCATATCCTCGGTGCTGAGGCGCTCACCGTGCATTGGAACCGCGTCAAGGGCGCGGATGCCAAGCGCATGGATGCCCGCGTCGTCAGCCGCATCCTGCAGGCCGACAAGATGACCGCCGTCGATCTCGTGGTATTCATGGAAGAGCGCAAGCGCCTGATCGCCGCCGCCAATGCCTTCGTCGGCGATGCGGTCTTGGCCTTCCCGACCACGCCGCACGTGGCCATGCCGATTGCGCCGCTGGAAGAAAGTCACGAGGTCTTCTTCCGCAACAACGCCAAGACGCTGCGCAACACCATGCTGGGGAATTTCCTCGACGTCTGCGGCGTGTCGATTCCCAATGGCAGGGACCGCGACGGAATGCCCACCGGCTTTCTGTTCTCGGCCCCGCATGGGCGGGACAGTGAGGTCCTGTCCATTGCCTTGGGCGCTGAAGAACTCATCAAGGGGTAATGATGGCCGACGTTTACAAGCGACTGTTTTCGCCGTTCAAGCTGGGAAGTCAGACGATCAAGAACCGCATCGCCATGGCGCCGCTGACGCGCCAGATGGCCCATGCCGATGGGACGCCCACGGATGAAATGGCGGCCTATTACGGCCGTCGCGCCCGGGGTGGTCTCGGCCTCATCATCACCGAAGGCACCTACGAGGACAATTGCCTGGGCTGCCGCGCCTACCTCTCGCAGCCGGGCATCGTAACGGCGAAGCATGTGAAGGCCTGGAAGAAGGTCGCCGATGCCGTGCATGCCCATGACTGCAAGATCATCATGCAGTTGATGCACGGTGGCAGGGTCAGCGACCCGCGGGTGCTCGGCGGCAAGGCCCCGGTCAGCGCCTCCGCCACCCAGAGCCCCGGCTGGACGCTCTATACCGACACGGATTACGAGAAGAAGATCCGCAACATCGACGGCAAATGGCCGAAGGTGACATTCGGCCAGGCCCGCGCGCTGACGGTGAAGGAAATCCACACCGTCGCCGATGGCTTCGCCGAGGGCGCGGCCCGTGCTGTGGAAGCCGGTTTCGACGGCGTCGAGATCCACGGCGCCAACGGCTATCTGCTCTGGCAGTTCATCAATCCCAAGACCAATCTGCGCACCGATGAATTCGGCGGATCGCCGGAAAACAACGTGCGCTTCGCAAGGCTCGTGGGCGAAAAGGTCCGCAAGGCCATCGGCAAGACCAAGATCATCACTCTGCGCATCTCGCAGGATGGCGTCGACGACTTCGTTGGTGCCTGGCCGGGTGGCGTCAAATATGCCGCGGCTGTTGGCAAAGCGCTCAAGGGATCGGCTTACGATGCGCTGCACTGGGCGAGCTTCGATTACACGGACAATCGCGATCCATCCAGCGACACGCCCATGCCGACGGTGATCCGCAAGGCGAGCCGTCTGCCGATGATCGCCAATGGCGGCATTGCCGATGGCGCAGGTGCCGAAGCGGCCCTCAAGAGCGCCGCCGCCGACATGGTCGCCATCGGCCGGCCGATCTTCGCCCACCCGGATTGGGCTTACATCGTGCGCACCGGTCAACCCTATCCGTGGTGCGGCTTCGACCGCAAATACGTGATCCGCCCGCCGCTCGATTACGGCCACGCCTACCCGCTGGGGCTGGCCGATCCCAAGTGGGCCACCGACTGGTAGACCAATCGAAACCCCGCCGCGGGAGCGGCGCGACAAAGGAGAAGGAAAATGGCCAAGAAAAAAATCATGTGTGCCTTCGGCACCGATATTGACTCGGTTGCTGGCTGGATCGGTTCCTATGGCGGCGGAGACTCGCCGTCTGACATCCAACGCGGCATCTTCGCCACCGAAGTGGGCGTGCCCCGCCTGCTGCGCCTGTTCAAGAAGTATGATCTCAAGACGACCTTCTTCATCCCCGGCCATTCCCTCGAGACCTTCCCGAAGGAAATGGACATGATCGTCAAGGATGGTCACGAGGTCGGCGCGCACGGCTATCTCCATGAAAACCCGGTCGCCATGACGCCGACACAGGAAGAAGACGTGCTGGTGAAGTCAATCGATCTCATCAAGAAGCTCACCGGCGAAGCGCCGCGCGGCTATGTGGCGCCGTGGTGGGAAATGTCGAATGCCACTGCCGCGCTGCTGCTCAAGCATGGCTTCAAGTACGACCACAGCCAGGGCTATCGCGACTTCCAGCCTTTCTATGCCCGCGTCGGCGACAGCTGGAACACCATCGATTATTCGAAGTCCGCCAAGGACTGGATGCACCCGCTCAAGCACGGCAAGGAGATCGACCTCGTCGATGTCGCCGCCAACTGGTATGTCGACGACCTGCCGCCGATGATGTTCATGAAGAAGGCGCCGAACAGCCACGGCTTCGTCAATCCGCGCGACATCGAGGAGATGTGGCGCGACCAGTTCGACTGGGTCTATCGCGAGATGGACTACGCCGTCTTCGCCTTTACCATCCATCCCGACGTGTCGGGCCGCCCGCAGGTGCTGCTGATGCTGGAACGCCTGATCGAACACATCAGCCGTCACTCAGGCGTCGAGTGGATGACCTTCGAGGACATTGCAGCCGACTTCCGCAAGAAGTATCCTTTCGACAGCGGCAAGCGCCCGCCGGTGATCTGACGCATTGAAGATGCGCGGGCGGCATACCACATGCCGCCCGTATCATTTGTGAGACGCTCCCCATGTGTTCTGCCTGCGGATTTCCGGCCGCCCCCGGTCACTGGACCGAAGCCGGTGCCCCCACCGCCCATGACCGGCTGCGCGCCAAGTTCCGCCGCGCCGAGGTGCTGCAGAACGTCTTGCCGGCCTATGGATTGAAGGTGTTCGAGGGCGGCGCCATTCCCGGCATCCAGCTCTCCACCATGACCGGCGCGCAGGCCATCGTCCGCGATCTCGACGAGGTCTGGGCGATGGCGGAGAAGGTGAGCGGCGGCCCCGTCGATCCGCTCGATCCGCGCTTCATCGGCGAAGAATGACGGGGGCGCCAGAGGGCCGCGTCCGGCTCACGGTGTTGGGCGGTTATCTGGGCTCCGGCAAGACGACGTGGCTTCGCCATCAGCTCCACGAGGGCCGATTCAAGGGCGCCCATGTCATCGTCAACGAGGCGGCGGAAACACCGGTCGATGATGCGCTGCTGGGTCAGTCGTCGAAGCTCACCGTGCTCTCCGGCGGTTGCGTCTGCTGCACGGCCAAGGCGGAACTGGTGGCACTGCTGCGCCAGCTCTGCGACGAGAAGAGCAGTGGCAAGGCGCTGGACCAGATCGTGCTGGAAACGAGCGGTCTCGCCGATCCCGGCCCCATCGTCGAGGCCATCAAGACCGATCCCGTCCTCGTCTATCATATCGTGGTGAGCGACATCGTCGTCGTGGTCGACGCGCTGCATGCGCTGGCCCAATTGAAGAGCGAACCCTTGGGCCGCAAACAGATCGAGACGGCGGACCGCTTGATCGTCACCAAGATCGATGAGGCGGGGGAGGGCGCGCTGAAAACGCTTCTGGCGACTCTCCAGCTTCTCAACCCCGGCGCAAGAATCTCCGGTGCGGCCAAGGGCGTGGAACAGCCACTGCCGGACTTCGCCGGTGTGGCACCCGAAGTGCTCCCTGATCTGTCGGGGGAAGCACCGAAGGCGCCCATCACCCCGACGCGGCTCTATATCGACGATACGATCGACTGGACGGCCTTCACCGTCTGGCTCTCTGCCTTGCTGCATGCTCGCGGCGGCGACATCGTACGTGTCAAGGGGGTGGTGCGGACCCCGGCCGGCCGCCTGCTGTTGCAGACGGTCCGCAAGGTCGTGCAATCACCGGAAATTCTTCCTGAGCAGGGCGACACCCGCGAGGACAACATGATCGTCGTGATCGGCCGCGGCTACACGTCCGGCCAGCTGAAGCGCTCGCTCAAGTATTTCGCGGGACGCTGACTCTCTCCATGGCCGGGCTTGACCCGGCCATCCATGGGTCAGCCTGTAGTCTGGATGGCCGCCTCGAGGGCGGCCATGGAGAGATGGGGTTGGATCATCCCCGCAGCGACGCCCGGCGCTTCTTGGTGGCATCGCGGTCGAGCGCCCACTGATAGCCGTCGTCCGATTCACGCAGCACAACGCCGTAGACGTCATGGGCATGCTCGGCGCTGATGAAGTCGTCCAGCACATCATCCAGCACCTTGTCGGGATCACGGTCGAGCGGATCGCCATAGCCGCCGCCGGACGGCGAGAAGTAAGAGGCCACGTCGCCCGGTTCGACCCTGAGGCCTGAAAACTTCGCATAGTGCTGGGCCACCTTGTCGGGTGCTGCCGCGTTGTAGATCTCGAACTTGCCCACAGCACCTTCCTTGCCGCCGAATACGCCCCAAGGCGCATCCTTGTGGCGGTCGGATTCGTGGGTGACGAAGCCCGGCGTCAGGAAGCGCTGCGACTTCACCACGCCCTGGCCGCCGCGGAACTTGCCGGCCCCCGGAAACACATCGCTGCGGCATTCGTAGCGGTCGCAGATCAGTGGAATGTGCATGCCGAGGTCTTCCAGTGGATTGTTGCGCGTGTTGCGCATCAATTCTTCCACCGTGTCGGGCCCGTCGGAGTTGGGCCTGCCGCCCATCGCCGCTTCATTCACCTCGAGGAACACCCAGTAATCGCCGCTGGGGCGCACGCCCGAGAAGGCCGCAAACGACAGCGTGGCGGAATTGCCCGCCGTGCAGCGATCCGGCACCACGGGTGCGAGCGCCTTGATGATGAGATCGACGACACGCTGGATCTGGCAGAACCGCGCTTCCGCCGCCACCGGCGCGATCGGATTGAAGATCGAACCTTCGGGTGCCACCACCTTCACCGGGCGGAACGAGCCTTCATTCTGCGGAATGTGCTCGCTGTGCGTATAGGTATCGAGCAGCAGGGCGCGGAAGGCGAAGAAGCAGGCCACTTTGGTTGAGCCCTCGAACGGCACGTTGAAGGCAGTCGGCGACTGCGGGGCCGAGCCCGTGAGGTCGACCTCCACGCCATCGCCCTTCACCCGCACGGTCACCTTGACGGGGAGTGTCTTGTCGCGGTTGCGGCCGTCGTCATCAAGGAATCCTTCGGCCACATATTCGCCGTCCGGAATCTTTTCGATCTCGCGGCGAAGCATGCGCTCGGTATAATCCATGAGCTGCTCGGTCGCCTGCAGCACCGTCTCCTTGCCATAGGTGGCAAGAAGCTCCTGGAAGCGCTTGACGCCCAGTTCGGCAGAGGCAATCTGCGCCTCGAGGTCGCCCATCACGAGGCTCGGAACGCGCGTGTTGTCGCGAATGTAGTTCCACACATTCTCGTTGCGCACCCCAGCCTCGGAGAGCTTCAGCGCATTCATCAGCATGCCCTCGGCGAAAACGTCCGGCACGTCGATGATGAGGCCCGGCGTGGCGGCGCCGATGTCGACATGGTGCGCCGTGTTGGCCGAGAAGCCGACGAGCTCACCCTTGAAGAACACCGGCATGACGACGGCGATGTCGGGCGAGTGGCTGGCGCCGAAATAGGGATGATTGTGCAGCACGCAGTCGCCGGGCTTCCAGTCCTTGAGGCCGATGCGCTTCTCGATGCCACGCAGGTAACCGGGAAGCGAGCCGATGTGCATGGGCGTCGAGTCGGATTCGCACAGCGTATTGTATCTCGTGTCGAACAGGCCGGCACCGAGGTCCTGGCTCTCGCGGATGATCGAGGAATAAGACATGCGGTAGAGCACATTGCCCATCTGCTCGGCGATAGCGTGCAACGCGCCGCCGATCACCTGCAGCGAGATGGGGTCGAGCGGCTTCACCTTGCCCTTCTTCGCGGCGGGCTTTTTGGCAGCTTTCTTGGCAGGCTTCTTGGCGGGGGTCGCTTTGCGGGCCATGGTCCTGTTCTCCCTCAGCGCTTGGCAATGCGGATGTCGCCGTGGGCCAGCACATGGGCGCTGTAGGACGGCGGAACGAGTGTCGTCGAATTGTGCTGCACGATGAGCGCCGGGCCGGTGATCGTGTCGCCGGCCAGCAACTTCCCGCGGTCGAAGCGCGGTGTTGCCACGCTCTTTCCATCATCGAAGATGGTGGGGCGGGTGTAGAGCTTGGCCGCCGCCGGGTTCTTGCGATTGCCCTTTCGGAGGACTGGCAGCTTCAGCGTTTCGACGGCCGCGGAACCGACCACGCGCAGCGTGATGATCTCCACCGGCTGATCTTCGAAGGCGTGGCCGTAGACTTGGCGGTGATGATCGTAGAAACTCTTGATCACCGTGCCGACATTTTTCTTCGACAGCGGCTGCTGCGGCATCGCGGCCCGCAGCTCGAAGCCCTGGCCCACATAGCGGCACTCGGCGATGGCGGTGAAGCGATGCTTGGAGGCCGGGATGCCGTCGGCGAGGAGTTGCTGGCGGGCTTGCGCCTTCAGCTCTTCGATGATGCGGTTGGCGTCCTTGAATTCGGCATCGGTGGCGCGGTTGGCGATCAGCAGCACCGAGCGCGTGAACTCGTACTGGAGATCGGTGATGAGCAGGCCCATGGCGGCGGTGATGCCGGGGTGGAGCGGCGCCACCACATCCTTGGCGAAGATCATTTCCGCCAGCGCCACCGCATGCAACGGACCCGCACCGCCGAAGCCCATCAGCGAGAAGTTGCGGGGATCGATGCCCTTGGCCACGGAATTGCCGTTGATCGCCAGCGCCATGTTGTTGTTGATGACTTTGAGGATGCCGAGTGCGGCATCTGTGACCGAGAGTCCCAGCGGCTTGGCAATGTGCTCTTCGATGGCCTTGTGGGAGAGTTTCGCGTCGATGGTGAGGTCGCCGCCGAGGAAGTGCTCGGGGTCGAGACGGCCCAGCACCACCTGGGCATCGGTGACGGCGGGCTCGGTGCCGCCCTTGTCGTAGCAGGCGGGTCCAGGATCCGCACCGGCCGAGCGCGGCCCCACGCGGAAGGCGCCACCCGGATCGATATAGGCGATGGAGCCGCCGCCGGCACCGATGGCGTCGATGTCGATCATCGGCACCAGAACGGGCAGCGAGGCCACTTCCGTATCGCGCGGATTCTTGATGCGAAGCTCGCCGTTCTGGATGACGGAAATGTCGGCCGACGTGCCGCCGATGTCGATAGTGATGACATTCTTGGTCTTGCACGCCTCGCCCGTCCAGCGCCCGGCGATGACGCCGCCGGCCGGACCCGACAGCAGCAGGCCCACGGGGCGTTGCGACGAGTTTTCGATGGTCGAAATACCGCCGTTCGACTGCATGATGCGCACCGTGGCGGTGACACCATTGTCGCGCAGCCGGTCTTCGAGGCGGCGGAGATAAAGTGCCGTCTTGGGACCGATGTAGGCGTTCATCGCGGCGGTGGAGAAACGTTCATATTCGCGGATGACGTTCACCACCTCGGAGGAACAGCAGATATAGGCATCCGGCATGACCTCCTTGACGATCTCCTTGGCGCGCGCCTCATGCGCATTGTTGAGGAAAGAGAACAGGAAGCAGATGATGACAGAATGAAGCCCGCGCTTCTTGAACAGTTCGGCGGCCTCGCGCACCTGCGCTTCGTCGAGCGGTGTTTCGATGTCGCCGAGCGGCGGCATGATGCGCTCATCCACCACGATGCGGTTGCGGCGCTTGACCAGCGGCTTCGACTGCCACGGCACATCGAATTGCAGCGAGAAGTTATGGGGCCGCTTGTGGCGCGCCATGTGGAGAATGTCGCGGAAGCCGCGGGTGGTGATCATGCCGACTTCGGCGCCCTTGCGCTCGATCACCATGTTGGTGGCCACCGTCGTGCCGTGGAACACCATGTCGATGTCGGAAGGCTTGACGCCCGCAAGCCGTGCCACTTCGACCACGCCCTTGACCACGCCGAGCGACTGGTCTGCCGGTGTCGAAGCCACCTTGTGCACGAAGATCGACTGGCCGCCCCGGCCTCCGGTCTTTTCCAGCACGATGTCGGTGAAGGTTCCTCCGACGTCCACACCCACTCGGATCATTCCGGCCTCCTCAGAAATGTATGTTGCATACTCTGAGGCAGATTATGGGAGAGTCAAGTCATCACGTCATGCATTTTTGGCCAGGGTGCCCGCGCGCTTCCGTTCGGCGCGCGCAAGGCTGATGAAATTGCGCAGCGCCGGGCTCTGGTTGGCCCGGTTCCAGCACAGGATCGTTTCGAGCCGGATGGTGCAGTCCTTGACCGGCTTGAATGCCACGCCCTCCGGGCGGAACCGGCGGATACTGTCGGCGTAGAGCGACACGCCGAGCCCTCCGGCCACGAGACCGAGGATACCGAGTGCATTCGAGGGCTCATGGGCAACCCGCATCGTAAGACCCGCCGCGCTGAACTGATCGGCGATGAGGAGACGGAAGAAATCCCATTGGTCCGGGCTGCCGAGGATCAGCTTCTCGCCGGCGAGGTCGGCGAGCGTCACGGAGGACTGTCTTGCCAACTTGTGTGCGTCCGGAATGAGCGCCACCAGCGGCTCGGAGGCGACTGTCACCTGGTCGAATTGCGGATTCCGAAACGGCCCAAGCATCAGCCCCGCATCGATGTCGCCGCGCGAAATGGCGAGCTTCTGCGCCTGGGTGCGAAGGTAGCGGAGCTCCAATGCCACGCCGGGAAACTGCGCCGCAAAATCGCGGACCGCACGGGGCATGACCTCGGTGGCCGCGAACGACATGTAGGCGAGGCGCAGGCGGCCGGTTTTGCCTTCCGCGGCCGTGCGCGCCACGTCGGCGGCGCGCGCCAATGCCTGCATTGCCGGCGCGACCTCCTCGTAGAAGACGCGGCCCGCTTCGGTCAGCACCACCTCGCGCGTGGTGCGGAAGATGAGCTGGTAGCCAAGCTCGTCTTCCAGGCCCTGGATGCGGCGGCTCAGCGCCGATTGGTCGATGAACAGGCGCTCGGCCGCCCGCCGGAAGCTCAGTTCCTCGGCAATCGCCATGAAGGCCTGCAGGTCGCGGGAATTCATCGGACCCATCAGCGTCTCCGATTCCGGTTTCGACCCAACAGGATAGCGATTAATGCGTTTTTCGCATCAATATTTTTCCAGTCGGCAATGGCTTTTGTGCACAGAACGGCATTCAATGGTTGCCAGAACAGGAGCCAGCCCCATGACCCTCAACATTGCCGATCTCGACAAGATCCTGCAGCAGGCCTTCGACGAGAGTACCAGGATCTACAAGGAGCGCGGTTTCCAGCGCCGCATCGGTTTCGGCAAGAAGCCGGCGCTGGTCAGCGTCGACCTCGCCAATGCCTGGACACGCCCCGGCAACCCCTTCACCTGCGAGAAAGTGGATGAGGAAATCATTCCGGCGATGCAGAAGCTGCTGCGCGCCTGCCGCGACAATGGCCACGTGGTGGTGCATGTGACGACCGCCTACCAGTCGCCCAA
>ERZ795053.3362-NODE-3362-length-18258-cov-4.910125_pt1 | contig 18258 bp, 9 predicted proteins | sample MGYA00375137_ERZ795053 | MGnify/ENA primary metagenome ERZ795053 (study PRJEB30182, sample SAMN05720284) | activated sludge metagenome | isolation source: Anaerobic digester | place: Hong Kong | collected 2014-12-17 ...
CGTATCCCTATGACCCGGCGCGCGCGCAAGCGCTCTTAAACGAGGCCGGATGGGGGGACGGCATGCAGCTTGTCCTCGACATTCCCGACACGCTACCCGATGAAGCGCCGCAACTGGCGGCGTTAATGGCGGATGATTACCGAGCCATTGGCATTGCCACCGAAATTCGCACCTTTCATGACCGTCCTGCCTATGCCGAAATGGTTAAGGCCAAGCAGATCGATGACGCGTGCTGTTTCGATTCGAGCCCACTGAGCACTTTTCGCACGCTGCGCGAAAAATTTCACAGTGGCATCCAGGGGCCGTGGTGGCAGGGGTATGCGAATGCTGAGGTGGATACGCTGCTGGATCAGGCACAGCGAACAGTGGACCGTTTCGTTCGTCAGCAGGTCTACCGTCGCGCCTATCGCATTCTCCATGAGGATGCGCCTTGGATCTTCCTCTACAGCCCGAGCTTAGCCTGGGGCGCGGGACCCCGCGCTGCTGGGCTGGGAGTCAGCTACGATGCGGTCATTCAACTCCCATAGGTGTCGCACACACCGGATGCCGCGCTTCGAAGCGATCTGCAGATTCAGTTGTAGCCCCACGGGTACCAAGATTTTCGGACGGACCTTTAGCGTTTTAAAATTCCACCATTCACATCCAACGTCGCTCCGGTTATGTAGGCTCCCATTGGCGACGCGAGAAAGAGGATGGGGTACGCGATCTCCTCTGGCTTTCCCAAACGCCCCAGGGTGATCATCCCTTCCAAGCGTTGCCGTTGCTCGGCAGTGAGAAACTCTGGTCGCGTGTCGATCTGCCCCGGTGTAATCGCATTGACGGTGATATTCGCACTGCCAAGATCGCGGGCCAACGTCTTCGTCATCGCGATCATACCTCCTTTGGACGCCGCATAGTGCGCGCCGCCGGAGACGCCGCCGGTCTGCGCGCTGATCGATGAAATGTTGATGATCCGCCCATAGCGCTGCCGCTCCATGATCGGCGCCACGGCGCGACAGCAGAAAAACGCGCCGGTCAGGTTGACATTAAGAATGCGCTGCCAATCGGCCGGCGTAATCTGGTCAAAGCGACCGGGGCTGACGAGACCGGCATTGTTGACCAGGATATCGACCCGTTCCCACGCGGCAACGACTTGTTCAACCGCCTGGTTTATCTGTGCTTCCTCGGCGACGTCGGTCGGAATGGCGAGCGCTGAGTCGCGCCGCTGTGCCGACAGCGCATCGGCAACGGCAGTGAGCGAGTCGGTGGTGCGCGCCAGCAGCGCCACCTGGGCGCCCGCGGCGTGGAGCACCTCCGCTGTCGTCTTCCCGATGCCCTGGTTCGCACCGGTGATGATGGCGACCTGGCCGGAGAGATCTAGCAGTTGCGCAATAGGCCATTGTGTTGTTGTCATCATCTACCTCCAATGTGTATATTGCGTTTTATCTACCGAAACCAATAATCTGCTGCACCCGCTCAACGATCAGCTCGTCATCGCCCGGTTGCAGCCCAAAGGGATGGATCACCACCGCACCCTGCTCTAATTCGCGCTCCAGCGGATGGATCGATGGGTCACCCTGTTTGAGCGCCAGAATAAAGTCATTGCCGGTCATGTTGAGCGCTGCCTGGTCGATGGCGATACGCGCCAGCGGAAAGGCATTCCCGGTCTCGCTTTGGGGGATAACTTCTGCTGTTACATGGGGAATGCCGGTCAGTGCATTGACAATTGTATTGACCTGCGCCGTGCAGCGCGCCACCTCGGCCGCATGATCCCGTTTCACATAAAGCCTGAGCGCGGTGAGCAGCCCGACGATCTCCTCTTTGCCCGCCTTGTAGCCTCGACCGAGACCCTGCCGCGGCATGAAAGGCATCCGTTCGACGCCCAGCAGTTCACGGGGTGCGGTCCACACCTCTTGCACGGCATCCATATCGAGATGTTGCCAGGCGATTGCCGCGATCAGATCACGCCGTCCACAGACAAAGCCCGACGCTTGCGGCCCCCGAATATATTTGCCGCCGCTGTAGACGACTAGGTCCGCACCTTGCGCAATAAAGGCCCGGAGATTATCAGGATTATCAAGCCGCCCCGCACCGTCGACGATGACGGGAATGGCGTGCTTGCGGGCCACGGCCACGGTATCGGCCAGCGAAATGCCGCCACGCGGCAGGTTGAGGATTGCGACCGTCTGCTCAGTGATCGCCGCTTCGAGTTCTTCCGGTGTGCAGGGTGCAGCACTTCCCACCTCAACAATGTGCCCGCCCGCCACCTCAACCGCGTGGTCATAGTGGGTGCGATGGGCTTTGTCCATGATGACCTTGTTTGGCATTCCATCGGTGTGAGGCATGCGGTCCATCTTTTCGGGATCGAGCCCAGTGATGCAGGCAGCAATCGAAAGCACCAAACTGGCTTGTGCGCCGGAAGTGACATAGCCTGCCTCTGCGCCGGTGAACTCGGCAATGATCTGGCTGGCGCGGTATTGCAAATCTTCGATACAGACAAAATGGCGTGAGGCCGCGACCATCGCTTGCACGACCTCTTCCGGCATGAGTGTGCCGCTGAGGCGCGTAAAGGTACCAATGGCGTTGATGACGGTGGGGACGCCCAATTCTTCGTAGATGTTGGTCATGGGATCGGACTCCTGAGTGATGGGGGAAATGTCGTGTGTAAGACGTGAAACGTAAAGACGTGAAACGTAAAGACGTGAAACGTAAAGCTAGTCGTTACGTCTTACGTCTTACGTCTTTACTCTTTTATTTATGAAAATGCCAGCATGCGACCGGCAGACAGCGGCGCATTTTCCCGAAACCGTGATGGGCGAAACGGCATTAGCTGTGCCGCGGCTTCAGCCTCCCCGACCAGTAGACCAGCCATCAAGTCACCTACAGCCGGACTGACTTTGAAGCCTTGGCCGCTAAAGCCGGTGGCACAATAGAAACCCTTGAGATCAGGGTGTGCGCCAAGCACCGGTTGCCAATCAGGCGAAATCGAGAGCAATCCGGTCCAACCAGGATGAAGACCAGCAGTCGCTAACGCAGGATAGCGTTGCACCAACCGCTCGGCACACCAATATTGATCTTCAGCCGTCACACGACGTTCCCCGTCTTCCGGTTCAACGATACGATATCCGACATCAGGCGTGATCGATCCGGCCAACGTCTGCCCACCATTTTCCGGACGGGCATAGATATCGTTTCGCTGGTCAATCATACTATGCCGAATCGTCTGCTGCTCATTTTGCCCTTTCATCACAATGACCGGATGGCGCATGACGTACAGTCCCAGATCGTCTAACCCAAGCGGTGTGAGAAACCGTGCGCTCCATGGCCCTGCGGCACAGACCGCCACGGGTGTGGATATCGTCGCTGTCTTCGTTGTCACGCCAGTGACTCGACCATGCTGTTGCACAATCCCGGTGACAGCGTGACCTTGCGCAATGTGCACATGCTGCCGGCGTGCCGCCGCCACATAGGCATTCAGTGTCAATACAGGATCCGCATAACCGGCTGTAGCAACATAGGCAACAGTCGCCAAGTCGTCAACATTGGCTGTTGGCTCAAGATTGGCAAAGTCACTAGGGGTGAGCCATTGAATATCCACGCCCACGGATTTTGTGACAGCAACACCTTCCTGTAGATCCGCAACGTGTTCGGGGCCGCCAAGCACCGCAAACCCTGTTTTGACCAGACCACAGGATGTACCAAATTGCTCTTCAAAGTGCGCAAAGATTTCATACGCTTTGACCTGCAACTGCATCGCTGCCGGCAGTAGGGCGAAGAGGTCGATGCTGGCGACTGAGCGCCCTGTACTACCACTGCCCAGCGTGCTGCGCTCCAGCACAACGATGCGATCCACATTACGTTGTGCCAGATGGTAGGCTATGCTTACACCAATAATCCCACCACCGATAATCACAACATCAGCTGTTTGGGGTAGTGCCACATTGTGCTCCTCTGGCTCTTTCGGTCTGCTTTGTAGTATACACCCTACGGTAATGTAATCATGGATGGGTGGGTCTGATCGTGATAGAGCCGGACACAGAACGGATCAAAGTACGGGAAAACGTAGTTGGCGTCGTAATTGCTGACGACCAGTTGTAACCGATGGCCAACTGCCACCCGGTACCCAATGGCGCGGCAATCGATGGTGACAGTGACATGTCGTCCCGGTTCGGCGCGGCGGGTGCCGTAGTGACCGCGGGTAATCAGTGTCGCCTCGCCATCTGGCGCGACATCGTATAGCTCAGCATGCACTTGAAAGTATGATTGGTTGGCAAGCATATAAAAGGTCGCCTGGGGCGCGCCCAGCAGTCCACGAGTTGATTCCAACGGCGCGCTCGTAAAGGTGATCGTTTCACGGGCGAGCGCCGCGGCAACGCCGGCCATGTCATCGTAGATCGCGGAACGCAGCGTGTAATCGGGGTTCAGCGGCACATTGTTGACATTGGATGGTGTTGTAGGACCCGTGGGTGAGTTCACCGCCAGCGTGCCGTCAACGTGGAGATAGAGCACTTGCGTGTCGGCGTTGTTGGTAGGGAAGGCGTGTAGCGGCACCGAATCCCAACCGGGGCGTTGCACATAGGTGATCGGTGGCTCGTCCATAATGCCGTTGGCCTCGCCTTTGAGCCAGTAATCGAGCCAACGGTCGATGAGTTGCGTGCGTTCCGTCGCGGCCGCGGCGCTATCCTGCCCCTCGTGGCCGCCACCGCCCAGATAGAGCTTCTTTGGCCCGCTGAGCGCCTCATACAGCGCGATCACCCCATTGGCCGGCATCCCCATGTCGTGCCAGCCGTGAAGGATAAAGATGGGGCAGCGCATCCGCTTGACAAAGAGCCGCGGCGAGGTCGGGCGCAACCACTCTTGCAGCCGTTCCCACTCGCCGCTGATCGCCCACTGGCGCGCCAGATCTTGCAAACCAGCGCTCATAATGCGGCGGCGCATGGTGCGCAGAAAAAACCAGCGGGTCAGACAGCCGGCACTGACCGCCAGTTCAGCCTGATCGGCAATGATATTTTCCGGCACAACGGTGGCGACCTGCGGATGATGGGCCGCGGCCATATACGCGTGCCAGCCACCCTGTGAACTGCCGCAGACCGCCAGCTTCTCTGGATGGACGGGTAACTCGGCCAGGATCCAGTCGATGACATCTTGCAGATCAAAGATCTCGCGCGCACCGAGATGGAAGGTCAACCCTTCGGAACTGCCCTGGCCGCGCACACTGTAGGCCACAACGAGATAGCCGCGCTTGGCATAGTGCAGCGCTCGATCCATCATGGATGCTTTACAGCTAATATCGCCGTGACCGTGGATGAGCAGGATTGCGGGCCAGCCACCCGCCGGTTGCTCGCTCAGCGGCGTGAAGATCGACGTGTCGAGGCGCACGCCGTCATTCATTGTGATCCAGCATTCGCGGTGATTGGCTTCGGTGAAGATGGATGGTGCATTCATGATAAGAACCGCGCCAACACATTTGCTGTAATCCGCGAAACCGCCTTGTCGACCAAGATCGAACTGACCCAGGTGATCGACCCCACCGAAAAGACCGCGCCACCGCTCGCGGTCTCGTAGAGCACCATCTGGCTGCCACCCCCTTCTTCGGGATTCAGCCCCTCTGCCAATAACTGCACATTGCTGGGCGACGAGGCCGAAATCTTGTCGGTCTCATGGCCGGATGCGCCGCCGGGCACCCGTTCGTGTAAACTCGCTTCGCCAAAGGTATCGCCAGTTTGCAACTGCGTGCCGGCAAAGACCCAGTGGTCGGCATCGACGACGCGATAGGGCGCGGCGGTCATAATGCCCCGGGGGTCATAGACAATCCCCAGTAGGTTTGCTTCGGATTCGCCGACGCGGGCGTGAAAACGGCTCTCGATGGTCGGATCCTGCATCCAAACCCGTTCATTGGCATTTTGGACGATCATCGTGTATTCATCGGGAAACTCGACTTCGGCGTTGATGCCGTTGCCGCCGAGATAGAGCAGTTTCCCGCCCCGCTCATGGACCCATGCCTTCAGTGCAAAATACATCTTGCGCGACCAATACTCGGGGTGGGTGGAGATGACCAACACATCGTAGGCGTCGAGCGGCACGTCGCCGTTGTGGAGTTGCGTTTCCCCATAAAAGTCATAGGCAAAGCCCTCGCGCTCAAGCCAGCCGAGAAAACGCCACTCTGCCGGTGCAATGTGATTGGGTGCACGGCCTGTGATGGGATCGGTCAGTTGGGTCGCTTCGGGCACATTGTTGATCGGCTCGGGGCGGTCAAAGGAGAGGGGATCATAGTGGTCCGAATCGTAGTTGAGATGATTCGGGTCAGTGTAACGCTTGAGATCCATGCGCGCGTTGACGGTTGGCACGGGCGGCAGACTAACTGGGCTAATATAGTTGCTGCGCCCACCAAAGTTGTTGTAGGCGTTCCAGGTGATATTGGAGGCGAGCACCGCGATCTTGGCCGTGGGCTGGGCCGGGGCAACAATCCACGGACAGGCAAAAAAGGCTCCCGATGGTGTCTTGGCGTGCAGATAGTAGAGACCGGAGCGTTCGGGCGCGGTGAGCCACTGTTTGTGATGGGGACTGGTGTAACCGTACTTGTTCCACTGCACGCCGGTCTGCGTGTAATCGCCATCTGGGGTGATCTGCATGGTGGCGCGCGGACCATGTTCGTCGTACCAGCCGATGAGCTTGATGAATTCTTTGTTCAGCCCGTAGCGCCACAGTTCCAGTTTATACTCTTCCACCGCGTGCACCCGAAACTCGGCCTGCTCGCCCGATTTAACCCACTTGGGCCACATGTAGCTCAGCAGGCAGTCGGGCAGCAGCCGGAAGTGATAGGGGGTGTCGGCGCTGATGGTGGCCGTGACACTCTTCTGGCCATAGCCGGCCTTGTAGAGCGTCACTTTGTATTGGCCAGGGGCAAGATCGGCATAGACGGCGCCCGATGCACGCGACGTAGTTTCCAGTGAGTGGCCGTCCCACTCAAATTCCAGTAGAACACCGGGGAGTGCGACATAACATTCGTCACTGACGTAGCCGATTAGCATGATTTGCTCCTAGTCTGCTTATTTTGCCCGATGGGAGAATGGTAGGAGATCTTGGGCAATCTGTCAACAGGATGAAAAATCAGTACACCAAGAAATATTCATCAACTGTCTCGCGTCGTTGTTTTGACGTGACAGAGCTGTTACTGCTGCACGAGGCTCATAATCACACGATGATATGGAACGTTGGTCAGGAAAGAATCGCGGAGATTGGCATCAGAGATAAGCATTGCTTGTCTCTGCAATTCTGCCTGCATCTGCGCAGCCAGGGATGTGGCGCGGCTATCTCCAGCCACGTTGAGAATCAGGTAACAGGTAAGATAAACGCGGAAGGGCTCTTCGGCGCCATCCAATGTTGCACTTTCCAGGTGGCGAAGAATTGGCCTAATCCATTCCTGGGCCAGCGTGAGATTATCAGTGGACAAGGTCAATCGCGCCAGACCTGCCTTTGTCTCCAGCGCCAAAATGGTCTCCCCATGTTGCTCACGCAAAGCAAGGGCCGCTTGATAGACGCTCTCTGCAATGGAATAGTTACCCAGCGCACAATGAATGTGCCCCAAGTTCGTCAGGGCATAGCCTTCAAGATAGAGGATCTGTAATTCACGGGCGAGGGCCAAGGCCCGCTCGGTTTCCGCCAGCGCAGCTTGTTGTTTACCGATAGTGTGGTACAAGAGACCATAATTCAGCCGAATATAGCACTCCTGGCGCTCCATGTGAGCTTCGTTGGCGACGGTCTTGAGTGCCGATTCATAATGCCGATGCGCTTCTACGTACTTTCCCAGCAGCGCATATTCGAGCGCCAGATTCATGTCCATCATTCGGTCAATGCGCCTGCCTACCTGATGCTCAGCCCTTAGCGTTTCGTGATAGGAGTGTATCGCTGCGCTATGGTCGCCTAGGCGGCTGGCGACCATCCCAAATATCTGGTGCAGCAAGTTGATTGCGCCGATATCTTGGCGCGGGCCGGCCCACTGGAAGGCACGCTCAAGATGCGTTCTGGCCTCCAGCAACTTTTCAAGATGGACACAGCAAATAGCATGCGTGTGGAGCGCCAGTGTTTGGCCGGCATAATCTTCACAGGATTCGTAATAGGTCAACGCCCGCAGGCTGCCCTCATAGGCCTCTGCGACATTGCCCCGATCTGTTCGTTCTCTGGCGACCAAACGCCAATATTCGCCCAACAAATGTTGATCACGTATTTGGGTGCTTAGTGTGCCGCGTTGCCGACTGTATCCCTCATGGATCACAGGGTCGAGCCAACCTTGGAGTAAGAGTGTTTCAAATTCCAGATCAAGGGTCAGCCCGTCACTTTCTAGAATTGCGTATACGAGGATCAATGCTTGATCGATTTGTTTCAGGGCCAATAGGTGACGCGCTTGTTTGATCTGCAGACGATGGTACAGTTGCTGCAACAAGACAGGATCTTGGGATACACCATCAACAGGTTGGTTGCTAAGTTGATTTACGGTAGCACGCCAAAGACGAACTCCCTCTTCATGGTGGTGGCAATAGTAATACGCGGCAAAGAAACTATCCAGCGCCATCGCAAGCCAGCCAATCTTACCTTGCTGCAAAGCCCACTGCCACGCCGCATATAGATTCGCCCAATCCTGTGCAACCGCGTCCAAAACAACAGGCAGTTCCAAACCATAAAATTCGCTCTGCCAGCCATGCAACTTTGTCAGGTAGTAATAGCTGTGACTTGCGGCCAGATGGTCAAAATCGATGGGCAATGCAGTCTGTACCTGCCGCGCACATTGCTGCACTAATGCATGCAAACCATAACGATCATGATTTGATCGCTGGATCAAACAATGCACAACTAATTCATCCAGATCCCTGTCGGCAATGTCGGGGCCGGCAATGCCAGGGAGTAGCGCACTGAGATCTTTTCGGGCAAAGCTACCTTGGAAGATAGTGCAACAGACCAACAAAATCTGTTGGTCTGGCGTCAACAAGCCCCATGAGAATTCAAAGACCGCCAACAAGCTCCGTTGGCGCGGTGGCAGATCGTGAAAATTGTTCTGCAAATGGGCAAGATTCTGCGTTAGCTGTGTGACGATAGTTGCACAATCATGTTGTTGTACATACGCCGCGGCCAGCTCAATGCCCAATGGCATCCCTTCCAGCAATTGACAAATGTGGCTGATCGCCACGCCCTCTTCTTCTAGTGCAAGCTGTTTGTTCACACGTTGGGCATGTTTCACAAATAGGTTGACGGCATCGAACTGTATCAGATCAACCAGACGAATTTTCCCCATTCCGCTTGGATATGATGCATCGATCGGCACCTCTGTCGGGTAAGTCAAGCCTTCCAGAAAATAGAGATTTTCCGCCTGCACATGCAACTGGTAACGCGAAGTTACCAGTAAAACAAGCCGAGGTGCAGCCTGCAACAGATCAAGCAACAGTGTTACCAACGCATTGTGAGGAGGAATATTGCCGGCTGGAAGATGATTCACAATGGCATCATCATCACACTTGCCCCCGCCCAATAGATGTTCAACACTGTCAAGCAAGAGCAGTAAATGACGATCCTGGAGATAGGTGCGAAGCTGTGGCAACAGCGACAGTTCCTCTTGGATCGGCATGTTGAGCGTACGGGTAATCGCCGGTATGACCTCATCGAGAACAGGGACTTCGCTAAGCGGTACAAGAAAGACCCCATCCACCCAATGTTCAAGCGTCATCGTAGCAACCTGCAATGCTAGACGACTTTTCCCAATTCCGCCCATCCCTGCTATCACGTGCAGCCGATAGTCAGAGGTACAAAGCGCCTCACGCAGTTGCTGCAATTCCCTTGTGCGTCCGACAAAGGGCGTGAACTGAGCAGGTAGATTATGGTGAGATTTGTGTGTGGGTGTGGCGACCGTTGTTGCTTCTGCCGGCTGTTGGATTGACGGCGAAGCAGGCAGTGTATTCGGGTTGTCCTTTGCGCCGGCCAGCGGCTTACGCTCAGCACAAAACCGCTGGAAAAGCGCCTGCGTCTCGGCATTCGGCTCGACGGTCAATTCATCCCATAGGATCTGCCGACAGATCTCATACTGTGCAAATGCACGGCCTGTATCACCTGCGCCTGCAAACGCCTGCATCAACTGGCAATGCGCCTGCTCACGCCAGGGCTCGAGAGCAAGCTGTCGACGGGCATACTCGATCGCGGCAGCATAATCATCGGTTGTCAATAGATGGTCAGTCAACTGCGCCAATAAGGCAAGCGCCTTCGCGTGATACTCCTCCTGTTTCTGCCGCCGCCACTGCCAGAACGTGCCATTGTCATCTTCCTGCCCAAAGTGACCCGCCAAAAACTCTCCTTGATAGAGGGTAACTGCCATTGTCAGCCAGTTGATATTGTACCGCACCTGTTCACCCTCAGTAAGGGTCGCAAAATATTCTTGGAACGGTGGCAGGGCCGTGGTGGTCTGGAGGTGTGTCCATAAATAATCAAATGTCGTGACATCGCTCCACAACTCATGCGGTTCGGCAACGAGTTGGACGCTCTGGCGCGTTGTTAATAACCAGGTCGGATTCGCAACGCTTTTGCGCACCCGGGCCAACGTGTTACGCAGATTGCGGAGAGCGACATCATCTGTCGATGTAGGCCACAGCAGGTCTGCCAGGAATTGACGCGTGTGCTCCTGCCCCGGCGTCGTCGCCAAATAGGCAAGAAGCGAGCGCGTCTTGTTTGTTGCAAAGGCAAGGGGCGCGTTTGTATGGTCTTCGGCACGAAAGCCGCCAAACAAATAAAGCTTGATCATATTGTCGATTGTAATCTTGGTGTCAGAACTCTTACGGTTTATCACTTGCTTTATAGCAGATCCCGCTGTTTTTGTCAGCTTTGCTTTTGTAGATGACACATTAATGCACATTGCCGCTATCAATATCTCAGATAAATGATGGGGCAACGAGAATCACATGTGGAACATTTGATGGACACGTCTCAATAAATTTATGTAAATCCTTCTACACCTCTCCTGTCGACCCCACTTTGATGCGCTTTTGATGCAGTCGCCCCCTACAATCAACGCGAGCCATTCACTCTCTTTCCGTTCCCCTACAACCAGTAGGCGCGCCTGAACGACGACCACATTCAGGCACCGGAGATTGCGTGGTAACAATCCGTCCATCCACCTTCCAGCAACTATATGAAATCAATCAGGAACAGGCAAATGAACAAACGACGTATGGAAACAGTGCTCATGGTGGCGATGCTCTTGATCGTCAACGGTGTGATCGCTCTCTGGTTACAGGGGCATCCATCTGCAACCGCTTGGGCAAGCGCGCTATCCGGACCCTCCGCAGCCGCAACCATCCCGGCGTCCTTTAGCTATCAAGGCACGCTGCGCGATGCAACCGGCGCACTGATTACCGGGTCGGTTAACCTGACATTGAAGCTCTACAAACAACCAACCGGCGGGACAGCACTGCACACCGAGAGTTTCGCAAACCTTAATGTTCGGGATGGCGTTTTCAGTGTGGTGGTCGGGGATGCAACACCGGCGCTCAACCCCGCGATCTTTGACAACCCCGCCGTCTACATCGGCATCGCCGTCAACGGTGACCCCGAAATGTTGCCACGCCAACGCCTCCATCCCGTGCCATGGGCGATGCAGGCATCAACGGCGATTAGTGCTGTTGGTGCACAGAATCTAACGTCAGGTGGCAGCGCGCCAAGTATCAGTGGAAATGTCGCAATTGCCGGTAACCTGACGGTCGACGGTGACCTGGCTGTGACAGGAGCACAAGCATTAGGTAACAACGTAACCACGCTGGCCATCCGTGATCGTGGCGATTCGAACGGTGGTACGAATCAGCGCGATTTCTATCCAGTAACCATCAACCGCTATGTAGTAGAAGCGCCCGATAATGGGACCTCCCCAGACTCAGTGCCGGTTGATGACACTATTTTAAAAGCACTCTGTCAAGACGAGGATGGCTGTGAGGTCACCCTAGGCATGCGCAATTGGACTGCGTCTGCTGATGGTTTGCTCGCGACAGTTGGTCCGTTTCATTTTTCATTTACGAATCAAAATCCGCGTCGGTGGCATTCAATACCCGCAAGCGGCGTCGGTGATCCAGAGACACCTGATCACGCCGGCACGATTCGGGACGGATACGATGGGGACGGTAATACGAATCATATGGCACGTGTATCGGACTGCTACTTCACAGATACCAAATGGGTCAACGGTGCTACCGGGGCGGGCGACAATGAATTGGGCTTTTATTTGCTGAACTGGCATGGAATTCAAGACAATACGGATATGGTCTGTGTTCTGATTATTAATGACTAACCTGAACCAGCAGAAAGGAAGATCTATCGATGAGACAATTCTTACAACGCTGGTCAGGAACTTGGTCGCCTTTTGACACGAGATACTTTGACCGGCATCAAAACAGACGGTTTAGCAACAACCCCACGGTGGTGCTTGCGTTGGCGAGGCTACCCCTGTGCAATGGGATCTTCTAGTACATTGTAACCAAATAAAAGCAGGAGAACATTTATGAAAATTCGTCGGATTGAATTGGTCGCACTACTGGCTATCATGCTAGTGCTCAATGTGCTCATTAGCACGTGGTGGCTTTCGGGCAGTACCTTTCGCACGGCTTGGGCCAGTCGGCTGACTGACACGGCAACGCTAGAGACCACCGCCGCCGCCACGATTCCCTCCAGTTTCAGTTATCAGGGGACGCTACGCGATGGCACTGGGGCCCTGGTGACTGGACCGATCACGCTCGACTTGAAACTCTACACTGTGCCAACCGGAGGGCCGGTAAAACATGCAGAAAGTTTTAACGTGAACGTGCGCGACGGCGCATTCAGTTTGGTCGTTGGTGACGCCGGCACCCCTGTTGATCCCGCGATCTTCAACAGTGCCCAAGTCTACATCGGTATTGCCATCAACGGTGAAGCCGAAATGTTGCCGCGCCAGCGTCTCCACCCCGTACCATGGGCGATGCAGGCCTCAACTGCGATAAGCGCTGTCAGTGCAGATGCATTGGCACCCAATGCCAATGTGTCAAGTGTTGCAGGACCAGTAACCGTGAATGGCAATCTCACAACAAATGGCAACTCCACTGTAACTGGAAACCTAACGGTCAACAACGACTTGGCTGTCGCAGGCGCATTGGCACTCGGTGACGATGTTACGACACTGGCCGTTCATACCGTCGGGGATTCTACTACGACCCCCGTCACCACATCTTATCCAGTGAGTGTCAATCGCTATGTCGTGGAAGCGATCCGCCATGGCACCACACCGGACTCAATCCCCCTTGATGACGCGATCTTGAGTTCGCTATGTCAAGATGTTGATGGATGTATGATCACATTGGGTATGCGCAATTGGAGTAACGGCTTTGGGCCGTTAAGTGACACCGCCCAGTTTGCGTCGGTGGGACCGTATCGTTTTTCCATTGGTCCCACGCAAGCTAATAAACGTAACTGGACGATCCGTGATACATCTGGTGGTACAATTGCCGGCTCGGTTCGGGACGCTGTGGATGGCGCTGCCACCGGCTACAACACCGCGCTGTTAGCCTATGATACTTGTGTTTTCTCCGATGGTGAAATGACCGATGGTACATGGGTTGGTGACTTGGGGCTGGGGTTTTCATTGACGACCCTTGGCACCACTTACACGAATACACAGCTACGCTGTATTCTGATCATTGAAGACTAAGCTGCACCCGCAGAAAGGAGTATATGTCGATGAGACAATTCTTACAACGCTGGTCGGGGATGTGGACTCGCTTTGCACACAATTCCTTTGGCAGGCGGCGCGATGATCGGTTTCCAATTAACCACGCGGTCGGCCGCTCGCTTGCTCAATTGCTGCTTGGCGTAGGGCTGTTGCTAACCATGCTCAACCATAGCTTTGCCCAAGCAACCTGTCATTCTGGCGAAAGTTGCTCCACAAATTATGTATTGACAGGCGATCTCAGTCCGTTGGATGGCGCTACCAGTGGAACCACCTTTACCGTGAACAATGCAAGTCTGCCGGCATCCGGCGCGCTCTTCTACGCCGATTACAAAGCGCTGGAAACGCAAGCACGCCAACTGCTCGACCACAACATGAATTTTCGTGCGGATATTTCTCCCTATCGAGAAAATAATAACTTTAACGAATTGGTGCGCCAATTTGATGTCAATAGCGGCTTTAGCGCCACTTATACCGATCCCATCTCTGGCACTATGTCATTGCAACAGCGCATTAACCTGGCTGATGAACAACTGCGGCAAGCGCGTGATCTCTATGCCTATCTCGCAGTCTATGCACCCGAGGTACGCCTGCGCACAGATGATGGGACAGACTCGGCGCCGAGCGATAACTACGTGGGTGATCTCTGCGCTAGCGCCGAGGATCCCAATCCACCTGATCCGGCGAAAAGTGGCCAAGTGCTTGACCCCGTGATCGACTGGTGTAATTTTCCCGCCCGTCTGCGCCAGAGTGTGCGCGAGGCGGCCTATCTGCGCATGATCTTTGCCCAGCAATTCATGGTCGATGCCCTGGGGCTGCACTTTAGCGCCGGCGCCCTGATCGGTGGCGACGCCTTTGTGCGCCAGGAGGTGGCGAAGTTGGAAGCCGCCAACCATCAATATGACCTGACGGAACTAGCCCTGCGCGAGGCGCTTGAGCATCGGTTGGGCAGCGGATGTCTGGTCTCCGATTTCTACAGCCAGGCCGAGTGGGCATTGCTCTCGCGTGCAGCCCAAGGGCAAGAGGTTACCCAGCATCATATTGCGACCCGGCTGAGCTATCTGGACATCAACACCGATAACGATGTAGCACGCGCCCAGGCCGATGCCCAGGAGAGCTATCGCAGCGCCGCCACCGCTGGCTATCTGAACATGGTCAGTCTGGCGGGGACCACGGCCATCGGCGCGTCAAGCCAGGGTTGTGCCGCCGCCGGTACACGGCCGGATGGCGCGTTGGTAGCCGAGATGGCGCTCAACCTGTTGGATACCCGGGAAAAAGCACGGGAGATGCGTGACGGACGCAACATCTTTGGTTTGGATGTGCGCTTTACTCCGGCGCGACCCTATAAGACTGCCTTTGGCAGCACCGACACAGGGCTGTGGGAACAGGCCAAAGAAGCCGCCGACCTAGCATTGCAGATCCAGCAACAGACCGAAAATGCTGAGCGCATCTTTGATCTCAACCAGCAGGATTTGGTCAATGCGGTGCTGGCGATTAATAACAAAATCGACAACGAGATCCAAATCGAAGTCGGCTGCGACCTGCAAGGCTTCCTCAACGAGCCCGATCCCGATGCCGCCTGGTATGCCTGCATCGACGACATGATCGAACATACGCAGGAGTGCGACCCCACCGATGACACTTTTGACGCCTGCATGGATCGCACCACCGATGGCCTACCCCCGGCAGTGGATTGCAGCAACTGTCTGATCCTGGTCAGCGATATGCGTACGGCACGCCAGGATCTGCGCACGGCCTGGTTGGGCGTAGAGGCGGCGATGTTGAAACGGGATAATCTGATCAAACGCGCCGATACAGAAGAGATGCGCAACACAACAGTGACGGAAGCAATTTTTAGTGGTGCACAACATACATCAGCTTTTGAAGCTGCCATTGCGGTTGCCAACTGTTGTACAATAGAAATTGGAGAGGATGGGGTTGGGGCTTCAATCAATCCTGGTGCCGCCGTTGAGGCGGTGCTGCGGCCGCTGCAAATTATGTATCAAGTTGCACATGATATCAAAGTCGAAAATGCCAACTCAGAAGCCGTGGTACAAAATCTTTTCTATGATTTGGCCGAAGCGATTGGCGAGATCGATATTGCCGTCCAACAATATAACGCCATGTTGACCAATTTCAACGGCGTCGTCGGCCAGACGGGCCACGATGTCTTCGAGTCCAAACGCCAGCATGCCTATACCACGGCCCTGCCGGCCAACGACCCAAGCTATCGCATGGTGCGCGATTCACGGCGGCTGGAATTGGCGCAAGCATTGGAAACGGCGTCCCGGTTGGCCTACCTGGCCGCCCGCCGTGCCGAGTATGAGTATACCGCCCGCCTGAGCGCTAACAACTTCCGCATCTCCGACATCTACAAGGCGCGCACCGCCAACGACATTCTGATCTTCTTGCAAAATCTGGATGCCACGATTGCCAACCTACCGGGTGCGGTCAAAGATGCCGACAACAATCAGCAGGATCTGACCATTTCCGCGGCACGACATATCCTTGGTCTCACCGATAGCTATCTCAAAGGACAGGGCATTGCCAACGCTGATCTGCAACGTGAACGCAACAAACGCTTCCGCCAATGGCTGACAGAGAATACCGAGGTGGGTAGCGACGGCAAACCGAGACTCGCCTTTAGCTTTACCACCTCTGCGGTCAGCAATGGTCTTCTCAACCAGGTTGTGCAGCAAGATTATGAGTATTTCTGGCTACACAAGGTCGCCGGGATTGGTCAGCCCAAGCCGGCAAGCAATGGCTTTGGCTTGAATCTGATCACGAACCAATCTGGCAACTTGGGCTATCGACAGGTGCGCGTCAGCCAGACCGGTCAAGTTGGGTTGAACTCGTTTGCAGGATGTGTGTTGGATTACCGGTTGATTCCACCGGCCGCGCTGTTGGGGCTCGATTTCCCAACCAATCAGCCAACCGACGTCGTGGCCGGCGCCTTCAGCGGTGACATCAACGGACAGCATGGGAACACAACACCCGGTTACAGTACGCCGGCCTTCCTCGGTCGCCCATTGGCAGCCAACGGGTGGAGTGTCGTGATCAATGCCGGTTCGCCGGACGGGATCCTGCCGGATCTCAACTTACAACAGTTGACCGATATCGAGCTTAAGGTTAGCACAACCTATGGCACACGTTCATCGAATGTCGTGCCGCAGCCATCGGCTTGTGTACGGATCGATTTCTAAACGTAGCGCTGCGAACATTAAGCAGCCAGACAAGTAGCCAAGTATCAGCCGAAACACCAAGGCTGCGAAAAAGCTGATCCACGAAGTTTCACGAAGATACACGAAGAAAAACAAAATCTGTTGTGTGGCTTCACAAGATTTCGTAGATCGTATTCAAAGCCTTGCATGGTTTAACGAGAGATGAGAAACAGTCTATGAAAAACAAATCGCGCATGTTTGCGCTTGGGTTGTTACTGTTCATGGGAATCGGCAGCGTGTTGCTGAGTGGCTTTCGGGTGGATGGCTTGCCCCTGCTGCGTAATCTGGCCGCGGACCAAGCCCCCATGACCACAGCCTCCATGACAACAGATTCATTGGCGCAGAGCGCCCACAACGTGATCACTCAAGCTGCGACCGCGCAAAGCGGTGCAGCAGAGGTTGCCGGCGCCTATAGTGGCGGGGTCGAGTTACAAGTGGTCGTGGCGGGGACCTACAGCGACACGCTGCCCACAGAAACCATTACAGAGACCCCAGACCTGGGTCTGATTGACCTGGCGCTCCAGATCAGCCAGACCAGCAGTGTACTGAGCGGCTATGTTATGTTGGACAAAACCATGGTCTTTAGCGTCGAACATACGATTCAGGTGGACGGCGCCGCTCTTGAGATTGGCCCCTATGTCAACGGCAGCTTTGATGGGACAGCGCTGACCTTGCTCTCTGAGCGTGTCAGTACGAACCTCAACGGCAAGGCGATCGAACGCCAGTTTTGGCTTTCCGGCACCATTAGTGCCGGCGATGGCAGCCGGTTGGTTGGTCAATACCGCGAAACCATGTGGGGCGTCGCCCGTCAACCAGTCACCGTGATTGGTGATTTCACCATGCAGCGTCCGGTCTTTGGCAATAGTGTGCAGGAGCCGACCAACCAAGCCCCGCAGACCGTTGCCGATGAGGTATCGGCAGAAAAGGAGAAACCGGTCACGATCAACGTCCTAAACAACGACAGCGACGCCAATGGGGACGCGCTGACGATTACCGAAGTGAGCAAGCCCCAATTTGGCACGGCGACGACTGATGGTCAAACCATTACTTACACCCCCAGTGCCGGCTTTGAGGGCACCGATACCTTTACCTACCTTGTCAGTGATGGCAAGGGGGGCGAAAGTGCCGGTTCCGTAACGATCACGGTCGGTACGAACCAAGCACCCACCGCCGGTGCCGATAGCGCAACAACGCCGTCAGGCACAGTAGTCATCATCAATGTGGGTGCCAATGACAGCGATCCCGATGGCGATACGCTCACCATCATTATTGACGGGCCGCCGAGCAACGGCACTGCAACAGTGGAAAATGGCCAGATTGTCTACACACCCA
>ERZ795053.3363-NODE-3363-length-18256-cov-6.881105_pt1 | contig 18256 bp, 12 predicted proteins | sample MGYA00375137_ERZ795053 | MGnify/ENA primary metagenome ERZ795053 (study PRJEB30182, sample SAMN05720284) | activated sludge metagenome | isolation source: Anaerobic digester | place: Hong Kong | collected 2014-12-17 ...
GCAGCTCCTCGTTGATCGAGCGGATCTCCTCGTTCGACGCCTTCAGCTCCTCGTTGGTCGATTCCATCTGCTCGACCGACAACCGCAGGTCCTCGCGCGCATTGTCGAGCTCCGCCTGGATCAGGCTCTCGCCGGGCGACCTCTCGGGGACATCGGCCTCGACCTTCTCGGTCGCGGGATCGTGCTCGAAGAAGCCGATCAGGAGGCGGGCCGGCGCCTGGGCGCCGCGCCGCAGCGGCGTCACGACCAGCCGGACGTGCCGCCGCTCCCCGCCACGCCTGACGCGGGCGAGCGCCACGATCTCGCGATTCTCGTCCAGCGCCCGCCTGATCGCCGTGCGCAGCGCCATCTGCTGGCCCTCCCGCGCCATGGCGAGGAGATCGAAGGTGGGCTCGCCGACCGGCGGCTTGAGATAATCGTCGATCGGGCCGCGCATGAAATGGATCCGATAGCGCTCGTCGACGAGCGCGCTGGCCGGCGCGTGGCGCTCGAGCAGGGCGCGATCCATGACATCGGCGGCGCGCGCCCGTAGCTCGCCAACACCGGCGGGCAGCGTATCGAGACCGCCTGCTCGCGACCCGCGGCCAGCGCCGAGCGGGAAGTCGACGATCTCGCTCGGCGTCGGGCCGGCCCGCCGAAAGATCCGCCATTTCTTCGAGATCGGCTGGAACTGATCCTCCAGGCCCGAGACGTTCTCGGACGAGCCGAGGAAGAGGCAGCCGTCCGGGCGGAGCGCGAAATGGAAGAGGGCGAGGAGCCTCTTCTGGTGCTCCGGCTCGAGATAGATCAGCACGTTTCGGCAGCTCACCAGGTCGAGCTTGGAGAACGGCGGGTCGCGCAGCAGATCTTGTGGCGCGAAGGTGACCAGCTCGCGCACGACCGGGCGAACCGTGTAGCTGTCGTCCACCTGCACGAAGAAGCGGCTCAGCCGCTCCTCGCCGACATCCAGCGCGATGCTGCCCGGGTAGTGACCGCCGCGCGCCGTTCCGAGGACACCCTCGGCGATGTCGGTCGCGAAGATCTTGACGTCGAAGCTCTTGCCGGCGCGCTCGGCCTCCTCGACGATCAGCATGCCCAGCGAATACGCCTCCTCGCCGGTCGAGCAGCCGGGCAGCCAGGCGCGGATCTCCGTGCCCGGGTCGCGCTCGCGCACCAGGGGGGCGATGACCGTCTCCGCCAGCGTCTGCCAGGCCTCCGGATCGCGGAAGAAGCCGGTGACGTTGATCGTCATGTCGGCCACCAGCGCCCTGGTCTCGTCCGGATCCTGGCGCAGCCGGTCGGCATAGGCCCTGAGCTCGGTCATCTTGAGCAGGCCCATGCGGCGATGGATGCGTCGCACGAGGGTCCGCTGGCGATAGCCGGTGAAGTCCCGCCTGGTCCGGGCCGTCACCACCGACAGGACCGCCTTCAGCGAGTCGTCGGCCGCCCGCTCCTCGGTGGTCTTGGGCGCCCGCACGTAAGGGTGCCGGGCGAGGTCGAGCAGCGCCTCGGGCATCTGCTCTGGCGCCAGGACCAGATCGACCACGCCGGTGCCGATGGCGCTGCGCGGCATGCCCTGGAAGCTGGCAGTCTCCGGCAGTTGGGCGATCGCGATGCCGCCTTTCGCCTTGATGGCGCGCAGGCCCAGGGAGCCGTTCGTGCCGGTGCCGGAGAGCACGATGCCGATGGCCCGCCGACCCTGATCTTCCGCCAGCGAGCGGAAGAAGACATCGACCGGATGCCGGTGCCCGCGCGGCAGCTCCGATTTCTTGGTGTGCAGGGCCCCGCCCTCGATCGACAGATCCTGGTCCGGCCCGATCACATAGACATGGTCCGGCCGCACCTCGGTCGTCTCCTCGACCTGCATGACCGGCATCGCGGTGCAGCGTGCCAGGAGCTCGGGCAGGTGGCTTTTCTGGGTCGGATCGAGATGCGCCACGATGACGAACGCCAGCCCGCTGGCCTCCGGCACCGCACGGATCAGCGCCTGCAGCGGCTCGAGGCCGCCAGCCGACGAGCCGATGCCGATGATCGGAAAGGACATCGTGCCGCTTCCACCCCTGGCGGCATCCGACGGCGACCGCCTCACTGCCATTGAAGGGCGTCAACGCCTATTTGACAAGGCATGGCAAACGGATTCGAGCGACGAATCCTGGTCGGCGTTATGCCGTTCGCGCAGCCCGCCCCTGGATCGCCTCGACGAGCTGCACGATCGTCCGGTTCGTGGGGCAGGGAATGCCGTGCCGCGCGGCGATCGGCAGGAGCGCCCCGTTCAGCGCGGCGATCTCGGTCCGCCGGCCCTGCTCGACATGCTGCAGCATCGAGGGCTTGTTCATTCGCCCGACCGCGTGACCGAGGATGCCCTCCGTCGGATCGGGATCGGGAAGGTCGATCCCTTCGGCCGCCACCACCGCCAGCACCTCGCGCAGGATGTCGCGGACCAGGGCACAGGCCGAAGCGCTCTCGGCCACCTCGCCGGGCCTGAGCCGGGTGATGGCGCAGACCGGGTTGAGGGCCGCGTTCAGGACGAATTTCTGCCAGACATGGCCCATGATGTTGTCGGTCGTTGCAACCGGCAGGCCGCCCCGGTCGAAGAGCGCTGCCAGACGCTCCAGGCGCTCGCTCGCCCGCCCGTCGAGCTCGCCCAGCACCGACTTGCCCAGATGGGTGTGCGCCACCCGGCCCAGCCCGAGCCTGGCGGCGCTGTTCATGGTCGACCCGGCGACCACCCGGGCAGCGCCCAGCACGTCGACCAGCGCTTCGACATTGCCGATGCCGTTCTGCAGCGTCAGCGCGAAGCCTCCCGTGCCGATGACGTCCTTGGCGACGAGGGCGGCGTCGCGCGTCGCCGCACAGTCGACCAGGACGACGGCGAGATCGACGGTGCCGATCGCCAGGGCCTCGGCAAAGGCCGGCAGGCGCAGCGTGATCGGCTCCTCGTCGGGCAGCTCGACGGTGAGTCCGTCCGCCGCGATCGCCGCCACATGCGCCGCGTCCCGGTCGTAGAGCACGACCTCGGCCCCGGCCCGGGCGAACCGGGCGCCGAACATGCCGCCCATCGCCCCGGCACCGAGCATGGCGATCCGCATCAGGCGCCGCCCTTGCCGTAGAGCCGCTCCGCCGCCGCCGCGCTGACATAGCCCTCGGCGACGTCGAGCGCCACGGCCGCCGGATCGCGCTTCGCCGGCTCGCCGTAGCCGCCACCGCCCGGGGCGGTGAGGCGGATGCGGTCGCCCGGCTGGAAGCGGACATTGGCGTACTTGCTCGACGACACCTTGCCGTAGAGCTCCTTCACGGTCAGCCATTGGTCGCTGCCGGCCTTCTTGATCAAGGTAGCCCCGTTGCCGCCGGGCTCGCCACCGAAGAGCGCGAAGGGCTTGACCTCGTGCCGGTCGCTGCACTGCGAGCCGGTGATGTCGACCTCGGTGATCAGGAGCGTGCGGGTGTAGCCGAGCCCGCCCCGGAACTCGCCCGCCCCGCCCGAATCGGTGTCCATGGCGCAGTCCTCGACCCGCAAGGGAAAGCGCGTCTCGAACACCTCGGTCGGGTTGAAGCGGCAATTGCCGTTGATGGCGATGACACAGTCGTTGCCGTCGTGGCCGTGCCGGCCGCCCCAGCCGCCCGACATGATGTCGTAGCAGGCGAAGTACTCGTCATATTCCGGGTGCTCGCCACCGAAGACGAAATTGGTGCCGGTGCAGCTCTCCGACGCCATGGCCCGCTCGGGCGCGCATTTGGACATCGCGCCGATGGTGATGTTGGCGAGCCTCGGGTGGGTCTCCGTGTTGCCGGCGACGAGCGGCCCGGGAAAGTCGACATTCGTCACCTTGCCCGGTGGCGAGACCACGCGGATCGGGCGAAAGCAGCCGGAGTTCTTCGGGATCGAGGGATCGGTGACGTGCAGCATGCCGTTGTAGACGGCACCGGTGGCCACGCCGAGCGTGGCGTTGATCGGCCCTCGCGCCTGCTTCGAGCTCCGGTCGTAGTCGGCCACCAGCTCGTCGCCATTGATGTGCAGGTCGATGGCGACCGTGTAGGGCTTGGCTTCGATGCCATCGTTCTCGATCACGTCATGGAACGAATACTTGCCGTCGGGAAAGGCGCCGAGCTCGGCCCGCATCCGCCGCTCGGCATAGTCCATCAGGTCCTCGCAGGTGTTCTTGAACACCTCGCGCCCGTACTTCTTCACGATTTGTCCGATCCGGTCGACACCGAGATCGACCGAGCCGATCATCGCCCGAAGGTCACCATAGTTCTGCCGGGGTGTGCGGGTATTGGCGAGCAGCAGCTTCCAGACCTCGTCGACATCCTTGCCGCCCTTCTTGATCTTGACCGGCGGCACCCGCATCCCCTCGTGGAAGATCTCCGTTGCCTCGCCGCAGAAGGCGCCCGGCACCATGCCGCCGATCTCGGCGATATGGCCGATGCAGACGGCGAAGCCGAGAAGCTCGCCGCCGTCGAAGAAGGGCTTGAAGAAGGTGTGCTCGGGGCAGTGCAGCCCGCCGCGATAGGGATCGTTGTGCAGGATGATGTCGCCCGGCTCGATGTCCTCGTGCGGGATCTCCTGGAAGCACGTCTTGATCAGGAGCGGCATGCCGCCGATCATCGTCGGGCAGAACTCGGCGCAGGCGATCATGTCGCCCTTGGCGTCGGCGAGGGCACAAGTGAAGTCGAGCCCCTCGTTGAAGATCGTCGAGTACGACGTCTTCATGAGCAAAATGCCCATCTCGCGGCAGATCGAGACCATGGTGGAATCGAGAATGTTCATCATCACCATGTCCGGCGCCGCCGTCCGCTCGACCGGGGCAGGGCGGGGGATCGGCAGCCGGACGAGGCCGTCGGCACCATCGCGCAAGCCGGCCCACTCGATGCACCAGTCCGAGCAGAAGCGCCGCGACTTCCCCCGATGCCCGGCCATCAGGCCCTCGCCATAGACCAGCATCCCGCAATTCGCGCACTTGTTGTAGCGCTCGACATAGTAGCCGTTGGCGGAGAATTTCATCGTCGAACGCCCTCAATTATGGATGGATGGAACCGCTCAGGCCAGGTGTCGCGCCGCTACTCCCTGGGCGGCGAGTTTCGCAACCGCCCTCTTGTCGAAAGTGACGAAGGTCTCACCGCCGAGCCAGTTGCCTTGGTGCGCGATGACTCCGTCCGCGAAGTCGCCACCGGCGTCATGCAGCGCCAGACCCGCTTCCACGGCGGGCCGGTCGACGACGACATTGTCCGCGTCGATAAGTGCTCTTATCGCCGCCGAAATCTCCTCCTTGGGTCGGCGGGCGCCACGCCGCAGAACCCACACGAGCTCGCACAGGCAAGGCAGGGACACGGCGATCAACGACGCTTCGTTCAGTATCCTCGCGGCGATCCGGGTCTGACCCTCGTCGTCGCGCAGCACTGCCCGGACGAGCACATTCGTATCGACCGTGATCCTCATTCCTCGCCGGCCCAGCCCGCGGCGATGGCCTCGTTCATCTCGTCGATCGAGATCACCTTGTCCGTCTTGCCTGCGAGCAAGCCGATGAAGTCGTTGATCGTGCCGGTTGGTCGTGCGGCCCTCAGCTCCGCCCGCCCATCCGGCAGCAGGTGCAGCGCGATTTTCTGCCCCGGACTGATTCCGAGATGTCTGAGCACGTCCTTGCGCAAGGTGACCTGTCCCTTGGCGGTGACAGTGAGGGTCGTCATGGGTCGGCCTCCAGTTGGCTGCCCCGAAAAGTAAGGCAAAACCGCCTTGCATTCAAGCGCCGACGCTGATGACGAGATGGCCGTACGCGTCGACTACGAGATGCTGGCCCGGCTCGACGACAGTCACCGACGCCGCCTCCTCGATCAGCGCCGGGCCCTGGATTCGCTGGCCCGGCGCCAGGGTCGGCCGGCTGTAGACCCGGGTCGCCACCGTGCCCCCGGCAAAATGCACCGGCCGCTCGGCCACCGGCCGGCCCTCCGGCATGTCGACATCGAGCTTCGCCGGATCGGGCTTGGCCGTCGTCGAGATCGCGGTCACCGAGAGGTTGACGATCTCGATCGGCTCGCCCGGGATCGCGAAGCCGAAACGTGCCTCGTGCGCCGCATGGAACGACTGCCAGAGCGCCTGGATCCGGTCGTCGGCCAGGGCGTCCTCGCCGATCGCCAGCTCGAGCTCGTAGTTCTGCCCGAGATAGCGCATCTCCAGCGCCTGCTGCACGGTGATGCCGTCGGTATAGTCCTGCGCCTGCAGCTCGCCCAGCGCCTGGTCCGTCAGCTCCGCCAGCATCTCCCGGGCCCGCGCCGCCGGGAAGTTGTGGCTGGTGAGCTGGATGGTCCGCTGCCGGTCGACCCGGGCATCGGTCTGGATGAAGCCGTAGGCCGAGAACTGGCCCGGATGGTTCGGCACGACCGCGCGGGCGATGCCCATCTCGCGGATCAGCGAGGCGGCGTGCAGGGGCCCCGCCCCGCCGAAGGCCAAGAGCGCGAAGTCGCGGGGGTCGAGGCCGCGCTCGATCAGCACCGAGCGAAGCGCGCCCACCATGTTGTTGTCGGCGATCCTGAGGATGGCCAGCGCCGCCGCTTCCGGGTCGAGGCCGACCCGCTCGCCGACCCGGGTCACCGCCGCCCGCGCGGCGGCGGCGTCGAGCTGCATCTGCCCGCCGAGGAAGTTCGCGGGATCGATCCGCCCGAGCACCACATTCGCGTCGGTCACCGTAGCCTCGCTGCCGCCCTGGCCGTAGGCTGCCGGGCCCGGCCTCGCACCGGCGCTCTGCGGTCCGACCCGGAGCATCCCGCCCTTGTCGATCCAGGCGATCGAGCCGCCGCCGGCACCGATGGTGCGGATATCGATGATCGGGATCTGGATCGGCACGCCCCACTCGATCTCGAAGGCCGTGGTGAAGGTCTCGCGCCGGCCCAGCACGGTCGAGACGTCGGTCGAGGTGCCGCCCATGTCGAGGGTCACGAGATGATCGATGCCGGCAAGCTCGGCCACGTGCCGCCCGGCGATCACCCCACCCGTCGGCCCGGAGACGAGGAGCTGGACCGGCGTCGCCGCCGCCGCATCCAGGGTCATCTCGCCGCCGTTCGAGCGGATCAGCACGGCCGGTGCCGTAATCCCGGCATCGTCCAGCCGTGCGCGCATCGCGTTCAGCCGGCGGCCGACCACCGGCTTGAGGTAGGCGTCGGCCAGCGTCGTCGACGCCCGCTCGTACTCCTTCCACTTCGGCAGCACCTCGAAGCTGACCGAGACGGCATGGTCCGGTAGCACCTCCTCGAGGATCGCCTTGACCCGCCGCTCGTGGTCCGGGTTGAGGTAGGAGAAGAGCAGGCAGACCGCGACCGCCTCGATCTCCGGCATGGCGGCGATGGCCCGGGCCACCTTTCGCACCTCGGACTCGTCGAGCGGCCGGATGACGCGCCCTTTGGCGTCCAGCCGCTCGTCGAGCTCGAAGCAGTGCCGCCGCTGGCAGAGCGGCTTCGGCTTGACCCAGCTCATGTCGTAGTGGTGCTTGCGGTTGCCGCGCTGAATGAACGGCACGTCCCGAAAGCCCCTGGTCGTCACGTAGGCGACCACCGCACCCTGGCGCTCGAGCACGGCGTTCGTCGCGACGGTGGTGCCGATCCTGAGATGGCCGAGCGCCGTCCGCCCGGTGTAGTCGGCGAGCCCGTCGAGGATCGCCTGCACCGGGTCGCTGGGCACCGACGGCACCTTCCACACCTCGGTGCGACCGGTGGCGGCGTCGTGGGCGACGAAGTCCGTGAACGTGCCGCCGATATCGGCACCGAGCATGATCGCCATGTTTGTCGTTCACTCCCCTGCGCGGCCTCGGGGCGACAGCGTCGCCGGCGGCCTTTACTTACCTGTCAGTGCCGGCCGCCGGCAATACCGGATGGCACCGCCCGAGCGTGCATCTTGCCAAATCTCGCATCGCGGGATAGGCATCCGTCCAAGAAGACAAGCAGGAGGCTGAACAATGATGCGTCGTCTTTTGGCGAGTGCCGCCATCTTGGCCGGGCTCGGTCTCGTCGGGCCCTTGGCCCAGGCAGCACCGGAGGTCGTCGACGGCCCCGGCTACCTGCCCGAGTGCTTCGCGCCCTGGAGCGACGAGATCACGTACTTCCAGTGGGAAGCCCGCGAGGGGCCCTTTAAGATCGCCCTGGTCAACGGCTTCGTCGGCAACACCTGGCGGATCCAGATGATTCAGACCGCCAAGGCGTTCGTCGAGCAGGAAGGCATCAAGGAGCACATCTCCGACTTCCGCGTGATCTCGACCGGCACCGACGCCGCCGCCCAGCTCGGCGCCATCGAGGACTTCATCAACCAGGGCTTCGACGCGATCATCACCATCGCGGTCAGCCCCGAGGGCTTCGACCGGGTGATCCGGCTCGCCGACCGCAACAACGTGGTCCTGGTGCCCTTCGACAACATCCTCGACACCGACGCCGTGATGATGGTCAACGAGGACCAGTTCGCCATGGGCGTCATGTCGGCCGAGTTCCTGATCGAGGAGCTGGGCAAGACCGAAGGCAAGGTCCTCGAGGTCCGGGGCCTGCCCGGCAACTCGGTCGACCGCGACCGGCATCTGGGCTTCCGCTCGGTCATGGAGGCCGAGGGCAAGAATTTCGAGATCGTCGAGATCGTCGGCAACTGGGACGACGGCACCTCGCAGAAGGCCACGGCCGACGCGCTGGCCGTGCATGACCGCTTCGACGCCGTCTTCACCCAGGGCGGCTCGACGGGCACCGTGCGCGCCTTCATCGACGCCGGCCACCCGATGGTGCCGATGGCGGGCGAGGCCGAGAACGGCTTCAGGAAGCAGATCGCAGCCCTCAGCGACGAGGGTCTCAAGGGCCTCTCCTACGGCCAGTCGCCCGGCCTCGTCGCCATCTCGATCAAGGCGGCGATCGCCGCCCTCCAGGGCGAGAAGCTGCCGCAGCTCATCTCGGTGCCGATCCCGGTCGCCGACTACACCAACCTCGAGGACGGCGTGAACTACTGGTCGGACCTTTCCGACAATTTCTTCACGCCCAACGAGTTCCCGCCCTGTGACGTCAACATCACGGCGGTGGAGATCATGGGCAAGACCGCCGACGACGCGGCCCAGTAGGTGACCGGCGCGATGCCCGGCCCGGCGCCGGGCATCGCCGCCTCGCGGATTTCGTAATGGGCGGAAGCTTCCTCGAGCTTGCCGGCATCAGCAAGCGATATGGCGGTGTGCGCGCGCTGGAGGACGTGTCCTTCGCCTGCGAGCAGAGCTCGATCCATGCCGTGCTCGGCGAGAACGGCGCCGGCAAGTCGACGCTCATCAAGATCGTTGCCGGGGTGGTCCGCCCCGATACCGGGACCATGACACTGGAGGGCCAGCCCGTCCGCTTCGATGGGCCGATCGCCGCCAACAAGGCCGGCATCGTCTGCATCTTCCAGGAACTGTCGCTGATGCCGGACCTCAGCGTCGCCGACAATATCTGCATCGCCGACCCGCCGCGCCGCTTCGGCCTGATCGACCAGCGTGCCCAGCGCCGCCGGGCCGAGGAGCTGCTCGCCCGCGTCGGCTGCGCGGACGTCAACCCGCTGCAGCGGGTGCGGAACCTGCCCCTGTCGCGCCGCCAGATGGTCGAGATCGCCAAGGCCCTGGGCCAGAACCCGAAGCTGCTCATCCTCGACGAGGCGACCTCGGCCCTGACCGGTGCCGACGTCGAGAAGGTCTACCGCATCCTCGAGCAGCTTCGCCGGGACGGCCTCGCCATCCTCTACATCAGCCACCGCATGCACGAGATCGAGCAGCTCGCCGACACTTGGTCCGTGTTCCGCAACGGCCAGCACATCGAGACCTTCGCCCGCGGTGCCAGGAGCGCCGACGAGGTCGTGCAGCTCATGATCGGCCGCGAGATCACCCAGGTCTTCCCGCCCAAGCCACCGAAGGCGTCGGACAGCCGGCCGATGCTCGAGGTCTCCGGCCTCTCCTGGGTTGACCGCCTCGCCCACATCTCGTTCGCCGTCCATGCCGGCGAGATCGTCGGTCTCGGCGGGCTCGACGGGCAGGGCCAGCGCGAGCTCCTCCTCGCCCTCTTCGGCGTGCTCCGCGGCGTCGAGGGCAGCATCCGCGTCGCCGGGCAGCCGGTCGCCGTCACCGGCCCGTCCGGGGCGAAGGCGAAGGGCGTCGACATGGCGCTCATCCCCGAGGACCGCAAGACCGAGGGGCTGATGCTGCCCATGTCGATCGGCGACAATCTCGGCATGGCGGCCCTTGGCTCGCTGACCCGCGGCATTTTCGTCGACGAGAGCCGCGAGCGGGCGGCGATCGAGGCCATGGTCGAGAAGCTCAAGATCAAGATCGGCGCCGTCGACGACCCGGTTGCTACCCTCTCCGGCGGCAACCAGCAGAAGGTGGTGATCGGCAAGTGGCTGATGACCGAGCCCAGGATCATCCTGCTCAACGACCCGACCCGCGGCATCGACGTCGGCACCAAGCAGGAGCTCTACCAGCTCCTGCGCGACCTCGCCGCCGCCGGGGCGGCCATCCTCTTCTACACCACCGACTACGACGAGCTGATCGGCTGCTGCGACCGCGTGCTCATCCTCTATGACGGGGCGATCGTGACCACCCTCGAAGGCGACGACCTCACCGAGACCCGAATCGTGGCCGCGTCGCTCAACCTCGCCGCCGGCGAGCCGGGCGCCACCGACCGGCAGGCGGGCGGGCATTGAGCGATCTCCGCATCCGCCTCGTCCAGAGCCTCGGCCTGATCCTCGCCATCGGCCTCTTCCTCCTCTTCTACCTGATCTACAACTTCAACCACCCGCGCGGCTTCTCGAGCCAGATCCTCATCCAGAACGCCAACGAATCCTTCGTCCTGGTGATGGTCGGCATGGCGCAGACCGTGCCGGCCCTGGTCGGTGGGCTCGACCTCTCGGTCGGCGCGGTCATGACCATGATCAACACGCTGGCCAGCTACCTCCTCGTCGGCTGGCCCCTGCAGATCCTGGGCGGCATCGTCATCTGCCTCGCCACCGCCGCGCTCGCCGGCTTCGTCAATGGCTGCCTCGTCGTCTACGGCCGCATCCAGCCGATCATCGTCACGCTCGCGACCGGCGCCGTCTACATGGGCATCGCCCTCTTCCTCCGGCCGACGCCGGGCGGCAAGGTCGACGGCGACTTCTCCTGGGCGATGACCAACGACCTCTTCGAGCTCGCCGCCACCTACGGCTTCGCCGGGGACGGCGACGCGGCCTGGTTCCGGCCCTTCGCCTGGCTGCCCCTGCCGCTCATCCTCATGGTGCTCGTCGTCCTGCTCGTCTGGCTGCCCTTCAAGAACTCGGTGACCGGCCGCGGCGTCTATGCCGTGGGCTCGGCCGAGGGCGCCGCCTACATGTCGGGCGTGCGCGTCGACCGCTGCAAGATCGCGGCCTTCACCATGGCCGGCCTCTTCGCCGGCTTCGCCGGGCTCTACCTCACGCTCCAGACCTCGTCGGGCAATGCCGACGTGCCGCAGGCCGGCGCCTACACGCTCAACTCCATCGCCGCCGTGGTGATCGGCGGCACCTCGCTCATGGGCGGCAGCGGCGGTGCCGTGGGCTCGCTCTTCGGCGCCTTGGTGATCCGCTCAATCTCCTTCAACTTCCGCATCTTCGACGTCGACCCGCTGCTCCAGCCGCTGATCGAGGGCATCGTGCTCCTGGGTGCGGTCAGCATCGGCGCCGCCCGCATCTTCAGGGTCAGGAACAAGCTGGAGCTCTTTGGATGACTGCCTTGGGGATGACCGCCCACGTGCAATCCGCGTTCAGCGGCCGCGAGAGCCGGCCCATCCTCATCGCCTGCGCCTGCATCGTCGTCATCCTGATCGTCGGCACCATCTACACGCTCTGGGCTCATGGCACCGCGAGCTTCCTCTCGCCGCGCTATTTGATGCAGCAACTGCAGGTCGGCGCCTTTCTCGGCCTCGTCGCCGCCGGCATGATGCTGGTCATCCTGCTCGGCCACATCGACCTCTCCGTGCCCTGGACCATCGCCGCCGCCGCCATGATGGCGACCGCCGTGGGCGGCCCCTTGGCGCTGCCGGTCGGCCTCGGCCTCGGCGTCGCCGTCGGCCTCGTCAACGGCCTCGGCGTCGCCTATCTGCGCGTGCCTTCGATGATCTTCACCCTCGGGGTCAACGCCGTGCTGCGCGGCCTCATGGTCATGCACACCGGCGGCTTCGCGCCGCAGACCCACTCCACCCCGCTCATGGAATTCCTGGCCGTCGGCCACATCCTCGGCATCCCCATGGCGCTCTTCGTCTGGATCCTCGTCTCCATCCTCATCGTCGTCATGCTGCGCAGGACTCCCCTCGGCCGCTACATCTACGCCGTCGGCAACCGCGAGGCCGCCGCCTACCTCTCCGGCGTCAACACCCGCCTCGTCCTGATCAGCGCCTTCGTCCTCTGCAGCACCCTCGCCGCCCTCGCCGGCGTGCTCCTCGCCGGCTACTCCACCAAGGCCTACCAGGGCATGGGCGACGCCTACCTGCTGCCGTCCATCGCCGCCGTCGTCATCGGCGGCACCAACATCCTGGGCGGCCAGGGCCGCTACACCGGCACCGTCGTCGGCACCATCCTCATCGTCCTCCTGACCTCCGTCCTCTCCATCATGCAAATGCCCGAAGCCGGCCGCCAGATCATCTACGGCACCGTCATCATCGCCATGCTGCTGGCCTATGGCAGGCGGGATCGCGTGACGAGCTGAGGCGGAAGAAAGACCAGGCAGGCGGGGAGATGATCTCCCCGCACCCCACAGGGCTTTCGTATTGGCGCGCATTTGGGGCAGGGCGATCAATCCCTGTGGCCTTTATCCTTGCCTCCGCGATCGCCTTTGCATCTAGTGATGGCTATGTTCAATTTCAGCCACGCCTTGTCTACCACGATAGCCCAAGCAACATGTTTCGTTTGCGGCCGCATCGCTGGTGGCCGCAACGGGATGCGACTGATTTCTTATACATTGATAGTGATCCTGCTTTGGCTGCCGCCGAGCTCGACGTATGGTTGGGCAGAAAGAAGAGTTCTTCCAGGTATCGCCGAGTTCGTCGTGCCTTGGCGTGGCACCCTCATCCTCGGAACGTGGAAAGGTATTTGGCGCCTAACAACGCCGGACGCAGCGCCCGAACTAGTCGCCGAAGGCATGGCTCAATCATTCGAGTTGGCAGATGACGCTTTGTTCCTCGAGACGGAAATCGGTGTCTGGTACTTGGCGGCTCCGGACACCACCCCGGTACGATTGGCTGAAGACGACGACTTATTCGTAAAGAAGTTTGGGGGGGCTCTCTTCGTCGGAACAGATGGTGGGATATGGCGCATAGTCACTCCCAAAGCTGCTCCCGAAAGGCTGGCCGAGGGATGGGCTAAGTTGGTGGAGGAGCATAGCGGCGCTTTGTTTCTCGGGACGAGTGACGGGATCTGGAGTTTGTCGACGCCCGACGCCGCCCCCAAGAAGCTGGCCGACAGCTCAGCTCGGTTCGTTGAGGAGAGGGGTGGCGCTCTGTTCCTCGGGACCTCTGAAGGGATATGGCTTGTGGCGACGCCCGACGCCGTGCCCAGAAGGTTGGCTGAAGGCTGGGCTCAGTTCGTCGACGAGAGCGGCGGCGTTTTCTTCCTCGGGACGGACGAGGGCGTTTGGCGCCTCGAGACTCCTGACGCCGCCTCTGAGCTGTTGGCCGAAGGCCGGGCCGTGTTCATCGAGGAAAGCGGCGGCGCCTTCTTCCTCGGGACGGATGAGGGCGTTTGGCGCCTGGCGACGCCCGACGCCGCCTCTGAACGGCTGGCCAAAGGCTCAGCTCGGTTCGTTGAGGAAAGGGGCGACACCCTGTTCCTCGGGACCAGCCAAGGGATATGGCGACTGGCGACGCCCAACGCCGTCTCTGAGAAGTTGGTCGAAGGGGTGGCTCGGTTCGCCGAAGCGCGCGACGGCATTTTTCTCCTCGGCACGGACCACGGAGTATCGCGCATAAGAGCGCCAGACGGCACACTTGAGCAGCTGCTTGAAGGTGGAGATTTCAACAGTCTTGAGCGCGATGGTGCTTTCTTCCTGTGGTCGAACGATGGGATTTGGCGCCTGGCGACACCTAATGCCGCCATCGAGAAGCTGGCCGAAGGCTCGTTCAGTTTTATTAAGGAGCGCCAGGGTGCTCTCTTCTGGGGAGCCAGTGAGGGAATATGGCGCGTGGCGACGTCTGACGCCGCGCCCAGAAAGTTGGCCGAAGGACAGGCCTGGTTCGTCGAAGAGCGCGGCGGCGCTCTGTTTCTCGGGACTTCTGAGGGAATATGGCGCGTGGCAACGCCTGACGCCGCGTCCAGAAAGTTGGCCGAAGGGAAGGCTAAGTTCGTCGAGGAGAGCGGCGGCGCCTTCTTCCTCGGGACGAACGAGGGTGTTTGGCGTCTGGCGACGCCCGACGCCGCCTCTGAACTGCTGGCCGGAGGCTCCGTTGAATTCATTGAGGACTATGACGGTGCCCTGTTCCTCGGAACGAGTGATGGGATCAGCAGAGTCTATGACGTGACCGCACGCGTGACTGCCTTGTCTACGCCTGCCAAGTCTGCTTGGTGGGAACGTAGCCTGTCCTGGCTGCCGCCCAACACGTTGGTCGGGCCGCTCGCAGTGCCGACTGTCTCGTATCAAGGGGCCGATGCGGAGCGTATTGTCGTGCCGGCCAGCCACTTTGAGGTCATCCTGGCCGCTGATAGCGTAACACTGAGCGAGCGGCGCGAGCGCAACGACTTTCAGCAGTCAGACAAGATCCAGTCCGTGCCAATCGGCTTTCCCTCGACCCTTCATGTCGCGATTCGTGATTCTTGGGGCAATGAGTATGAGTACACACTCGAACAGTTCGTGTTGCCCACTGCCGGTGCATTCGGTGCTTTGCTGCTGATCGTTCCACCAGTGTTGCTGCTCTTGGCGCTGTTGGCCGCTCCCTACCTGCGTTTCTGCCACAGCCTCATCATGAACCCGTTCCTGCGCGGCATCGGCTCGTTCGGTGTCGTGCCGCTGGTGCTGACACTGGTACCGCTAGCGCGCCGGCACCTGCTTCGCCGCTACCGCCGGGCACTACTGGCGAGCGACGACATCAAAGGCTGGGCCGAGCGCTTCGTGCCGCCGGAGGAGAGGTTCACCGCAGCCGCATTCGCCGCGCGGCTGGGCCAACGGAGCCGCCTCCTGATCGTCGGCGTCTCCGGCGTCGGCAAGACGGCGTTCCTGTGGCACCTCACCGCCTGCGCGGCTGAGGGCGACGTCAGGCCGGGTGGTGCTGCGCCACTGCCGATCTATCTGCCGCTCGGCCGCTACGCTGCAGACATTGGAGTCGAGGCCATGATCCGCGGCCAGCTCGAGAACCTCGGCGAGCTGCATGACGAGCAGTTCGTCGACTGGTTGATCAAGCACGGCGGCTTTCTCTTGCTCTTCGACGGACTGAACGAGCTCGGTGATGCGCGGCGCGACGAGATTGTCACCTTCGTCGAGCAGCATTCGCAGCACAACTGGGTCGTCGCCACCTCGCAGGACGCCTATGCACGCCAGTTCGGCCATTGGGGCGCCGTCGAGACCATGCCGAAGCTGACCAGGTCCGGCATCGAAGCTCTCCTGCGACACCACCTCGGCGAGGCCCGCGCCGCGAGCCTGGTCGCCACGCTCGACGAGCAGCAGACGGCACTTCTGGCCTTGCCGCAGAACCTGGAGCTGGCGCTGGAGCTGGCCCCGGAGCTGGCGGACGAGGCGGCAGGGCTACGCCTGCCCGATTCCGAGGAAGGCCTGTTCCGGGCGGTCTTCGAGCAGCAGTTCGCCGCCTGGCGCGAGGCCGGCACCGGCGACTTCATCGACCTTTTGACCGCCGATGCCTACGCCATGCTGCGCGACCGCGCGCCGGCGACCCTGCCGCCCGAGATCGCAAGCCCGCTGATCGAGCGCAAGCTGATGCGGCAGCTCGGCGACGCCGTCTATTTCCGCCACGACACGCTGCGCGGCTATGCCGCCTCGGCCTGGCTGGCCGGACACTGGCGCACCGCCATCGAGCAGGACGGAGCGCAGATCGACGCCAACTGGGACGCCATGCTGCGCTTCACCACCGCCCGCCTGCTGCTCCAGAAGAACGGCGCCGCCGAGGTCGAAGCCCTGCTCTTCGCCCTCCTCGAGCGGGCACCCGACCGATCAGCCGTCCTCTTCGCCTGGCTCGAGCAGGAGCACGCCGACGCCGTCGCCAGCTACCGCGACAAGTTCGACCGCGCCTTCGGCGAGGTTACCCGCACCCGTCTGACACGTGCGGCCTAGCCCCGGCCGCCCTCACGACAGGAGCCAGCCGCCGTCCACGTCCACCGTCGTGCCGGTGACGAAGTCGTTCTGCACGACGAAGAGGATGGCCTGGGCCACCTCGTCGGCCGTGCCGGCGCGCGGGATGAGGTTGTTCGCCGTCCGCTGCCGATAGACCTCGTCGCGGTTCGGGGTGTCCTTCGGCACCATCGGCGTGTCGATGAAGCCGGGCGAGACGACGTTGATGCGCCGCGGTGCGATCTCCTTCGCCACGGCCCGGACCAGGGCCTCGACGGCACCGCCGACCGAGCTCAGCGCCACCTGGCCCGGCAGGGACTTGCGCGCCGGCGAGCCGCTCACCACCACGATCGCACCGTCCTTCGCCAGGTGCTGCGTGCCGTAGCGGATGACGTGCGCATAGCCCCAGAGCTTGTCGAAGGACGCCCTGTAGCCGTCCATGTCCATCTCGAGGAACGGCCCGGCGGCGCGCCCCCCGCCGGTCGCCGCACTGATCAGGATGTCGTAGGGCGCCTGGGCGGCGAGCAGCGCCTGCAGCGCCTCGCGGTCGCGCACGTCGCACTGCTCGAGCGTGATCCCTTTGGGCACGTCGCCGGCCTTCGACGGGTCCCGGCTGATCGCCACCACCTCGGCACCCAGCGCCGCCAGCCGCTTCGCCGTCGCGAGCCCGATGCCCGACGTGCCACCGAACACGAGCGCTTTCTTGCCCTTGACGTCCATGTCCCCGGATACTCCCCGCGCAATTGAATACGACTGGTCGAAATCGATGCCCCGCCAGCGACCGGCTCCCGTGTCGCACCTGCGCGCACCCGGGGCAAGCCCCCGTGGCGGCCGCAGCTTGCCGCCAGTCGCGCCCTTCTCTCTTGCCGTGCCGGCCGTTGCACGGTCGAGCATCGGCACCCGAGCACCGAAGCCATCCCAAAGATGAGCAGCCTCTCCGCGGGGGGGGCGGCCCCGGCCGCATCTTCATTGCCGGTCTGAGGTACCCGGCGGCGCCCATCGTGCTCACCGGCCCATAGAGGATCGGTCCGTCCGGGACCTGCATCGACCTGATCCGAACTGAGGCGCCCTGCACACCACCGAATAGTCGAAGCGCCAGTCGTCCATGACGACCAGGACCCGGAAGCGGTGGCCATCGGTCAGCACGTCGGAGGCGAAGTCGAGGCTCCAGCGCTCGTTCGGTTGCACCGGCAGGCCTAGCGGCGCCCGTGTGCCGAGCGCGTGTTTGCGGCCGCCGCGCTTGCGTACTGTCAGCCGCTCCTCCCGATAGAGCCGGAACAGGCATTTGTGGTTCACCGCGAAGCCCTCGCGGCGGGGCCGGATCAGCAGGCGGCGATTGCCGAACCGGCGTCGCGCGGCTGCCAGCCCACGCAACCGCCGACACAGTGCCGCATTGTGCGGTCGGCCTGTGTTGTAGCGGTACGTTTTGGGATCCAAGCCGACGCTCGAGCTCGTCATACTTCGATCGCCACACGTAGAACGTCGCGCCGCTGATGCCGTGCCCGCGGCAAACCTCCGCCACCGGCAGGCCTGCCTGGGCATCCTTCAGAACCACGATCATCCGCTCCTCGCTGAACCTGCTCTTCCGCATCGTCCGTCTCCTTCAGTGACGGGGCCCAACCAAGAAACGGGGTCACTCCAGGGGGCAGGGTCAGGAGCGGCCCTACGGTTGAGCCTGGTACGCTGTGAAGCGCGCGGGGGATTGCTTTTCTCGTCCAGAACCCGCTATCGTCAGCGAATTAGCTAGTTCCTGCGCGATGATTTAACTCTCCAGTCGCAGCGAACATACCCAAAGGACCACACGCTTAGATGTCTGAAAGCCCTGCGGCCCAGGTTTGCGAATTTGTTGGGTTAGCATTTCGACAGAATCCGAAAGCTCCGGAACGATCGTGTCCCGGGACGTGGTGTAGCTGACCTTTGGCCGGCCAGTTCTCCGGATTGGACCGGTTGCTGTTCAACCTGTCATGTTGAACCGCCCCGGGTTTGCCGGAGGCTCCAACTCTTGAGAGGATGGAGCGATG
>ERZ795053.3364-NODE-3364-length-18252-cov-12.200198_pt1 | contig 18252 bp, 30 predicted proteins | sample MGYA00375137_ERZ795053 | MGnify/ENA primary metagenome ERZ795053 (study PRJEB30182, sample SAMN05720284) | activated sludge metagenome | isolation source: Anaerobic digester | place: Hong Kong | collected 2014-12-17 ...
GAGCGGGCGGCGCCGGGGAGGGGGTCGGGATGGCGGCGGGTGAAGAGGTAGGGGATTTCGTGGTTGTCGCCCATGGTGAAGAAGCAGACCTGCACGGGCAGCTCGAGGGCTGCGGCTTCCTGGATCAGGCCGCCGGCGGCGAGGGTTTCGTCATTGGGATGCGGGGCAAAGATCAGGAGGCGGTCGCCATCGCCGAGCCGCAGGGGAGTCATGGCGGCGGGGGCGGAGCCGGCGGCGAACACGGCGGCGGAGAGAAGCAGCGCCCGGCGGAGCCAGGCCCGGCGGGGCGGGCCGCCGCTGGGCCGGGGGGCGGTTGGCGGGCGGTAGTCTGCGCTTCCAGATTCCACGGAGGGCATTGTATGTCGTGATGGAGGAAAAAACCAAGGTAAAAGATGCCGGGGTGGACGATGGGGCGGGGGGGGATGAGGGGGGAGGGGGTGGGCCGTTGGGGTGCGGGTTGACGTATCCGTTGTGCTGCCCTGATGCACCCGCGGGGCAAGCCCGCGGGGGCGTGGTGCGGATCTGATTCACCCGGGACGGCCGAAGCCGGCCTGGGCCTGCTTTTTCTTGGCGAAGGCGGAGGGAGCGTGGTAGGGTGCGCGGCTCTCATAGACAGGAAACCATCAGGACGGGACAGATTGTGGCGAAGGAAACCAACATCGAGGCGGCGGGGCGCGGGCACGCGCTGGCGGCGATCCGGAACATCGGGATCGTGGCGCACATTGATGCGGGCAAGACGACCACGACGGAGCGGATGCTGTTTTACACGGGCAAGGTGCACAAGATGGGGGAGGTGCACGAAGGCACCGCGGTGATGGACTGGATGGCGCAGGAGCAGGAGCGGGGGATCACGATCACGAGCGCGGCGACGACGTGTTTCTGGAAGGACCGGCAGATCAACATCATTGACACGCCGGGGCATGTGGATTTCACGGCGGAGGTGGAGCGGTCGCTGCGGGTGCTGGACGGGGCGGTGGGGGTGTTCTGCGCGGTGGGCGGGGTGCAGCCGCAGTCGGAGACGGTGTGGCGGCAGGCGAACAAGTACCGGGTGCCGCGGATGGCGTTCATCAACAAGATGGACCGGACCGGGGCGCACTTCATGCGGGTGGTGAAGGAACTGCGGGAGAAGCTGCATGCGCCGGCGGTGCCGGTGCAGATTCCGTGGGGGCGCGAGGAGAATTTCAAGGGCGTGGCGGACCTGGTGCGGATGAAGCTGCTGACGTTCGACGAGGGATCGCTGGGCGCAAAGGTGACGGTGCAGGATCTGCCGGAGGAACTGGAGGCGGAAGCGAAGGCGGCGCGGGAGACGCTGCTGGAGGCGGTGGCGGAGACGGACGAAGCGCTGCTGAATGCATACCTGGACGAGGGGGATCTGGGCGAGGCGGAGCTGACGGGCGGCATCCGCCGGGCGACGGTGACGAACCGGCTGGTGCCGGTGCTGTGCGGGACGAGCCTGCGCAACAAGGGGATTCAGCCGCTGCTGGATGCGGTGGCCGATTACCTGCCGTCGCCGCTGGATGTGCCGGCGGTGACGGGTCGGCATCCGAAAACCGACGAGAAGGTATCGCGGGAGACCAGCGATTTTGCGCCGCTGTGCGCGCTGGCGTTCAAGGTGGCGACGGATCCGTTCGTGGGGCGGCTGGTGTTCATGCGGGTGTATTCGGGCGAACTGAAAAAGGGGGCGAACGTGTGGAACCCGCGCACGGCGAAACGCGAGCGGGTGATGCGGCTGATCCGGCTGCACGCGAACCAGCGCGAAGAAGTCGAGACGCTGTATGCGGGGGAGATCGGGGCGATTGCGGGAATCAAGGGCGTGGGGACGGGTGACACGCTGTGCGCGGAGCAGAAGCCGATCGCGCTGGAGCGGATTGTGTTTCCGGAGCCGGTGGTGTCCATGGCGATCGAGCCGAAGACGCAGGCGGACAAGGACAAGATGAATGCGGCGCTGGCGGATCTGGCGGAGGAGGATCCGACGTTCCGCACGGCGAAGGATCCGGAGACGGGCCAGACGATCATCCAGGGGATGGGCGAACTGCACCTGGAGATCCTGCGCGACCGGATGCTGCGGGAGTTCAAGGTGGGGGCGAATGCGGGGCGTCCGATGGTGGCGTACCGCGAGACGATCCGGGAGGCGGCGCGGGCGGACTTCACGTTCGACCGGGAGCTGGGCGGGAAGCGCCATTTCGCGGTGGTGGGGATTGCGCTGGAAAAAAATGAGCGGGGAAGCGGAAATAGTGTTGACTTCCAAATTTCATCTGATTTAATCCCGCACGATTTTCGATCCGTTGTGGAGGAAGGAATTCACGACGGATTGAGCACAGGTGTGCTGGGAAATTTCCCGCTAGTCGACGTCCGGGTGTCGGTGGTCAACGGCCAATGGCATCCGGTCGATTCGTCGGAAATTGCGTTTCGATCGGCGGCGTCGATGTCGCTGCGAGAGGCGGCGCGTTCGGCACGTCCGGTCCTTCTGGAGCCCATCATGGCGCTCGAGATTGTGACGCCCGAGGAGCACTTGGGCGACGTACTGGGCGATTTGAACATGCGCCGCGGCCAGGTGAAAGACGTGGCGCAGCGGGACGGGACGCGGGTGATCGAGGCCTCGGTGCCCCTGGCGGAGCTGTTCGGCTACGCGACAACATTGCGTTCTTTGACACGTGGACGCGCCGGGTACACGATGGAACCGACCCGGTTTGATGTGGTGCCGGACAACCTGGGCCAGGAGTTGATGAACCGTTGACAGAGAAGAGAACATGAGCGGACAACGAATCAGAATACGGTTGAGGGCGTTCGACCACCGGATGCTGGACCAGTCGGCAGGCGAGATCGTGGAAACGACGAAGCGCACGGGTGCGCGGGTGGTCGGGCCGATCCCGATGCCGACGCGGATCGAGCGCTACACGGTGAACCGCAGCGTCCACGCGGACAAGAAGTCGATGGAACAGTTCGAGATCCGCACCCACAAGCGGCTGCTGGACATCATTGATCCGACGGCGAAGACGGTGGACGAGCTGAAGAAGCTGAATCTGCCGGCGGGCGTGGACATCCAAATCAAGATCTAAGGGGGAGAACGTCCATGCAAACATTGATTGGCAAAAAAGTGGGCATGACCCGGGTGTATGACGATGCCGGGGTGCAGGTGCCGGTGACGGTGGTCCAGGTGGGCCCGTGCACGGTGGTGCAGCGCAAGACGGCCGGGACCGACGGCTACGAGGCGGCCCAGCTGGGATTTGACGAACAGAAGGAATCGCGCCTGTCGAAGCCCGAGCAGGGGCATTTCAAGAAGGCGGGGGCCAAGCCCCAGAAGGTGCTGCGCGAAGTGCGGCTGGCGGACGGCGAGGAGGCGAAGGCCGGCGACGTGGTAACGGCGCAGGTGTTCGAGGGCGTGAAGTACGTGGATGTGCTGGGCCACACCAAGGGCCGCGGCTTCCAGGGCGTCATTCGCCGCTACCGGATGCGCGGCGGCCGGGCGAGCCACGGCGGCGGCTGGACGCGCCGGCCGGGATCGATCGGCAACCGCGAATGGCCGGCACGGGTGTTCAAGAACAAGAAGCTGCCGGGGCAGATGGGGTCCGTGGACATCACGACCCAGAACCTGCGGGTGGTGAAGGTGCTGGCGGAGGAGAACGCGCTGCTGCTGGAAGGCGCGGTGCCGGGTCCCAACGGCGGCATTGTCCTGGTCAGGAAAGCGATCAAGAAGGCGTAGGCGTCATGAGCAAGGTGAATGTATACAAGATGAGCGGCGAGGCCGCCGGCGAGAAGGAAGTCGCCGACGAGCGGCTGGAGCGCAAGCGCGGCGCGCAGGCCGTGCTGGACGTGGTGACGGCGTACCGGGCGGGGATCCGCGCGGGGACGGCCTCCACCAAGACGCGGGCGGACGTGCGCGGCGGCGGACGCAAGCCGTTCAAGCAGAAGGGGACGGGGCGGGCCCGGCAGGGCTCGAGCCGCTCGCCCATCCTGCGCGGCGGCGGCGTGGTGTTCGGCCCGCATCCGCGGGATTATTCCAAGAAGGTGAACAAGAAGGTGGCGGCCCTGGCGTTCCGCCGCGCGCTGAGCGAGAAGATCGCGGCGGGCGCGGTGGTGGTGGCCGAGGGACTGGGCGAGATCGAGCCCCGGACGAAGGCCCTGGCGCCGCTGCTGAAGCAGGTGGCGGGCGGCCGCGCGGCGCTGCTGGTGACCGCGGCCCCGAGCCGGAATCTGCATCTGGCGGCGCGCAACCGCGCGAAGGTGGAAGCGACGACGGCGGCGCAGGCGCACACCTACCAGATCGTGCGCTATCCGGTGATTGTCACGGACGCGGCGGGCCTGGAGGCCCTGCAGGCGCGCCTGTCGGAAGGGGTGGAGTCATGAACCGGATGATCGTCAAGCGGCTGCTGGTGACGGAGAAGGGCACCCGCCTGAAGGAAGGGGCCAACCAGTACATCTTTGAAGTGGACCGGGGCGCGAACAAGCTGGAAATCCGCCGTGCGGTGGAACAGCAGTTCGGCGTGAAGGTCAAGGACGTCAACACCATGACGCGTCCGGGCAAGGCCAAGCGCCTGCGGACGGCTTCCTACGGGCGGACGCCGACGTGGAAGCGCGCGGTAGTGACGCTGCAGGACGGCCAGTCCATCGAGATGGCATAGCGAGGTCTGAACATGGGACTGAAATCATACAAGCCGAGGTCGGCCAGCCTGCGTTTCACGACGCTGTCGGATTTCGAGGGCGTTTCCAAGAAACGTCCCGAGCGCAAGCTGCGGAAGATCAAGAAGAGCAAGGCCGGTCGCAATGCGCACGGGCGGATCACGGTCCGTCACCGCGGCGGCGGGCACAAGAAGTTCCTGCGGGCGGTGGATTTCCGCCGGTATGACAAGCTGGGGATTCCGGCGACCGTGCAGGCGATCGAGTACGATCCGAACCGCTCGGCGCGGCTGGCGCTGCTGGCCTATGCCGACGGCGAGAAGCGCTACATTCTGGCCCCGAACGGGTTGAAGCCGGGCGCGACGGTCGTGGCCGGGCCGAAGGTGGAGCCGGAAGACGGCAACGCGCTGCCGCTGGGCGCGATTCCGCCGGGGATGGCGGTCCATGCGATCGAGCTGGTGCCGGGCGGCGGAGCGAAGCTGGTCCGCAGCGCCGGGATGCTGGCGCGGATTGCGGCGCGCGACGACGATTACGCGCAGATCAAGCTGCCCTCGGGCGAGATCCGCAAGGTGAGCGTGTCGTGCTACGCGACGATCGGACAGGTGGGGAACCTGGAGCACGAGGGCATCTCGCTGGGCAAGGCCGGGCGCAAGCGCTGGAAGGGCATCCGTCCGACGGTGCGCGGCGTGGCGATGAACCCGGTGGACCACCCGATGGGCGGCGGCGAAGGCCGCAGCTCGGGCGGCGGGCACCCGGTGACGCCGTGGGGCCAGTTGACGAAGGGCAAGCGCACGCGCAGCGGGCGCAAGCCGTCGAGCAAGTTCATTGTGAAGCGCAGAAAGAAGTAACACCATGACGCGTTCAATCAAGAAGGGTCCGTATGTGGAGGACCACCTGCTGAAGAAGGTGGAAGCGCTGAACGCCAGCGGGGCGAAGCGGCCGGTCAAGACCTGGTCGCGCCGCAGCATGATCCTGCCGGAATTCGTGGGGCATACCTTCACGGTGCACAACGGCAAGGTATTCACCAGCGTGTTCGTGACGGAAAACATGGTGGGGCACCGCCTGGGCGAGTTTGCGCCCACCCGGACGTTCCGCCGGCACGGCGCCGCGACGGACAAGACCGTGGCGCTGAAGTAGATTTTTGGATGAGTTTGGGTTTCCGGCGCAGGTTGCGGCCCCTGGGGGCTGTTGCAGCACTGGGAGCCGCCGTGGCGGCGGGCTGGTGGTTCGGCGCGCAGCCAGCGGAAGAGAGTTCTTTGACGACGGAGCCGGCGTCCGCGCCGGCCCGCCTGATGGAGGCGGACGGGCCGGAGCCCGTGCGCCGAGACGAGGCGGAGACGGCCGAGAAGTCGGTGCAGTCCGCGAGGAATGAGGAGTCAGACCCCATCCGCGTGGACGGGCCGGCAGCAGCGGCCGTGGGCGGCGCGGCGGATGGTTCCCACGACGAATTGCTGGAGCTGGTGACGAGCGAGTCCCGCCTGGTGACGACGCGGATGGCGAAGGAAATCGCCGGACTGCGCCGGGACCTGGAGGAGCGCGCGGAGCGGATCCGGCGGCTGAGCGAAGCCCTGGCGGAAGCGCAGGCGGCGCTGGACCGCGACGAGGTCCGGCGGGCGCAGGCGGCCGGCGGGACGGCGGAGCGGCCGGCGGATGCGCCGATCGAGGCCCGGATCGTGGATGCGAATCCGGAACTGGGCCTGGTGGTGATCGACCAGGGCGCCCGGCAGGGTGTGCGCTACGGCCTGCCGCTGACGGTTCTGCGGGACCGGCGGAAGGTGGCGCTGATCCGGGTCGTGGATGTGAGAGAGAGGGTCGCGGGTGCGGCGGTCGAGGAGACGGCGCGCGGCGACCACCCCCAAACAGGGGACCGGGCGGTGCTGATCCGGCCGGACGGTCCCTGAGGAACAGAAACATGGAAATCAAAGCAGTATCGAAATACGTGCGGATGTCGCCGACCAAGGCGCGGGACCTGGCGCGGGCCATTCAGGGCAAGCGCGCGGGCGAGGCGCTGCAGGTGGTCGAGGTGAACAAGCGCAAGGCGGCGGTGTGCATCGGCAAGACGCTGAAATCGGCGATCGCCAATGCGGAAAACAACGCGGAGCTGTCGGCGGACCGGCTGTGGGTCTCGCAGGCGGTGGTGGAGAACGGGCCGACGATTCCGCGGTACTGGCCGCGGGCGCGCGGATCGGCTTCGCCCATCCGCAAGAAGACCAGCCATATCCGCGTGACGCTGACGGACGAGAAGCCGTCGCGCAAGAAGTAGACGGGCGAGAGCCGGAAAGAGGAGGCGCAAGTTGGGCCAGAAAGTCAATCCGATCGGGTTCCGCACGGCGGTCCACAAGCAGTGGAAGAGCCGCTGGTACGCGGAGAAGAAGGAGTTCGGCGACCTGCTGAACGAGGACATCGTGATCCGGGAGATGGTGCGCGCGAAGCTGAAAGACGCGGCCGTGGCGGACATCATCATCGAGCGGTACGCGCAGCGCGCCCGCGTGACGGTTTACACGGCCCGGCCGGGCGTGGTGATCGGGCGCAAGGGCGAGGGCATCGACAAGCTCCGCGAGGAGCTGAGCGTGAAGACCGGCAAGGAGATCTACGTCGAGATCAAGGAAGTGCGCAATCCGGACGCGACGGCGCAGCTGGTGGCGGAGAACATCGCGCTGCAGCTGGAGCGCCGGGTGGCGTTCCGGCGGGCGATGAAGCGCGCGCTGCAGCTGGCGATGGACATGGGCGCCCTGGGCATCCGGGTGCAGGCCTGCGGCCGTCTCGGCGGCGCGGAACTGGCCCGGGTGGAGCATTACATGGTCGGCAAGGTGCCGCTGCAGACGCTGCGGGCGGACGTGCAGTACGGGTTTGCGGAAGCCAACACCATGGCCGGCAAGATCGGCGTGAAGTGCTGGATCTGCCAGAATCCCGAAGCGGGCGCGACGGCGCCGAGGAAGGAGCGTAGCTATGCCCCTCATGCCTAAACGGGTGAAGTACCGCCAGAGCCAGCGCGGGTCGCGCAAGGGCAATTCGATGTCCGGCAACACGCTGGCGTTCGGCGAATACGGCCTGCGCGCGATGGAGCGCTGCTGGATCACCAACATCCAGATCGAAGCCTGCCGCGTGGCGATGAACCGCGAGATGAAGCGCAAGGGCAAGCTGTGGATCCGCATCTTTCCCGACAAGTCCTATTCGAAGAAGCCGCTGGAAGTGCGCATGGGCAAGGGCAAGGGCGCGGTGGAAGGCTGGGTGGCCGTGGTGCGGCCGGGCCGGATCCTCTTCGAGATGGACGGCGTGCCCGAGCCGACGGCGATCGAGTGCCTGCGGCTGGCGGCGACCAAGCTGCCGATCCGCACGGTGTTCGTGCGCCGCGGCGTCACCCTGTAGGCGCGAGGAGAACGAGCAATGAAGGCGAAAGAAGTCCGCGATTGGACGGCCGAGGAGCAGGCGCAGAAGCTGGCCGAGGCCGAGAAGGAACTGTTCAACCTGCGCATCCAGCAGGCCGCCGGCCAGCTGGAGAAGCCCGACCGCCTGCGGACGGTCCGGCGCGACATCGCGCGCATCAAGACGGTAATGAACACGGCGAAGGCCGCGAGGTAGGGAAACATGGCGACAGAAGCGAGACATTCGCGCAAGGAGCGCACGGGCGTCGTGGTGAGCGACGCGATGGACAAGACGGTGGTGGTGCAGGCGGAACGCCGCATGGCCCATCCGCTGTACGGCAAGGTGATCCGCCGCCACAAGAAGTACGTGGCGCACGACGAGAAGAACGAGGCGAAGACGGGCGACCGGGTCCGGATCGCCGAGACGCGGCCGATGAGCAAGACCAAGCGCTGGCGCCTGGTGGAGATCGTCGCGAAGGCCGCGGGGAGCGAGGTGCCTTCATGATCCAGATGGAATCCGAGATTCCGGTGGCGGACAACACCGGCGCCCGGCTGGTCAAGTGCATCAAGGTGCTGGGCCAGGGCAAGACCACGGCGCGCATCGGCGACATCATCAAGGTGTCGATCCGCGAGGCGCAGCCCGGCGGGATGGTCAAGAAGGGCGAAGTGCAAAAGGCGCTGATCGTCCGGACGGCCGCGCCGATCCGGCGCCCCGACGGCTCGACGCTGTCGTTCGACCACAACGCGGTGGTGCTGATTGACGACCAGAAAAACCCGCGCGGCAGCCGCATTTTCGGGCCTGTGGCCCGCGAACTGCGCGAATTGAACTACATGAAGGTGATTTCCCTGGCTCCGGAGGTGCTGTAATGGCCAAGCTCAAGATGCACATCCGCCGCGGCGACATCGTCAAGGCGATTTCGGGCGCGGACGCGGACGGCAAGAAGACCGGCAAGGTCCTGAAGGTGTACCCGGAGACGAACCGGGCGCTGGTGGAGGGATTCCGTTTCGTGAAGAAGCACCTGCGCAAGTCGCAGGACAACCCCAACGGCGGCATCGTCGAGCGGGAGGCGCCGATGGCGGCCTCGAACCTGGCGGTGGTGACCCCGGCGAAGAAGGCCGAGAAGGAATAAGGGGGAGGATGCCATGTCAATGCTGAGAGACAAGTACAAGACCGAAGTGGTGAAGGCCCTGAAGGCCACGGGGAGGTTTCCCTCCGCGATGGACATTCCGCGCCTGTCGAAGGTGGTGGTCAACATCGGGGTGAACGCCCAGGTGGATCGCGACATGCTCAAGCAGGCCGCGGAGGACCTCGCCAAGATCACCGGGCAGCGCCCGGCCATCACGAAGGCGACGAAGAGCATCTCGAACTTCAAGCTGCGCGAGGGCATGGCCATCGGAGCGAAGGTCACGCTGCGCGGCGAGCGGATGTACGAGTTCCTCGAGCGCCTGATCCACGCGACCCTGCCGCGTCTTCGCGACTTCCGCGGCGTGTCGGGCAAATCCTTCGACGGCCGGGGCAACTACAGCCTCGGACTGAAGGAGCAGACGCTGTTCCCGGAGATCGAGGCCGACAAGGTCAAGCGCATCCAGGGAATGGACATTACGATCGTGACCACCGCGAAGACCGATGCGGACGCCAAGGAGCTGCTGAAGCTGCTGGGCGTGCCCTTCGCCGCCGCATAACGTGTATTGAAGAGGGAGGAAGAACCTTGGCTAAGATATCCTGGATGGTGAAGGCGTCGCGCGAACCGAAGTTCGCCGTGCGCAACTACCGGCGCTGCCGCCGGTGCGGGCGCTCCCGCGCCTATATTCGGAAGTTCCAACTGTGCCGCATTTGCTTCCGCGAACTGGCGTCCGAGGGCAAGATCCCCGGTGTCGTCAAGGCCAGCTGGTAGGACGGAGGAAAACGATGAGCTGCTCTGACCCCATCGCGGACATGCTGACGCGGATCCGCAACGCCTGCAAGGCCGGTCTGCCGGCCGTGGAAATGGGCCACTCGCGCCTGAAGGCCGAGATTGCCCGGCTCCTGAAAAAGGAAGGCTACGTCGCGGACGTGGCCGAAGCCACCGAAGACGGGAAGAAGATCCTGCGGGTGGTGCTGAAGTACGACTACAACGAACAACCCATCATCCAGCAGCTCCAGCGCGTGAGCAAGCCGGGCCTGCGCCGCTATGTGGCCGCCACGGCGATCCCGCGCGTGCGGGGCGGCCTGGGCACCGCCGTGCTGAGCACGAGCCGGGGCCTGATGACCGACCGCGAGGCCCGCGCGGCCCGCGTGGGCGGCGAAGTGCTCTGCCAGGTCTGGTAAACGGAGGCGACGAACATGTCCAGAATTGGCAAACAACCGATGCCCCTGCCCGCGGGCGTGACCGCCCGGGTGGAAGACGGGGCGGTGATCCTTCAGGGCCCCAAGGGCGAATTGTCGCTGAAGGTGCCCGCGACGGTCGAGGTGACGCTCGACGGCGGCGTGCTGACGGTGACGCGCCGGGGCGACGACAAGCAGAGCCGGGCGGACCACGGGACGACCCGCGCGCTGCTGGGCAACATGGCCGAAGGCGTGACGACGGGCTACCGCCGCGACCTGGAGATCCAGGGCGTGGGGTTCAAGGCCTCGCTGTCCGGCCGTCAGCTGACCCTGAACGTGGGGTACTCGCACCCGGTGGACTACACCGTGCCCGATGGCGTCACCGTCGAGGTGGTGGACGGCACGCAGATCAAGGTCAGCGGGATTGACAAGCAGTTGGTGGGACAAGTGAGCGCGCGCATCCGCTCCTTCCGGCCGCCGGAGCCCTACAAGGGCAAGGGCGTCCGCTACAAGGACGAACGCGTGCGCCGGAAAGCGGGCAAGACGGTGGCGTAGCGATGAAGACGAAAACCCAGAAACAATATCGGGAGCGGCGCCATCGCCGCCTGCGCCAGAAGGTGCAGGGAACGGCGGAACGTCCGCGCATGAGCGTGTTTGTGTCCAACCAGCACTTCTACGTGCAGTTCATCGACGACGCCGCGGCCAAGACCCTGGCGGCGGTTTCGACGCTGGCGGGCGCCCTCAAAGGCGCCAAGCTCAACGCCGAAACGGCCCAGGCGCTGGGCCGGGAGGCCGCCGAGGCCGCCAAGGCCAAGGGCATCGCCGAGGTGGTGTTCGACCGCGGCGGATTCGCCTACGGCGGCCGCCTGAAGGCCCTGGCCGACGCCGCCCGCGAAGCCGGACTGAAGTTCTAGGCCGACCAACCAGAGGGAACCGGATGAAACCAGAATTCAAGAGAAACGACACGATGAAGAGCCCGGGCGAGGCGATGGAGCGGGTGGTGGAAGTCAACCGCTGCGCCAAGGTCGTCAAGGGCGGCCGCCGCTTCAGCTTTTCCGCGCTGGTGGTGGTGGGCGACCGCGAAGGCCAGGTCGGCTACGCGCTGGGCAAGGCGCGCGAGAACGCCGACGCCATCCGCAAGGCGACCGAAATGGCGCGCCGCGGGATGATCAAGGTGACGATGAAGGACCGTACGATTCCGCACGAGGTGATCGGCCGCTGCGGGGCGTCGCGCGTGATGCTCAAGCCCGCCTCCAAGGGAACGGGCGTGATCGCGGGCGGCGGGGCCCGGGCCGTGCTGGATCTGGCCGGCGTCCGGGACGTGCTGGCCAAGTCGCTGGGGTCCGCCAGCGCGCTGAACGTCGTCAAGGCCACGATGGACGGCCTGATGCAGCTGCGGTCCCGCGAGGAGACCGAGGCGCTGCGCCGCTAGTCGAAGGAGAGGCAGACCATGAATTTGCATTCGTTGAAGAACACCCCCGGCGCGAAGAAGCGCCGGATGCGCGTGGGCCGGGGCGAATCCTCGGGCAAGGGCCGGACGTCCGGCAAGGGCAACAAGGGCCAGATGAGCCGCACGGGCCACAAGCACAAGCCCCTGTTCGAAGGCGGGCAGATGCCGCTGATCCGGCGCGTGCCCAAGCGGGGCTTCACCAGCCCCAACCGCGTGGCCTACGACGCGCTGAACATCGGCGAGCTGGCCAAGACCCTCGCCGGCGACATCACCCCCGAGGCCCTGAAGAAGGCCGGGCGGGTGGACGGCAAGAGCCCCGTCAAGATCCTGGCCGGCGGCGAGCTGACCGAAGCGCGCACCGTCAAGGCCCATGCGTTCAGCGCGGCGGCCCGGGCCAAGATCGAGCAGGCGGGGGGCACCTGCGAAGTCCTGACCTGACCGGCTCCAACCGAAAGGCGTTCCCATGCTTTCCGCTTTCACCAACAGCCTGAAAATCCCCGAGCTGCGCCAGCGCATCCTGTTCACGGTGGCGCTGATCTTCGTCTGCCGGCTCATCGCGGTCATCCCGACGCCGGGCGTGGACGCGGCGACGCTGCAGGCGATCGTGGACCGGATGGTGCAGGGGACCGGCAACATCGGCTTCATGGGGATGCTGGACCTGTTCAGCGGCGGCGCGCTGACGCAGGCGGCGATCGGCGCGCTGGGCATCATGCCCAGCATCAGCGCCTCGATCATCCTGCAGCTGCTGACGGCGGTGATTCCCTCGCTGGAGAAGCTGGCGCGCGAAGGCGACGCCGGCCGCCAGCAGATCATCCAGTACGGGCGCTATCTGACGGTGGCGCTGTGCATCGTGCAGGGCTACGCCATGGCGGCGCTGCTGCTGAATCCGGCGACGATGGGCCTGCAGGCGATGGAGGGCGAGGTCATCGTCACGATGGCGCGCTGGCCGTTCATCCTGCTGACGATCCTGACGATGACCACCGGCACGATGATGCTGATGTGGCTGGGCGAGCAGATCACGGCGCGGGGCATCGGCAACGGCATCTCGCTGATCATCACGATCAGCATCGTGTCGCGCCTGCCGGGAGCCATCAACCAGGCGATCAGCATGTTCCGCGAGGGTTCGGCCAATGTCTTCACGCTGGTGACGATGCTGGTGCTGGTGTTCCTGGTGATCGGCGCGGTGGTGGCGGTCACCCAGGCGCAGCGGAAGATTCCGGTGCAGTACGCCAAGCGGGTGGTCGGCCGCAAGACCTACGGCGGGCAGAGCACGTACATGCCCCTGCGCGTGAACTATTCGGGCGTCATGCCGATCATTTTCGCCCAGGCCATCCTGATGTTCCCCCAGCGCCTGCTGATGATGGTGCCCCTGCCGGCCGTCAAGACCTTCGCGGAGGTGTACCTGCGCGACTACGGGCCGCTGTACATGACGCTGTATTCGCTGATGATCCTGTTCTTCTCCTATTTCTGGGTGGCGACGCAGTTCCATCCGGTGCAGATCGCCGACGACCTGAAGAAGTACGGCGGCTACGTCCCCGGCATCCGCCCGGGCAAGCCCACCGCCGAGTTCCTGGACCGGGTGATGACGCGCATCACGCTGGCGGGGGCGGTGTTCCTGACGGGCATCGCCGTGCTGCCGATGATCCTGTCCAGCCAGTTCCGGATTCCGCCCATGGTGGCGCAGTTCTTCGGCGGGACCAGCCTGCTGATCATCGTGGGCGTGATGCTCGACACGATGCGCCAGGTGGAATCGCACCTGGTGACCCGTCACTACGACGGATTTCTCCGCAAGGGTCATTTGCGCGGCCGCCGCTGAGCCGCCGGGGAAGGGAGCCGATCGCATGAACACCATCATTCTGCTGGGCGCGCCGGGCGCGGGGAAGGGAACGCTGGCCGAAGGCGTCCGCGCCGCCACGGATTTCATCCACGTCTCCACCGGCGACATGCTGCGCGCGGCGATCAAGGCCGGCACGTCCACGGGGCTGGAGGCCAAGGCCTTCATGGACAAGGGCGAGCTGGTGCCGGACGAGGTCATCCTGCGGATCGTGCGCGAGCGCCTGGCGCAGGGCCGGCCGTCCGACCGCTACATGTTCGACGGATTTCCGCGCACGCTGGAGCAGGCGCGGGGCCTGGACGAGACCCTGGCGGAGCTGAACGGGCGGGTGAACCAGGTGTTCCTGCTGGAGGTGCCCACGCCGGTGATCGTCAGCCGTCTCAGCGGCCGGCGCATCTGCAAGAGCTGCGGCGCGGTCTATCACGTCACCAACATTCCGTCGAAGGTCGAAGGCGTGTGCGACCAGTGCGGCGGGCCGCTCTACCAGCGCCCCGACGACAGCGAGGAAACCGTTCTGAACCGGCTGGAGGTGTATCAGCGCCAGACCGCCAGCCTGATTGATTTTTACGAAACGAAAGGCGTTTTGGTCCGCATCAACGCCGGCACGACCCCCCGGGACGCGACGGCGGAGCTGCTGTCCAAACTGGCCTGAGCCGGTTCGGGACGATGATTCCGATCAAAACCCCGGCGGATCTCCGGCACATGCGCGTGGCATGCCGGCTGTCCGCCGAGCTGCTGGCCGCGATGGCCGCCCGGGTGCGCCCCGGGACGACCACCGGCGAGCTGGACGACTACGCCCGGGACTGGCTCCGGGAACGGGGCGTCCGCAGTGCGTTCTTTGGATATGGAGGATTTCCGGGACAGGCGTGCATCTCCCTCAACGACGAGGTGGTGCACGGCATTCCGGGACCGCGGGTCATCAACGCCGGCGACCTGGTCAAGCTGGATGTCGGCGTGGCCGCCGAGGGATTCATCGGCGACAACGCGGCGACCGTCCGGGTCGGCGCGGTGGACGCCGGGAGCGAGCGGCTGTGCCGGATTGCCGAGGAGGGCCTGGCCGCGGCGATGGACGCCGCCCGCGCGGGAAACCGCCTGGGCGACATCGGCCACGCGGTGCAGTCGGTGGCGGAGGCCGCCGGGTTTTCCGTCGTGCGGGATTTCTGCGGGCACGGGGTGGGGCGAAAGCTCCACGAGGATCCGCAGGTGCCCAACTTCGGGACCCCCGGCAAGGGGCCGGTGCTGCGGCCCGGCATGACGCTGGCGATCGAGCCGATGGTCAACCGGGGCACGCACGAGGTGGAAACCCTGGCCAACGGCTGGACGGTGCGCACCCTGGACCGGGAGCGTTCGGCCCACGTCGAGCACACGGTCCTGATCGTGCCGGACGGGCCGGCGGAGATCCTCACGTGCGCGGAAGCGAAATAATTCTGCTGGACGCGGTCGTGGCAACTGTGCTAGACACACGCGTTTTCCGTGCCCGACTGGGCAACGGACATGAATTTACGGCTTTCGTTCCGCGGGAGAAAGCGTCCGCGTCCGGGAGGTTGTGTCCTCCGGGAGCGCGGATACGCGTGGCCATGTCGCCGTTCGACATGTCGCGCGGCGAGATTGTGGAATGGATGGAAGACAGAGGCGAGACATGAAGGTACGGACATCGGTCAAACGGATTTGCGAGCGCTGCAAGATTGTGCGTCGCAAGGGAGTGGTGCGGGTCATCTGCACCGATTTGCGCCACAAGCAGCGCCAAGGCTGAGAAGGAGAAGAGGAACCATGCCCAGAGTGATAGGCGTTGACATACCCGGCAAGAAGCGCGTCGAGTACGCGCTGCGGTACATTTACGGCGTCGGCCCCGCGCGTGCGCGGGAGGTGGTGGCCAAGCTGAAGATCGATCCGGCCAAGAAGGCCGACGATCTGAGCGGCGAGGAAATCACCGCGCTGTCGAAGATGCTTCAGGAAGACTACGTGGTCGAAGGCGATCTGCGCCGCGAAGTCAGCGGCAACATCCGCCGCCTGATCGCCGTCAACTGCTACCGCGGCATCCGCCACCGCAAGGGGCTGCCCGTCCGCGGGCAGCGCACCAGCACCAACGCCCGCACCCGCAAGGGCCCGCGCAAGACGGTCGGCGCCGTCCGCGGCAAGGAAGCCCGCTCCGCCGTCAAGTCCGCCAAGTAAGAGGATTCATTCATGGCCGAAGAAATCAAAGATGAAGTGAAGGCGCCGCCGGCGCCCGCCGCCGCCCCTGAAGCCCCCGCCGCGGCCGCTTCCGCTTCCGCGGAAGGCGCCGAGGGCGAGACCAAGACCGTGCGCCGCCGCGTCAAGGGCTCCAAGAACATTCCCGTGGGCGTCGTGCACATCCTGGCGTCCTTCAACAACACCACCGTCAGCATCAGCGATCCGCGCGGCAACGTGATCTCGTGGAGCAGCGGCGGCCGCTGCGGTTTCAAGGGGTCGCGCAAGAGCACGGCCTATGCCGGCACGATCGTCGCCCAGGAGGCCTGCAAGGTCGCCCTCGGGCACGGTCTCAACGAAGTCGAGATCCTGGTGCAGGGCCCCGGGTCCGGCCGCGAGTCCGCGATCCGCGCCGTCCAGGCCGCCGGGCTGTCGATCAGCGCCATCCGTGACATCACGCCGGTGCCCCACAACGGGTGCCGCGCCCGCAAGCGCCGCCGCGTCTAACCGATATCAAGAAAGAGGAACCGAACATGGGCAGATACATTGGACCGGCCTGCAAGCGCTGCCGCCGGGTGGGAATGAAGCTTTTTCTGAAGGGCGACCGCTGCTACATGGCCAAGTGCCCGATCGAGCAGGGGCATCCGCCTCCCGGCCCGGCCACCCGGCGCCGGCCCCGGATGAAGGACTACGGCCTCCAGCTGCAGGAGAAGCAGCGCCTGCGCAACATGTACGGCATGCGGGAAGGCCAGTTCCGGCTGTTCTTCCAGCGCGCGCTGCGCAGCCGCGGCGTCACCGGCGAAATCCTGCTGCAGGCCCTGGAACTGCGTCTGGACAACATCGTGTACCGCATGGGCCTGGCGCCTTCGCGCCGCGCCGCCCGCCAGTTTGTCCGCCACGGCCATGTCCGCGTCAACGGCGTCAAGGTGAACATCCCCTCCTACAAGGTCAAGCCCGGCGAAGAGGTCCAGGCGCGCGATGCCAAGCGCAGCCGCGATTTCTCCAAGGCCCACCTGGATGCCGCCGAGAGCCGCGGATGGCCCTCCTGGCTGAACGTGGACAAGGCCGAGTTCAAGGCCGTGCTCGACCACGTGCCCACCCGCGAGGAAATCGCGCCGGTGGTCAACGAACAGCTGATTGTCGAACTGTATTCGAAGTAGTCCCCCTCAACCCCCAACCCCCGCCATACGTCCCGGCCAACGCCCGGGGCTGGAAGGAGAACACCATGAACGACCGTCTCAACCGGTTCGAAATGCCCAAGTTCGTCGTCAAGGACGAGGCTTCGGCGACCCCCACCTATGCCGTCTTCACCGCCGAGCCGTTCGAGGCCGGCTACGGACGGACCATCGGCAACTCCCTGCGCCGCGTCCTGCTGTCGTCCCTCGAGGGCGCGGCCATCGCCTCGGTCCGCATCCAGGGCGCCGAGCACGAGTTCTGCCACCTCAAGGGCTGCGTCGAGGACGTGACGGACATCGTCCTGAACCTCAAGAACATCCTGTTCAAGCTCTACACCCGCCAGCCCAAGATGCTGCGCATCAAGGTCAAGGGTCCCGGCGACGTCACGGCCGCCGACATCCAGACCGATGCCGCCGTCGAGGTGCTCAATCCCGACCAGCACATCTGCACGCTGGACGCCGACGGCGTCTTCGATGCGGAAGTCGAGGTCAAGATCGGCCGCGGCTACTGCCCCGCCGAGTGGAACAAGAAGGCCGACCAGGAAATCGGCCTGATCCCGATTGACTCGCTGTTCTCGCCCGTGCGCCGCGTCAAGTACTCGGTGGACAACACCCGCGTGGGCCGCCGCACCGACTACGACAAGCTCGTGCTGGAAATCTGGACCGACGGGCGCATCAATCCCGACGAGGCCCTGACGCTGTCCGCGGCGATCCTGCGCCACCATCTCGACGTCTTCGTCAACTACGACAAGGACATCGTGGAGTTCCAGGAGAGCGAGAAGAGCGTGGATCCCGCCCGCGAGGAGCTGGCCAAGAAACTGGCCATCAGCGTGAACGAGATCGAGCTGAGCGTCCGCGCCGCCAACTGCCTCAACAACGCCAACATCACCACCGTCGGCGAGCTGGCGCAGAAGTCCGAGGCCGAGATGCTCAAGTACCGCAACTTCGGCAAGAAGTCTCTCAACGAAATCAAGCAGAAGCTCGTCGAACTGGGCCTGTCGCTGGGCATGACCTTCGACGCCGACCTGCTGAAGCCGGCCGAGACCGAAGAGTAACTGTCACAGGAGTATTCCCATGCGTCACCGCAAGAACACCGTCAAACTCGGCCGGACCTCGGCGCAGCGCGAGGCGCTGTTTGCCAGCCTGGTCAGCAACCTCATCCTCGCCAAGCGCATCACGACCACCCTGCCCAAGGCCCGCGCCGCCAAGCGCATGGCCGACAAGATGGTCACCATCGGCAAGAAGCAGACCCTGGCGGCGCGCCGCCACGCCCTGTCGCTGCTCAAGCAGCCCAAGGCCGTGGCCGAGCTGTTCGCCGCCGTGGCCCCCGCCATGAA
>ERZ795053.3365-NODE-3365-length-18252-cov-6.213112_pt1 | contig 18252 bp, 14 predicted proteins | sample MGYA00375137_ERZ795053 | MGnify/ENA primary metagenome ERZ795053 (study PRJEB30182, sample SAMN05720284) | activated sludge metagenome | isolation source: Anaerobic digester | place: Hong Kong | collected 2014-12-17 ...
GGCGGCACCGCGCGCCACCCTCTGCCGGACCTGCAAGGAGAAGGCGGAGCGGCTCTGACCACCGATGACAACGACAGGCCGGCCACCGCCCGGGTGGCCCGGCGGCATACCGCGTGGTTCGCGCTGATCGCGCTGGTGGTCTACCTGCTGGACCAGGCGAGCAAGGCGTGGGCGCTGCAGGCTCTCGGCGACGGGCTGCCTCGCGAGCTGCTCGGTCGGGCCCTGCGCCTGGTGCTCGTGCACAATCCCGGTGCTGCCTTCTCGCTCGGCACCGGCTCCACCTGGCTGCTCACCGCGCTCGCGGTCGTCATCGTCGCGGCGGTGGTGCGGGTGAGCCGCCGGCTGGCCAGCACCGGCTGGACCGTCGCCCTCGGGCTGGTGCTCGGCGGCGCCCTCGGCAACCTCACCGACCGGCTGATCCGAGAGCCCGGCGTCGGCCGTGGCCACGTCGTGGACTTCATCGACTACAACGGCTGGTTCGTCGGCAACGTCGCCGACATCGCCATCGTCTCGGCCGCCGGACTCATCGGCATCCTCGCGCTGCGCGGCATCGGCATCGACGGGACGCGCGCCGACGAGCGGGCCGACACGGTCGCCACCGAGGACGCCACCCATGACTGAGCAGCGATGACCGACGAGCGCACCCTGCTCGTGCCCGAGGGCCTCGACGGCGAGCGGGTCGACGCGGCGATCGCCAGACTCTTCGGACTGTCGCGCACCAAGGCTGCGGAGCTGGCCGGATCGGGGTCGGTCAGCGTCAACGCCCGACCGGCCGGGAAGTCCGACCGGGTGAGTGGCGGCGACCTGCTCGAGGTCCGGCTGCCGGCCGCCGGGCCCAACCCCACCCTCGCGATCGTCGCCGAGCCGGTGCCCGGCATGACGATCGTCCACGACGACGACGACCTGGTCGTCGTCGACAAGCCGATCGGGGTGGCCGCCCATCCGAGCGTCGGCTGGACCGGCCCGAACGTGCTCGCCGGCCTCGCCGCGGCGGGATACCGGATCGCGACGTCCGGGGCCAGCGAGCGACAGGGCATCGTCAGCCGGCTCGACGTCGGCACATCGGGGCTGATGGTGCTGGCCAAGAGCGAGTATGCCTACAGCCGGCTCAAGCGGGCCTTCAAGACCCGTCAGGTCGACAAGACCTACCACGCCCTCGTCCAGGGGCTGCCCGACCCGATGACCGGCACCGTCGACGCGCCGATCGGCCGGCATCCGGCGCACGACTTCAAGTTCGCCGTGATGGCCTCCGGCAAGCCCGCGGTGACCCACTACGAGGTGATCGAGGCCTTCCACTCGTTCACCAGCGCCGCCCTTCTCGAGGTCAAGCTCGAGACGGGTCGCACCCACCAGATCCGGGTCCACCTCGCGGCGCTGCGCCATCCCTGCTGCGGCGATCCTCTCTACGGTGCGGACCCGACGATCTCGCGTCGGCTCGGCCTGGACCGGCAGTGGCTGCATGCGGTCGGGCTCGGCTTCGAGCACCCGGGATCGGGGGAGTGGGTGCACTTCGAGAGCAGCTACCCGGCCGATCTCGAGGCGGCCCTCGACGTGCTGTCGAGCTCACCCTCAGGTCGAGGTTGACCAGGTCGTCTCGCATCCCGGAAGGCGTGCCGCACTCCTGATGGGACGGCCGCGACACCCCGGCGGCGACACGCCGTCGGGTGTCAGCCACGCGGCATACAGTGGCGGCGATGTCCTCCACACCCGGCCCCGGCGAGCGGTCCTTCGTCCACCTGCACGTGCACACCGAGTACTCCATGCTCGACGGCGCGGCACGGATCGACGAGCTGCTCGGTGCCGCCGTGCAGATGGGGATGCCGGCCATCGCCACGACCGACCACGGCTACATCTTCGGGGCCTACGACTTCTGGTCCAAGGCCAAGAGGCACGGCATCAAGCCGATCATCGGGGTCGAGGCCTACCTCACCCCCGGCACCCACCGCAGCGACAAGACCCGGGTGCGCTTCGGCGACGACCCGAGCAACCGCGACGACGTCGGCGGCGGCGGCGCCTACACGCACATGACCCTGCTGGCTGCGACCACCGAGGGCATGCACAACCTGTTCCGGATGAGCTCGCTGGCCTCGCTCGAGGGGCACTACTTCAAGCCGCGCATCGACCGTGAGCTCCTGGCCCGCTACGGCACCGGCCTCATCGGCACGACCGGCTGCGTCGGTGGCGAGGTGCAGACCAAGCTGCGGGTCGGCCAGTATGCCGCGGCCCGCGAGGCCGCCGCCGAGCTGCGCGACATCTTCGGCAAGGAGAGCTTCTACGCCGAGGTCATGGACCACGGCATCGCCATCGAGCGGCAGACCCAGACCGAGCTGCTGCGCCTGGCCAAGGAGCTGGGCCTGCCCCTGCTCGCGACCAACGACCTGCACTACACCAAGGCCGAGGACGCGCAGGCGCACGCGGCCCTGCTGTGCGTGCAGAGCGGCTCGACCCTGCAGGACCCCAACCGGTTCAAGTTCGACGCCGAGGAGTTCTACCTCAAGACCCCGGCTCAGATGCGCCACCTGTTCCGCGAGCTACCCGAGGCGTGCGACAACACGCTGCTCGTCGCCGAGCGGTGCGAGGTGTCCTTCACCGAGGAGGAGGGGCGTTACATGCCCCGCTTCCCGTGCCCGCCCGGCGAGACCGACGAGTCCTGGTTCCGCCACGAGGTCCAGCGGGGGCTGGCCAAGCGCTATCCCGACGCCATCCCCGCCGAGGTGCAGGAGCGCGCCGACTTCGAGTCGGCGGTCATCGCGGGCAAGGGCTACTGCAGCTATTTCCTCGTCGTCGCCGACTTCATCAACTGGGCCAAGGACCACGGCATCCGGGTCGGACCGGGCCGTGGATCGGGTGCCGGCTCGATGTGTGCCTACGCGATGGGGATCACCGACCTCGACCCCGTCCCGCACGGCCTGATCTTCGAGCGCTTCCTCAACCCCGAGCGTCCCTCGATGCCCGACTTCGACGTCGACTTCGACGAGCGCCGGCGCGGTGAGGTGATCCGCTACGTCACCGAGCGCTACGGCGACGACCGGGTTGCCCAGATCGTCACCTACGGCACAATCAAGGCCAAGCAGGCGGTCAAGGACGCCGCCCGGGTCATGGGCTATCCCTTCTCGACCGGCGAGCGGCTCACCAAAGCGATGCCCGCCGACGTCATGGGCAAGTCGATGCCGCTGGCCGGGATCTTCGACCCGTCGCACGCCCGCTACGGCGAGGCGGCTGAGTTCCGGACCCTGCACGAGCAGGACGCCGAGGCGAAGGCGGTCGTGTCGACCGCCCTCGGGCTCGAGGGACTCAAGCGGCAGTGGGGGGTACACGCGGCTGGGGTGATCATGAGCAGCGAGCCGCTGCTCGACCTCATCCCCATCATGCGCCGCGAGCAGGACGGGCAGATCATCACCCAGTTCGACTACCCGAGCTGCGAGAGGCTCGGGCTGGTCAAGATGGACTTCCTCGGCCTGCGCAACCTCACCATCCTCGACGACGCCATCGCCAACGTCGAGGCCAACCGTGGCGAGCGGATCGACCTCGACGCGCTGTCCCAGGACCTCGACGACAAGGCGACCTACGAGCTGCTGGCCCGAGCCGACACCCTCGGGGTCTTCCAGCTCGATGGCGGCGGCATGCGCACCCTGCTCAAGCTCATGCAGCCGGACAGCTTCGAGGACATCTCGGCCGCCCTCGCGCTCTACCGCCCCGGCCCGATGGGCGCCAACAGCCACACCAACTACGCGCTGCGCAAGACCGGCAAACAGCAGATCGAGCCGATCCACATCGAGCTCACCGAGCCGCTCGCCGATATCCTCGAGCCCACCTACGGGCTGATCGTCTACCAGGAGCAGGTCCAGCACATCGCCCAGCGGGTGGCCGACTACTCGCTCGGCAAGGCCGACATGCTGCGCCGGGCGATGGGCAAGAAGAAGAAGGAGATCCTCGACGCCGAGTTCGTCCCCTTCGAGGCCGGGATGCTCGCCAACGGCTACTCGCCGGCGGCGATCACAGCGCTGTGGGACATCCTCGTCCCGTTCTCCGACTACGCCTTCAACAAGAGCCACACCGCGGCCTACGGGCTGGTGTCCTACTGGACCGGCTATCTCAAGGCCAACTACCCGGCCGAGTACATGGCTGCGCTGCTCACCAGCGTGCGCGACGACAAGGACAAGTCGGCGCTCTACCTCAACGAGTGTCGGCACATGCAGATCAAGGTGCTGCCGCCGGACGTCAACGCCTCGATCGGCAACTTCGCCGCCGTCGGCTCGGACATCCGCTTCGGGCTCGAGGCGATCCGCAACGTCGGGCGCAACGTCGTCGAGGCGATCATCGCCGCGCGCACCGACAAGGGCGGCTTCGCGTCCTTCGAGGACTTCCTGCGCAAGTGTCCGGTACCGGTGCTCAACAAGCGCACCGTCGAGTCGCTCATCAAGGCCGGCGCCTTCGACTCCCTCGGACACCCTCGCAGCGGGCTGCTGCGGGTGCATGAGTCCTACATCGACGCGCTCATCGACGAGAAGCGCCAGGAGGCGATCGGCCAGGACAGCCTCTTCGGCGGCTTCGGCGACGACGACGAGGAGGCGAGCCTCATCGCACTGCCTCCGATCCCGGACGCCGAGTGGGACAAGCAGACCCTGCTCGCCTTCGAGCGCGAGATGCTCGGCCTCTACGTCTCCGATCACCCGCTCTTCGGCATCGAGCACGTGCTGGCCAAGCACGCCGACACCTCGATCGCCGCGCTGACCTCCGACGACGCCCGGCCCGACAACGCCCCGGTGACGATCGCCGGACTGGTCACCGGACTGACCCTCAAGCGCACCAAGAAGGGCGAGCTGTGGGCCATCGCGACGATCGAGGATCTCGACGGAGCGATCGAGTGTCTCTTCTTCCCCAAGGCGTATGCCGCGTGCGCGCCACTGCTCGCGCCGGACAGCGTGCTCGTGGTCAAGGGTCGGGCCTCCACGCGCGACGACTCGGTGTCGATCTTCGCCCAGGAGGCGGTGGTCCCTGACCTGTCGGTCGGTCCACGTGGACCGGTCGTGCTGTCGATGCCGGTGCGCCAGGCGACCGGCGGGCGAGTCGAGGAGCTCCGTCGGGTGCTCGGTCAGCATCCGGGGGTGACCGAGGTGCACGTCCGGCTGCTCCAGCCGGGCCGGTCGGTGCTCATGCGGCTCGACGACGCCTACCGGGTGACCCCGTCGCCGGCCCTCTATGGCGACCTCAAGGCCCTGCTCGGCCCCTCGTGCCTGGCCTGACCCGCACCGACCGGCGCCGGCTCGCAGCTCGCCGGCTCGCCGCGTTGGGCCTCGTCAGCGCACCGACCGGGTCGAGCCCGCGAGCCCCGGCCGACATCGTCCGACACCTCGGGGCCGCCCAGGCCCAGGATCTCGGTAGCGGGCTGTGGTCGCTCGGCGTCCGCGGGGTGGGAGCGGTGGCCGACATCCTCGCCGCGGTCGAGCGACGTGAGCTGACCCGCACCTGGCCCATGCGCGGCACCCTGCACTGGGTCGCCGCCGAGGACGTCGGCTGGATGTGCGCGACGCTGGCCGGGCCGTCGATGCGAGCGGCCGAGCGAGTGCTCGTCCACGAGGGCCTCACCCCGGCCGTCGTCGAGCAGGCCGGCCGCATCCTGCTCGCCGAGCTCGACGCGCGCCCGGAGCTCACCCGTGCCGACGTGGCAACGACGTTGTCCCGCAACGGGATCGACGCATCGGGCCAGCGCTGCTATCACCTGCTCGTCCGACACTGCCAGACCGGTCTGCTCTGTCAGGGGCCGATCCGCACCACTGCCACGGGTGGGCTCGAGCCGACCTTCGTCCGCCTCGAGCACTGGGTGGAACGACGGCGTCGGCTCGAGGGAGTCGACGCGCTCGCCGTCCTCGCCGAGCGCTATGTCACGAGCCACGGACCGGTCACCGAGGCCGACCTGGCCCGTTGGTGCGACCAGCCGCTGCGACCCCTGCGCGCCGCCCTCGAGGCGCTCGGCGACCGGATCGGCACGGAGTCGATCGGCGGCGCGCCCCACCTCGTCGCGGCCGACGCCGAGCCGCCGCCGCTGCGGGTGCCGGGAGCGCTGCTGCTGCCCGGCTTCGACGAGTACCTGCTCGGCTATCGCGATCGCAACGCCCAGCTCACCCGCGAGCAGGAGCGCCTCGTCGTGCCCGGCGGCAACGGGGTCTTCCGACCCACCCTCGTCGTCGACGGGCTGGTCGCCGGCACCTGGCGCCGCACCACGACGACGCAGGGTCTGGCGGTCGAGATCAGCCCGTGGGCGCGGCCCACGGCGGCAGTGCGGCGCGCCGCCGAGGCGGCGGGCGCGGCATACGGGCGCTTCCTCGGTCGCCGCGAAACGGTGCGGTGGACCGATCCGGTGGATGGCACACTGGCGCGGTGACTGACGCGCCGCCCGCCGCCCCGACCCGGCACCGCACCGAGGCCGAGCTGCACGCTCACCTGCCCGAGCTGCTCGCCGCCCCGACCGACGTCGGCACCGTCGAGCTCGTCGTGCGCCGGCCGGCGATCGGTGAGCGGGAGGTCCTCGAGGTCGGCGAGCTCGACCCCGCCGTCGGCCTCGTCGGTGACACCTGGTCGCAGCGCTCGAGCAAGCGGACCGCCGACGGCTCGCCGCATCCGGACATGCAGCTCAACGTCATGGGCGCCCGGATCGTCGGCCTGGTCGCCGCAGACCCGCAGCGCCGGGCGCTCGCCGGTGACCAGCTCTACCTCGACCTCGACCTCTCGCACGCCAACCTGCCGGCCGGCACGAGGCTGCTCTTCGGTGACGACCCCGAGGCTCCCGCGTCGGTCATCGAGGTCACCGAGCAGCCGCACACCGGCTGCGCGAAGTTCGTCGAGCGGTTCGGCGCCGATGCGATGCGCTTCGTCAACGGCGAGGTCGGCCGGCCGCTGCGGCTGCGCGGGCTCAACGCCCGGGTCGTGCAGGCCGGCCCGGTCCGCGCCGGCGACCGCGTGACGGTGCGCCGACCTGCCGACGAGCCCGGTGCGGGTGGCTAGAGGCGCCATCCCGGCCTCGCCGCTGCCGCAGCGCGGGGGCATCGACGCGGTCCGGCTGCGGATGCCGCAGAGCGGGCCGTGGACGAGCCTGCGTGATCATCTCGTCGAGCGAATCCCGTTGGCACCCGACGAGATCGACCGGATGCTCGCCGCCGGCGAGTTCGCCGACTCAGCCGGTATGCCGCTGGCCCCGGACGCGCCCTTCGTGCCCAGATCGGTCGTCTGGGTGCACCGCGAGCCGGCACCCGAGGTGCCCGTGCCCTTCACGGTGCCGGTGCTCCACCGTGACGAGCGGATCGTCGTCGTCGACAAGCCGCACTTCCTGGCCACCACGCCGCGCGGTCAGCACGTCCGCGAGACCGTCCTCACCCGGCTGCGGGTCGAGCTGGGGCTGCCCCGGCTGGCCCCGGCCCATCGGCTCGACCGGCTCACCGCAGGGGTCCTCGTGCTCACCACCGAGCAGCGCTGGCGGGGCGCCTATCAGGGCCTCTTCGCCGCCGGGGCGGTGGCCAAGGACTATCTCGCCTGCGCGCCGGTCCGGGCCGAGCTCGACCTGCCGACCACCGTGCGGGTGCACCTCAGCAAGCCGCGGGGCAGCCTGCAGGCCCGGGTCGACCCGGGCGGTACCCCGAACAGCGAGACCGCCATCGAGCTGCTCGCCCGTGGTGCCGACTCGCGGACCTCTCGGCTGGGGCTCTATCGACTCCGCCCGCTGACCGGTCGCACCCACCAGCTGCGGGTCACCCTCGCCTGGCTCGGCATCCCGATCGCCGGAGACCCGCTCTACCCGGTCGTCCGCGAGGTCGCCGCCGACGACTTCAGCACTCCGCTCGGTCTGGTCGCCTCCCGGCTGGCCTTCACCGACCCGCTCGACGGCACCCCGCGCGAGTTCGTCTCGGGCCGGCTGCCACCGCCGTGGTCGACGCCGACCGGCCATTGAGGTTCGGCCGTTCGGAGGCATCGGCGGGACTGCTGGCGGGTGACAATGGATCAGGGTCTGACCCGGGCCGTGCTCGCGATGCGACGCAGCGCCATCGGCCGGGCCCGATCGACCCCCTGTCCGGGGGAGCCTGCCGCCGTGGGGAGACGGCGCGTCGGGCGCCGGGCGGGATCAGGGCCGGGGCGGCGGGGGTCCACGACCCCCGCCGCACGGTCCCGCCGCGCGTTCGCCCGTCGCCCGCGGCCTACAGTGGCTCTGTGCAGCCGCCCCGCGCTCCCCAGGAACCCGTCGAGCGCACCGTCCACGGCGACCGGACCGTCGACGAGTTCGGGTGGATGGCCGACCGTGACGACCCGCGCCTGCTGGCCTACCTCGAGGCCGAGAATGCCTACGCCGCCCACCGGACTGCGCCGCTCGAGCCGCTCGTCGAGACCATCGTCGGCGAGATCCGCGCCCGCACCGTCGAGACCGACCTCACCGTCCCGGTCCAGCACGGTGGCTGGTGGTACTACACGCGCACCGTCGAGGGCCTGGAGTATGCCGTGCACGCCCGGGTCGCGGTGGCCGCGCACCCGACCCGGCCGCAGTGGCAGGACGGCACGGTCCCGGCCGGGGAGCAGGTGCTGCTCGACGAGAACGCCGAGGCCGGCGACGACGACTACTTCGCGGTGGGTGCCTGCGAGACCAGCCCGGACGGCTCGCGGCTCGCCTTCTCGGTCGACCGTGAGGGCGACGAGCGCTTCGACCTCGTCGTGCGCGATCTGCCGACCGGCGCCACCATCGACGACGGACTGCGGGGGATCGGCGAGGGCCTGGCCTGGTCGCTGGCCGGCGAGCATGTCTACTACACCCGGCTCGACGACCTCTTCCGCGCTCATGAGGTGTGGCGGCACGAGATCGGCACGCCGATGGAGGAGGACGTGCTGCTGCTCGCCGAGCCGGATGAGCGCTTCTATCTCTCGGTCGCCTCCACTCGCGACGACCGGACCGTCGTCATCGTCTCAGGCTCGAAGGTGACCAGCGAGGTGCGGCTGCTCGACGCCGCCCAGCCGACCGGGGAGCCCATCGTCGTCACACCGCGTCAGCACCAGGTCCTCTACGACGTCGAGCCCTGCGGGGTCGACGGACTCGTCGGCTGGCACAACGCCGATCGCGAGAACTTCGAGATCTGTTGGGTGCCAGGGAGTTCGGCGCCGATGGAGCAGTGGCAGCCGCTGGGGTGGACCCGACCGGACGAGCTCGTCGTCGGTGTCGACGTGTGGGACGACTTCGTCGTCGTCTCGCTGCGCCGAGACGGGCTGCCGGCGCTGCGGGTGGTGCCCCGGCGACCGGGCCCCGGGCCGGCCGGCTTCGGCGAGCCGCGCGACCTCGTCGTCTCCGGCGAGCTCACCGCCCTGAGCCTCGGCTCGACTCCGGATCCCGGGTCGTCGACCGTCCAGGTGGTGCACGAGTCGCTGGCCTGCCCGGTCGCGATCGAGGACTACGACGTCGCGTCGGACAGCTGGACCCTGGTGCGGCGCAGGGAGGTTCCGGGCTACGACCTCACCCGGCTGCGCGAGCGGCGGCTGTGGGCGCAGGCCCCCGACGGCACGCGCGTGCCGATCTCGCTCGTCCACCGCGACGACGTGACTCCCGACGGCAGCGCCGCCGGCCTCCTCGTCGGCTACGGCGCCTATGGCATCGCGAGCGATCCCTACTTCTCGGTGGCTCGGCTCTCCCTGCTCGACCGGGGCGTCGTCTACGCGATCGCCCATGTGCGGGGCGGCACCGAGCTCGGCTGGGGCTGGTACGAGCAGGGTCGGCTCGAGCGCAAGGCGGCCACCTTCACCGACTTCGTCGCCTGCGCCGACACGCTGGTCGGCGAGGGGTGGGTCGCCGCCGATCGGCTTGCCGCCGAGGGCGGTTCAGCCGGCGGGTGGCTCATCGGCGCGGTGCTGGACCTGCCTCCGCAGGACCGGTTCGCGGTCGTGCACGCCCAGGTGCCCTTCGTCGATCCACTCACCACTTTGCTCGATCCCGAGCTGCCGTTGACGGTGACCGAGTGGGAGGAGTGGGGCGACCCGGTGGGCGACGCCGCGGCATACCGGCGGATCAAGGAGCTCTCGCCGTATGAGCAGGTCGCGGCGCGGAGCTATCCCGCGATCCTCGTCACGGCGAGCGTCCACGACACCCGGGTCTACGTCACCGAGCCGGCCAAGTGGGTGGCCCGATTGCGGTCCCGCGCCGTGCCCGACGAGGCCCGGCCGGTGCTGCTGCGCACCGAGCTCGACAGTGGGCACGCCGGCGTCTCGGGGCGCTACCAGCAGTGGCAGCGGGTCGCCTGGGAGTGGGCGGTGCTGCTGCACCATCTCAGGGCGACAGCAGGGCGCTGAGCGTCGCCGACCGTGGACGGGCCGAAAGGACGACCGCGGGCCCGTCCTAGACTGGCCGGCATGATCGCCCGGACCGACCTGCGTGGCTCCCGCCTGTCGGCACGCACCTTGCGTGAGGTGCTGCCGCGGGCCGAGTTCGACGTCGCCGCGGCCGCCGAGCAGGTGCGCCCCGTCGTCGACGCCGTGCGTCATCGTGGGGCGGCAGCGCTGCGCGAGCTCTCCGAGCGATTCGACGGCGCCGTCCCCGAGCACCTGCGGGTGCCGCAGGCCGTGCTCGACGCCGCGCGCGACGCGCTCGACCCGCAACTGCGCGCCGCGATCGAGGAGTCCATCCGCCGAGCCCGCATCGTGCACGCCGACCAGCGGCGGGCCGACGTCACGACCCGGGTCGTCGAGGGCGGCACGGTGACCGAGCGGTGGGTGCCGGTCGACCGGGTCGGCCTCTACGTGCCCGGCGGCCTGGCCGTCTACCCGAGCAGCGTCGTCATGAACGTCGTCCCGGCCCAGGAGGCGGGCGTCGGCTCGCTCGCGGTGACCAGCCCGCCGCAGCGCGAGAACGTCGGCGTCTTCGCCGGCTACCCGCACCCGACCATCCTCGCCACCTGCGCCCTCCTCGGGGTCAGCGAGGTCTACGCCGCCGGCGGGGCGCAGGCGATCGCGATGCTCGCCTACGGCTTCACGGAGTCGTATGCCGCGGCCGACGGCTCGTCGGTCGAGGTCACCTGCGACCCGGTCTCGCTCGTCACCGGGCCCGGCTCGATCTGGGTCACCGCCGCCAAGCGCCTTGTTCAGGGTGTCGTGGGCATCGACGCCGAGGCCGGACCGACCGAGATCGCCATCCTCGCCGACGACAGCGCCGACCCCGAGCACGTCGCCGCCGACCTGGTGAGCCAGGCCGAGCACGACCCGCTCGCCGCCTCCGTCCTCGTGACCGACAGCGAGCCGCTCGCCGCGGCCGTCGAGGCCGCGCTCGAGCGCCGGGTGCCCGACACCAAGCACAGCGACCGGATCCGGATCGCCCTGGCCGGCCCGCAGAGCCGGATCGTCCTCGTCGACGACCTCGACGCCGGGGTCGCCGTGTGTGATGCCTATGCCGCCGAGCACCTCGAGATCCAGACCCGCGACGCGGCCGAGGTCGCGGCCCGGATCCGCAACGCCGGCGCGATCTTCGTCGGACCGTGGTCGCCGGTGAGCCTCGGCGACTACTGCGCCGGCTCCAACCACGTGCTGCCCACCGCCGGCTCGGCCGCGCACAGCAGCGGCCTGTCGGTGCAGTCCTTCCTGCGCGGCATCCACGTCGTGAGCTACGACGAGCCGGCCCTGCGCGCCGTCGCCCCGCTCGTCGTCGCCTTCGCCCAGGCCGAGGACCTGCCCGGTCACGGCCAGGCCGTCACGGCCCGCTTCGGCGACGAGGTGCCGTCGTGACCGAACGGCCCGAAAGCGTTGCGGCACAGGCTGTCTCGCGGCTGCTCCGGGACGACCTGCGGGGCCGCACGGCATACGGAGCGCCCCAGCTCGACGTGCCGGTGCGGCTCAACACGAACGAGAACTCGTATGCCGTGCCGGCGGTCGTCGTCGAGGCGATCGCCGACGCGGTGCGCGCGTGCGCAGCTGCGCTCAACCGCTACCCGGACCGCGAGTTCACCGCCCTGCGCGAGGATCTCGCGGCCTATCTGGGTCGGCAGACCGGCGTGCCGGTCGAGCCGGCCCGGCTGTGGGCCGGCAACGGCAGCAACGAGGTGCTCCAGCACGTCGTGCAGGCCTTCGCCGGTCCCGGCCGGGTCTGTCTCGGCTTCACGCCGGCCTATTCGATGCACCCCATCATCAGCGGGGTGATGGGCTCGACCTGGGTCGACGGACACCGCGGTGCGGCGACCGGGGTCTTCGACCTCGACGCCGCCGACGTCGTCGCCCAGGTGCGCGAGCACCGCCCGCACGTCGTCTTCCTCTGCTCGCCGAACAACCCAACCGGCACGGCACTGTCGCTCGACGTCGTCCGAGCCGTGCTCGACGCCGCGCCCGACACCCTCGTCGTCGTCGACGAGGCCTACGCCGAGTTCGCCCGGCCGGGCACGCCGTCGGCGTTGAGCCTGCTCGCGGCATACCCGACGCTCGTCGTCACCCGCACGATGAGCAAGGCCTTCGCCCTCGCCGGCGGCCGGCTCGGCTACCTCGTCGCTGCCCCCGAGGTCATCGACGCGCTGCGGCTGGTCCGGATGCCCTATCACCTGTCCAGCCAGACCCAGGCCGTCGCCCGGGCCGCTTTGGCCCACCACGAGGAGCTGCTCGCCGAGGTCGAGGCGATCAAGAGCCAACGCGACCGGATGGTCGAGGAGCTGACCCGGCTCGGCTGCTGCCCGGTGCCGAGCGACGCCAACTTCGTCCTCTTCGGCGGCCTCGCCGACGCCGCGGCAACCTGGCAGGCCCTGCTTGACCAGGGCGTCCTCGTCCGCGACGTCGGCATCGCCCACCACCTGCGCGTCACCGCCGGCACCCCCGATGAGACCACCGCCTTCCTCGCCGCGCTCGCCGCGCTGCCCAGCAGCCACCTGCTCGAACCCGTTGCCGCCCAAGGAGTCTCCGCATGACCGACAGCACGGCGCCGACGCCTCGGCAGGCCGAGATCACGCGCGAGACGAGCGAGTCGCGGGTCCACCTGCGCCTCGACCTCGACGGCACCGGCGAGTCGTCGGTAAGCACCGGCGTGCGGTTCTACGACCACATGCTCGCCTCCCTGGCCAAGCACTCGCTCATCGACCTGCACGTCGAGGCCAGCGGCGACGTCGACGTCGATGCCCACCACACCGTCGAGGACGTCGCGATCGTCCTCGGCGACGCGCTGCGCGAGGCGCTCGGCGACAAGCGCGGCATCAGCCGCTTCGGCGACGCGACCGTGCCGCTCGACGAGGCGCTGGTCCAGGCCGTCGTCGACGTCGCCGGCCGGCCCTACTGCGTGTGCACCGGCGAGCCCGAGGGTCAGGCCTACGTCGTCATCGGCGGCAGCTATGCCGGCTCGCTCACCCAGCACGTCTTCGAGACGCTGGCCCACCATGCCGGCATCGCCCTGCACGTGCGGGTGCTCGCCGGACGCGACCCGCACCACCTCGTCGAGGCACAGTTCAAGGCGGTCGCGCGCGCGCTGCGGGCCGCGGTCGCCCGCGACCCGCGGGTGGTCGGGGTGCCGAGCGCGAAGGGCACCCTGTCGACGTGAGCGCACCCGCCCCGAGCGCGGGGATGCTGCTGGTCCATGGCGAGCTCGACCGGGCGGTCGCCTGGGCCCGCCGCGGCGTGGTCTCCGTGCACGCCGTCCCGCTCGGTGCCTGGGTCGCCCTCGTGCCGGCCGCCGACCGCTCGCTCGCGGCCGCGCCCTATGACGAGCCGGTCGGGCCGTTGCTCGCCCGCAGCGTGCCCCGCCGGCTGCGCGGGGCGATCGGCGTCGCCACCGTCGGGCCGCGGGTCGTCCTCTCGCTCGTCCCGCACGTCTTACGGCACACCCGGCGCTGGCTGGTGTGGGAGCCCGGTCAGGGGTTGATCCGGGTCGGCACCCTGCCACCCGGGACGATCACCGACCTGGCCGCGACCGCCGGGGCCCGCGAGCACGCCGAGGCCGTGGCGCGGGTGCTGCGCGACGTGCGCGGCTCGGCCGAGCAGGTGGTCGCCGACACGCTCGCCGCGGTCCGGCTGCCCGGAGCCGAGCTCGTCGGCGCGCCCGAGGCGGCCGCGCGGCATACCGGATCGGTGCTCGTCGAGCCGGCCGAGCACCAGGTGCGCCGGTTCGAGCGGGCGGCCCACGAGGACCGCACCTGGCGGTCGGAGGTGGAGGGGCGATGAGTCGACGATCGGTCGTCGTGCTCGACTACGGCAGCGGCAACGTCCGCTCGGCGGTCCGTGCCCTCGAGCGGGTCGGGGCGTCGGTGCAGCTCACCGCCGACCGCGCCGCGGCGCTGGCCTGCGACGGGCTCTTCGTGCCCGGGGTCGGCAACTTCCACGCCTGCCTGGCCGGGCTGCGCGCCGCCGACGGTCCACGGATCATCGAGACCCGGCTGGCCGGCGGTCGACCCGTCCTCGGCGTCTGCGTCGGCATGCAGGTGCTCTTCGAGGGCTCGACCGAGCCGTCCGACGACCCGCAGCCGGGTCTGGGGGAGTGGCCGGGCCTCGTCGAGCGCCTCGACGCGCCGGTCGTGCCGCACATGGGCTGGTCGCTCGTCGAACCCGGTTCTGGCACAAGGCTCTTCGCGGGTGTCGAAGGCGAACGCTTCTACTTCGTGCACTCGTATGCCGCGCACTCGTGGACGCTCGAGCCGAGCGGTCCGTTCGCGGCCGTGCGGCCCGTCGTCACCTGGGCCCGGCACGGCGAGCGCTTCGTCGCCGCCGTGGAGAACGGGCCACTCGCCGCCACCCAGTTCCACCCCGAGAAGTCCGGCGACGCCGGAGCACACCTGTTGGAGAGCTGGGTGAGATCGCTGTGACCACCACCCGACGCCCATCAAGTCGCCGCCGCAGCACGCGCAGCGCCGCCCGGCGCTCATCGACGCCTCGCTGGTATCCGCGCCGCCGCCGGCGCCGCCCCGGGCTGTCGACGACGATCGGCACGGCGATCGGCACGCTGGCGGTGACGACCCTGCTCGACCTGTCCTGGCCGGCCCGGCTCGGCCTGCTCGCGCTCGTCGTCGTGCTCGGTCTGGGCTATGTCCTGTGGCGACATCGGGCCGAGATCGCCGCGGGCGCCGATGCCGACGGGACGGACGTGGCCGGGCCCGCCGATCCCGCGGACCCGGCCGCTGCGGCCGACCCGAGAGCTCGGCCGGCCGACGCCCCGCCCACTGCCCCCACCGATGCGTCCGACCCAGGAGACCGTCCATGACCGACCAGCCCAGACTGCAGCTGCTGCCCGCGGTCGACATCCGCGGCGGCGTCGCCGTCCAGCTCCAGCAGGGAGTGGCCGGCTCGGGCTGGCAGTTCGGCGACCCGTGGCTCGCGGCCAAGCGCTGGCAGGACGACGGCGCCGAGTGGATTCACCTCGTCGACCTCGACGCCGCCTTCGGCACGGGGCACAACCGTGAGGTGATCCGCGACATCGTCGGCCGGCTCGACCTGCAGGTCGAGCTGTCCGGCGGGATCCGTGACGGCGAGTCGCTCGCCGTCGCCCTCGCCACCGGCTGCCGGCGGGTCAACGTCGGCACGGCGGCCCTCGAGGATCCCGAGTGGACGGCGCGAGCGATCGCCGAGCACGGCGACCGACTCGCCGTGGGCCTGGATGTTCGCGGGACCCGGCTCGCCGCGCGAGGCTGGACCACCGAGGGCGGCGACCTGTGGGAGACCCTCGAGCGGCTCGACTCCGAGGGCTGCTCGCGCTATGTCGTCACCGACGTCGCCAAGGACGGCATGCTCGCCGGCCCCAACCTGCAGCTGCTGCGCGACGTGTGCGCCCGGACCGACCGGCCGGTCGTGGCCTCCGGTGGGGTGTCGACGCTCGCCGACGTCACGGCGATCCGCGGTCTCGTCGAGGCAGGGGTCGAGGGCGCGATCATCGGCTCGGCGCTCTACAAGGGGGCGTTCACGCTGCCCGAGGCGCTCGACGTCGCCGGGCGCCCGTGAGCCACCGGCACGACTCAGGGATCTCGGCCGACTCGTCCGGACTGCCGTGGCACGGTCGGGAGCTCTCCGACACCGACTTCGCCGACGACGACGGCCGGCCCGACCCGGCGGTGCTGGCCGCCCTCGGGGCCGCGCTCGCGGACCCGAGCAGCGAGACCGAGGCCGCGCTGCTGCGCGCCGTCGCGGGTGCCCGGTGGCTGGTGCCCATCGTCGCCATCGCCGTCGACACCGAGATCCACGACGGGATGCGCACCGAGGGCCACTCCGAGATGGCGGCGGTGACGCTCGTCGCGCCGGACGGCGGGCGAGCGCTGCCGGTCTTCAGCGGGCTGACGGCGCTGGCCGCGTGGAACCCGCAGGCCCGCCCGGTGCCGGTCACCGCCGATCGGGTCGCCCAGGCCGCGGTCGGCGAGGGCTGCGACACGATGCTGCTCGACCTGGGCTCCGACCAGGCCACCGTGCTGCGCCCGAGCATGGTGTGGGCGCTGGCCATGCGCCACGAATGGCGGCCGGCCCATGACGACCCGGTGGTGGCAGAGGGGGTGGCCGCGGCGGTCGCGGCCGAGCCCGAGGTCGTCACCCACGTGCTGTCGGAGGGGGCGCCGGGCGCCGGCGTGCTGCGGATCACCCTCGTGCTGCCACCCGGCCTCGACGAGTCCGCGATCGGGGCGCTCGCGGTGCGGATCGGGGAGCGGATCGCCACCGACGGCGAGCTGCGCGCTCGCATCGACGGTCTCACCTTCGCGATCCGCCCGGCCTGACGGTCAGCGCAGCACGTCGAGCGGGGCCGGGCAGCGGTCGCCGAGGACCCGCGCCGGATCGGTGCCGAGCACTCGGTCGAGCAGCGCGGCATACACGCTGCGGAAGTCGGTCGTCATGCGCAGGTCACCGGCGTCGAGCGCGGTCAGGGACGGCTGCTCGCCATGAACGCCGCCACGCACCGGGTGCCCGAGGAGCAGGACGTTGCCGGCCGTGCCGTGATCGGTGCCGTCCGAGCCGTTCGCCGCGACCCGGCGGCCGAACTCGGAGTAGACGAGAGTGACCACGTCGGACTCTCGCGCGGTGCCGGCCAGCCCGGCGCGGAGGGCTGCGAGTCCGGCGTCCAGCTCGGCGAGCAGAGCACCCTGTCGTCCCAATTCGTCTGCGTGCGTGTCGAATCCGCCGAGCGATGCGGCATACACGCGGGTCGGTGCGCCGGCGGTGATGCAACGCGCGACGAGCTCGAGCTGTCGGGTCAGCTCGCCGGCCCGGGTGGTCGTCGGAGGTGCGGTCGCGGGCGCCGGCCCCGCCACCCCCTGCACGAGTCGGTATGCCGCGTAGCTCGCCGCCGCCGCTCGGGCCGCCTCGGAGTCGGCGGGGTCGGCAACGGCCAGCCCCGCAGCGACCCGGTCGAGATCCTGGACCCGCTTGGCGGCGCGGGGCGTGCGACCGGAGTCGAGCGCGGCGGCCGCGGTCGTTGCGCCGACGAGCAGCGGCGGCAGGACCGAGCCGATCCCGATGGCAAGCAGGGGGTCGGTGCCGGCTCCGTCGAGCCATCGGCCGAGCCAGCCGCTCGACGTCGGCGACTCGGGCGACCCGGTCTGCCAGATGTCCATCGACCGGAAGTGCGAGCGATCCGGTTTGGGGTAGCCCACGCCGCGGACGACGGCGAGCCGGCCAGCGGCATACTCCCTCGCGAGGCCGGTGAGCGTCGGCGCGAGACCCAGTCCGTCGTCGATCGGCAGCACGCTGCCCGCCGCGTGCGCCAGGCCGGGCCGCGCGGCGTAGTAGGCCGAATCCGCATGTGGGACAACGGTGTTGAGCCAATCGTTGCCGCCGTAGAGCGTGACGACGACGAGGATCGGGGAGCTGGTGGGCAGCCGGTCGCTCGCTGCCCGCGCGAGCACCTGACCGAGGTCGACCCGGGTCGCGCCCGCAATCACGGCCGCGGCGCCGAGGACGCCGGAGCCGAGGAGCAGACTGCGGCGGGTGAGCCCGTCCATCGGGCGGTCGGGGCGGGTGGGCGGAGCGCTCATGTCAGCACCTTCAGTGGACGAGATGGTCGGGGGAGGCGAGCAGCACCGCCACCACGCTGGTGGGATCGCCGGTGGCGGCGGCGAGGCGGCGGGTCCGGTCGGTGAGCACCGGCACCCCCAGCCGGTATGCCGCGTGGCCGGCTCGCTCGCCGGGCGGCCGCGCGCCGATGTCGGCGAGCAGCGCCGGATCGGCGGCCTCGGCGAGCTCGCGCGAGACCTCGAGCCGGGTCTGGGCAGCCGCCGTCGAAAGCCAGGCGCGGCCGCTGGGCCAGCCGCCGACGCTGGGTGGCGCGAAGGGCACCTGCCCGAGCCGGCGCAGCGC
>ERZ795053.3366-NODE-3366-length-18250-cov-10.964661_pt1 | contig 18250 bp, 16 predicted proteins | sample MGYA00375137_ERZ795053 | MGnify/ENA primary metagenome ERZ795053 (study PRJEB30182, sample SAMN05720284) | activated sludge metagenome | isolation source: Anaerobic digester | place: Hong Kong | collected 2014-12-17 ...
GTCACGTCGGAGACGACGTAGAGCGGGGTCGGGTTCTTCCAGAGGCCGTAGTCGGGGTGGTAGATCAGGAAGAACACCTCGTCGCGGTCGGCGGTCTTGCCGTACTTCGGGAACAGGGACTCCCAGATGAAGCCGGTGAAGTCGTAGCCGCCGTCGGCGTCGGTGACGGTGCTCTGGAAGTACTGGCGCTCGGTCCGCGCCGCGCCGTCGGGCAGGGTGGACTCGTCGCCGTCGACGAAGGCGTCGTAGTCGGCGTCGCGGGCCTTGTCGTCGGTATACAGGAATATCTTGGCGTCGGCCACGCCGGTCGTGGTCCCGTCGTCCCAGTCCTCCAGGTCGATGACCGAGCCCTGGATGGACGAGCGGAATACGGCCGAGCACGACGCGGCAAGGCCGGCCGCCGCCGCGATGACGATGAGCGCCGCGATCCGGCGCCTTGTAGCTTGATTACTCATTGATCTCGAGCTCCGTCGCGGCCTTGGCCGCCGATTGGATGAATCGGGAGCCCCGTTCGAGGCTCTCGTATAGTACGGGGATGATGACGAGGGTGATGACGGTCGACGACAGGAGGCCGCCGAAGATGGCCTGGCCGAGCGGCGCGTAGACCTCCGAGCCGTTGCCGTGGGCCAGCGCCATCGGGAGCACGCCGAACAGGGTGGTCATCGCGGTCATCAGGATGGGGCGCAGCCGGGTGGCGCAGCCCTCCAGCACGGCGTCGCGGAGGTCCATGCCGTAGTCGCGCCTGAGCTGGTTGATGTAGTCGACCATGACGATGGCGTTGTTCACGACGGTGCCGCCGAGCGCGATGATCGCGAGCATCGCGATGATCGACATCGACGAGCCGAACAGGTACAGGCCCAGCACGACGCCTATCAGGCAGAACGGTATCGACGCCATTATGATGAGCGGCTGCATGAAGCGCTCGAACTGGATGACCATGACCGAGTAGACGAGGAACACCGCGATGGCCAGCGCCAGCGCGAGGCTGCCGAGCGACTCGCCGATCAGCTCGCTGGTGCCGGTCGTTCGGTACTTGACGCCGTAGGGAAGCGACAGGCCGGCCATCGCCGCCTCCATCCGCGCCGAGACGCCGGCCTGGTCCTCGGAGCGCAGGTAGCCGCGCACTTCCACCGAGAAGTTGCGGTCCTTACGGTCTATCCTGGACAGGGCCGGCCGCGACTCCACGGTGGAGAACGCGGCGAAGCTGACCATGCGGCCGTCCTGGGTACGTATCGACAGGCGGTTCAGCGTGTCGTCGTCGATGCGCTCGGCGGCCACGTCGGATATCACGCGTATCGGGTAGTCGTCGCCGCCGACGCGCAGGGTGCCGGCGTCCATGCCGCCGAACAGGATGCGGCTCGTCACGCCGGCCTCGTACGGCGTCACGCCGAGCGCGCCCATGTAGGACTGGCTCAGCTCGGCGTACAGCTGCTGGGCGTCCATCCGCACCGACAGGTCCGTCTTGAACACGTCGGGGTCCCGGCCCAGCAGGTCGCGGGCCAGCCTGGCCGTCTCGGTGACGGCGTCGAGGTCGGTGCCGTACACCTCCATCTGGAAGCCCTGGCCGCCGGTGCCGAGGGCGAGCAGCGAGTCGAAGCCGCCGTTCAGCACCGTCGCGTCGCAGTCCGGCAGGCTCCTCGACAGGGCGTCCTGGACCAGCGGTATGATCTGCTGGACGGTGCGATCCCTGTCCTCGCTCGGCACGAGGCGGATGCGCCCGAAGGCCCGGTTCGGCGTGCCGGTCATCGAGATGGCGCCGCTCGCGCCGACGTAATAGACCGACGCCTCGATCTCCGGCACCAGCGACGCGACCAGCGCGTCCAGCTCGTCGACCTTGGCCATCGTGCGCTCGAGCGAATAGCCGGCCGGCGTCTCGATATGGATCTCGAACTCGCCGGTATCGGTCGGCGGCAGGAAGCTGATCTTCAGTACGGTAAGGAGCAGGGCGCTCGCGGCCAGCAGCGCGACGGCCGAGAACAGGGTGAACGCCTTGCTGCCCAGCGCCGAGACGAGCAGCCGCCTATAGGCTCGCTCGAGCCGGCCGAAGGCCCGGTCTATCGCCGCCTCGACCGCCTTGAGGGCCTTGGGCCTGCGCAGCTGGTCGTCGCGCTTCAGGATCAGCGACGCCAGCCACGGCACGACGATGACCGATACGAGGGCCGAGGCCGCGAGCGCGAAGACTATGGCCAGGGACAGGTCGTTCATGATGATGCCGATGATGCCGGTCAGGAACAGCAGCGGCGCGAACACGCAGACGCTCGTCGTCGTCGAGGCGAGCACGGCGCCGCCGACCTCGCTGGCGCCGGACATCGCGGCCATCCGGCGGTCGCCGGACTTCTTGAATTTCTGGTAGGTGTTCTCGAGGACGACGATGGAGTTGTCGACGATCATGCCGATCGCGACGGTCATGCCCGACAGCGACAGCAGGTTGAGCGAGCGCCCGGTGCCGTACAGGCCGAGTATGGCGAACAGGATCGACAGGGGAATCGACAGGCTGATGATGATCGTGGCCCGTATATCGTGCAACACGAGCACGATCACGAGTATCGTCAGGGCCAGGCCGGTCAGCGCCGTCTGGACGACGGTGCCGAGCGACCGCGAGGTGATCTCGCTCTGGTCGCTGATCACCGCGTAGCCGACCGAGCCGCCCGACTCGCGCGCGATCTCGTCGAGCACGGCCCTAGCCCGCGTGGATATCTCCAGCGTGTCGCCCTCGTCGCGCTTCATCACGTCGACCATCACGTAGTCGCCGCCGCCGGAGCGTATGCGTATGTCGCGCGGCTCCGGCTCCAGGGTGATCGCCGCGACGTCCTTCAGGAAGATGTACGAGCCGTCGCCGAAGCCGACCGTCAGGTTCCGCAGGTCGTCGAGGTCGGAGAACGAGCCGTCGGTGGTGAACGACAGCTCGCGGGAACGGTAGCTCGCGTTGCCGGCGGGCACGTTCAGGTTGTTGTAGCGCAGCGCCTCGTAGACCTGCAGGGCCGACAGGCCGCGGGACTCGAGCTCGGTCGCGTTCAGCGTGATCCTCGCCTCGCGCCTGGAGCCGCCGACGAGGTTGATCTTCGACACGCCGGGAATGCGCGCCAGGGCCGGGCTCAGCCTCGTCTCCAGGTAGTCGGTCAGGCGCTCGGCGTCCATGTCGCCGCTCACCCGCACCGAGAAGACGGGCAGGAAGCCGCTCGCCTCGGCGACGTAGACCACGGGGGCGCCCTCGACGCCGCTCGGCAGGTCGTTCGCTATGCCGTTCAGCAGCTCGCGGATCTGGGGCAGCTTGGAGCCGACGTCGACGTCGGCGCGGAACTCGAGCGACACCGTCGAGTACGAGTCGGAGCTCGACGACGACATCTCCGTGACGCCGGCGAGCGTCGACAGCTGGTTCTCGATCTTCCTGGTGATGTCGCGCTCCACGTCCTTGGCGCCGGCGCCGGGATAGACGGTCAGCACGGTGGCGACGGGCAGGCCCACCGGAGGGATCATCTCCGAGTTCAGCGACGAGCCGGCTATCAGGCCGAAGACGATGAGGCCGGCCAGCAGGATCGTGATGACGGCGGGATGCTTTACCGAGAAATCGGACAGGATCATCGGTCGGCTTCCCGCTTCGCGACGACGGTCACCGGAGAGCCTTCGCTGGCGAAGTACTGGCCCTCGACGATCACGTCGCGCGCCGCCCACTCCTCGGGCACCGCGAACGCCGCGTCCGACGCCGCCTCCGGCGCGAAGGGCCGGCTCCTGGCCAGGCCGCCGTCGACCCACCAGAGCCGGCCGTCCCCCGACAGGGCCTCGTAGGGCAGGGTATAGACGCCCGGCCACCTGGCCAGCTCGAATTCGACCGCTACGAACATGCCCGGCCTCAGCAGCTCCGGCGAGCCGCCTATCGAGACGACGACCTCGAAGTTCTTCGTCTCGGCGGACACGAAGGGGCTGACGCTGCGTATCGTCCCCGGGTACTCGTCGCCTCCCTCGCGCCGTATCGCGATGCGCATCGACTCGCGCGGCGAGCCGAACGCCTCGTAGTAGCGCTCCGGCACGCGGGCCCGCACGACCAGGTCGCCCAGGTCGCCGATGGTGACGAGGGGCCGCTCCGGAGCGGCTATCGAGCCGGCCGACAGGTGCTTGACGAGCACTACGCCGTCGATCGGGCTCTTCACGCTGGCGTAGTCCAGCTGGATGCGCGCGAGCTCGTACTGGGACGCGTAGGCCTCGTACTGGCCCTTGGCCTGCTCGTAGCTCTGCTGGGTCGCGGCGTTAGCGCGGTACAGCTGGCCGACGCGCTCGTACGACGACTTGGCCGACAGGTAGGCGGCCTCGGCCTGCTGAAGCTGCAGCTCGAAGCGCTGCGCGTCTATCCTGGCCACGACCTGGCCCGCGGCCACGGTCTGCCCGACCTCGACCGACAGCTCCTGCAGGATCCCGGACACGAGCGGGACCACGGTGACCATCGTCTCCGACTCGACGTGGGCGTTCAGCTTGAGCGTCTTGACCAGGTCCCCGTACTCGGGGCGCATGACGCGGACCGGCACCGGCGGCGCCTCGGGCCGCTCCGGCTCTCGGCCGGACGATATCAGCCAGAACGCCGTGGCCCCGGCGACGAGAGCCAGCGGCACGAGCCAGCGGAGGATCAGGATGGCCTTGCCGAGGCGCGCGTGGCGACGAGCTTCCATATTCGACCCCCCTACTTGAGCAGCGGCGAGCCGCGCATCGCCTCGGCTCCGGTCGGGGTCAGGATGCCGCCGACCAGGGCCTTGAGCGAATCGGTCAGTATGTCGACGCGCGTGAACGGCTCGTCCTCGATGCCCGCCAGCACGGCCAGGCCGGATACGATGTTGATGATCACGTAGGTCAGGCGGCGGGCATCGAAGTCGTCGCGCACGAGCCCCTCGTCGATCGCGTCCTGGACGATGCCGGCGATGAAGCCGTGGAGCCTGGCCTGGAGGTCGGCGCGGAAGCCCGGCACGTCCAGGCTGGCGGCCATCGAGCCTGAGCCGTCGGGCCGCCTGCGGGACTTGAGCTCGGCGTAGGACCGCTCGACGATGGCGTTGAGCTTGGTCACGAAGGGCAGCGACGCGTCGTCGGCTATGGCCCCGAGATCGGCGAGCAGCCCGTCCATCCAAGCCGCGGCGGCCACGTCTATCAGCGCGTACTTGCCGTCGAAATGGTTATATACCGTCTTGCGGCTGACGCCGGCCCTGTCGGCGGTCGCTTCCACCGTCAGGCCCTCCGGTCCGCGCTCGCGGATTATCGCGGTCGCCGCCTCCAGGATCCGCTCTCTCGTCGTATCGAGCATCGCTCACGTCCTTCCACATATTACACAGATATTGTGTAATATGTAACTTTCAACTACACATTTCAAGCGCTTCCGTGTAAATTCTGATTTACGTTCGGGTCGGCCCGAGCTTGCGGCTATCGAGCGAAGCGGATAGACTGGCTGGCCGGAGGACGCATATGGAGACGAAGATCGAGGCCGTCCAGCTATCGTGGACGGACGGCGCTAACATCATCGTTGGACAGTCGCACTTCATTAAGACGGTCGAGGATATAGCCGAGATCATGGCCTCGTCCGTGCCCGGCGCCAAGTACGGGCTGGCCTTCAACGAGGCCTCGGGGCCCTGCCTGGTCAGGACCGCCGGCAACGACGACGGCCTGGTCAAGGACGCCGTCGCCTGCGCCCGGGCGACCGGCGCCGGCCATACCTTCTACCTGGTCCTCGGCGCCGGCGCGTACCCTATCAACGTGCTGGACCGCGTCAAGGCCTGCCAGGAAGTCTGCCGCGTCTTCTGCGCCACCGCCAATCCGCTGCAGGCCGTAGTCGCCAGGACAGCCCAGGGCGCCGGGATCCTAGGCGTCGTAGACGGCTCGTCGCCGGCGGGCGTCGAGGGACCGGCGGACAAGGCCGACAGGGTCGGCATGCTCAGGGCCTTCGGCTACAAATTCGCGTAATACCGCGGCCGCTCGCCGCGCTTCGGAGGGATCAATGCACGTTTCAGGCACCAAGATAGCGTTCATCGGCACCGGCGTCATGGGCGCCAGCATGGCCGGCCACCTGCTCAAGGCCGGCGCCGCGCTACGCGTCTATAACCGGACCAAGTCCAAGGCCGACCCGCTCGTAGCGGCCGGCGCCGCCTGGGCCGATTCGCCGGCCGAGGCCGTCGCGGGCGCGGCCGTCGTCTTCACGATGCTAGGCTACCCGTCCGACGTCGAGCAGGTCTACCTCGGCGACGGCGGCGTACTGGCCGCCTCCGCCCCTGGCACGATCTTCGTCGACTTCACGACGAGCGACCCGGGCCTCGCCGCGCGCATCTCGGCGGCCGCGTCGGCCTCCGGCAGGGCCGCGATCGACGCGCCGGTATCCGGCGGCGACACCGGCGCGCGCAACGCCACGCTGTCTATTATGGTCGGCGGCGACGAGGCGACCTTCGCCGCGGTCAAGCCGTTCTTCGACGTGGTCGGCAAGGCCGCCGTGCTGCAGGGCGGCCCCGGCGCCGGACAGCATACCAAGATGGCCAACCAGATATCCGTCGCGGCGTCGCTGATCGGCGCCGTGGAGTCGATGTCGTACGCCCGGGCCGCCGGCCTCGACCCGCGCCGGGTCCTCGACAGCATCGGCGGCGGCGCCGCCCAGAGCTGGCAGCTCGTCGGCATGGCGCCCAGGATGCTCGACGGCGACTTCGCGCCCGGCTTCTACTCGAAGCACTTCCTCAAGGACCTGCGGATCGCCCTCGACTCTGCCAAGGCGATGGGGCTCAAGCTGCCGCTCCTCGCGCTCGCCGAGGGCCTGTTCGAGCGCATGAGCGAGAAGGGCTTCGGCGACCTCGGCACGCAGGCCCTGTACCGGCTCTATCGGGACGGACTCATCTGATGGCCGCGGACTCCCGCGACGAGGCTCGGCCTCCCTACTCCAGGGAGCTGACCGATCCGCCCCCGAGCGTGGTCCGCGACGGAGAATTCGTCTACGGCTGCTTCAACGCGCCGCCGCCCCTCGTCAACATGCTCGACGTGCGGAGGCCGTACCACTACCCGATCCCGCGCTGGACCAAGGACTCCCGCTGCAAGGAGTGGGTCGCCTTCCAGTTCGGCGACGGCCGTCGCTTCTTCCTGGCGGCCCTGTACGAGGCCAAGAGCTTCGGGCTGATCCAGTTCGCCTCGTGGGACAGGGAGGGCGGCAAGACCATCGAGAGCCGCCGCGTGATCCCCCTCGGGCGCTTCGGCCTCGGCCCGGCCCTCGACGGCCGGCGGGTCTCGTTCCGCGACCGGCATAGCGCGCTCGGGATGACGTTCGACCTGGCGGGCGGCGCGATCACGGTCGAGGCCAGCCGCGCGCGATCGTCGCGCGGGCCGGCCTACGCGGGCGCCTTCACCTTCGCGTACAACGCCAGGCAGTCGGCCCCGTCGTCGGTCTGCCTGCCGCTCGGCCTGAACCGCGCCATGTACTCGACCAAGGTCCTGATGCCAATGCGCGGCTGGTTCGAGACCGGCGGCGAGCGCGTCGAGTTCGACTCCCCCGAGTGCATGGGCGTCATGGACGACCACAAGGGCTACTATCCCTACGGCATGCGCTACGATTGGGTGACCGGCTTCGGGCTGGCGGGCAAGGGCCGGAGGGTCGGCTTCAACCTGACCGACAACCAGGTCCGCGACCAGGAGCGCTACAACGAGAACGTGCTCTGGGTCAACAGCCGCGTCTACCCGCTGCCGCCCATCAAGGTGACCAGGCCGAACGGCGTCGACAACCCCTGGCACGTGCAGGACACCGAGGGCCTCGTCGACCTGGTCTTCATTCCCGAGCGCAAGAACGACCTTCGGATCAACCTGCTGGTCTCGTCGGTCGACTACCACGGGCCGTTCGGCACCTTCTCGGGCACGCTGCGCTCCCCCGACGGCTCGGTCAAGGTCGACGCCGAGGGCCTCCTCGGCATGGGCGAGCAGAAGTACCTGAGGGCGTAGCGGAGAGGCGCCCGTGGCGACGAGAGGCTCGTTCCGTACCGTAGACGTCGCCAGGGCCGCCGGGACGCACGAGAATACCGTCAGGCTCTACGTCGAATGGGGCTTCCTCGCCGAGCCCGAGCGCGCCGCCAACGGCTATAGGCGATGGACCGCCGGCCATATCGACCAGATGCTGTTCGCCCGCCTCGCGCTGCGCGGCCTCTGGCCCGGGCGGCCCATACGCGAATCGGCGCTCGCGCTCGTCCGCCGCGCCGCGACGGGAGACCTGGCCGGAGCCGCCGTCGACGCCCGCATACACGCGGCTCTCGTGGAAGCCGAGATCGCCCGAGCCGAGAGCGCGGCCGCGTTCCTCGAGCGCTGGGCGGCGGGGACGGTCGACACGGACGGCGGCGACGAGCGGATAGGCCCCCGCGAGGCCGCGGAGGCGGTAGGCGCGACGCCCGGCCAGATACGTAACTGGGAGCGCAACCGCCTCGTCGCGGCGATCAAGGACCCGGTAAGCGGGCATCGGACCTACGGCCCCGACCAGATAGGCAGGCTGCGCGTCGTCCGGTCCCTGCTGCTCGCCGGCTACAGCGTCATGGCGCTGCTGCGCATGACGACGGAACTGGACCGCGGCCGGTCGACCGGGCTCAAGGACGTCCTCAACACGCCGCGGCCCGACGAGGAGGCGCTGACCGCCTTCGACCGCTGGCTGGACTCGCTGGCCGAGCAGCGGGAGCGGGCGGCGCTCCTCGTCGAGACGCTCGAGGCCAGGATGGGAGCCGGCCGGTAGCGCGCTCGCGCCGCCGGCCGGTACGACTATCCTAGTTCAGTACCTTCCTGACCGAGAGGCACGCGGCCGCCGTACCCCCGATCCCGACCGCCGCCGCGATCGCGAACGCGATCGGCACCGCGCTCGGCGTCCCCAGGCCCGATACCATGACCCGCATCGCCTCCATCAGGTAGCTGAGCGGGTTCCACGCCGAGACGACCTGGAGCCAGCGGGCGCCCATCAGCTCCCGCGGCACGAAGGTCGGCGCGAGGAACAGCAGCATGAAGACGGCCGAGCCGATCGTGCCGGCCAGCTCCACCTTGCCGGTGCGCATCACCGCGGCGGCCGAGGCCGCCGATATCCCGGCGCCGAACAGCGTCGCCAGCGCCGCGGTCCCCAGCGCGCCCGCTAGCCCGCCGGTCAGAGGCGCCCCGAGCAGCGCGCCCAGGCCGAGCACGGCCAGCGACGACGCGAAGATGCCGGCCGCGTCGGCCAGTATGGCCGCGAGCACGAACGCCGACCTCGGGACGGGCGCCAGCGCGAGCCGCATGAAGTAGCCGGAGCCGATATCGCGGCTTAAGGCCTGGGCCGAACCGGCCGACGACGCGAACAGCAGCGATATCACGCCCATAGGCAGCAGGAAGGCCATGTACCCCGCTCCGCCGAATTCCGGCAGGAAGCCGATGCCGCCGATCGCCGCGTCGTAAACGATCAGGAAGAACGCGCTCATGCCGAGGCCGGATAGTAGCGGCGCTGGATTGGCCACGAGCCGCCGGAGCGCGCGTCCGACTATAAGCGTTCCGGGATTACGCATGGGCGGCCTCCTCAACCGGCACGGCGCCCTGCCGCCGCGACCCGATGAAATTCAGGTAGCCCGCCTCGAGGTCGCCGCCCGGCCCGGCGTGCGCCGCCGCGAAGCCGCCCACGGTGCCCCGGTACGCGACCAGCCCCGCGTCCAGCACCGCCAGCTCGTCGCCGTGCTTCTCCGCCTCCTCGAGGTACTGGGTCGTGAAGAACACGCAGGCGCCCTCCTCGGCGTTCAGCCTACGCATCTCGGCCCAGAACGCCGCGCGGCTCTCCGGATCCATCCCGACCGTCGGCTCGTCCAGGAAGAGGACGCGCGGCCGGTGGACGAGGGCCAGCGCCACGTGCAGGCGCCGCTTGTTGCCGCCGGACAGGTCTCCGGCCTTCCGGTCGGCTACCGGCTCGAGCCCGAACCTGGCCAGCAGCTCCTCGGCCCGCTCGGCGGCCCGCGCCGCGTCGAGCCCGTACAGCCGGCCCTGGAACGCCAGCTGCCGCCGCGCGCTCTCTACGGGATCCAGCTGCGTGTCCTGGAGCGCCACGCCTATCAGGGCGCGGACGGCCTGCGATCCGCCCGATATCGGCCTGCCGGCGATCGCGACGCTTCCGGAGTCGTGGCGCGACAGCGTGCACAGGACGCGCACGAGCGTCGACTTGCCGGCGCCGTTGGCGCCGAGCAGCGCGAAGCGGCAGGCCGCGGGCACGTCGAGGTCGACGCCGGCGAGCGCCCGGGGGCCCTTGCGGTACGTCCGCGTAAGCCCGCGGGCTTCGATGATGTACTCTGGCATTTCGTATCCTCCTCTGGTTACGGGGAGGATACGGCGCGGGCCGGGGTGCGGTGCGCTACTGGAGGGTTTCCTTTTTTAACGGCGCCTTGGCCAGCTTCTCCTCGAGCCGCTCGAGCTCGCGGCCGCCGAGGCCGGCGTCACCGCCGGCGAGCAGGCGCCTGAACGCCGCCGCCTCGTCGGCCGACAGCCTGACGCCGGCGAGCAGGTGCCGCTCGAAGGCGGCGCACGCGAGGGGACAGACCTTCCGCGTCATATCGAGGATCACCGCCGCGTAGTCGCGTATCTCGCGCTGCGCGTGCGAGTCCAGCCGAAGGGCCAGGAAGCGGAACAGGTTATGCAGGTCTATCTGCCAGTACCACTCCGTATACAGCGACAGGGGCAGGTTGACGCGGGCCAGCTCGCGGGCCAGGCCCGAGTCGACCATCGCCTTGTACGACGCGTAGGCCGACCTCTGTCCCTCCTCGAGCAGCGAGATGACGCGGGCGGCCTCGTCCGGGGAAAGGGGCTCGGATTCCCGGCCCTGCTTGTTGTCGGCGCTCTGCCCGGCGACCGCGTCCGGAGCGGGTAGCCAGAATTCGTCCTTCATCACCGAGTAGCGGCCGGATATCTCGTTGACGCGCGCGGTGCGGTGGCGTATCCACTGGCGCGCGACGAAGATAGGCATCTTGATATGGAAGGTCAGCACGACCTGCTCGAACGGCGAGGTATGCTCGTTACGCAGCAGGTAGTCGATCAGGCCGGCGTCCTCGCGCACGGTCTTCGTGCCCTCGCCGTACGAGACGCGGGCCGACTGGACTATCCTCGCGTCGCCGCCCAGATAGTCCACCAGCCTCACGAAGCCCTTGTCGTGTACCTTGAACTCGGCGTCGAGTATCCTCTCCGCCTCGTCGACGATGCAGTGCGCCATGCTTCTATCCTTTCGGGGGAACTGCGGCCCTCGGGCCTAGAATCCGGGGAAATCGCCGTAGAACGAGCCGAGGCCGTTCTTGTTCGAGTCCGGCCCGTGGCAATCGGAGCCGTACGTATGGAAGAAACCGAAGCGCCGGCAGCGCTCGGCCACCAGCGCGTTGATGGCGTCGCGATCCTTATTGCGATAGTAGTACAGCTCGACGCCGTCCACGCCCAGGTCCTTGAAGCGCGACAGCAGCGCGTCGAGCCTCTTCGTCCCTGCGCGCATCGCGGCGAGCGAGTCGTCGAACTCGTGCCCGACGTGCGGGACGACGAGGACGCCGCCGTCGGCCGATACCGCCTCGGCCACCGCCTCGAGGCTCGGCTTGGCGAAGCGCAGGTCGGAGAACAGCCCGGTATCGAAGTAGGCCTTCTTGAATTCGCGGTAGTCGACGCTCGCCGATACGCGGCCGGCCCGCTTGAGCGCCAGGAAGAGGTCCGTCTTGGCGAAGCGTAGGGCCCCGGCGTCGACGGCGGGAGAACCAGGGCCGCGGCCGGCGAGCCGCTCCTCGACCCAGCGCCCGAACGACAGCCCCGGCGCGGAGAACAGCTTGGACGCGCGGGAGAACATAGCCTCGACGCGGACGGCCCGCTCCGCGCGGGAGGCGGCCAGCATCGCCGCGCAGCGCCCGTACGATCCGCCGGGGAAGTACGCGAGCAGCTCGCTCCTATAGCCGAGCCCCTCGTCCTCGCAGTCCATCTCCACGGCCGGCCAGCAGGCCAGCCCGAGCGGCCCCGCCGCCGCCGCCAGCTCCGCGCAGCCGCCGAAGGTATCGTGGTCCGTCAGGCAGACCGCCTCGAGCCCGGCGGCGGCCGCGAGCCTCGCTATGTCCGCCGGCCAGCGGCCGCCGTCGGAGAAGCGCGAATGTATATGGAGATCGGCTCGCATCGTTGTACCCTGGGTAGTATACTAACCCGCGAGGCGAGCCGCGGACAAGCAGAAGAACGCGGCGCCCCTATCCGGAGGACCTAATGTTCGACCTAGACGACGCGATCTTAGAGGAAATGCTGTTCTCGATGGAGAACCAGGACATAGACTTCATGGTCGACGCCTCGACCGGCGCCGTCGTCGTGATGAACGACGACGCGCTCGACTCCGGCCTGGACTCGCTCGACGAGGGCGCGGACCTGCTGCCGCCGCCGGCCTGGACCAGCGCGGACGGCTACGGCCTGATGGAGGCCTTCGCCGCCGGCGTCGGCGACCCGATAGCCAGGACCAGCCTCGACGCCGCGCTATCCCGCGGCCGCGGCGTCTTCAAGGCCTTCAAGACCGCGATCGAGGCCTACCCCGATATCGCGCGGCGCTGGTACGACTACAAGCGCGGCGCGATGGCCAAGCGGGTCGCCGAGTGGTACGACGACGCGAGGGTAGCCCGCGGGCTCGAGCGCCTCGGGCCGGAACCCGAGGACGACGACCTGCTAGCCGACGACTTCTCGTTCAGGGTAGCCGGGCGCGACGCGTGGCCCGATTGCCAGCACCTGTTCAGGCGCGGCCTCGAGGAGGCGCTCGCCGTGTTCCCGGAGCCCCTGGTGGAGTACGAATACACCGCGATCGAGCGCGAGATAGCCGAGGGCGGCAAGGAGGGGCTCGTGATCGTGACGGCCGAGGCCGTCGCGGGCGCGATAGCCGGCGTGGCCGCGGCGCGCAGGGTCTACGTAGCCGACAGCTCCTTCGGCAAGCTCGCCTACCTGTACGTGGCGCCGGAGCACCGCAGGCTCGGCCTCGGACGCCGCCTGGCCGAGGCGGCCCGCGAGCGCCTGGCCAAGGACGGCATACCGCGCTTCGTCGTCGACATGCCCTTCGTGCCGGCGGGCTTCGGCGCCTCGATGAAGTCCTTCGGTTACGATCCCTTCGGCACGCGCTACCTGAAGACCGACGACTGAGCGCCGGCGCTCGCCGACGGCGGCGCGGCCCCTAGCGGGCGCTAGCGCCCATCGGCGAGCCGTTCCAGCCGTAGCGGCCGAGGTCGACGCGCCCGTCCGGCCCGACCTCGACGCCCTCGTCGGCGAGCCGAGCCTCCTGCTCCTCGAAGCCGTAGCCGCGGCGCAGCGCTATGCCGCCGTCGGCGCGCACGACGCGCCACCAGGGCAGGCCCTCGGCCGCGGCGCACGAGTGCAGTATCCTGGCGACCGTGCGCGCGCCGTTCGGCGCGCCCGCCAGCGCCGCCACCGCCCCGTAGCTGATCGCGGTTCCCGGCGGCACGAGCCTGAGCGCCGCCTTTATCCTGTCGCCGGTCGTTTCCATGGACGCCAGCATACCACGGTTCCGGCCGGCGCGCCCGCCTCCGCGCGGGCGTCCCGTAGCGGCCTATCGTCGTCCTTGACATTATGACAATATATGTCTCATCATAAGGCAGGAGCTAAGCCAAATGAAGACATGCATCCTATTTCCGGGACAGGGAGCCCAGTTCGTCGGCATGGGCAAGGACCTGTACGACGCGGACGCCGACGTGCGCGCCCTGTTCGAGGAGGCGTCGGACGCGGCGCGGCTCGACATGGCCGCGCTGACCTTCGAAGGCGACGAGGAAGAGCTCAAGCGTACCCGCAACGCCCAGCTCGCGATCGCGCTCGCCGACGCCGCGGCCTATTCGGCCCTGCGCAAGCGCGGCGTCCGGGCCGACGGCGTCGCCGGCTTCAGCCTCGGCGAATGGGCGGCCCTGTACGCCGCCGGCGTCCTGCCCTTCGGCCGCATGATAGCCCTCGTCGTCGAGCGCGGCCGCCTGATGGACGAGGCCTGCGCCCGCTCCGGCGGCTCGGCGATGAGCGCCGTGCTCGGCCTCGAGGCGCCCGCGATCGAGGCCGCGCTCAAGGGCGCCGGAGTCGCCGACGCGTGGATAGCCAACTACAACGCGCCGACCCAGTCGGTCCTGTCGGGTACGGAGGGCGGCATCGCCGAGGCCGAGGCCGCCGTCAAGGCCGCCGGCGCCAAGCGGGCCGTCAGGCTCAAGGTGGCCGGCGCCTTCCACTCGCCCCTGATGCGCTACGCCTACGACGGGTTCAGGGAGATCCTGGCCGACGAGGCCTTCGCCGACCCGAAGATCGCGTTCTACTCGAACGTGACCGGCGGCAGGGTCCAGGCGGGGACGGAGCTAAAGGCTCTGGCCGCCGAGCAGATCGTCCGGCCGGTGGCCTGGACCTCGATCGAGCGGGCGATGGCGGCCGACGGCTACGGCCGCGAGCTGGAGGCCGGGCCGGGTACGGTCCTAGCCGGGCTCTGGAAGTCCGCCGGGCTCGAGCCGCTCGTGACCCCGGCGTTCACGACAGACCAGATAGCGGCGCTGGAGCCGTAGGGGAGCAGTATGGAAACCAAGATGCTGAGCGGCAGGCGCTGCCTCGTGACCGGCGGCTCCAAGGGCATAGGCCGGGCGATCGTCGAGGCCTTCCTGCGAGAGGGCGCGGCGGTCGACTACCTGTCGAGGTCCAGGGCCGACGACCACGACGCGCTCGCGGCCGCGGGGCCGCTCGGATGGCTCGCCTGCGACGTATCGGACGCGGCCGCCCTCGAGGCGGTCGTCGAGGGGGCGGTCAAGGCCGATCCGTACGACGTGGTCGTCAACAACGCCGGCGTCACCCGCGACGGGCTATCGTTCAGGATGAGCCTCGACGACTGGCGCGCCGTGATCGACACGAACCTAACGAGCGCCTTCGTCGTCTCGCGGGTGGCCGCCAGGGCGATGATCAAGCGCCGCTCCGGCAGCGTGATCAACGTGGCGAGCGTCGTCGGCCTCGTCGGCAACGGCGGCCAGGCCAACTACGCGGCGAGCAAGGCCGGACTGATAGGCCTTACCAAGAGCCTGGCGCGCGAGGTGGCCGGACGCGGGGTCCGGGTCAACGCGATAGCGCCAGGCTACATCGACACCGCGATGACCGAGGCGATACCCGAGGCGGCCAAGGCCGCCCTGCGCGAGCGCATACCGCTCGGCCGGACCGGGTCGCCGGCGGAGGTCGCCTCGGTCGCGCTGTTCCTGGCGTCGGACCTGGCGTCGTACGTGACCGGCGAGGTGATACGGATCGACGGCGGCATGGCGATGTAGGGCTGGAGTACGCCGGGGATACATAAGATTCGTAACACTATAGGCGGCGTGCTATTCTCCGCCCGTCGGATTATACTGATAACCTGATTCGACGAGCCGGAGGATAGCGTGGGCACAGCCGAATACATCGTACGTCCCGGGCACCCGCGCCCCTTCGGGGCCACCCCGGTCCCGGGCGGCGTCAACTTCGCGCTGTTCTCGCGCCACGCGACGAGCGTGCGGCTGTGCCTCTACGCCGAGGCGGGCGACGGGGAGGCGCTCCTGGACCAGCGCCTCGACCCGGTCCAGAACCGCACCGGCGACATCTGGCACGTCCACGTCGACGGCCTCGAGCCCGGCGCCCTGTACGCGTGGCGGGTCGACGGCCCCTTCATGCCGGAGCGGGGCTACCGCTTCAACCCGAACAAGCTGCTCGTCGACCCCTACGCCAAGGCGCTGTCCGGAGACTTCGAGTGGGACATGGGCGCCGCCCTCGGCTACGACCCGGCCGACCCGCGCGCCGACCTGTCCTTCTCCAGGGTCGACGACGCAGCCGCGATGCCCAAGTGCGTCGTGGTCGACGACGACGCGTTCGACTGGGAGGGCGACAAGCCGCTCAACCTACCGCTGCGGCACTGCGTGATCTACGAGACCCACGTGCGCGGTCTGTCCGCCCACGCGAGCGCCGGGTCGAGCCACCCGGGCACCTACCGCGGCCTCGTCGAGGCCATCCCGTACTTCAAGCGCCTCGGCGTGACGAGCCTCGAGCTGCTGCCGGTCCAGGAATTCGACCACCGCGAGAACCCGCGCAAGGATCCGCGCACCGGCAAGCGCTTGGCCCAGTACTGGGGCTACAGCACCCTCGCCTTCTTCGCGCCGAAGGGCCGCTACGCCTCCTCGAGCCGCTCCGGCCAGCAGGTCGCCGAGTTCAAGTCCATGGTCAAGGAGCTGCACCGCGCCGGCATCGAGGTGATACTCGACGTGGTGTTCAACCATACAGGCGAGGGCAGCGAGCTCGGTCCGACCATGTCGTTCCGCGGCCTGGACAACCCGATCTGGTACATGCTCGACGACGACCCGCGCCGCTACAAGAACTACTCCGGCTGCGGCAACACGCTGAACTGCAACCACCCGGTGGTCCGCGGCTTCATCGTCGACTGCCTCCACTACTGGGTAGCCGACATGCACGTCGACGGCTTCCGCTTCGACCTCGGCTCGATACTCGGGCGCGACCAGAAGGGCCGCCTGCTCGAGAACCCGCCGGTCATCGAGCAGATAGCCGAGGACCCGCTGCTCAGGCAGACCAAGATCATCGCCGAGGCCTGGGACGCCGGCGGCGCCTACCAGGTCGGCGGCTTCCCCGGCGGGCGCTGGGCCGAGTGGAACGACCGCTACCGCGACGACGTCCGGCGCTTCTGGCGCGGCGACGACGGGGCCGTGGCCGCTATAGCCACCCGGCTGACCGGCTCGAGCGACCTCTACCTGCGCGACGGCCGCAAGCCGTTCCACTCGATCAACTACGTCACCAGCCACGACGGCTTCACGCTGCGCGACCTGGTCAGCTACAACGGCAAGCGTAACGAGCGCAACGGCGAGCGGGGCCTCGACGGCCACGACTCCAACTTCAGCTACAACCACGGCCACGAGGGCCCGAGCCGCGACCCGGCCGTCGAGTCCCTGCGCGAGCGCCAGCAGAAGAATTTCCTGGCGACCCTGCTCCTGTCGATCGGCACCCCGATGCTGCTCGGCGGCGACGAGTTCGGCCGTACCCAGCGCGGCAACAACAACGCCTACTGCCAGGACAACGAGACGAGCTGGTACGACTGGGGCCTGGCCGCCAAGCGCGGGGAGCTACTGCGCTTCTGCTCCAGGCTGATAGCGCTCAGGCTCTCCCACCCCGCGTTCAGGCGGCCCGAGTTCTTCACCGGCAAGGACGCCAACTACAACGCCCTGCCCGACATCGCCTGGTTCGCGCCGGACGGCTCGCCGCCCGACTGGGGCTCGATGCCGTCGGCCCTCGCGGCCCGGCTCGACGGCTCCAAGGCGGACATCGTCGCCGACCGCGACGACGACGACTTCCTGCTCCTCCTGAACGCGACCGACGCGGCCGTCGGCTTCGCGGTCGGCGCGCCGCAACCCGGCTGGGCCTGGTACCGGGCCGTCGACACGAACCTGCCGTCGCCGGACGACGCCGCGGAGCCCGGGCTCGAGCCGCCGGTCGACCACCGGGAGCCCTATCGCCTCGGCCCGAAGAGCATGGCCCTGCTGATGGCCAAGCCGCCGGCCCCGTAGCGCCCGCCGGCGGCTCCGCCCGACTTGATCGCGGCGCCGATTATTCGTATTTTCTTACCATGGCTTGCTTAGCTAGCGCGCGACGAGAATTATCATACCGACAGGGGAAACGGGCCCTGGCCGCCCACGACGCGGCGGCGGCCGTCAAGCTGTTCCGCGCGGCCGTGTCGGCCTGCCCGGCGGCCGAGCGGCGCGAGCTAGCGCGCGACCTCTACTGGCTATCGGTGGCCCTGCGCAGGCTCGGCAAGGACGGCCTCGCGATCAAGGCCCTCGCCAACGCCCAGCGCCTCGAGCCGCGCGGCCGTTCGCGCGCGCTATACGCCAGGGTCGCCAACCAGTACGGCATGCCCAAGGCCTCCTGCGCCGAGCACGACGACTACCGCGCCTTCTGCTCCATCCAGCTGCGCAAGTACCTCTCCGGCGCGCCCGGCGGCCGCTTCGACAGCCAGGACGAGATCGACGCGGTGCTTTCGATCATAGCGGGCGCCTGGGTCCGCCTCGGCGAGGAGAGGCCCTTCGCCGACGCCGGCTGCGAGGACAAGCTGCGCGCCTTCAGGGACGTCAGCATCGAGTACCCGACCCTGCGCGAGCGCGGCGTCGGCGCCGAGGCCCGCGTCATCGCGGTCGACTTCTTCCGAGGAAAGGCCCTGCGGGCCGACGACCGCTGCACCTGCGGCTCCGGCCTGCCCTACGGCAGGTGCTGCGGCCGCGTC